>OKVB01001191.1_pt1 | contig 9504 bp, 9 predicted proteins | sample 1606651 | NCBI WGS metagenome assembly OKVB01 (sample SAMEA3882518, study PRJEB24775) | human gut metagenome | biome: human-associated habitat; feature: intestine environment; material: feces | place: Netherlands | collected 2009/2010 | reverse complement strand
CAGACCGTGGCGGGTGAGCGTGCGGTTCATGGCGGCGGTCAGGTCGCCGAGCGTGTCGAGCAGCGTGCCGTCGAGGTCAAAAAGTACGGATGTGTAGTGCATAGACGTATCTCCTTTGTTCTGGCACACTTATAACGCATTTTGCGCGCGGTGTCAACCAAAAAACAAGTTGACATCCGCTGCCGAATATGCTACTATAATGCAGCGCGCTGGCCGCGCGTCCATATTGGAAATGGAATTCGGCTTGGAGAAGTACCCAAGTGGCCGAAGGGGCTCCCCTGCTAAGGGAGTAGGCTGTGATAAGCGGCGCGAGGGTTCAAATCCCTCCTTCTCCGCCAAAGACAAGACGCCGATTTCGGCGTCTTGTTTCTCTATCTGTATATCCGGAGAGTTACCGAAGCGGTCATAACGGGGCGGTCTTGAAAACCGTTAGGCGGCAACGCCACAGGGGTTCGAATCCCTTACTCTCCGCCATAAGTCCACCGTAATTCTGATAGAATTACGGTGGACTTTTTCTATGCCAGAAAACCGCTTGAGATCAGGGGCTTTCGGCTGTTTCAGCTTATAACAAATCCCCGCTGCGGAGCGATTCTGCGGCGGGAATTCGTACAGCCGAAACAGAACTGAATTTTGATCATCTGCTCGAGTTCACGGTTTTTTGTCCGGCCCTCGTATTCCGCGATGTAGCCGAGCTTATCCAATATCGTCTGGTCGATGCGCAGTGTGTATCGGCTCAGGTTGTCTTTCATTTTGCCGTTCCTCCGTGACGAAGTGTTGGCGAAATTCTAGCGTCATATGGTTGCAAAATGCAGAAATGACGCATATTTGACGCATAACGGTAAGCGCGAATGAGCGTTCTATACAGAACCGCACTTTGTATGCGCGCGCCTTTCCGTTAGAACGCAGATTTTTCCGGTACGCCTTGTAATCCGGCGATCGTGTGCGCTATAATCGACACACTATGAGGGCTTGCCTGTCGAATACACAGACCACTACAAGTGCCCATGAAAGGAGAAATCATTATGAATCCCAGACTTTCCACCAAAATCCTGCGTCCCGACTTTCAGGGCGAGTTTACGGCAAGCATTCTTGCGGCAGCGGCGTCGCCTGACCTGATCTCTTTCGCGGGCGGTCTGCCGAACCCGGTCTCGTTCCCGGTCGAGGCGATGGACAAGGCTACGCACAAAGTGCTGGAGAAAAACGGCGTCATGGCGCTGCAGTACAGCGGCACGCAGGGCTATCTGCCGCTGCGCGAGTGGGTCGCCAAGCGCTATGAGACGATGGGCGTCTACGGTGTGACGGCCGACGACATTATCATCACCAACGGCTCGCAGCAGGTGCTGACGATGATCGGCGCGTGCATGCTCGACCCCGGCGACAAGATTATCGTCGAGAACCCGACCTATCTCGTCGCGCTGCAGTCGTTCCACTTCTTCGATCCCGAGGTCCTGCCCGTGACCATCAACCCCGACGGCATCGACTGCGACGAGCTGGCGGCGACCGTGCAGGCCAACCCGGACGTGAAATTTGCCTACGTCATCCCGAACTTCCAGAACCCCACCGGCCTGAGCTACAGCAAGGAAGTGCATGACCGCGTTGTGGAGATCTTCAAGGGCACGGACATCGTCGTGCTGGAGGACAACCCGTACCGTGAGCTGCGCTTTTCCGGCACCGCGACCGACAGCTTTGGCAAGGAGCTGGGCGAGCAGTGCTGCATGCTCGGCACGTTTTCCAAGATCGTTGCCCCCGGTATGCGCATCGGCTGGGTGTGCGTGCGCAACAAGGCACTGCGCGAAAAGCTCCTGAGCTACAAGGCGACCGCCGACCTGCACACCAACATCTTCTCGCAGCTCGTTCTGGCGCAGTACCTCGCTGACAACGACATTGACGCGCACATCGAGAAGACGAAGGTGCTCTACAAGCACAAAGCGGAGCTGATGATGGACTGCATGCGCAAGTATCTCCCGGAGGGCGTGGAGTTCACGCCGACGGAGGGCGGCATGTTCCTGTGGGCCAAGCTGCCGAACGGCATGTCCGCGGTCGACCTTTACCGCGTCGCGCTCGCCAGGGGCGTTGCCATCTGCCCGGGCGACCCGTTCTATGAAAAGGAGCGCAACGTCAGTACGTTCCGCATCAATTACTCCAACAGCAGCGACGAGGTCATCGAAAAGGGCATCCGCATCCTCGGCGAAGCCTGCGCGGAGCTGATCGCGAAGAAAGGCAACTGATCCAAAGCAAGATAACCAAACAGCCGCACCGTGAGGCCACGGTGCGGCTGTTTTTATACGTAGGACTTCGTTCTGCGCATGTCGAGCACCAGCTCGGGATCGTCCGCGCGCATCCGCTCGAGAATGCTGTCCAGCGCATCCGGGTCGCGCGCGAGCGCGTCCAGCTCCGGCTGCGTGAGACCGACGAGCTGCAAAAACGCAACTTTTCCGTGCACCGTCTCGATCGGGGCGACGGTCGTGTCGCTGACGATGGCCAGCCCCGTGATGGCCGAGTTCAGCTCCGGGTGCAGGGAGCTGCCGTCGCCGGGGATGTACGCGCCCGGCTCGAAGAAATTGCCGGTCTGATACGTGTAGCGCGCCAGCTGGGCCAGCAGGTCGAGCGCCCACGTGCCGGTCTCGGCATAGCTCTCGCGCACCTTCAGGGTCATTTCATAGCCCCATTTGCTGTACTCGGCGCCGAAGGCCGCCATGCTCGGGTACAGCTCGCTCAAGCCGTAGGTGACGATGTGCTGATAGCCCTTGCCCGTATCGTAGACGGCAAAGCCGTCGAGATATTCCTCGCCGCCGAGCGCCGCACGGTCGTGCAGCTCGCTCTCGAAACGCACCGGCTCTGCTTCTGGGTAGAGCTTTGCAAAGGCCGCGTCGATGGCGTCCCAGCCGGGCGCCCAGTCGGGGTGCTTTTTCATCCGCTTCGCGTATTCTTCTCTCGTCATGTCGTGTCCGCCTTTCGTCGATTTACTCCAGTGCCTCGTGCACGGAAAAATGGTTCTTGTGATAGCTCAGCAGCCCCTCGCGCTGCATCCGTGACAGCTCACTGCACATGGCGCTGCGATCGACGCTGAGATAGTCAGCCAGCTGCTGCCGGTTATAGGGGATGTCAAAGCTGTATCGCCCGGTGCGCTGCACGCACGCGGAAAAGTACGACAGGAGCCGGGCCCGGATGCCCTTCGGCGCGGTGTGCAGGATGCGCTGCGAGAGCAGCAGGTTTTTCTCTGCGCACACAGCCAGCAGATTCGAAATGAGCAGTGCGTGAAACGGGCAGGCGTTCGTACACGTCGTGAGCACCTTGCCGACGTTCAGAAACAGCACCTCGGTATCCTCGGCGGCTGTCACGCTGATACGCAGCGGTTCCCCCGGAATACAGGCATAGGGTTCGGCAAATACCTCTCCGGGCGTGACGTGACCGAGCAGGCTGTGATTGCCCCAGATGTCATCGTGGCCGATCATGGCCATACCGGAGAGCACCATACCGAGCTGTTCGGTCGGTGCACCCGCAGCGAGAATGGTCTCGCCGCGCGCATAGCGCTTTCGCATAGCGCCGAGGCACTGCAGCAGCGGCTGCAGCTGTGCAGTGTCGATCCCGCGAAACAGGCGCGTGCTGGTCAGGGTAATGTTCATGTTTTTTGCTCCATTTGTTGTTCTGACAACGGAATTGTGGCTTTTATTATGCTATCTTATCCTCAGAAAGTCAAGACCGCCGGGCGGGGGCCCGGACGATTTTTGGAAAGGGAAGGGATATTATGATCCGTAAGATCATCCACATTGACGAAGAAAAGTGCAACGGCTGCGGCGCGTGCGCGACGGCCTGCCACGAGGGGGCTATCGGCATCGTGAACGGCAAGGCCAAGCTCCTGCGCGACGATTACTGCGATGGTTTCGGCGACTGCCTGCCCGCCTGCCCGATGGATGCCATCCATTTTGTCGAGCGCGAAGCGGCGGCGTATGACGAGGCGGCCGTGCAGGCCAACAAGCGCAAAAAGCAGGCGCAGAGCGCACATGCCGCGCACGCCGGCGGCTGCCCCGGCCACCAGATGCACCGCTTCCAGCGTGAAGAGCCGGCCGCGGCAGCGACGCCGGCGGCGCTGCCGTCGCAGCTTGGCCAGTGGCCGTGCCAGATCAAGCTCGTGCCGGTCAACGCGCCGTATTTTCGGGGCGCGAAGCTGCTCATTGCGGCCGACTGCACGGCGTATGCCTACGCGAACATGCACAGTGAGTTCATGAAAGGGAAGATCACGCTCATCGGCTGCCCGAAGCTCGATGCGGTGGATTACACCGACAAGCTCACGGAGATCATCCGGGGCAACGACATTCAGAGCGTGACCATCGTACGCATGGAGGTGCCGTGCTGCGGCGGGCTCGAGCACGCGGCGCGGGAGGCGCTGCGCGCGAGCGGAAAGTTCCTGCCATGGCAGGTCGTTACGATCTCGATCGACGGGAAGATCCTCGACCGCTGAGCGCGTTTTTCCTCTTGTGAAAAATATGCGGCAAGAGGGTTGACAAATCCAAAAATATCTGTATAATATCATTTGTTCGTAGCGGAATTGTGTAATGGTAGCACACCGGACTCTGACTCCGTTTGTGAGGGTTCGAATCCTTCTTCCGCTGCCAACAGAAACGCCCTTGTCACTGACAAGGGCGTTTTTTTATCCCACAATGCAAGGAGAGAATTCGCTATGCAGGTGGAATCCTGTGTGCAGGACGGGAAAACCGTCGCGGTCATCACCGGAACGGAGCTGGTGCCCACCGGCGCGCAGTCGGCGCTCGATCTCATCATGACGCGCGCTATGAGACGGACACCAGCCTCATCGCAATCGAAAGAGCTGCGGTTGTGCGTCTGGTGCGTGCGGATGCGTTATCTGTGTATAGAAAAAGCCTCTGCCGGCCGGCAGAGGCTTTTTCCGTTTCGTGCGCTGCTTATTTGTCCAGATAGCTGGTCAGCAGCTCCTGCAGCAGCTCGTCGCGGTCAAGGCGGCAGATGAGGCTGCGGGCGTTGTTGTAGTTGGTGATATACGTCGGGTCCTCGGAGAGGATGTAGCCGACGAGCTGGTTGATGGGGTTGTACCCTTTGACAACAAGGGAATGATACACGGAAGTGAGGATCTCCTTCATTTCTGTTTTGTTGTCGATCGCATTAAACCGTCTGGTTGCGTCTTCCATGCGAAGCCCTCCCTTACACAAGTTCTTGTGTTCATTATACCAAAAAACACAAGACTGTAAAGTCAATTTCCCAACTGTTTTCAAAAAAAGTTCTGAAATATTTCTTAAAATATTCCAAATCTCGACGCCGCTCAGCGGATGGTCGCGTTGAAAGTCTCCTTGAGCGCCTTGAGAACGCTCTGCATGGTCTCCTCGGCGTGGTCGTCGGTGAGCGTCTGATCGTCGGCGCGCAGCGTCAGCGAGAAGGCAACGCTCTTGTAGCCGACCGGGATCGGCGCGCCGGTGTACACGTCGAACAGCTCGCAGCCCTTGAGGTACTGCCCACCGGCGGCGAGGATGCACGCCGAGAGCTTGGCGACCGGGATATCGGCGGCGCAGACGATGGCGATGTCGCGCGTCACGGCCGGGAAGCGCGGCAGCGGCGTGTAGACCGGGGTCGCGCCGCGGGCGGCGAGCAGTTCGCCGAGCCACAGCTCCGCCGTGTAGAGCTCCGCGTCCACGCCGTAGTTCGCCGCGGCGAGCGGATGGATCTGGCCGAGCACGCCCAGCAGCTTGCCGCCGGCGTAGACTTTCGCGCAGCGGCCGGGGTGATAGGACGGATTGTCGTGCTCCGCCTCAAACGTCACGTCCGTTATGCGCAGACCGGCGAGGATGCGCTCGACCGCGCCCTTGAGCTGGAAGAAGTCCATGCCGCCGCCGTAGCCGCCGAGGCACAGCAGCTTCGGCTCGTCGGCCATGCCGTCCGGGCGGGCGAAGTAGACCTTGCCGATCTCGTAGAGACGCACGGCCTTGTTGCGGTAGTTATAGTTGCGCGTGAGGATCTCGAGCATGGACGGCAGGATGGTCGTGCGCATGATGGAGGTGTCCTCGCCGAGCGGGTTGAGGATCTTCATGGAATTGCGCAGCGGGGAGTCTGCCGGCAGACGGATCTTGTCGTAGTACGACGGGCTGATGAACGAATACGTGATGATCTCGCTGTAGCCGAGCGCGCGCGCCATCGCGCCGATGCTGCGCTCCGCCTGCTGCACGTCGCTGTAGCCGCCGCTGGTGGTCTGGCCGCGCATGAGCGTGCAGGGAATGTTGTTGTAGCCGTAGAAGCGGGCGATCTCTTCGGCGATGTCGGAGTAGTGCTCCACGTCGCCGCGCCAGGACGGGACGATGATCGTGTCGCCGTCGAGCTCGAAGCCGAGCGCGAGCAGGATGCGGCGCATCTCCGCCTCGGACACGTCCGTGCCGAGCAGGCCGTTGACCTTGTCCGGCTCGAGCTTCACGGTCTTGGGCACGATGGGCTCGGGCAGCACGTCAATGGTGCCGCGCATCACCTCGCCGCAGCCGAGCAGCTCCACGAGTTCGCACGCGCGGTCAACGGCCGCGACGGTGTTCATCGGGTCGAGGCCCTTCTCAAAGCGGCCGGAGGCCTCCGTGCGCATACCGAGCGCAGCGGCCGTGCGGCGCACGCTCGTGCCGTTGAAGTTCGCGCCCTCAAAGACGACCATGGCCGTGTCGCCCACGATCTCGGAGTTGGCGCCGCCCATGACGCCGGCCACCGCGACGGGCTTTTCCTCGTCGCAGATGCACAGCATGTTCGGCGTGAGCTTACGCGCGTTGCCGTCGAGCGTCTGGATGGTCTCGCCCTCGCGCGCGGTGCGCACGATGATCTGCTTGCCGCCGATGCACGAGAAGTCGAAGGCGTGCATGGGCTGACCGTATTCGAGCATGACGTAGTTGGTAATGTCAACGATGTTGTTGATCGGGCGCACGCCGCTGTTGCGCAGGCGCTCGCGCATCCACGCCGGGGACGGCGCGATCTTGACGTTGCGCACCATGCGCGCGGTGTAGCGCGGGCAGAGCGCCGGATCGTCGATGCGGATGCTGACGTGGTCGTGGATGTCCTCGCCGCTGCCGGGGACGTCGGGCGTGTGCAGGCGGAGGGGCTTGTCAAACGTCACGGCGGCCTCGCGCGCCAGACCGATCACGGACAGGCAGTCCGGGCGGTTCGGCGTGATTTCAAACTCGACCACGTGGTCGTCCATGCCGATGACGGCGGCAATGTCGTCGCCGGGCTTCACGCCGTCCTCCTGCATGATCCACAGGCCATCCTCGATGGCATAGGGGTAGTCATGCAGCGTCAGGCCGAGCTCCTTGAGCGAGCACATCATGCCGTTGGAGAGCTCACCGCGCAGCATACCGGCATGGATCTCCTTGCCGTCGGGCAGGAGCGAGCCGTCGAGCGCGACGGGCACCATGTCGCCGACCTTCTGGTTCTGCGCGCCGGTCACGATCTGCAGCGGTTCGCTGCCGCCGACATCGACCTGGCAGACCCACATATGGTCGGAGTTCGTGTGGCGCACCATCTCCACGATGCGGCCCGCGACAACATTCTGAATGTTCTTGTGCAGGTCCGTGAACGTTTCCACTTTGGAGCCGGAGAGGGTCATTGCCTCGGAAAAGTCGTGGTCGGCCCAGGCCGAGCAGTCTACGAATTCATTGAGCCATTTTCTGCTTAAAATCATGGTAGCCTCTCCTTTCTCAGAACTGCTGCAGGAAGCGCACGTCGTTTTCGAAGATCAGACGCAGGTCGCTGATCTTGAACCGGCGCATCGCCAGACGCTCCAGGCCCATACCGAAGGCCCAGCCGGAGTAGACGTCCGTGTCGATGCCGCAGCCCTCGAGCACCTTCGGATGGATCATGCCGGCGCCGAGGATCTCGATCCAGCCCTCGCCCTTGCAGGTGGGGCAGCCCTTGCCGCCGCACTTGTGGCACTGCACGTCCATCTCGCAGCTCGGCTCTGTGAACGGGAAGTGGTGCGGACGGAAGCGGGTGACGGTGTTCTCACCGTAGAGCTTTTTCACGAGCGTGTTGAGCGTGCCCTTCAGGTCCGCCATCGTGACGCCCTTGTCGATGACCATGCCCTCGATCTGGTGGAACATGGGCGAGTGCGTGGCGTCCACCTCATCCTTGCGGTAGACGCGGCCAGGGGCGACCATGCGGATCGGCAGTGGCTTGCTCTCCATGGCGCGCACCTGCATCGGGGAGGTCTGCGTGCGCAGGAGGATGCTGCTGTCCTCGGTCAGATAGAACGTGTCCGACCACTCGCGGGCAGGGTGGCCCTCGCTGGTGTTGAGCTTGGTGAAGTTGTATTCGGCCTCTTCGATCTCGGGGCCTTCGAGGATCTCGAAGCCCATGCCGACGAAGATGTCCTTAATCTCATCGAGCACGATATACATCGGGTGCTGGTGGCCGAGCTCCGGCGCTTTTCCGGGCATGGTCACATCGAGCGTCTCGGCCTTGAGGCGCATCTCGAGCATGTGCGCATTGAGCGTCTCGCGGCGCTGGTCGAGCGCTTCTTCGAGCTCAGCGCGCACCTGGTTTGCCAGCTGGCCCATGGCCGGGCGCTCCTCCGCCGACAGGCGGCCCATCTGCTTGAGGATGGCGGTCAGTTCCCCCTTTTTGCCGAGGTACTTCACGCGCAGGTTTTCCAGCGCCGTGATGTCGTCCGCCTGCAAAATGGCGTCGACAGAAGCCTCGCGCAGCTTCTGCAGCATTTCTTTCATGCAAACAACTCCTTCGTTGCAAAGTTTACATAGTCGGTCGAGTTTATCGCCGGATGGGTATAAAAAAATCCTCCCGTCCCGCATACAGGGACGAAAGGAAACTTCCGCGGTACCACCCGAATTCGGCGCGTGCGCGCCGCACTCTGTGCGCGGTAACGGGCGGACCCGCCGGGGATTGGCCGGAGCTCACGGGCGAACAAAGCACGTTTCTCGCAGGGCGCTCTCAGCCGGCGGCGTCCCTCTCTGGCGCGGAACCTTGGTACTATTTTCCCGATCCAAGCAATAAACTCAATAACAAAGCTATTTATACCACACTTCGCGCAACAAATCAATGTAAAAGGGGAAGAAAATTTGACGTGGGGATTTGAAAACGCTATAATATTTGCTGACAAATCACTGCGTTTCCGTTCAGGAGGCAAGCCATGCACCGCATCGAACCGTGCGCGCCGTATCTGCCGCGGCGCGCGTCCGACACCAATAAATATGACTACGGCCGCGTGCTCATCGTCGGCGGCTGCGTCGGCTACACCGGCGCGCCGACGCTGTGCGCCCATGCCGCGCTGCGCTGCGGTGCGGGGCTGGTGTCCGTCGGTGTGCCGGAGGCGATCTATGCGATCACCGCCGTGAAAAACGACGCGGCGATGCCGTTCCCGCTTCCGTCGGCCGACGGTAAGCTCACGGCGGACGCGCTGCCGGAGCTGCTCGAGCGGCTGCGCAGGAGCGATGTGTGCGTGCTCGGCCCCGGCCTGGGGCGAAATGCCGCGCTCACGGCGCTGGTGCAGGC
>OKVB01001179.1_pt1 | contig 9601 bp, 8 predicted proteins | sample 1606651 | NCBI WGS metagenome assembly OKVB01 (sample SAMEA3882518, study PRJEB24775) | human gut metagenome | biome: human-associated habitat; feature: intestine environment; material: feces | place: Netherlands | collected 2009/2010 | reverse complement strand
CTGCCGGAGCGGTGCTTAAGCCGCAAGGCGGGAATTGTGCGGTGTTGCCTTAGAAGTGAGGAAACGGAGAGAGTATAAGAGTGTTATGATTTTAATACGCGGCGCAAGCCGCACCATAAACTCCTAACTCCTCCCTCCTGACTTCCAATTAACCAAGTTCTACTTGGGCTTTGCTTCCGCATTTGGTCTTTTGGACCAGGATTTGTTTGGGGATGCGGTCCTGGAGGGTTTCGACGTGGCTGATGATGCCGACCAGCTTATCGGAACCGGCAAGGGCAGTCAGGGTGTCGATGGCTTTTTGCAGGGCGTCGGCGTCCAGCGTGCCAAAGCCTTCGTCCACAAACAGGGTATCCACGCTGATGCCGCCGGCACTTTCCTGGATGGTATCGCTGATGCCAAGAGCCAGGCTGAGCGCCGCCAAAAAGCTTTCGCCGCCGGAAAGGGAACCGACCGGGCGGGTCTTACCGGTGTAGGCATCGAACACATCCAGCTCCAGTGCGGTCTTGGCGGCAATATCGGCGCTCTGGCGGCGGCGCAGGGTATACTGGCCGCCCGTCATGCGGGTAAAACGACGGTTTGCGGCGGCGACCACGCCGTCAAAATAAAAGCTCTGCACATACTGTTCAAAGGGCAGCTTTTGCTTTTGGGTCAGATTGCCGTTGATGGTCTTGCTCAGGTTATCCAGCATGGCGGCGTTGGCGCGGGCGGATTCTGCGGCGGTGATGGCTTTTTTTAGGTTGGTCAGGGCATCGCGGTTGGTATCCAGCCGGTGCAGGGCGGCCTGGTTTTGGTCGCGCAGGTTTTTGCGCTCAGCTTGCAGTGCAGTAAGGGCCTGCTGCTGGGCGGCAGGGTTCGGGCGGCTGGTGGTATCCCCGGCCTGTTCGGCCAGGGTTTGGGCGGCGCTTTGGGCCGCAGCAAGTTCTTTGGAAAAAGCATCGCGGCTTTTGGCGGCGGCATCCAGTGCGGCTTGCAGGGTGCGGCACTGTTTTTGGGTCTCGGCGCGGGCGGCGGCCATAGCGGCGGCATCTGGCCAGGGCAGGTTTTTCTGCCCCTCGGCAAGGCGGGTCTGGGCTTCCGCGGCGGCTTTTTCGGCGTTGGCCTGTGCGGTGCGGGCCTGCTCCACAGCGTTTGCCTGGTCGGGGCGCTGGGCTTGCAGCTGGGCTTTTTGGCGGGTCAGCTTTTCCAGATCTTTTTTGCGGGATTCAGCATTTGCCATGCGGTCATGCACTTCGGCAAGGCCGCGGCGCAGGCTGTCATGTTGGGCCTGCAGGGCGGTTTGCAGCTCGTCCGGGGTCAGGGCATCGGCCTGCGGCCCGGTATAATGCTGGCGGCGGCGCGCCAGAAAGGCGGCGGCACGCGCATACAGGGTATCCCGCTGGGTTTGGGCTGCGGCTTTGGCTTCCCCGGCTGCGGTGGAGGCTTTGGAAGCTTCCGCCGCAGCGCTCGCCGCTGCCTGCGCAGCTTTGTTGCAGGCGGCTTCGGTGACATGGCTGGGGGCGGGGGCTGCCGGTGCTGGGTGGTGCAGAGCACCGCACACCGGGCAGGGGGTGCCATCCACCAGATCTTGCGCCAGAATCCCGGCGCGGGCGGCATTCAGGGCGCGCTGCATCTCGGCGCTGGAATGCTGGGCGGCATCGGCCTGCTGCTGCTTTTGCCGGTATTCAGCGGCAGTGCGCTGCCATTTGGCTTGCGCGGTGTGCAGGCGGGGGATATCGTCCAACAGGGCTTGGCAGTCCTGCTGCTGGCTTTGGGCCAGCTCAATGGTTTTGCGGCAGCTTTCCAGCTCGGCGTTCGGTTCGCCGCAGGCCGTGATCTGCGATTCCAGCTGAGCTAAGGCAGTATCGGTACTGCTTAGAGTTTTCTGGTCTTTTTCCAGAGCCGCGGCGGCCTGCTCGGCCTGCGCGCGGGCGGTTTTGGCGCTGGCTGCGGCGGTGCGCAACTCTTGATAGCGCGGCTCCCACTCCGCAAAGCGCTGCAGCTTGGCATCCAGCTCGGCAAGCTCCGGGCGGCGGGCTTCGGTCTTGTCCCACTCCGCATTCAAAGCGGGGGCCTGGGCAGTCAGCTCGGCGGCTTTGGCCTGGGCTTCATCCAGACTGCTCAGCAGTTTGGCACGGTTTTGGGCGGCTTCCACCGCGGCGGACTGCGCTTCAATGCGGGCATCAAGGGTATCCAGCTGTTGGGATTGCTCCGCCGTCAGGGCGGTGTCCGCTTCGATCATCTCAGCGGCCCAGTCCAGCGCGGCGGGGGCGCGGTAGGGGTCACGGCTGTCCTGCGCATCGGCAAGTTCGCCGGTGTGGGGGCTGCCGGGGGCAGGCTGTAAAGCGGCCAGCAGCTGCACAACGGTGTGGTTGGCAAGCTCGGCCTGGCGCAGAGCTTCCCCGGCTTTGGTGCGGGCGGCACTGCCAAGCCGCTGGTAGCTGGCGGTATCAAACACGCGGCGCAGAATTTCGGCCCGGTCGGCGCTGGAAGCGTTGAGCAGGCGGGCAAAATCATTCTGCGCGATCATCGAGATTTGGGCAAACTGGCGGGCGTCAATGCCCAGCAGGGCTGTCACCGCTGCAGTCACGGCTTTGGTACCGGTCACGGGAGCGTCCGGCTCCTGCGTTAAGGCGGCAGAGCCGGGAACTGTGGTAACGCCCTCGCCCCGGCGCTTGGCGCGGGTCTGCTCAGGGGTGCGGTTGACGGTATAAGTACGGCCGCGGTGGGTGAACTCCAGCTCCACAAAGGTGGTATCAGTGGGAATGGCATAGTCGCTGCGCAGCATGTCCGGTTCGCGGTAAGCGCCGGTGGTTTCGCCGTACAGGGCAAAGGTGATAGCGTCAAACAGCGCGGTTTTGCCCGCGCCGGTATCGCCGCTGATCAGAAAGAGGCCGCTGGAGCCAAAGCCGGTCAAATCCAATGTGCAGGTGCCGGCATAAGGGCCAAAGGCGCAAAGGGTCAGGCGTACAGGTTTCATAGTCCGGCCTCCTGGCGCAGCTGGGCCAGAGCTGCGGTTTCTTCGGGGGTAAGGGTGCGGCCGTGCATCTTTTCAAAAAAGCGGGCGAACAGCTCGTCAAAGCTCATGGTGCGCAGCTGGGCGGCCTGCTGGATGGCATCGCTGCCGGTATCCAGTGCGCCGCCGGGGGCGTAATCCAGCTTCATGGTGTTGGGGTAAGCGGCACGCAGCACGGCCATGGCGTCCGGGCGGGGAACCGGGTCGGTCAGGGTGGCCCAGATGTAATCTTCGGCATCTGTTACGGTATCGGCGGCGGTCAGCTGGTCCAGCGGGCCGGTGAGGTGGCGCATGGCGTGCAGCGGGCGCAGGGGCAAAAGCTCCGGTTCGGCTCCGTTGGCCCCGATATGAACCAGAACGGCGCTTTTCTGTGCGCCGCACTCATCCAGCGAATAGCACAGCGGGCTGCCCGCGTACCGCACAGTGGGGCAGCCGACCTGCTGCGGGCGGTGAATGTGGCCAAGGGCGGTGTACAGGTAGCCGGTAAAGCGGGCGGCATCCACGGCCTGAACCGTGCCGACGTTGACATCGGCGGCAACGCTCTCACTGCCGGAACAGGTGGGCAGACTGCCGCCGCCCAGCACCATCTGGTGGGCGATCAGAACCCGACGCTCCCCGGCGGTGGGCAGCGGGCCCAGCGCGGCGGCGATGGCGGAATCTTCATCCCGGATATCGGCATCCGGCAGGCAGTGGCGCACGGTGGCGGGGCGGACAAAGGGCAGGAGGTCAAAGGTGAGCTCGCCGAATTCATCCTGCAAGATGACCCGGCGGGGGGCACTGGTGAACTGCCCGGCCAGATAGACCTGTTGGTTGGAAAGCAGCCCGGCGGCATAATCCAGCCGCTCGGCGCTGTCATGGTTGCCGGCAATGGCCAGCACCGGGATGTTCCGATGAGCAAGCTCGGTCAAAAACCAGTCCAGCAGCAAAACTGCGGCGGCAGGGGGCAGGGCGGTATCGTAAATATCCCCGGCCAGCGCCACCGCCTGCACATTGTGGGCAGTGCACAGGTCAAGGACCTGCTCTAAGATATAGCGCTGGTCCGGCAGCAGGTCAAAGCCATTGACCCGCTTGCCGAGGTGAAGATCGGCGAGGTGGAGAAGATTCAAAGGTGGCACCCCCTTGAAAGTTAGGAGTTAGGAGTTATCTCAATTAGGAATGAGGAATGAGAAATTAGGAATTGGAGATGAGGATAAGTTTGAAATTTGGGGTGAATGGTAAATTTGTGGGGTAGGGCGACATAAATTCTGATTATTTTTAGGCCCTGCGTGGGGAGCCACCCCTCAGTCCGCTGTGCGGACAGCTCCCCTCCAGGGGAGCCAAAATATACGGCGGGCTTCTGTATGAATTTGTTGTGGCATCCACCATAAAATCGCGGAACGGTCAAGACCGTTCCCTACAGGGCATTTTATAATGTGCGGCAATTATTTACGGTGCATCCTACCCGTAGGGGCGCACATTGTGCGCCCGTTGCTTTGTGGGGAATAGCGTGGTGGAATATACGGCAAACACTCTATAATTTTTACGTCCGCCAGGATGAACTCCCGCCCTATGCTCGGCCCATGAAAGGTTTTCGCCCGGCCTTTTTTCAAAAAGGCTGGATGGTCAGCGCCAGAGTTTTTCCCAGGTGGTGATATCGAGAGTAACGCCGGGCAGGACTTCCATGGGGACGGTCTCGCTTTTGCGGAAGCGGCACTTTTTGCAGAACCCTTCAGCTTTCAGGTCCTTGGCCCATACCCGCAGATATAGGCGGCTGCGGCCATCGCCTTCGGCCAGTTTTTGGGCATAGGCCACAATGCTGCGGCCTATGCCCTGGCCGCGGGCTTTTTCCAAAAGGAACAGGCGGGACAGGCACATGGCCCCCGTGGGGGTAAGATCCAGCGCAAAATAGCCGACTGGATCGCTGCCCAGATAGATCATGAAATAATTCACAGTTCCGCTGTGGATCTCGTCATCCGTCAGGATATCACTCTGGTACTTTTCCGCCAGGGCGCGGGCTACTTTTGGGGTCAGCTTGGTGTAATGCTGAACAAAAATTTCTTCCGCCAGCTGGCTGATCTGCTCAATATAGCGGGTTTTGGTCACTTGCTTGTAGGTGGGTTTCATGGGGAACCTCCGTAATGTATGGTTATTCAACGGTAACGCTGGCGCGGGCGGGCAGGCAGGCGGCCCAATCGCCCTGTTTGGTCAGTACGCCAAAGGATTCACAGGTGTGGTCCGGGCAGGGGCTTTCCACAAAGCGGATGCCGCCGTTTTCCACAACCAGATGGATGGTGTAATAGCCGGTATCAATATCATAGCGATGGTCGGTGTCCAGCGGGATGCGCAGCTGGGTGCTGTCATCGCCATAGGTCAGCACGGCAACTAGACCAGACCCGGCAGCCGGATGGCCGAAACAGAGCCATAGCACCCCGGCGGCCAGCAGAATGATGATGGCAAACAAAATGTTCAGACGGGTAGATTTTTTCAAGGGGAAAACCTCATTTAATCAGGGTCAAAATTCAAGGTCAGCCGCATGCCGTCAACCCCGGCGGCTGCGGTGGGGAACGCCTGCTGCGCGGCGGCAAGGCCGGGGGCAAGGTCCGTTACGGCGGCGCTGTAATGGGTCAGCCACAGGCGGCACACGTTGGCTTCGGCGGCAAGGACCCCCGTTTCGCGGCAGGTGGAATGGCCGTATAACTTCGCTTTGGGCAGGTCGGCGTCATCGGCATAGGTAGAATCCATCAACAAAAGATCGGCATCCTGTGCAGCGCGGCGCAGCGCAGCGCAGGGGCGGGTGTCGGTCGCATAGACAACTTTCAGCCCGCGGCGCGGCGGGCCGAGAACCTGGGACGGCAGGAAGCCGCCCACCGGCTGGCCGCTTTGCAGGGTGGACCAGTAACGCACGGGGATGCCCGCCGCCTTTGCCCGCTGGGGATCAAACTTGCCCGTCCGCGGCAGGGTGAACGCATATCCGCAGCAGGGTACCCGGTGCTTGAGGGGGAACGCCTGCACGCACCCGGCGGGCACTTCAAACTCGCCTTTGCAGTCCGGCAGTTCTTTCAGCCGTAGTTCGAACGGCAGCGGTCCGGCCACGGCGTAAAAGGTGCGCACCACATCCGTCAAGCCCGGCGGCCCAGCCATGACGAGGGGGGCAGTGCGGCCCTGGGCGGCCATCGTCTGCCAGATGCCGGGCAGGCCGAAAATGTGGTCCCCGTGGTAATGGGTCAGCAGAATGGCGTCCATGCGGAAAATGCTGACCCCGGCCCGGCGCGCGGCAGTCTGGGTGCCCTCGCCGCAGTCCAGCAGCAGGTTGGAGCCGCCCACCGTGATGCAGGCAGCCGCCAGGGCGCGCTCCGGCAGGGGCTGTGTGCCGCCGGTGCCAAGCAGAGTGATATCCAGCATGGCAGAACCTCCGATAGACTTAACACAAAATGTATTTCTTGCAAGATTTGATAAACAAATCGTATAACTTGCGGGGCGGTGGCTGTAGAAAGCATACACCCCCCAACTTATCATACTGCTAACAGTATACCACAACATGCCAAGCGGGAAAACCGGAAAATTTTAAACGGGGGACAGCACAAAATGTTGAAAATTTCACACCTGCCGCGTATTATGATAAGAATGAAGCGAAAGGGGAAGGCGGCTGTAGGGGGCAGAGTGTACCAGCGGAGTGTTTGCCGGTATCACGAAGCAAGATATCCGGCAAGGCCCGACATCCGGGACGATGCAAGCATCGTCCCCTACAGATTGCATTTAGGTTCGTATCGAAAATATATGTCGCTCCGAGAGGGAACACTGTTATCTAAGGCAATACCGCATAATTCTAAGTGCCGATACGGCGAGCGAGGTGCGGCAGATGCTAAGCCAAAAGCGCAGATAATACTGGATGTCTTATCGAGCATTTTGGCAACGCAGATGCCGTGCCGCAGCCGCCGGAGCGGTGCTTAAGCCGTCAGGCGGGAATTGTGCGGTGTTGCCCTAAAATTGTACTTCGTGCGATGTTCGTTATTACAGAAAGCTTTTTGGCAGGATAAGGCGCATTTTAAGATGTATGCACCACTGCCGCAGAAAGGAATGGAAACCGGTATGAAAAAGTTCAGGATTTGGATTTTGGCCGCGCTGGCAGCAGCGCTTTGCCTATTGTGTGGGTGCAGTGCAGAAGATTTTGCCCTGCCGCATGAAGTGCAGCTTGCCGTTGGCCAGCAGTGCGCGCTGGCCGGGGAGCTGCGGTTTACCGGCAGCCTTTCCGATATTACGCCGCAGGATAGGGCAGAGTTTGCCCAAGCTGTGACCGATGCAGTGGTACATATTGCTTCGACTGACCCCAGTGTGGCCGCAGCAGACCAGGACGGCAACGTGACCGCTGTGACCCCCGGCACGGCAACCGTGTTGGTAAGCTGTGTGGACCTGGATTTTTATGCCGAAGTGAACATTAATGTTGTGGAAGCCGCCACGCCGGAAAGCGCAGCCCTCGCGACCCCGGAGACCGCCGCCCAGGCTACCCCCGAAACGGCAACGCCGGAGAGCGCTGCGCCGGCGACCCCGGAAACAGCTGCAACACCTGAAAGCGCGGTTCCTGTCACCCCGGAGACTGCTGCCCAGTCGACCCCGGAAACAGCCACGCCGGAGAATGCTGAACCCGCAACGCCTGAAACTGCTGCTACTCCAGAGACCGCTATCCCGAAAACGGCTACCTCCGAAAGTGCAGCTCCGGCAACACCGGAAAGCGCCGCCACACCCGAAACAGCAAAAACGGCCACGCCGGAAACTGCGGCCCCGCTCAAAATGCCAAGAGCAACCGAAGCCCCAGCTGCAACCCGGGAAGAAACAACGGCTGCTGACGAAAAAACAAGAGAACCGTTCCGCGAATTTTTGAAGAAAGCAGGCAGCACTGTGGCAAACTTTTTTGGCGGGTTGTTCGATAAGAGCAAGACCACGGGATGATGCCTGACTGTGAGGATCCGCCCAAAAAGCAAAGAAAAACGGAAAGATAAACAAAAAGTATTACACTTGCCAAAATTGAAAAAATGTGTTAAAATAACACTATAATTTTATAGCAATATGACAGATGGCAAGTCCACAAAGGAGGCAGTGTCGTTGAAAATCTATGAATCCGCAGAGGATTACCTGGAAAAGATCCTGATGCTGACAGAACGCAACGGGGAAGTCCGCTCCATCGACATCGCTACCGAGATGGGCGTTACCAAGCCGAGCGTGAGCATTGCAATGAAAAATCTGCGTCAGGCCGGTTATATTTCGATGGATGGTGCTGGGTATATCACCCTGGAGCCGCCGGGACTGGAAATTGCCACCCGGATTTATGGCCGCCACAAAAAGCTGACCCGCTTTTTTGTTGCACTGGGTGTGGACCCTACCGTTGCTTCCCACGATGCCTGCAAGATCGAGCATGACCTGAGCGCAGAAACCTTTGAAAAGCTGGTGGCTTTTGCCGAAAGCCAGCATATGCTGAAGGAATCCTGAGTTTTTTATAAGAATCATGATGCCCCGGACGAGAAACGTTTCTCGTCCGGGGCATTTTTGCTGCAGTGTGCGCGCTGTATGTGATATAGAGCCAAATAAAATCCGCCTCGGCAAAAAACTCTGCCGGGGCGGTAATAGAATCATGTGGGATTGCTTCAGCTTTCCGCAACACCAAAGAAGAACTTGTTCAGGCGGTACTTGTTTTCTTCATACAGACCAATGTGCTTGAACAGATCCTTGTAATAGGTGGTCAGCTCAAACCGAGTGGTCAGCACATCAAAGGGGTTCAGGTGGTGCACGGCGCTGTCTGGGTTTTGCACATAGTTGTAAATGGGGGTGGAAAGCGCATAGAACTGCTGGGCGTAGCGGATAAAGCTTAGATTGAAATACAGGTCCTCGCTGTAGTCCAGTTCCTCATTGCAGCGCACATCGGGGTGCTCACGCACAATGTCAGCGCGGTAGAGCTTGTTCCACATCACGCCGTAATAAAAGCTGGCGGGCTCCTGCATCAGGCCACAGGCAAATGCGTCTTTATTCAGGGGGCCTTCCATCAAAAAGCCGAAAGTCTGCACCCGGTGCTGCGGATCCAGGATGGGGTCCAGCACACGCTCCACCACGGTATCCCGCATGGTTTTGGGCAGGCTGACCGGCGGTTCAATGCGGTTGTAGTGGGCAATCACCATATCGGCGTGGCTGGCTTCCGCTTTCTGTACCAGCAGCTCGGTGGCATAGGGCTGGATGAAATCATCCGCATCCACAAACTGAAAGTATTTGCCGTGGGCTTCCTGCATGCCAAGGTTGCGGGTGGCGGAAACTCCGCTGTTGTTTTTGTCGATCACCACAATGCGGCGGTCAATACCGGCATAGCTCTGGCAGACGGCATAGCTGACATCCTTGCTGCCATCGTTGAGCAGAATGATCTCCAAATTCCGGTAGGTCTGGCGGCGGATGCTCTCAATACAGCGGGCAATATGGTCTGCTGCGTTGTAAACAGGAACAATAATGCTGACTAGCGGCTGGCTCTGCGGTTCGGTGGGCATGGCGGGCCTCCTTACATAAAAACGGTTAGGTTGTTGCCTTTAGGCAACACTGCACAATTCCCGCCTTGCGGCTTAAGCACCGCTCCGGCAGCTGCGGCACGGCATC
>OKVB01001167.1_pt1 | contig 9715 bp, 4 predicted proteins | sample 1606651 | NCBI WGS metagenome assembly OKVB01 (sample SAMEA3882518, study PRJEB24775) | human gut metagenome | biome: human-associated habitat; feature: intestine environment; material: feces | place: Netherlands | collected 2009/2010 | reverse complement strand
GCTTCCACACCTCCGTCACCATCGACGACGTCTCCGTCGAGGGCATCACCAAGATCACCGCCGACGACATCGCCGCCGCCACCGCGGAAAACAAGGTGATCAAGCTGCTCGCCGTCGTGGAGAACACCGATGCCGGCGTGTCCGCGCGCGTCTACCCGGCACTGATCTCCAATACCCATCCGCTGGCCTCCGTGCACGGCTCCTTCAACGCCGTGTTCGTCAAGGCCGAAGCTGCGGACGACCTCATGTTCTACGGCCGCGGCGCCGGCGGCGCTCCGACCGCTTCCGCGGTCGTCGGCGACGTGGTCACCGAAGCACGCCATATCGCACAGGGCTGCACCGGTCCGTCCATCCCGCTGTACAAGGATCTGAAGAAGGCTCCGATCGAGGCTTCCAAGGCCGAGTTCGCGGTCCGTTTCGTGATTCACGACAATCCGGGCGTGCTCGCCGCGATCGCAGCCAAGTTCGCCGACCATGGCGTGTCCATCAACGGCGTGAACCAGGATTTGAAGCCGACGCTGAAGGATCCGGGCTACGATGGCGAACTGCAGCAGCTGCGTCTGGTCACCCACATGACCGACGAGCTCACCCTGCGCGAAACCGTCAAGGACGTGTGCGAGCTGGATTGCGTGTGCGGAGAGCCGTCGATCCTGCGCGTGCTGAACTGATATCGGATGCGATTCGGGCCCATGATGAGATTGGCATGCAAGCCATGCCAAGCCGCCATCATGGGCCCGAATACGATGCACGGGTGCGGTTCCCCCTGAAATTTGACTCTGGCACTGCCACGGTATACGGTGCTTGATTTGTAATGAAGATGTGACGAAGGACGACGAGAGATGACTCCAGTTACCCGCAAGGTGCGTGTGAAGGTTCCGGCCACCAGCGCCAATCTTGGCTCCGGCTTCGATACGGTCGGTTTGGCCTTGGACTATCATGACGAGCTTGAATTCACGCTGAGCGCCGACCCGGTGAACACCGCGGCGCAGGTGATGATCGAAGGCGAGGGCGAGGACACCCTGCCTCGTGACGAGACGCACCTGGTGGTCTCCACGTTCCGCCGCGCATGCCAGACCTTCGGTCTGGGACGCGTCGGATTCATTCTGCAGGCGCACAACAACATCCCTCAGGCGCGAGGCATGGGTTCCTCCGCCGAGGCCATCGTCGCCGGCATCGCCGCCGCGGCGACGCTGCTGGGTGGCATGGCCCTGGGCGCAACCAGCGCACAGGCTGATGGCGCTACGGTAACGGACAACGCAACGTTCACGTTCACCGCTGATGATGCGGCTCAGCTGACTAATCGTACGCTGAATTTCTACAAGATTGGCGATTACGTCAAGTATGGTACTGACGATTCTGCCGGATACGGTGTTCAGACCTACGCGGCTAACAAGACCCAAGTGGATGCTGCATTGGGAACGGCGTTAGGCACTGATTACAACAAGACCGACATCGACAATCTTGCTAAGGCTCTAGCTGACGGCAAGCTTGATCAGTCGCTTACTCGTCCGTGGGCTGAAGGAAATACTCGTAAGTTTGCTGAAGCATTGGCCCAGCAGCAGAATCTGGCTGCTGTCACCCCAGCTCCGGAATTCACTGTGACTGGCACTTCGGCTACGGTTACGCTGCCAGCTGGTATCTATCTCGTCGTGGATAACACCGATGCGACTGCTGGCGTCACCAAGGCTGTTCCAATGATTGTCTCTTCTGGAGAAGTCAAGGATGGTGTGCTCACTAATCCGACGAAGGGCACTACGGTGAATTTCAAGAATTCTGCCGTCAAAGAGCCTAGCAAGACTGTCTCCGCGACGAGTGTTTCTGTCGGTGAGACCCTGACCTATACCCTGACGGGTCATGTGGCTAACCCGAAGCCGGAAGCGTTTGTTTTCCACGATATTCCAAGCGTTGGCCTGACTGTCAAGGCTGATTCTTTCAGCGCAACCGTTGATGAGAATTCTGTTGTTTTCGCGGATTACTTCACTACTGATTTCAGCAGCTTGTCCGATTATAAGGGTGACGGTGCAAATGAGTTCACTGTTACGGTGATTCCTGCAAAGCTCGCTGAACTTGCCGGTAAAACCATTGTTGTTACTTACAAGGCTGTGGTGAACTCCGAAGCCACGGGCAACGGCGTGAGCAACAAGCTGGTTAAGAATGACGGTAGTTATGACACCGTAACTACTAAGCTGTTCTCTTTCAACTTTGAGAAGCGGGATAACGATGGTAAAGCCCTTGCAGGCGCAACCTTTAAGCTGTCTGTTGCTGACAACCAGACTGGTATGCTTCCGACCGTGAATGGTCAGGAATACGGCACGACTCAGACTTCTGGCGGCAACGGTAACGTCACCTTCTCTGGCTTGAAGGCAGGTACTTACACGGTTACGGAGACTCAGGCACCGCAGGGTTATATGAACACTTTCTTGCCGTCGTTCACTGTCACCATTGACAAGAATGGCAATGCCACTTTCGATGAGGATGCTTTTGGCTTGGTCAACACGTCTGAAAAGACCGTGAAGAACATCAAGTCCATCACCCAGCTGCCGCTCACCGGCGCTGCGGGAACCATGCTGTTCACCGTTGTGGCTCTGCTCGTGGCTGGCGCTGGCGTGACCATCGCCATCAAGTCTCGTCAGAACGCCGAGGCCTGATCGCCCATCTCTGACGGTGTTCGTTAAGAACACCAATTCGGAGTGATTTAAGGTCGACCCATTATGGGTCGGCCTTTTGTATTGCTCTGTATTTCATATGGGATTGCTTGGATTGCGCCATATTACCGTTGCTTTGGACGTGCCACCCGATGTGGGTGGACATTGCGTTTTTCGAGGGTATAAGGCGTTTCAGTGGGATGTGTTGCAACAAACGGAATCTGGAAACGTGAACCGTTATGGGGGCTGTTAGTCAGGGGAGTGAAGTGGGGGTATTGCACGGAAGGAGGGCCATAGAATCGCAGGCACATCCGCAAAAGAAAGCAACGAAGCATCAATGGGAGGTATTGCGATGCGCAGTGGGGGAGCATTCAGTGACGAGGAGATTCAGCTGTTGCGTGGATTGCCGGCTGTTTCCAATGTGACTCGTGATCGTATCACCTATTCCGACACATTCAGACAGGTGTGCACCATCCGATATCTTGCGGGGGAATCGCCAACCAAAATCTTTCGTGAAGCGGGTTTACCGCCGGAACTTGTCGGATACAAGCGTATCGAACGTAGCGTGGCGCGCTGGAAGGAAGCTGCCATCAAATCCGTGAACGGCAGCAACACCATGACCGATGGTGAGATCATAGCGCAGCTTGCGGCGCGGTATAAGCGTGCGTTGGCGACGAGGCGGAGTCTTGAAGACATCGATAATACGGCCACTGAGCCGAAGCCTGCCGCAACGGCTGCGTCGAATGACGTTCATCCGTTGTCTCTCGGACTGTTCGACGGTGATACGGCCGGCATTATTATCAGGCAGCAGGCTCGTCGTATCGACGAGCTCGAGCGCGATGTGGTGAGGTTGCGCAACAAGCTGGACAAGGAAGTCGGGCCCAATCCTGCCTCCGCTGAGGCCTGACTTATGCTATCTAGCTTATAGATGGCGGGTGGTTCGCCCCATTTGCCAGTTCGGGGGTATAAATCATACCCCCGAACCGCCTATTCTCGTCTAGCACCCGCCATCTATAAGCGAGATACCTTTCCGCAAAGCCCCAAATCCGCCATCTATAAGCCAGATAGACCCATCAGTTTGACCATGGATAGACTCGGTTAGAGATGCTCTTGGCAAAAATGCTAATTTTGGCTTCCTGCAAAGGGTTTTGATGGGTCTAACCCATGATTTACATAAAACCTAACCCACGATTTGCATAAAACGTGGTTCGCTCAGAGCTGTGGCCGGAAAGACCGCCTAGGTCCGACCGATGCTATCGGAATCGTTAGGGAAGAAGGCACGCGGGCGGAGTGCAATATAATGTTCCCTATGGCTGGCAGTTCAAGGGGGCAAGACTGATGGCAGTTTTTCCGCATGGGAGCGCGCGCGGCGGGTCGAGAAGCGACGGTCCGCAGCAAATTAAGGACTTACGCGCCGACGATTTTTATGGCGATTCGCACGATGGCAACGACGGCTCGCGCGGTTCGCACGACACCACGCGCAACACGCGCACCTACGTTCCGCCGACGTTCGCCGAGGCGACCGATGTGTCCGAAGAGATTCGCGAGCGTCGCGCCGACGTGGGTAGATCCATTGCCCTGCGTGTGCTTGCGGCGGTGCTGATTTTCTCCGCAATCGGCATTGGTTTTTTCCCGAAAGTGCTGCAATACCAGTCCGCGCAAAAGCTGGCGAGCACGTCCGCCCGTTCCGAGCAGAGCGTCGCGGGCTGGCCGTATCCGCAGGCCGACGAGGCATTCGCCGCAGCTGGGGCGTACAACAAGCGTCTCGCCGAATCGGGGCAGCCGGTGATTGGCGAGGCTGAGGATCCGCTCGCCGAGTTGTACAACAACAATCAGTCCGACTCCAGCGACGGTTCCGGTTCCAGCTCGACGGGCGCAGACGCCACTGGCGATGGTAACAAGGATTCCGCTAGCTCCAAAGACGCGGAATACCAGCGTTTGCTGGATACTGGCGATGGCGTGATGGGTTCCATCCGCATTCCAAAGATTTCTGTGGATTTGCCGATTTACCATGGCACGTCGGAGCAGACGCTTGCGTCCGGTGCGGGGCATTTGTATGGCAGTAGTCTGCCGGTGGGTGGCAAGGATACGCATGCGGTGATTACCGGACATCGGGGTTTGGTTGAAGCCTCAATGTTTACGCGTTTGGATGAGATACGGGTTGGTGATTACTTCTATATCGATGTGATGGGCCATACGCTTGGCTACAAGGTGGATCGCATCACCGAAATCAACCCGGATGACACGTCGAAGTTGAAGATCGTGCCCGGCGAGGACCGTGTGACGCTGATGACATGCACCCCGTATGGCGTGAATACGCACCGTCTGTTGGTTTCTGCGCTGCGTTCCGCCATTCCCGAAGAGATTCCCGCGGAGGATGATGCGGCAAAAGATGTGCGTGTGATTGCGGGCGTGGTGTCAGCTGCCACGTTGCTGGTCGGTTTGTTGTTGGTTTGGCTGCTCCGCTGTCCGTGGCATGTCCGTAGGCATGCCGCTTGGTGGCCAAAGCGCAACTAGGGGTTGATGGCGTTAATGTTGCACTTGACAGATGCTTTTTTGTCGAGGAAAATTCTGAAAGAGGCATGACAACGTTTGCTTATAGTTTTTGCATCGCGATTTACGGGGGCAAGAATACTCTAGAATCGCGATGATATGTGCGATTTCAAGGAAAGTATATCCCCTTGATTACCTCGTTGGGAGGGTATGTATCCCTCTGTTTTTCTCCTTAAGGTTTAGGCAACGAAGCGATTGTCAGACGGTATGTGAAGCGAAGACGCATCAAATATACCGGTCGAAGGAGGAAGGTATTTCCCCGATCGCTTAACGGTACAAGGGGGTAGGCGTATGAGACACGTCTTTGAGCGAAACAGGGCGAGGGGCACAGGTCTGTTCACGCGTCGTGTCATTGCGGCCGTCGCGACGGTCGCAATGCTCGCCGGCGTGGGGTGCGTCACTGCTTCGTCAGCGGCGGCGGAAGATGCCACGGGAGCCTTGGAACAACAAATCGAGCAGCCGGTATTGCAAGAATCTGGGCAAGAGGATTCACAGCCGGTGGAACAAAATTTGATGGTGGGAGAAGAGCAGCCGTCAGAGCAAGAGCAGCCGTCAGATCAAGAGGCTTACCAGCAAGTCGAACAAGAAACGGAACAAGAAACGAAAGAAGAGACTGAGCAGTGGGTTGAGCAGGAGGTTGAACAACAATCTGAACAACCTGATGAGCAGCCAGTTACGTTGTCCGCTCAACCGATTGCGCGAGCAAATCGGGCGCAGTCGGTTGCTCAGAACGAGACTGGTTCTCAGTTGGGCGCTCCGGAGAAGCATAAGCGCATCAAAAAGAACAATGATGGCAGTTACACCGTGAACGTGGATGTGAAGGGCGCTGCCAGCAGCACCACGGTCACCACCACCCAGCCGATCGACTTCACGCTGGTGTTGGACGTGTCCGGTTCGATGGACGATCCGATGGGCGAAACGGATAGGACCAAGCGGTTGAAAGCGTTGAAGAGAGCTGTGGACAACTTCCTTGATGGCGCGGCGAATGCCAATAAGGGTGCGCAATCCGGTTCCGAACCGGTCCGTGTCGGGTTGGTGAAGTTCTCTGGTAAGGAATCAAATAACGTCGGGAATGACATGTACCGGAGTGGTGGATACCAGTACAACTATTCCCAGATCGTAAGCAAGCTGACTGCGGATATGAGTGGCCTGAAAACCAAGGTCAACGAGCTTAAAGCTGCTGGTTCCACCCGGGCCGACAATGGATTCAAACGCGCGGTCAAGGTAATGGAAAATGCTCGGACCGATGCGAAGAAGGTCGTCATTTTCTTCACGGACGGCACGCCTACATCGCTTAATGAGTTTGAAGAAGAAGTGGCAGACAATGCCGTTACCGCTGCCAAGAAGTTGAAGGATGGCAATGCCACGGTGTATTCCATTGGAGTCTTCTCCGATGCTAATCCGTCCTCGACCAAAAGCGACGAAAACCAGTTCATGCACGCGGTGTCCAGCAACTTCCCAAAGGCGACAGCGTACGACAATCGTGGCGACGGAGATAAAGACGCCGGGTATTACAAGGCCGCCAAGAACGCGTCGGAACTGAACGCCATCTTCGACGAGATTCAGAAGAGCGAGACCACCACATCCGCATACACCAAGGTGACCATGGAGGACACGCTCTCCGGCTATGTCGAGCTTGCGGATAGCAACTACAAGGTCGTTGCCAAGGATGCTTCCGGCAAGGTGGTCTCCTTGACTAAGAATGTCGATTACACCTTGACGTATGACGCGAGCACGAAGAAATTCACGGTCGCATTCCTGAAGCCTCTGGTCAACAACGTGACATACACGCTGGAATACAACGTGAAACCCACGCAGAAAGCGTATGACGAGTATGCCGCCAACCTGAACGCCGGTAAGGATGGATATGACGGCGTAAAGGGTGACGCGAACACCGATCTGCCGGGAAACGCCACGTCCTCGAACCAGCCGGGTTTCCATGCGAACGATTCCGCGTGCCTGGCGTACTCGGCCGATGGCGTGGATCATGCATGCGGCGGCAATCCGTATCCGCATCCGGTGATCCAGGTGGTTTCCTCGACGCTGCATATCGAAAAGCAGTGGAGTGGAGACGGTGACAAGCCGGAAAGCATCACGGTGGATATCAAACAGGGCAACGATACCTATAAGACGGTCACGCTGAAGCGTGACGATAGCGGCAAATGGTCCACCGACGTGATTATTCCGGCAGGCGCCCAAAAGACGTACACGGTGACGGAAGTCGAACCGGACAGCCACCACTTGTGGAAGGCTTCCTACCAGCACAAAGTCGGCAATGGTGCTCTCGCTGACGGCAATGTGGTGACGGTGCCGGAATCCACGGCATCGCAGGAAGCCACGGTGATCATCACCAACACGTTGAAGCAGACCATGCTGACGCATGCGATTGGCGTGCAGAAGGAGCTGAAGGGCCGCGATTGGAAGGATTCCGACGAGTTCACCTTCAAGCTGAAGGCAGACGATTCCAATCCAGACGCGCCGATGCCAGCTTCCTGCAAGAACCAGTCGGCGTGCACGGTGACGGTGAAACGCGATTCGTCTGACGATCACGTTGCTTACTTCGGCGACATCACGTATGACGCAGGTGAAGCCGAGTACACATATCTTGTGACGGAGAACGCTGGTAATGCTTCCGCAATGTATTACTCGCAGGCGGAATACCGGGTGGTCGTGTCCGTGATGAAAGACGGAACGTCCGGTGAATGGAGGGCCGTTGTCGAATCCGTGACCCAGCTGAAAACCGATTATGGTGCCGCTGGTTCGAATTGGGACGAGACCCAGCCAATGCTGTTCACCAACCAATACATTTCGGCATCGTCACTGCCATTGACGGGCCGCATGGGTGCGGAACGATGGTGGCAGATTGCGGCCGGCGGAGTTGGCGTGCTGGCATTGCTCGCCGTCGCTGCGGCCGACCAGTGGAGACGTAAGAAGCGGCTCAGCTGAACAACACAGGATTTGCGGATCGCGGGGGCATGTTGGGTTCCCGCCTCCCGCGATTGCAGAACACAGTAACCAACAATCAAGGAAGAGGAGATTCTCATGAAGATGAGGAAGCTTTTCGCAGGGCTGGCCGCCGCGGCAACGTTGCTGAGCGGCATGGCCATCGGCGTCGCCGCCGCACAGGCTGATGATGCTCCATTGCTGCAAGTTAACCACGCACAGGAAGACCATACGTACACGCCATACAAGTTTGCCACGTTCGAGAATCCTGGCGATGGCTCGGTCGAAGTGAAAACGGTTGACGCATGGAAGGGAGCTGTGACCACCGCTGCTGACGCGGCTGATGGAAGCCACAACGGCATCCCGACAGAGTACAAGGATAATCCAGCCGCCTATGTGGCGACGTTCACTGCGGATCAGCTCCGTGTCTTCGCCAAGACCTTGGCTGGAATTACTCCGCCGGCAGGACCTGATGGTACTGGCCTGACCGTAACTACGGAGCAGGCAAATACGAGCCAGGCGGTCAATGTGAACGGAGAAGGCTGGTATCTGGTGAAGGATACGTTCACCAAGGCTGGCGAAACGACTGTGACGTCGGGGACTCCGGCTGTGGTGGCCACCACCGTCAATGGACTGTCCAATCTGAGGATTGTGGCCGATGCGACGACCGGTCAGGGCAACATCACGACTGAAGGCCAGTTCAACGCGAAGAACGCGAATCCGACCGACGAGCCGCTCAAGTTCGCCCGGATGAATGACGTGGATGTGAACGGTAAGAGCGTAAAGGTGGGCGACACCGTGGACTTCACTGTGGCCGCGGACGTTCCTCATGCTGCGGCTGGCTGGGATGCGTACCCCTTTACCATTACCGATACCGCGTCCAAAGGTTTGCAGATTGCGGCAAAGAGTGCCTTCACGGTCCAGTTCAGAGATCATACTACTGTGGATCCCGATCTGTACACGATAACGCAGGAAGGCAATGCTCAATCCGGCACCACCACGACCATCTATTTTGCCGATGCCACAACGCTGGCCGGTAGGACGATCGTCGTGTCGTACCAGGGCACCGTCACCAAGGATGCGTTGGATGGCTTGAGCGGCAGTGTGGACAACAAGGCCACAATCACCACCAAGGATGGTACCAGCGGTGAAGGCAAGACTGTCCTTAAGACCTACGGTTTCCAGTTCACGAAGATTGGCAAGGAAGGGAATGAGGCCAAGCCTCTAGCCGGCGCCAAGTTCGTTGTCAAGAATGCGGAGGGCAAGTTCCTTAAGCAGGCTGAGGACGGTGCGTGGTCGTTTGTTTCCGATCAGAATGATGCCAAGACGTTCACTACTGAGAATGATGGTTTGGTGAAGGTCGCGGGTCTTGCGGCGGGAACCTACACGGTTGTGGAGACTCAGGCTCCGACCGGCTACGCCCAGAACTTCAGGGTCACTTTCAATGTGGAGATCACAGATGAAGGTCTCGTCACCTTCGAGCCGGATGCCCTTCGTCAGGTCCAACCGGTCAATAACACCACTGCGAATGCCACCGCTACCGTGCTGAACGTCAAGTCTGTCACTCAGCTGCC
>OKVB01001160.1_pt1 | contig 9764 bp, 8 predicted proteins | sample 1606651 | NCBI WGS metagenome assembly OKVB01 (sample SAMEA3882518, study PRJEB24775) | human gut metagenome | biome: human-associated habitat; feature: intestine environment; material: feces | place: Netherlands | collected 2009/2010 | reverse complement strand
GTGCTGTCGTTCACCGGCTGCGGAGCTTCCGGAGATTCACAGAATCCCACAGAAGCCGCAGGCCCGATCGCTCCGGTGATTGCAGAATCTCTCGCTCCGACGGAGTGCCCGGAATCCGGAGCTGAGGATGATCTGGCGATAGCCATAGGGAGTGAAGCTCTCTGCGACCTGGGATCGGTACGGTTCTCCCTGTCTCTTCCGGAGACCTGGGACTATGAAATCCGCAACGTAACTACCAGTGAGATGACTACCGATGCCATCGTCTTCTGGAACATCGCATATCCGGAGGATACCTTTACTCTGGTCTATGCTCCCGTACCGGGGATCTGCGGTACCGGTGTCACCAGTGAGAAGATTACTCTGCCAGACAGCGGCCTCAATGGCTGGAAACACACCGAGATCTACCAGACCGAGCAAAAGTACTGGATTTACATTACCCTGTCCGATCCCGACATCTCTTTGCAGGGAAATACCCTGCAGCTGGAATCCACACTTCCGTTAGCAGACTGGTATACTCTGGAATCGGATTTCAACCGTATCTTTGAGACCATCCGGCTCCAATACACAGATTTTGAAACTCCTGGGACGCAGGATGCTCTGCTCTCACCAGCGGAAACACCCTCATTTCCCGAAATGCCATGCCTTTCTTCCACATCTGTTCTGTGGTTCCGCTCTATACCATCTGTACTACCCACACATTACTCTTCACCATGTAGTAGCCGATGATGACCTTGATCATCTCCGTACCCTGCACCAGGAAATAGATGCTTACGATCCCCAGCCCGGTAAAGTGTGCCAGCAGATAAGCTGCAGGTACCACGATCACCCAGGTAAATACGGAATCAAACAAAAACGTTACCACCGTCTTGCCGCCGGAACGCAGGGTAAAATAGGAGGCATGGCTGAATGCACAGAACGGCATGATGATCGCGGAGACTGCGATGAACTGCGTAGCCAGTCCCTTGATCTCTTCCGAAGTATTATAAATACCGGGGAAAAATCCTCCCACCACAAACATCAATGCTGCCATGATCACACAACAGAAGACACTGAATACGATCATCTTATCGTCCGCATCCTTCGCCTCTTTCAGCTTGCCGGCGCCCAGATACTGTCCTACCACAATGCTGATACAGGAGCCTAACTGCAAATATACAATATTGAACAGATTCGTAATGGTGGATGCGATATTCAGTCCCGCCACCACATCCAGTCCTCTGACGGAATAACACTGGGTCACGGTGGTCATACCCGCTGCCCACATTACTTCATTCATCATCAGGGGGAAGCCCTTGACGAGAATTGCTTTCAGTTCCGCAAAAGGAATACCGAAGCCGGTATAGGCTCCTTCCAGATAGCGGTTCTTCGCCCTGTGCATGTGTGCCCAGATGATCACGATCAATGCCTCAATGTAACGGGCGATCACCGTAGCCAGGGCCGCTCCCTGCACACCCATCTTGGGAAAAGGTCCAATGCCGAAGATCATCAGATAATCTAACAATGCGTTGGTTCCCACCGCTACGAAGCTGGCTAACATGGGAATAAAAGTCTGCCCGGTCTCTTTGATATTCGTAGCATAAGACTGGTTCACCGCAAAAGGGATCAGGCCTACCATCATGATCGCCAGATACTCCTGACCGTATTTCAATGCCACATCCGTAGCTCCATTCCCCACCGTATCCGTCAGATACAGGGAGATCAGTGCGGAACCTTTGGTCAAAAACAGTAATATCGCTCCTCCGGTCACCAACAGGGTCGCATATAATTTAAAACGGAACGAATACATATGTCCCTTATGATTGCCCTTGCCAAAATACTGGGCACCGAAGATGCTGGCTGCGGATACGGCTCCGAAGATTGCCAGATTGTATACAAAGATCAGCTGGTTCACGATAGCGACACCGGACATCTGCTCCGTTCCCAGCTGTCCTACCATAATATTATCTAAAAAGCTTACCAGATTGGTAATGGCGTTCTGCAGGATCATGGGGATTGCAAGCAGCAGATATCTGCGGTAGAACTCCCAGTTTCCGATATATTTTTTCTTGAATTTAGTTAACATACTATCCCTCAATTCTTTCACTGTCTGTGCCTTGCGGTCACGAGTCTTTCGCACTCTGCAGCCGCCTGTCTTATGTACTTATGTTTCTTCCTGTGGCATGGTACTGTGTACTTTTTTCCTCACAAAATAGAAGCACACTGCCTGTAGCAATATCGTCACGGTCCAGGATGCCGGATAGGATAAAAACAGTACCATCAGTGACCGGTGCATGGGGAACACCCCATAGATCCAGAAAATCCTCGTACCTACCGTTCCGATAATAGATAAGATCATAGGAACCGCCGAATGCCCCATTCCACGCAGGGCTCCCGGGATCAGATCCATGATTCCGCATAAAAAATATGTCAGTGTCGTATACAATAAGATTTCCGTACCGCAGGCGATCACATCCGCCTCCGTAGTATAGATATGAAGCAGCTGGGGGCCAAAGAGATTGGCACCGCCACCAAGAGTCACCGCCACGATCACTGACAGGATCATGCAGTCGACAAGTACCCGGTCCATACGCTTTTTCTTCCCGGCTCCGTAGTTCTGGCTGGTGAAGCTCATGCACGCCTGCGTGATGGAATTGATCGATACGAACAGGAATCCGAAGATGTTGTTCGCCGCCGTGTATCCCGCCATGGCAATGGATCCGAAGGAATTCACCGAAGACTGCAGCAATACGTTAGAAAAATTGATCACCACGCTCTGAATTCCGGCAGGCACTCCCACCTGGAAGATCTGCACCAGATACTCCCATTTGATTTCCAGCTTTGTGATCTGCAGGCGGTAACAGCTGTCCGTGCCAAACAGACATCCCAGCACCAGCACACAGGAGATGATCTGCGAGAACACCGTAGCGATGGCCACACCTGCCACTCCCATGGAAAAGACAATGACCAGAAACAGATTTAGTGCAGCGTTAACAGCTCCCGAAATGATCAGGAACAGAAGAGGTCTCTTCGTATCGCCCACTGCCTGCAGAATAGCTGCTCCGTAATTGTACAGCATAAAAAAAGGCATTCCGCAAAAATAGATTTTCATATATAGAGCTGCCTGGTCGATCACGTCTGTCGGAGTATCCATCAGTTCCAGTGCCCCACGGGCACAGAACAGTCCCACAAATACCATGACGATACCGCTGATCAGTGCAAAAGTCATCGCCGTATGTACCGTCTCGCTCATCTCCCGTTCTTTGCCTGCCGCATAGAATCTGGCAGACAATACGTTGGCACCCAGCGAGACCCCGATGAACAGATTCACAAACATATTGATCAGTGCCGTGGTCGATCCCACCGCCGCCAGTGCCTGACTTCCGGTGAATCTTCCGACCACAATAATATCCACTGCATTAAACAGCAGCTGTAAAATACTCGACACCATCAGCGGCAGGGCAAAGGATATTAATTTATCCATGATCGTGCCGTTGCACATATCTATCTCATATTTATTTTTCTTCTGTACTGCTTCCATTTCAGATACCTTTCCATCCATTTCCGTACAAGCCTATGACTTATGATTCTATCACATATTTTACTATATTTCCATTCCCCTTTTTTACTAAAAATATGGTATACTATATTTTGGATGTTTTTGGAATTTACAGAAGTGAAAAAAGAACACTATGAAAGGAATCATTCCCTATGAAATATGACATCATTATTATCGGTGCCGGCCCCGGCGGTATCTTCTCCGCTTACGAGCTGGTACAGCAGAATCCCGACCTGAAGATCGCCGTCTTCGAAGCCGGTCATCCTCTGGAGAAGCGCCACTGTCCCATCGATGGAGATAAGATCAAGAGCTGCATTAACTGCAAGAGCTGTTCCATTATGAGCGGTTTCGGCGGTGCAGGTGCTTTTTCCGACGGAAAATACAACATCACCAACGCTTTCGGCGGTACGTTGTATGAATACATCGGCAAAAATCAAGCCATCGATCTCATGAAATACGTGGATGACATCAATATGAAATTCGGTGGAGAGGGCACCAAACTGTATTCCACCGCAGGTACCTCTTTTAAAAAGCTCTGCATGCAGAACAAGCTGACCCTCTTAGATGCTTCCGTCCGTCACTTAGGTACCGATATCAACTTTATCGTGCTGGAGAATCTGTACGCAGAACTCAAAGATAAAGTGACTTTCTATTTCGATACTCCGGTAAAAACTGTGGAAGCACTGGATCCGGGATATCGCATCAGCTGTGAGGACGCCTCCTACGAGTGTGACCAATGCATCATCTCCGTAGGCCGCAGCGGCAGCAAATGGATGGAACAGATCTGTAAGGATCTGGATATCAACACCAAGTCCAACCGTGTGGATATCGGTGTCCGCGTGGAGCTTCCCGCTGTCATCTTCTCTCATCTGACCGATGAACTGTATGAGAGCAAGATCGTATACCGCACTGAAAAATTCGAGGATTCCGTGCGTACCTTCTGTATGAATCCCCACGGTATCGTCGTAAATGAGAACACCAACGGCATCGTCACCGTAAACGGCCACAGCTACGAAGGAGCCGACAAGCAGACAGATAACACCAACTTTGCCCTGCTGGTAGCGAAGCATTTCTCCGAGCCCTTCAAGGACAGCAACGGCTACGGTGAGAGCATCGCCCGTCTCTCCAATATGCTGGGCGGTGGTGTCATCGTGCAGCGCTTCGGTGATCTGGTAAGAGGACGCCGCAGTAACGCAAAACGTATTGCCGAAGGCATGGTAGAACCGACCCTGTCCGCTACCCCCGGCGATTTAAGTCTGGTACTGCCCAAGCGTATCTTAGACGGCATCATTGAAATGATCTACGCTTTGGACAAGATCGCACCCGGTACCGCCAATGACGACACTCTGCTCTACGGTGTGGAGGTGAAATTCTATAACATGGAAGTAGAACTGGACGAGCACCTGGAAAGCTGTCATAAGGGATTATATATCATCGGTGACGGCAGCGGCGTGACCCATTCCCTGTCCCATGCATCTGCCAGCGGCGTCTATGTTGCCAGACAGATCGTCAAAGGCAATGAATAATAATACAAGATGAAACGCTAAAAAAGGAAGGTATATTCTATGGCACAGACAGTTAAGATCATCTCTGACAGTACCTGCGATCTGTCAAAAGATTTATTGGAAAAATATGACATTTCCATCCTGCCCCTGCACATCCTGTTAGGGGAGACAGAGTATCGTGATGGTGTGGACATTACCCCGGAAGAGATCTTCCGATGGTCCGATGAAAATAAGACCACACCGAAGACCTCTGCACCTTCCATGACCGAGGCCATGGAAGTGATGAAGCCATTTCTGGATGAAGGCCGTGAGATCATCTGTTTCTCTATTTCCGACAGCATGTCCACCTCCGGCAATGTCATGCGTCTGGCTGCGGAAGAACTGGAAGCTTCTGATAAAGTAACTGTGATCAATTCCGCCAACCTGTCTACCGGCATCGGTCTGCAGGTAATACAGGCTGCCCTTTTATCCGCAGAGGGGAAAACCAGAGCCAAGATCACTGCTGCCATCGAAGAGATCCGCCCCAGAGTACGTGCCAGCTTCACCGTAGATACTCTGACCTACCTCTACCGTGGAGGAAGATGTAATGCTGTCGCAGCTCTGGCAGGCACCATGTTAAAGCTTCATCCCAGGATCGTAGTCGAAGACGGCGCCATGGATGCCTCCAAAAAATATCGTGGTAAGCTGAGTTCTGTCATTCTGTCCTACACAAAAGATATGGAAGAAGACCTGAAAAATGCGGTTCCCGACAGAGTCTTCATCACGCACTCCGGCTGTGATCGTGAAATTGTAGAGTCGGTTCGTTCCTATCTGGAGAGCCTCGGTATTTTCAACGAAATACTGGAGACCAGAGCCGGCGGTGTCATATCCAGCCACTGCGGACCCGGTACACTGGGCGTTCTATTTATCGAGAAATGATATTGTTAGAGCAAATGAATTAGAAAGAGGTATTTATGATCCGTTTTATATTCGTTGTATTATTTGTTGTATTATTCCTGATCCTGTCCACTCCGCTTATGCTGGTGGAATGGATCATTGGCAAGTTCAATCCGGGGCTGAAGGACAAAAGTTCCCTGGCCATTGTCAACTGGGCATTCCGTCAGGTGATCCGCCTGGCGGGTACCAAAGTGATCGCCATCGGTGAAGAAAATATTCCCACCGATACTGCAGTACTGTATGTGGGCAATCACCGCAGCTTTTTCGATGTGGTCCTGACCTACGTCCGCGTTCCCAGACCTACCGGCTACGTTGCGAAAAAAGAAATGCTGAAATGGCCCCTGTTAAATATCTGGATGAAGGATCTGCACTGTCTCTTCCTGGACCGCCAGGATATCAAGGCCGGGCTGAAAACGATCCTGGCTGCCATTGATAAGGTGAAAAACGGTATTTCTATCTGTATTTTCCCCGAAGGTACCCGGAATAAGACCAAGGATACTTTCCTCCCTTTCCATGAAGGCAGCTTCAAGATCGCCGAAAAAGGCAATGTTCCCATCATTCCCATGACCATTGTGAACTCTGCCGCTATTTTTGAAGACCATTTTCCCAAAATAAAAAAGGCCACCGTAGTCATTGAATACGGTAAGCCCATTTATATGAAGGATCTGGACAAGGAGACCCGCAAGAGCATGGGCACCTATGTACAGAATATAATCTCCGAGACCTATTTCAAAAACAAAGAACTGATCTAATATCTAATGTTTTCCGGTGAGGGAGACCTGTTGGGCGATCAGAAGAAGATAATCCGACGTTTTTCCCTCTTCCGGATAATAGCACACGGAATCTCTGTTTCTGCCCATCAGATAATGTAAAAAATCTTCCAATATCTCCGTATACTGATAACTGTATAAGATATAATTGGCACAGGCCAGTTCCTCCGCCCGCTTCAGCAGATCTTCCGTACCGTTGTTGACGGAAGTAACGGCGTCGATCATTTTACCGGAACGTTTTGCCAGTTCCTCTCCCTGATCTCTGATACCTTCCATGAATGCTGTGCACAGATCAATATCCACCGACTGTCTGGTAGCCAGATATGTCATGGAACCGTAGAGATATGCAGTTTCCTCCAGATAGCTTGTATTATCTTCGAAAAATTCCTTATACTCCAAAATCTGCGAACGATAGGAAGGAAGTCCCGCAGCCCGGTACAGTTCCGTCAAAGCCATGAATTTCTCCGCATCTCTGCCGGATGCTGCTGCCAGCTTTGTGTAGATTGCGGATGCGTGCTGAAGACATTGCGTTGCATATTGCACATCATATTTCTGATACAGATAACTGAATTTTGCCAGGACAGCCACATACGTCATGGTATCCGGCTCCTTATCCTCTGTCTCATTGACGGTTTTTTCCAGCCAGTCCGCAATATATTCCAGCATATCCGGAATCTCATTCCCATTATCGTCCGTAAAAACTTCCGAATACCATTCGCATGCCTCCAGCAGTGTCAGGATCTCATCCTCTGTAATGCTGCGCTCCCGGCAGCTTTCATGCACCCTTTCGCACAATGCTTTAAACAATTCCTCATAATACCTCTCCTTGATGGAAAAAGAGAGCGACTGCCCCACCCGGTCGCATTCCAGATAAAAGCTTCCCTCGCTGGTATATTCCGAAAAATCCACTGTTCCGATGTATAATTGCAGATCCTCGTTGTACTCCGGCTGCTTTACCTTCCCCCGATACACGATCTCTCCGGACTCTTTATCGATCAGCCGGAAACTTTCCACCGGTTCCCGGCTTTTGACGATTGCCTGCTTTTCTCCGTCTCCTGCATACCCCTGCTGATCCACCAGTACATTAGGAGTAAGTGTCGGAATGGTATAATTGATTATCGGGGTATTTTCCATTGCCATATCCGCAATACTGACATGTCCCGTCTCGGCAGAGGTATTGCCACAGGCGGTATTCCCTATGATATTCACGATGAACAGCAGCGACAATATTGCTGCATATTTTCTGTTGTATTTCAAATTGGTCCTCCGCTCAATCTCCCGGGAGATTACAGTGCACGATTTTTCCATTGATAATAGTATAAACGGTCCACATGAAAATTTCCATAGGTATTCTGTATATCCATCAGTGGAACAATGCCTCCCCGTTTACCGGATCCCCATTATGCGTCAGGGCAAAATATACATTGCTCCCCTCAGCACTGTAATATTTTGTAGGCGCTGCTACACTGCCGATCGTTTCACCCGGATTCACATAAGCATTTTCCTTGACGGTAATCTCCGCCAGTTGTCCGTAAGTGGCCTCATAGCCGTCTCCCAGATCCAGCGTCACCGCCTTGCCGATCTCCTCATTTTCAAAAATCGAAGTTACTTTTCCCTGCGCACAGGCGGTTACCGTCATGCCTTCTTCCGCGGAAAAGATCGTAGCCGGATTGTACTTGTACTGATCCAGTGTGGCAAAGTAAATGCTCTTGTCCATAGAGTAATGCATCAGAATATCACTCTGTACCGGTTTCTGCATTCCATCGCTTTCCGTAAAATGCAGCGTTTTCTCTACTGTCAGCTCCGGCATCTGCTGCTCTGCCTCCGCAGCCTCCTGTAAGGTCTCCTGATCTGTCAGTCCCGGGATCTCCACATGGCCGGAGCCCACCTCCTGGGGAAGATAATCCAGATCATCCTCCGTGACCGGTGCTGCCGCGATCTCATTTCCGGCTGTGTTATTCGCGGTCAGTTCCGGAATATTCTCTTCCTCCTTCAGCAAATGCTCCTCATTATATTCGGATATTTCCTGCATTTTGTCATCCGCATTGTTTTCAAGTGCAGTGAAGTCCAAGGTATAGCCATCATCCTTGGACTCCACATTCTGCCCCTTCATATAGACCCCCGTCATGGTCAACGCTGCCAGAACAAAGGCCGAAGAGGCCAACATTATAATACGCTCTTTATGAATACCGCTTTTTTTATTTCTTCTCATATCCGCATCCTTCCTGTTCCCTGAACCAACTTTCTGCTATACAATCGTTTCAACCACTTTCCCTGGTTTATCCTATAGTCTTGCCCGATTCGAAGGTTTTATTCAGGATGCATTTTCCATTGATCTTTATTGGTGTTACGCTTTTTGGGCATAAGCTGCCATGTCTACATGCTGCACAGTACCCACATTTCCGTTTTCATATAAGAAAATACCGGTCTTACGGATCGCTCCGTTCGTTGCATTGGCTTTTGTCGCACCGTCCCGGGCCGTTCTGTCTCCCTGTAAGGTAAAATCTGTGGAAACATTTTGCAGACAGATTGCACCGACACCCTTGTCGGAAAGTTTGTACAATACGTCATTGCCATTTTCATCTTTGCACCAGATTTTTAATTTTGACCAGATGGAATCATTCTCATCGATCCAGCCGTTGCCGTCCTCATCATACCGTGCCAGGTCCGCAAATCCGTCACCGTTCCCGGTTCCGAACAGTTCACTGCCGTCGTTGATGATGCCGTCTTCGTTTTTATCCAGTGCAAGATAACCGCTGCCCTTTAACATAGAGATCTCTTCTTCCTCACCGTCGGCATCCAGGTCAAAATAAAAGGTCTGATCCGACAGCTCCGGCTGTTGCCAGGGCGATTTCTTTGAAATTGACCGTCTCATCAAGATTAACGTTCTTTGCGTGTACACGCAGAATATCTTCTCTTCCTTTGAGATCCGGGCGGTCTACGATCACTCGGCGGTCAAAACGTCCCGGACGCAGAAGTGCAGAGTCCAGAACTTCCGGACGGTTCGTTGCTGCAAGG
>OKVB01001154.1_pt1 | contig 9814 bp, 7 predicted proteins | sample 1606651 | NCBI WGS metagenome assembly OKVB01 (sample SAMEA3882518, study PRJEB24775) | human gut metagenome | biome: human-associated habitat; feature: intestine environment; material: feces | place: Netherlands | collected 2009/2010 | reverse complement strand
GGTTACGTTAATGCCAAGTTTCGCCTCTGCGATTGCACCCATAGCAGCGATAACTGCGGCTGCGCCGCCCATGTCACCATGCATGCCTTTCATGGCATTGCCAGGCTTTAAATTATATCCGCCGGAGTCAAAGCAGAGTCCTTTACCGATTAAGGCAATCTTTTCATCATCAGTAACACGTCCGTTATATTCCATAACGATGAACTTCGCAGACTGTTTTGAACCGCGGGCAACGGCAAGGTAAGAATTCATACCGAGTGCTTCGCAGTCCTGCTTTTCAAGGATGGTGCACTTGATATTGTTCTTTTCGCAGATTTCCTTTGCCTTAGCTGCGAGAGCTGCAGGAGTCATCACGTTCGCTGGTTCATTTACCAGGTCACGGGCTGTTGTAACGGCTTTTGCCATCATTCTTGTGTACTGCTCTTCCTTTTTAAAGGATGCAGAATCAATTCCTGTCAGAATTCCAAGATGCAGCTCTGGAGATTCTGGCTTATCAGAAATGTATTTGTCAAAAGAGTAATCTGCGAGGAGAAGTCCCTTCATAGCAGAACTTAACCAGTAGGAAACATCTTCTCCGATTGCGGTCATAAGAAGGTTCTTTCCGTGGAAACGCTTTGCTTCCTTCATAGCCTGACCGAACTGTAACTGAAATCTTCTTGGAGTTGCCTTCTCAGGAATACCAATGAAAATCAGGTTATAATAAGGCTGTCCCTGATAAGAAAAATCCTTTCCTCGGAGACCGTATACCTTGCTTCCTCCAACGAGACCATCGGCCTGAAGACTTTCAAAAATCTCGCTAACTTTTCCAAGCTCGATACTCAGACGATTTTTATGATTGTATGTGACGAGCAATGTATCAAATTCGTAGTCCTCCAGATCTACGAGACGTTGTATTTGCATAAATGATACGCTCCTTTCTAAAAAATATTTTTATTTAAATAATTATAAGTTGCATTAAAATCGGGAAAAGTGCATACTATCCCCGATTATAATATGTAATATATATACGTTTTAGTGCATATATTCTTCAGCGTATATACAGTTATTTATAGTATAGCACAGTCAAATATTTTAAAACAGAAAAAACTTGTACATATTACATAAAATTTTGGTGCTAAGGGACAGTGTTTTTGCGTAAACTACTTATAAACAGGGTAAAATTTTGTCAGAATAAATTGTAGTTAAATAAAGAGTGTTTGAGAAATCACTCCAGTAATGTGTATGTTCCAATTTATGGGGAAAGCATTTTTCAAATACGCTCTAGTATACTTCATCTGTGATGAATTTGACAAAACAAATTTTTTTCTATATAATAATTAACAAAGCTAACTAACATTGTTAACCAGGAAAGAATAGGTGATAGAATGAATGAATATTCAATGATGACACAGGAACTGCAGGATCTCGCTGCACTTTCTATGGAACACGGACAGATTCCTTCAGGCCTGTATGACCAGTACCATGTACTGCGAGGTCTCCGTGATGTGAACGGTAAAGGCGTGCTGGCAGGACTTACGGATATTTCCACCATCACCTCTTCCAAAGAAGTTGATGGAAAGATGGTTCCCTGCGATGGAGAGCTGCGCTATCGCGGCTACGACATTCACGATTTAGTAGACGGATTTGTAGCAGAGCAGAGATTTGGCTATGAAGAAGTGGCCTATCTGCTTATTTTTGGACGTTTGCCACAGAAGCAGGAATTACAGGAATTCCAGAATCTTCTTGGAAGTTATCGTACATTGCCGACGAACTTTGTGCGAGACGTTATTATGAAAGCACCAGGTAAGGACATGATGAATACACTGCAGCTAGGCGTACTGACATTATACGGTTATGACGATATGGCAGATGACATTTCCATACCGAACGTACTGCGCCAGTGCTTACAGCTTACAAGTACTGTGCCGTTACTCGCAGTTTATGGTTATCAGGCATATAATCATTATGTAGAAGGCAAGAGTTTTTACATTCATTCTCCGAAGCAGGAACTTTCCACGGCGGAGAATATTTTGCGTATGCTCCGCCCAAATAAAAAGTATACACCACTTGAAGCAAGAGTTTTAGATATTGCCCTCGTACTTCACATGGATCACGGCGGTGGTAACAACTCGACATTTACCAATCATGTAGTAACTTCCTCTGGAACAGATACTTACTCCGCTATGGCAGCATCTCTTGGCTCACTCAAAGGGCCAAAACACGGTGGAGCAAATATCAAAGTTGTTCATATGTTTGATGAGATGAAGCAGGAAGTGAAGGATTGGAAAGACGAAGACGAGATTAAAAATTACTTGCTGAAGCTTCTCAATAAGGAAGCCTTTGATCACAGCGGATTAATTTATGGAATGGGACATGCCGTTTATTCTATCTCTGACCCAAGAGCGAGAATCTTCAAGGGATTCCTTGACAAACTCGCGAGGGAAAAAGGTTACGATGAAGAATTTGAGTTCTATGACAGAGTAGAAAAACTCGCCGTCGAAACCATTCAGGAAAAACGCCGTATCTATAAAGGTGTAAGTGCCAATATCGACTTTTACAGCGGATTCATGTATCGGATCTTAGGGCTGCCAGACCAGTTATTCACCCCGATGTTTGCCGTGGCACGTATGGTCGGCTGGAGCGCACACCGTTTAGAAGAGTTAATGAACTGCGATAAGATTATCCGTCCAGCATACCAGAGTGTGGCTATGGATAAGGAATATGTTCCAATGAAGGATAGAATTATCGTGGAATAGTAAAGAGAATTTTAAAATAAAGCTATTTTTGGGAGGAAAATAACAAAAATATGAAAGCGAAAGACACAGGGAGTTCTGACTGGCCAGAAGGCGAGCCGTCAGCAGAACAAAAAGTGACTTTAGAGGACTACCAGCAACTAATCATCCAAATGCGAAAGGCCAATGTACAGTTTCAGCAAATGTGTAACATTCCATCAGGAGAACTGACAATGTTACTCACCCTGCGCCACCTGTTACTGGCAAAGGAATTTGTCATTCCGTCAGATATTGGGGATGCGATGAAGCTGTCAAGGCCAGCTGTATCCCGAATGCTCCATAATTTAGAGCGTAAAGGATATCTGGAAATGAAAAGCAGCGAAGAAGATCACCGCTACGTCAAGGTACAGTTCACCCAGACTGGAAAAGAACTTATCATCGAGGAATTTGAAAAATGCTGTAAGCTCTTAGAGAGGGTAAAAGAGCGAATGGGAGAAAAGGACATGTATAAGTTTCTCTATTATTACAGCCAGTTTTGCACGATTTTAGTAGATGAGATTTTTTGAGTGTCTCTGACAGGAGAAGCAGCTTAATTCATTAGCATTTAAACACCTTCTAATGCTAATGGATTAAGCTGCTTTTTTCTGGCTTTGGAGCCACTCAAAAAGGGTATCTTCTCGGGGCAGGCATTATTCTTCGTATGAGCGAAAATGGCTTTGGAGCCATTCAAAAAAGGGTATCTTCTCCCGTTAGGAGCGTTTCCCCCCTGCCTGCGGCAATCAGAATTCCTCCAGCTTCTTTAGCAATGCCATTTCCCCTGAAACCTTATACTTCGCACAGAACCGACATAATGCAAAGAGAACTTCCCCCAGCTTCTCTGACAATTCCTCATCACTGCTGAATTTTTTCTCTGGATCTTCCCCAGCGGTGCCGAGCTGTAAATTCACAACAGAAGTTAGCAGGTCTTTAAAGACATCTTCATCCTCCGTGGAAAACATTCCAGCGGCGGCAGCCTTTTTCGCGATCTTCTGGCCGCGGATGAGGGCAGGGAAACTTTCTGGAACAAGGGCTATCTCTTCTTTTAAAGAGGTCTGTTTATGTCCTTCTTCCTGAGATTTTAACTTCTCCCAGTCGGCCTGCTGCTGTTCTACACTATCATAATGGCGGCCAGCAAATACATGAGGGTGACGGTGGATCATCTTGCGGGCGATGCCATCGATAACATCTTCGATAGCAAATTCGCCATTATCTTCAGCAACCTGGGATTGCAAAAGTACCTGAAATAAAAGGTCACCAAGTTCTTCTTTTAAATTAGCGCAGTCGCCAGTCTTAGTGAGGTCAGTTACTGCCTGATTCACTTCGTAGGCTTCCTCTAATGTATATAACTTAAGAGATTCATGCGTCTGTGACTTATCCCACGGACAGCCATTCTCTCCGCGAAGTGTGGCAACAATCGCCTGTAATTCCTGAAAATTAAACTTTTTATCCATTATAAATGCTCCTCCTTCAAACAGAATAAAATGGAAAATAATCTTTAATAATATGTGGTCAATATTCAGCTATCCAATTACATTTCAAGTTGAAATGTAATATTGTCTCAATATCTATAAAATCTTTGTATCAAGTAAATACAAATAAAATATAAGTAGAATGCGGCTGGAATTACTATCATGCAGAAGTAATTCTTAAATATGCAAAACTATGCAAAAGACTATTGTAAAAATATGTTATTTGATTTATTATATCAGTAAGTCACGAAAAAATCTACATCAAAAAGAAAGAAGGTTTAGGATTAATGAACAACTTTGGACGGGCAGTACTGGCAGTGGGGTTAAGTGCAGTCATGACATTTACAGGTCCGGAATGCTTTTTTCAGTCAGGGGTAGAACCTGTAAGTGTTTATGCAGCAGAGGAGAAGGCTGTGCAGAGCAAGATAGCAGGAGATAATTCTGAAGAAGGCGAGAGCACGACAGAAGTGACAACAGAGAAGAAAGAAGAGAGTACGACAGCAACGGAAAGTCAGGAGAGCCAGACTTCTTCCGAAAGGGATACAAGCAGCGGTAATACAGAGCATTCGCAGACAGAACATACAACAGAAAGTACGAAGAGGAATACGTCTGGTACATCTGGTAATACAGATCAGGCAGAAGATACATCCGGAAATTCCTCTCATAGTAACGAAGAAGGAACAACTCAGAAGAAGGCGAAGAAGGACATTTCCTCAAGAGAAGATGCAGAGATTCGTACAAAGGCGATTAAGAAGATTACGGATCAGTTAGCAGAGGAAGACGCACCGGACGGAAGCGATAAAACGAGTACATTTATCCCGAAGATTTATAATGATACCCGTCTGGCTATGAAGAATAATAAGGAATACATTGCGGGATATGTATATTTTAATCAGACAGATAGTGCCTGGAATCAGAATGGCTACTGTATCGCTAAGGCTGGATGTGGTCCGACTTCCATGGCAGTAGTAATCACATCTCTTACAGGTAAGTGGGTAACTCCATTGGATACAGCCATCTGGGGCTATCAGCATGGCTTTTACTCAAGAGCAGGTTCGGCACATGAGATGATTCCTGCGATGGCAGCGGCTTATGGACTGAAGTGTCAGGGAGCAGGAACCGATTATAATGCGATTAAAAAGGCATTAAAAGAAGGCAAGCCAGTAGTGTGCCTTATGGGGCCTGGATATTTTACCCGAGGCGGGCATTTTATGGTACTGGTAGCAATTGATAAGAACGATTGCGTAACAGTAGCCGATGTCGGAAGCAGGGCGCGTTCCGCTTACAAGTACAGACTGTCAGATGTAATCGCACAGTCAAAAGGTGCCAGTGCAGGCGGTCCATTCTGGATTATGTCCTATGATAAGAAGAGTAAGTCTGCGCTTCAGGAGAAACAGGCGATTAAGGATTATACAGAAGAAGATATGGCAGAAGATTTTGCTGATGTTTCCTACATGAAAGTAAAGGGAAATCTTCCAGAAGTACTCCAGGAAGAGAAGGCAGATGTTTCTATGAAAAAGGTAGTATCTATTCTTAAGATGTCAACTGGTAAGAGCCTTTTAGATACAATCGGAGCAGGTAAAGGAACCGCATTGGCAGGCACTTCTAATGCGGGAAGTTCTGTACTTTCGCCAGTGAGCCAGAATAGCCAGGTTATTGTGGTGAACACAGATGCGAGTAATAAGAAAGCAGGTAGCCAGAGTGGAAGTACAGCACTTGCAGGAAGTGCTGCAGATACAGTGAGCCAGGGTCAGTCTGCGAAGAAGTCACAGAATCTGGCGCTCACACTGAAGCAGGATATCGCAAGAAGGCAGTGGTAGAAAAAGATTGATTTAAGCTGGATGGACAACTATATGCAGGGAACTTTGGAAAAATAATCTGTAAATTGAGGCGTGCAGGTTCTAGGAATGATTTTTCAAACACGCTCTAATGAACAAATAAGTTGTGATAATTTAAAATAATGGACAAAGAATTATGAGAAAGATTAATTACAGAATTACAGTTAATATAACACAGAAGACGATGAAGCTTGGATTTCGTGCAAAGATGCCGGACGAGATGCAGGGAAAGCGCATCCGCGTGCAGGCTGTATTTACCCAGAGACAGGTAGAACGTCGTTTTCCGATGGAAGTAGTAATAGAAGAAGGAGAAGTTGGTGACCAGATTCGCGCAGATGCAGAGATATTGCTGCCATATGTATTTTACAGTCCGCCACGCCATAAGGTGAATGTTATTTTTACGCTTTGGTGTGGAGCGGAAGAGATTTGCTTAGATGACCAGCCATTTCCAGTGCAAAAGGAACTATTTGCCAGAGCGGAGATTGTCCGCAAGAGGAATCTGTTCAAGTTTGGACTTTGCTCTCTTGGATTGCCATTTTTACTGGTCAGAGATTATTTTAAGGAAGACAAGAATTTTATAAAGGCAGCGAAGCGGGCGAATGATACCGTATATAGAATTAGTGGTTATAATTATAGTGCCCGTCAGCAAAATACTGACTATTTTGCAGCCAGATACCGCAAATATATAGCGAAGAATAAGGTAAATCCGAATCAGATTCTTTTCCTTTCAGAGAGAGAGCCAGAGAAGAATGGGAATCTTATGCTTGTGAAGAAGTGGTTTGAGGAGAATGAACCCGAGGTAGAGATTACGACATTTATCAATACAAAGACAGTTGATCAGCTTCGCAAGAAGGAACTTCGGGATTGTGCGTTCAAATGCGCTACATCTGCAGTTATCATTTTAGAAGATTTCTATCCGCAGCTTCATAGCATTCAGAAACGCAGCGAGACAAAGATTGTGCAGTTGTGGCATGCCTGCGGAGCTTTTAAGACGTTTGGCCTTACCCGTATGGGTAAACAGGGCGGTGCGCCTCAGACATCGATGAATCACAGGAATTATGACCTCGTACCAGTCAGTAGCGATACGGTGAGAGATATTTATGCAGAAGCATTTGGCATTTCAGGAAGTAAGGTACAGGCGCTGGGAGTACCGCGTACAGATCTGCTTTTTGACTGGGATTATGAGGAGAAAAAGCGCGAGGAACTCTACGGGAAATATCCTATATTAAAGGAGAACAGGGTAATCTTGTTTGCACCGACATTCCGCGGAGATGGGAATAAAGATGCATATTATCCATTGGAAGCATTTGATGTGAATCACTTTATGGAAAGGCAGCCAGAAGACACGGTACTTATTTTAAAGAATCATCCATTTGTAAAGCAAAAGTTTACTGTGGATGCACAATGGCAGGACAGAGTACTTGATTTGAGCGGGGAAGAACATATCAATGACCTCATGCTGATCAGCAACCTTCTTATCACAGACTACAGTTCCAGCGTATTTGAGGCAGCAATCCTTGAATTACCAATGCTTTTCTACGCATTTGATGAGAAAGAATACATGGACAGCAGAGACTTTTACTTTGATTATTCGCAGTTTACACCAGGTCACGTTGTCACGGATTTTGAGGCATTATGCGAGGAATCTGCTGCCATGCTTCAGAATATTGTATCGGCAAATGAACAGGCAGACCTTAAGAAATTCCGCGAAACGTTCCTAAATACTGTCGATGGCTGCAGTACAGAGCGCATTTGCAGGAAAATAAAGACAAACTATATAAATATTTAACTAAATTGCAAAAAAAGTTTGACAGCTCATGGAAAATAATATAAAATATTGGAATCATGGTAGTTTGTTAAAATAAAAGTATTAATAAGCATGAATCTAAAGACAGCATCATGTAAGAATGTTAACAGCATAGTTGAGACATTATGAGTAACATAGGGATTCAAAGTTACTAAGGAGGACTTGTTTTTATGAAAGGAATAGTATTAGCGGCTGGAAGAGGTACGAGACTGTACCCTATGACAAAGCCAGTTTGTAAACCGTTATTACCAGTATATGACAAACCGTTAATTTATTATCCAATTGCCACTTTACTTCAGGCAGGAATCAGGGACATTCTTGTAATTATTCCACCAGGGGAAGAAAGAGAGTTCCAGAACCTTCTCGGAGATGGAAGTGAATTAGGACTTCATATCGAGTTTGCAGTACAGAAAGTTGCGCGGGGAATCGCAGATGCACTTATCATCGGAGAAGACTTCATTGGAGATGATTCTGTATGTCTCGTATTAGGAGATAACATTTTCCAGTGCCATAATCTTGATGAGATCATGAAAGAAGCCATCAAGGATGACCACGGCGCAAAGGTATTTGGTTATTATGTAGATGACCCAAGACCATTTGGTGTTGTAGAATTTGATGAGAACGGACAGGCTGTATCCATCGAAGAGAAGCCAAAGAATCCAAAGTCTAATTACATCGTACCAGGATTATACTTCTATGATAATCAGGTAATTGACATTGCTAAGAATCTTAAACCATCCGCAAGAGGTGAGTACGAGATTACAGATGTTAACTTAGAGTATTTAAGCAGAGGCCAGTTAAAGGTAATTCCATTTGACAGAGGACTTACATGGATGGATGCCGGAACAGCAGACAGTATGTTAGAGGCAGCCGAGATTGTTAAGGCACTTCAGAAGTCAGGATGCTATGTAGGCTGCTTAGAAGAACTTGCATGGAAAGAAGGATTCGTATCTTTAGATAAGGTTCATGAGATTGGCGAGAGCCTCAAGATGACCAACTATGGACAGTACTTACTCAAATTAAAGTAAAAAGTTGCTATTTTACACGGGAGGTAATGAGACAACCCGAATCAAATAACAATTTTTTATAGGAGAAAGCACAAAACTTTCCATATTTATACTAGAATGAAAATAAAACGGCAAACTGTCATAACAATTTCAAAACAACAGTTTCTAAAACATTTAACATTTTAAAAAAGATTATCTATTTTTTGGTTGACAGACTAGCTGCTTTATGATATACTACAATCAACCCAGAGGACATTGCACGGGTGCACATCATAAGAGAGAATATTATAGCACCAGAGAGGAGTACGTTATGCAGAGTACAGGAATAGTTAGAAAGCTTGATTCATTAGGAAGAATTACATTACCTATGGAACTTCGTAAAAGTTTCGATATTGGTGAGAGAGAGCCTTTAGAAATCTTCACAGAAGAAGATAAGATCATCATTAAGAAGTATAACCCTAGTGATATCTTTACAGGACAGTGTGAAGACCTCATTGAATACAGAGGTAAGAAGGTATCCAGAGATTCTATCCGCGAGCTTGCTAGAATTGCCGGATTTAAGCTGACAGAAGAGTAATCTTCTAACCCAGCTACTTCAACGGGAGTTCCCTGTGGTAGTATACAAGAGATAAAGATATGCCTTAAAAAACCAAGAACCAGTAGAGAGAGGCAAAACGGACAGCCCCCTCCTTTGCGAAAGCAGAGGAGGGGGCTTTTTTGCTTATTTATCTTCTCTCTCAACACGGTATTTGTCTCTTGCTGCCAGATATACAAGATTAACTATGGCAGATAATTCTATTTCATTGTTATAAGATAGAATAGGAGATTCTGTATTATGAGCATACTCCAAAATTTCTGCCATTGTTTGTGTATCTCCAGCTAGTGTTGCCTTTAGCATTCTTTCAGATTCTTTTGCTAACCGATATACATATCCCAAACTTTC
>OKVB01001145.1_pt1 | contig 9882 bp, 10 predicted proteins | sample 1606651 | NCBI WGS metagenome assembly OKVB01 (sample SAMEA3882518, study PRJEB24775) | human gut metagenome | biome: human-associated habitat; feature: intestine environment; material: feces | place: Netherlands | collected 2009/2010 | reverse complement strand
GGCTGCAACGTCGGGATCGTCGTTGATAACAACGTAATCATAGGTATACGCCAGCGCGCATTCACGCCGCGCCTGCGCCAGCCGCTCGCAGATCTTCTGCTCGTCGTCCGTATGGCGGCCGCGCAGGCGGCGCTCAAGCTCCGCAAAGGACGGCGGCATCATAAAAACGCGGATCGCGTCCGGCCGCTTCTCGCTGATCTGGTGCACACCCTGCACGTCGATATCCAGCAGGACATGCACACCCTCAGCGCAGCGCCGCTCGACATAGCTCTTCGGCGTACCGTAGCAATTGCCGACATATTCGGCATGCTCAAGCAGCTCATCCGACGCGACCATAGCGTCAAACGTCGTGCGTGTAACGAAGAAGTAGTCCGCTCCGTCGACCTCGCCGGGGCGCGGGGCGCGCGTCGTGGCAGAGACGGAAAAGCACACGTCATCGCGCAGGCGCATCAGGCGCGAGATGACCGTGCTCTTTCCGGTGCCCGAGGGGCCGGAGATCAGGATCAGCTTCCCTGTCTGGTGGTTCATATCATATCTCCTCCGGTTTCCGTATCTGTGGCCTCAACACGGGCCTGCACCGCATCCGGCGGCAGCGCCGAGAGCACGGCGTGGCCGGTATCCATGATGAGGACGGCCTGCGTTTTTCGGCCGTAGGTCGCATCGATGAGCATGCCGATCTCCCGGCTGTCCTGCACGATGCGCTTGATGGGGGCGGAATCCGGACTGACGACAGCCAGCAGCCGCTCCGAGGAAACATAGTTTCCGTATCCGATGTTGATGAGTTTCAAGTCGCCGCTCCTTACTCGATGTTCTGGATCTGCTCACGGATCTTCTCGATCTCAGACTTGAGGTCCACGACCACCTTTGCGATGTCAGCATTCTGGCACTTGGAGCCGATGGTGTTCGCCTCGCGGTTGAACTCCTGAATCAGGAAGTCCGCCTTGCGGCCGACCGGGGAACCACTCTCAAGCATCTGGCGCAGCTGCGCAATGTGGCTGCGCAGGCGCACCGTCTCCTCATCGACGGCGACATGGTCGGCAAAAATGGCTGCCTCGGCAATGATGCGTGCCTCGTCAATATCGGTCGCAGCGAGCACCGTCTCGAGTTTCTGGCGCAGGCGCGCCTCATAGGCGGCTGCCGTTTCGGGAGCGGCCGTTTCTACGCGCGTCACCAGCGACTCGATGCGCGCGAGCTTTTCGGCCACGTCCGCACGGAGCTTTTCACCCTCACGCTCACGCATCTGGTCATAATCCGCCAGTGCCTGCTGCGTCAGCTCAATCAGGCCGGAACGGATCTTATCCTGATCCGCCTCCGCCTTTTCCACGGACAGGATATCCGGAAAACGCATGAGCGACATGAGCGACATGTCGTTTTTCAAATCATAGCGCACGGCGAGCGCGTTGAGCGTGTCAATATAAGCGCGCAGCAGCGGCTCGTTCACACGCAGGACAGTGTCCTCCGCCTGCGAGGAGTCGATCGTGACGAACACGTCCAGCTTGCCGCGGCTGACGTGCTGCTGGATGGTGGATTTGACCGCGTCCTCGGCGAAGAGGAAGTTGCGCGGCATGCGCACGGCAATATCCAAGTAGCGGTTGTTGACGCTCTTGAGCTCGACCGTAACGCTCAGTCCCTCGACGGTGCCCTTCGCGCCGCCATAGCCGGTCATACTTCTAATCATTTGCTCTTACCCTTCTTATCTCAAGTCTCCAGGACCTGAATGATCTCAAATGTAATGGGGCTCGCTTTCTTTCGGCGCTGGTACACGACATTGCACGCCACGCCGAGCGCGAAAAACGCAAAACCAATCAGCACGCAGCCGCCCTCACCCCAGCCGAGCGCGCTGCCGATGGCATAACCCAGAAACAGGAGCACAAACGGCACCAGATACAGCAGCGCAGCCGCACCGAGCACGTCCGACGTCTTGCTCTCAATGACGACCTTCTGACCCGGCAGCGCCGAAACCTTATTGAGCGCCTCGGCCCGGATGCGGCTCTGGAACACGCACGCCTCACACGACTCACACGTGCCGCCGCAGGCCGTGCCGCGCTCCACCTCCACCTCCGCCACATGGCGGCTGATCAGTTTGGTCACCACAGCATTCTGCGTCATCGTATCATCCTCCTGTAAACCGCACATTCACGACATACTCTCCGACCGCACCGGCGTTGGAGAAGCCGTCCACATAGATCTTCGCCGGAACGGCGACCGTGCCGCTCGTGGCCTTATAATTGGTCAGATCCACGACCACGCGCACGTTCTCCGCCGTGATCTGCGAGATCACATCCTCCGGCGCGCGGACAGTCACAGCCAGCGACGTCGTCATGATCTCAACACTGCGGGTCGTGCCAGTCGTCGTGATATTCGTCGCCGTGATCTTCTCCGTCGCCAGGCCTCGGACAGAGACGCGCACCGTCGCCTCCGTAACGCCGCTGAGGTTGCGCAGGTCATTTTCCAGCGGGATCGCGACCGTCTTCTCATACGACGTAGCAAAGCCGGACAGATCGATCGTCGCAACGACGATCTGATTGAGCTTGCCGAGCACATCCGTGTCACCGGCGACCTGAATGCTCTTCGGCTCGATATCGACGACGCAGTTTTCCTCTGTCGCTCCGGCGCCGCCCACAAGTGAGACCTTGAGCGGCAGCTCCTTATTCATCAGCACCGGCATCGACACGCTGACCGTGTCATAGTTGCCGGAGATCTCCTTGGGCTTGAGCTTATTGCCGTCCTTATCGAGCAGGACATAGGGGCAGTTGGTCGGTGCGATGGACTTATCCAGATCCGTGCGCGTGACATACACACAGATGCTGTCGACCTCGTCGAGCTCCTCCTGCGGGCCGTAGAGCGTAATGGACGACGGCTCCACCTTGATGGGCTCAGCTGTGTAACCCTCCTTGACGCTGCCGGTAAAGACACCCTTGACCTCCAGCGTCTTGTTGGCCTCCTGCACGACGGAGAAGCTGATCGTCTCCGGCGACTTGCTCAAGACGGTGATGCTGCTCTTATCGACATTGGTCGGATACTGCAGCGAATAGCTCACCTGCATTTCGCGCGCCTGCGAGATGCCGGACACGTCGATGACCGCCGACAGGTCCGCCGAGCTGAGGTTGCCGAGCACGCGCCGCGTGCCTTTCAGGCGCACGGAAACCGTGTCCGCGTCGGCGCCCGTGACGATCAGGCCGCGCGTAGCGCGCAGATCATCTGCACCCTGATACACGACCTTGACATTGGAAAACGTCATCTCGATCGTCGTCTCCTCCGTGGACATGATATACGTCCACAGCAGGAACGAGGCCAGCAGCGAAATGATGATCCAGAAAGCCTTACTGCTGACTATTTTGTTGATCGTCGTCTTTTTTGTCATGTTGTTTCTCCCGACGAAGCGGATTGAGTTTCTTTACGAAATCGACAATGATGTCCCAGCGTCTGCGCTGCTGCTCTTCCGCCGGCACCAGTTCGCTGCGGAGGATCGCCTCAAACGTGTCCGGGGACAGGCGGCGCTTGAGCATACCGTCCACGGCGATGGAAATACCGCCGGTCTCCTCGGATACGATCACAATCACGGCGTCCGAGTGCTCGCTCATGCCGATGCCCGCGCGGTGGCGCGTGCCGAGATCCGGGCTGAGGTTCGTGTTGCTCGTCAGCGGCAGGACACAGCCGGCCGCCGCGATGCGGCCATCCCGGATCACGACCGCGCCGTCATGCAGCGGCGCCTTGGGATAGAAAATATTCTTGAGCAGCTCCGCCGTCACGTCCGAATTGATGATGGTGCCGCTGCGCATCTGCTCATCGAGCGTCACGCTGCGCTCAAAAACGATGAGCGCACCGGTCTTGGTCGCCGACAGCTGCGTGCAGGCGGCAATGGTCTGCGAAATGACATTGTCCATGCCCAGCGTCTCGAGCGGCTTTGCGCCAAAGCGCGGGAGCGCCTTGCTGCCCATGCGCTCGAGCAGGCGGCGCAGCTCCGGCTGAAAGATGATGACGAGCGCGATCAGGCCAAGCTCGACCGTCTTTTGCAGGATGCGGTTGAACATCGTCAGCTTCAGCACACCCGACAGCCACAGCGCGATCAGGATCAGCAGAACGCCCTGTGCAAGGCGATAGGAATTCGTCTTGCGGATGAGCATGATGACATTGTAAATCAGATAAGCGACGATCAGGATATCCACGATGTCAGAAAACCGGATCGTGGACACCAGCATCGTCAGCTTTGCCCAGAAGGCTGCAAGTTGTGCCATAAGCATTTCCTCGGCTGTTCGTTTCCGTTTTGCAGGTGCAAAACGCCAATCTTATGAATTATAATATTATACCCTACAAGCCCGTGAATTTCAATACAAAAATCCGCTTTTGCCTGTACGCAGGATGTCATGAAACGCGCGTGCCGTGTGTGCAATGTCCGCATCCGTCGTAAACGGCGACAGACTCAGGCGCACCGTTCCGGTCTCGAGCGTACCCGCAGTGCGGTGCGCGACCGGCGCACAGTGCAGCCCCGCGCGCACGGCAATGCCGCTGTGCGCAAGCGCCTGTGCCAGCGTCTCGCAGTCCATATCGCGGCAGCGAACGGACAGCACCGCCGTCTGGCGCGCCGGATCCGGCGACGCAAACACCTCCAGCCGGGGCTGCGCGCGCAGCTGCGCCGTCAGGCGCTGCGCGAGCCACCGCTCCCGCCGCTCGATATGCTCGACGCCCTGCGCCGATAAATAGCGGATCCCGGCGAGCAGCCCCGCGATGCCTGGAACGTTGTGCGTTCCGGCCTCGAGCCGGTCGGGCAGCTCCTCGGGCATATCCTGCAGTACGCTCTGCGAGCCGGTGCCGCCGCACAGCAGGGGCTTCGGCTGCGCAAAGCACAGCAGGATGCCCGTGCCCTGCGGGCCAAGCAGGCCCTTATGCCCCGGCATGCCCACAAACGCCGCACCGAGCGCCGCCGCGTCAAACGCCACACAGCCGGCCGCCTGCGAGGCATCCACGATCAGTGGGACGCCCGCGGCGGCGCAAAGTTCCGCAATCTCCCGCACCGGCAGCAGATAGCCGAACACGTTCGACACCATCGTGCACACGGCCGCCTTCGCACCCGGCAGCGCGCGCCGGAAGGCGCTGACCGCTGCCTCGGGGTCGAAGAGCGGACTTTCCGCCACGCGCACCTGCGCGCCCAGCGCATGGAGCGGGCGCGTGACGGAGTTGTGCTCGTAGCCGGAGATCACGACCGGATCACCGGGCGATACGAGCGAGTGGATCGCAATGTTGAGTGCGTGCGTCGCATTCATGGTGAACACGACACGCTCCGGCTCCGGAACATGAAACAGCTCCGCCGCTGCTTCTCTGCAGGCAAACACCGTATCGGCCGCACGCATGGCGGCGCTGTGGCCGCCGCGGCCGGGACTTGCCATCGTGCGCACGGCCATGGCCGTCGCACGCGCCACCGACGGCGGCTTGAGCAGGCTCGTGGCCGCCGAGTCCAGATAGATCATACCGTCACCTCCTGGTAAGTACCGTCTTCCAGCAGGCGATAGATCTTTCCCCGCTGGATCGCTGCGCGGTCCAGGAGCAGCAGAGCGCGTTCCAGTTGGGTTTCCTTCAGTTTGACGCAATACGTGCATCCGGTCTTTGAAACGCTTTGCGGCGCTTTGAGCACAGTGGCGGTAATGCCCGCGCGCTCGAGCACTTGCGATGACCGCTGTGCATAGGTCAGTGACCTGCACATGATCAGACAGTAGCGCTGCATCATGAGCTCCCTCCCACATGGTGATGCACCATTCTATGCGGGAGCGGTGCAGGCGTTTACGCCTGTTTTTCGATCAGCACGACCGCGTGCGCCGCAATGCCCTCGCGCGCGCCGGTAAAGCCAAGTCCCTCCTCGGTCGTCGCCTTGATGCTGATGCGATCAACGTCCACATCCATGCATTGCGCCAGATTGCGGCGCATCTGCGCAATGTGCGGCGCGAGCTTCGGCGCCTGTGCGAGCACCGTGCAGTCTATGTTGCCAACCGTATACCCTTCGGCGTGCAGGCGCGCCACTACCTCGCACAGCAGCGCCAGACTATCCGCCCCGGCAAATGCGGGATCCTTGTCCGGGAAAAGCTGACCGATATCGCCCATGGCGGCCGCGCCGAGCAGCGCGTCCATGACGGCATGAGTGAGCACGTCGGCATCCGAATGACCGAGCAGGCCGGTCTCGTGCGGGATGTCCACACCGCCGAGGATGAGCTTGCGGCCCGTGACGAGCCGGTGTACATCATAACCGTGACCAATGCGCATCATGCCCCGCCGCGCCTCCTGAGAATAGACTCCGCGAGCTCGATATCGATCGGCGTCGTGATCTTGAGGTTTTCGTCCGAACCCTGCGTCACGACCGGCTTGACACGCAGCTGCTCCACGGCCGAGCAGTCATCGGTGATGGCCAGGTGCTTGCGCATGGCGTTCGTGAGCGCGGCCTTGATCAGATCCGCCTGGAATACCTGCGGCGTCTGAATGGCGGAGAGCGTCGAGCGGGCGGGCGTGCCGGTAATGATGCCGTCGGACGTTACCTTGACCGTGTCGCGCACCGGGATGCCGGGCGCGGCCGCGCGGCTCTTTTTCGCCGCCTGAATGGTCTCCGTGATGATATCATCCGTCACAAGCGGGCGCGCCGCGTCGTGGATGCCGATGAGCGTGGCCCTATTGCTCGCCGCCAGCACGCCGGCAAGCGAAGACTCGGCGCGCGTCATGCCGCCGACGACGACCTTGGTCATCTTCGTCAGAGCATAGCGGTCGCGCAGTGCCGCAATCTCCTCGAGGCGCGACGTGCGCGTGACGACGATCAGCTCATCGACCGCGGCACAGTTTTGCATCGCCTGCAGCGAGCGCACAAGCACCGGCACACCGCCGACCTCCATCATCAGTTTGTCGCGCCCCATTCGCTTGGACGAGCCTGCCGCCAGCACGACCATCGTGCAAAACGGCTTGCCGCCGAGCTTTGCCTTGATCTTCCCGTAAAGTGCCATAGGATCGCTCCTTTCTTTCCGTTGCTGTTATGTACATACACAGTTGTTATGGTTTCATTATAATCAGAAACACGCCCCGGCGCAAGGTGCGGGCAGCAAAAAAAGCATCCCTGCACGCGTGTGCAGGGATGCTTTCAAAACCAATTACTCGTCGACATCGTCGAAGTCGATCTCAGGGATGTTGCCGGTGGCCTCACCGGTAGCAGAGATCTCATAGACGAGGGCGTCGGCCTCGGGAGCCATCGGCTTCTTGGCCGGGCGCTCACGCACCGGAGCCGGCTCGGGAGCGGTCAGCGCGCGGATGGACAGGGAGATCTTGTGCTTCTCCTCGTCGATCGCGGTGATCTTCGCATCGACAATGTCGCCGACGGTCAGGACCTCATCGGGCTTGCCGATGCGGCGGTTGGCGATCTGGGAGATGTGGATCAGGCCGTCCACACCGGGCAGCACCTCGGCGAACGCGCCGAAAGGCATGAGCTTGACGATGGTGACCTTCGCCACGTCACCAACCTGGAAGGTGGACATGAACTTGGTCCAGGGGTTGCCGTTGGGATCCTTGTAGCCGAGGGAGATCTTGTGGTTCTCCGCGTCGAAGCTGATAACGTAGACATCGACCTCGTCGCCGACGGACAGCACGTCGGACGGCTGCTTGATGCGGCTCCAGCTCAGCTCGGAGACGTGCACCATACCGTCAATGCCGCCGATATCGACGAACGCACCGTAGGACGTCAGGGACTTGACAACACCGTGATAGTGCTTGCCGACCTCGATCTCGCTCCAGATCTTCTCGGCGCGCTCGCGGCGCTCCTTCTGGGCAACAGCGCGGATGGAGCCGACAACGCGCTTACGGCCGCGATTGACCTCGGTGATCTTCAGGCGCACGGTCTGGCCGACGAGCTCGGACATGGCCGCGTCCTTCGGCAGGCCGGACTGGGAAGCGGGCACGAACACGCGGATGCCCTTGACGGACACAACGATGCCGCCCTTGTTGTCCTCGGTGACCTTGCCTTCAACGATCTCGCCGCTCTCCTGTGCCTCTTCAATGGCGGCCCAGTTCTTCACGGCGTCGAGACGCTTCTTGGAGAGCATCGCAGTGCCTTCCACGTCGTTGACGCGCACAACGCTCGCCTCAATGGTGTCGCCGACGTGCAGAACGTCTTCGACCTTGATGCCGTCGTCGGTGAACTCGCTGGTCGGGATGAAGCCGGAATACTTGGTGCCGATATCGACACTGATCTCGGTGCCAGAAATGGCCACGACCGTACCGGTTACCTTTTCTCCATTATATATAGGCTTGAGAGATGCCTCCAGCATTTCATCAAAATTTTCAGTCTCCATGGGATTTTCTTGAGTCAGGATCTCGTCGCTCATCTTTTGTTTTACCTCCTTAATGATCCATGCAGGCACGGAGGCCCCGGCTGTCAAGCCGACCGTATCCGCATGTACGAACGCGCTTGTATCAAGCTGCGCTGCGTTTTCAATAAATTGCACGTTTGCACACGCGCTGCGGCAGATCTCGTAGAGATGGCGGCTGTTTGCACTGTGGCTGCCGCCGACAACGACCATTGCATCGCAGTTGCGGGCCATCTGCGCGGCCTCTGTCTGACGTGTAAACGTAGCACCACATATTGTATCAAACAATTTTGCGTTTGTACACTGTTTTTTTATGATTTTCTGACATTCCAGCAGTTTCTCTTGCGTTTGGGTCGTCTGGATGACGACAGTCAGCGGTTTTGCACAGTCGATGGTGCCGTCAGCGATACGCGCGGCGAGCTGTGAGGCGTCATTGACCACAATTGGGGATGTGCACCAGCCGCAGATCGCACGCACCTCCGGGTGGTCGGCGGCTCCGATGATGACCGGCTGCCGCCCCTCGGCGGAAGCCTCAGCTACGATCTCATGGATGCGCTTGACCTTCGGGCACGTCGCGTCATACACCGTCGCGCCCGTGTGCTGCACGGCCTCAAACTCCGCGCGGCTGACACCGTGGGAGCGGATGATGACGGACGCGCCCTGCGGGATCTGCTCCGGGCCGTCCACGACCGTGAGGCCCTCGGACCGCAGGTGCTGCACCACATCGTCATTATGGATAAGCTCTCCGAGGCTGTAGCAGTTTTGCTCGGCAGCAAGCATTTCCTCGGCCATCTTCACCGACCGGCTGACACCGAAGCAGAAGCCGGCCGACTTGGCAACCATGAGTTTCTTCACGCCTTTCCCTCCACTCCGAAGCGTGTGCGGATAGCCGCGCACACGGCGTCGATGCTCTCATCGAGCGTCAGGTCGCTCGTGTCGATGTGCACGGCGTCCGGCGCTGCCTTGAGCGGCGCGACGGCGCGGTGCGTATCGTCATAATCGCGCTGCTCGAGCTCGCGCAGCACGTCGGCATAAGGCTCCTCAATGCCCTTCTCCTGCAGCTGGCGGTAGCGGCGCTGCGCGCGGCACTCCGCCGAGGCGGACAGGAAGATTTTCAGCCCGGCGTCCGGCAGGACGACCGTGCCGATATCGCGCCCGTCCATGACGGCACTGTGCGTGCGCGCGAGATCGCGCTGCATATCCAGCAAAAACGCGCGCACGACTGGCAGCGCCGACACACGCGAGGCAAGCAGCGACACCTCCGGCAGGCGGATCGTGTCCGAGACGTCCTCGCCGTTGAGCAGCATCCGCTGCTCTCCCGCCGCATCATACACGAGCTCGATGCGCAGCGCCGGCAGCAGCGCCTGCATGGCATCAGCATCCGAGCAGTTCACGCCGGCGCGCTCTCCGGCAAGACCGACGGTGCGGTAGATCGCGCCGGTGTCCACATAGATCAGACCAAAGCGACGCGCAGCCGCGCGGGCGATCGTACTTTTTCCGGCACCGGAGGGGCCGTCAATGGCAATACTGATGGTTTTCAATGCTGTTC
>OKVB01001140.1_pt1 | contig 9941 bp, 10 predicted proteins | sample 1606651 | NCBI WGS metagenome assembly OKVB01 (sample SAMEA3882518, study PRJEB24775) | human gut metagenome | biome: human-associated habitat; feature: intestine environment; material: feces | place: Netherlands | collected 2009/2010 | reverse complement strand
GGTGGAGGGCATCCTGGGCCACGCCGGCACTGATGCGCTGGTCGTGAGCTGTGCCGCCGACGCCAACGCCTTGTCGTTCAAGGGCAAGGTAGGCCTCGTCGTGCAGACCACCCAGACCGCGCAGAACCTCGCCGAGGTCGTGGCAGCTATCACCCCGCGCGTGCAGGAGCTGCGTGTGATCAACACCATCTGCGCCGCCACGAGTGAGCGTCAACAGGCAGCAGCCACACTTGCCAACCGCTGCGACTGCATGGTCGTCGTGGGCGGCAAGAACTCGGGCAACACCCGCCGCCTGGCGCAGATTTGCGCAGACGCCTGCGAGCGCACGCATCACATCGAGGAAGCTTCAGAGCTTGAGACCGCTTGGTTTACCGACGCTCACCACATCGGCATCACCGCCGGAGCCTCCACCCCGCAAGAACACATCGAGCGCGCCGTCGAGCGCATCAAGGAGCTTTGCCGCTAATCATGGACCAGACCGTACCCGCATACGCCGCCGAGGTGGCCGATTACGGGCGCAGCCGCGACCCCGAGCCGGGTGAGGGCGCGCTCGTAAAGAACGTGCGTCCCGAGTCGCCCGCGTGGGATGTGGGTATCGAGCCGGGCATGCGCGTGCTTACAGTCAACGGCGAGCAGCTTACCGACATGATCGTGTGGCTTTGGGAAGCAGACGACGACACCGTCGAGCTGGAGGTTTTCGATCCGCGCGACGGCACCGTCACCCCCGTGGAGCTCGACCGTTTTCCCGGCGAGGATTGGGGCCTTGAGTTCGACGGCCCCATCTTTGACGGCATGCGTACCTGCGTCAACGCCTGCGTGTTCTGCTTTATGACCATGTTGCCCAAGGGCGGCCGCTCCACGCTCTATATTCGCGACGACGACTACCGCCTGAGCTTTTTGCAGGGCAACTTTGTCACGCTCACAAACCTCACCGACGAAGATGTTCAAAATGTCATCCAACGCAACATGAGTCCGATGAACGTGTCGGTCCATGCCGTGAGCCCCGACGTCCGCCGCCGCATGATGGGCCGCAACGCCCAGCGCGGCATGGACGTGCTCGAGGCCATCATGGCCGCCGGCATCGAGATTCATGCGCAGATTGTGCTGTGCCCCGGCATGAACGACGGCGAGGAGCTGGAAAAGACCTTACGCTTTTGCGAGGAGCACGAGCAGATCACCAGCCTGGGCATTGTGCCGCTCGGTTTTACCAAGCACCAGAACCGCTTTAGCTGGTCCTACAGCGACAAGCCCGAGCTGGCGCGCGAGACCATTGCCATGATCCGTCCCTACCAGGACCGCGCCTTCGAGCGTTTTGGCCGCCACACCTTCCAGATGAGCGACGAGTTCTATCTGGACGCCGGCATCGATCCTCCCGAGGCAGACTTTTACGACGGCTACCCGCAGTACTACGACGGCATCGGCATGATCCGCTCGTATCTGGACGAGACCGACGACGCGCTTGCCACCGACGCCGAGCGCCTTGCCCGCGTTAGAAAGGCCATTACCGCCCGCGACCAGCACCTGGTATGTCTTTCGGGCGCCAGCGCGCGCGACACCGTGGCGCGCTTTGTGGAATCGCCCCGGGGACTCGCCGGCACTGTCACGGCCATCAAGAATCGCTACTTTGGCGGCAACGTGGACGTGACCGGCCTCATCGTCGCCTGCGACATTCTGGAGCAGCTGCCGCAGGACCTCTCGGGGGTTATGCTCTTTGTGCCTAAGCTCATGTTCAACGCTGACGGCATGACGCTTGACGAGTATCATCGTGACGATTTACTCGCAAGCCTTACCAGTCGCGGCGCCGAGGTTCATGTGGTGTCGACCATGCCGCATGAGCTGCTCGATACCCTGGAGCACATCCTTGGCATTGTGCCTGCCGACTCTAACACTTCCACTGACCCTACCCATTAAAGGAGAGCAGATGAAACCTATCGTCGCCGTCGTCGGACGCCCCAACGTGGGCAAGTCCACGCTCGTTAACCGCCTGGCCCAGACCTCGGACGCCATTGTCCACGAGTCCCGCGGCGTAACGCGCGACCGCTCGTATCACACGGCCGATTGGAACGGCCGCGAGTTCACCATCGTCGACACAGGCGGCATCGAGCCGCTCAAGAGCGACGACGTCTTTGCCACGTCCATCCGCGACCAGGCCCTCGCCGCCGCCGAGGAAGCCGCCGTCATCCTATTTGTGGTCGACGGCCGCACCGGCGTCACCGAGGAGGACGAGTCGGTCGCCCGTATGCTCAAGCGATGCGACAAGCCGGTCTTTCTGCTGGTGAACAAGCTCGACAACCCCGATCGCGAGAACGACAGCATCTGGGAGTTCTATTCGCTCGGCATCGGTGAGCCTACGCCGCTCTCGGCCCTGCATGGTCATGGCACGGGCGACCTGCTCGATGCCTGCCTGGAGCATTTTCCGCCCGAGGACGCCTCCGACGCGGACGCGGACTATACCCGCGTCGCCGTCATCGGCAAGCCGAACGTCGGCAAGTCCTCGCTCGTGAACCTCATCCTCGGCGAAAAGCGCGTCATCGTCAGCAACGTCGCCGGCACGACGCGCGACAGCGTCGATACCCGCTTTGAAAATAAATACGGCAAGTATATCTTTGTCGATACCGCCGGCATCCGCCGCAAGTCCCGCGTGGACGACCGCATTGAGAAATTCTCCGTCATGCGCGCAAAGCTCGCCATCGAGCGCGCGGATGTGTGCCTGATCATGATCGACGCGCGCGACGGCGTCACGGAGCAGGACACGAAGATCGCCGGTCTCGCGCATGAGGCGGGCAAGGCGTCCATCATCGTCGTCAACAAGTGGGATCTGGTCGACAAGGAGACCGGCACCATGGAGAAGATGCGCAAGGACGTCCTGCGCGACCTGAGCTTCATGTCCTACGCGCCGGTGCTGTTCATCTCGGCCCTGACCGGCCAGCGCACCGAGCGGCTGTTCGAGCTCATCAACTTTGTCAACGACCAGAGCGCTATGCGCATCACCACCGGCATGCTCAACAATGTCCTCGCCGACGCGCAGGCGCGCGTCCAGCCGCCGACGGACAAGGGCCGCCGCCTGAAGATCTATTATATGACGCAGACGGGCGTCAAGCCGCCGTGCTTCGTCGTGTTCTGCAACAGTCGGGAGCTGTTCCATTTTTCCTACCAGCGCTATCTGGAAAACCAGATCCGCGCCGTGTTCGGTCTGGAGGGCACGCCTATCCGCATGGTCATCCGGCAGAAGGGAGAGCAGGAATGATCCCCGGACTGCTCGCGGCCATCGCCGTTTTCTCCTACCTGCTCGGCGGGCTCAACGGGGCAATCATCGCATCGAAATACGTCTTTCACCGCGACGTGCGCGATTACGGCAGCGGCAACGCCGGCCTGACGAATTTCTACCGCACGTTCGGCGCGCCCGGCCTCGCCATCGTCATCGGCACGGATGTGCTCAAAACCGTCATCGCCGTCGTGGCTGGCGGGCTCATCATGGGCACGCAGGGCGCGGCGTCCACGGGGCAGGTGTTTGCGGGCTTTTGTGTCATGCTCGGCCACATCTACCCGGTGTTTTACGGCTTTCGCGGCGGCAAGGGCGTGCTCTGCGCCGAGACCATGCTGCTGATCGTAAGCTTTCCGACCGGGCTCGTCTCGCTGCTGATCTTCGTGGGCATCGTCTGGGCCACGCGCTACGTGTCGCTCGGCAGCGTCTGCGGAGCGCTCATCGCGCCCATCGGCGTACTTGCCGCCTGCGGCAAACTGCCTGCACTGCTGAGCCTGTTTTGCGTGATCCTGCTCGTTGCCAAGCACCGCAGCAACATCCGCCGGCTCATTGAGCACAAGGAGTCGAAGCTGTCTTTTCAGAAAGATCTGTCCGATAAATTTGACGACGAAGATTTTTGAAACAAAGAGAAGAGGGAACCAACCAATGCTTGAACTCAAACACCTTTGCTTTGAGGCTGAGACGGACGAGGGCGTCCGCCAGATCCTCAAGGACGTGAGCCTCACGGTCGATGAACGCATGGTCGTCATCACCGGCCCGAACGGCAGCGGCAAGTCCACCATGGCCAAGCTCATCGCCGGCATCGAGCAGCCGACCTCCGGTCAGATCCTGCTCGACGGCGAGGACATCACCCATATGTCCATCACCGAGCGTGCCCGCCGCGGCATCAGCTTTGCCTTCCAGCAGCCGGTGCGCTTTAAGGGCATCACCGTTTTTGACCTCATCAGCATCGCCTCCGGCAAGAAGCTCTCGACCAACGAGGCCTGCACCTACCTGTCCGAGGTCGGCCTGTGCGCGCGGGATTATGTCAACCGCGAAGTGAACGCCAGCCTCTCCGGCGGCGAGCTCAAGCGCATCGAGATCGCGACCATGCTCGCCCGCGGCACGAAGATGTCCATCTTCGACGAGCCCGAGGCCGGCATCGACCTCTGGAGCTTCCAGAACCTCATCAGCGTGTTCGAGAAGATGCACGAGACGATCCACGGCAGCATCCTCATTATCTCGCACCAGGAGCGCATTCTCGAGACGGCCGACAAGATCGTCGTGCTCGTCGACGGCGAGATCCGCGCCATCGGCAGCAAGGACGAGATCATGCCCGTGCTCATGCAGGCGTCGAGCGTGTGCAGCCGTCTGGCTGACAAGGTCTGAGGGAGGGAAACACCATGGATGCGATTGAGAAAAAACTGCTTGAGGAGGTCGCAGACCTCCACGGCATCCCCGAGGGTGCCTATAATATCCGCGCCGACGGCAAGCTCGCCGGCCGCAACACGACCGCGCACATCAACATCGTCACGAAGGAAGACAAGCCCGGCATCGACATTTACATCGCCCCCGGCACGAAAAACGAGAGCGTGCACATCCCGGTCATCATTTCCCAGACCGGCCTCAAGGACATGGTCTACAATGACTTTTACATCGGCGAGGACTGCGATGTGACCATCGTCGCCGGCTGCGGCATCCACAACTGCGGCACGCAGGAGTCCCGCCACGACGGGATCCACAGCTTCTTCGTCGGCAAGAACGCCAAGGTGCGCTACATCGAAAAGCACTACGGCGAGGGCGACGGCAACGGCGAGAACGTCATGAACCCGACGACGATCGTCGACCTCGGCGAGAACGCCTACATGGAGATGGAGACGACCCAGATCAAGGGCATCGACTCCACCTATCGCGACACGCAGGCCCACCTGTCGGACGGCGCCACGCTCATCATCAAGGAAAAGATCATGACGCACGGCCATCAGCACGCGGAGACGAACTTCTCCGTTGACCTCGACGGCTATGATTCCAGCACGAACGTCATCTCCCGCTCCGTCGCCAAGGATCACTCCAGCCAGATGTTCAACTCCAACATCCGCGGCAACAACAAGTGCGCCGGTCACTCGGAGTGCGACGCCATCATCATGGACAACGGTGTCGTCGGCGCGCGCCCGGAGATCACGGCCAACTCCGTCGATGCCAGCCTCATCCACGAGGCGGCCATCGGCAAGATCGCCGGTGAGCAGCTCAACAAGCTCATGACCCTCGGCCTGACCGAGAAGGAGGCCGAGGAGCAGATCATCAGCGGCTTCCTGAAGTGAGGTGCGCGGCATGATCGAGATCCTCTGCTTCGGCGACAGCAATACATACGGCTTCACGCCCGACTGGAAGCACCGCTACGGGCGCGACATTCGCTACCCCGGCGTGCTGCAGGCCCTGCTCGGCGACGGGTATTACGTTGCGGAGGACGGCCTGGTCGGCCGCACGGCGGCGTTTCCGGATGAGAACCGTGCCGGGCGCTCCGCGCTCGAGACGCTGCCGCTGAGCATCGAGAGCCACGGCCCGGTGCAGTATATCATCCTCATGCTCGGTACGAACGACTGCAAGATCGACAAGACCCGTTCCGCCGAGGACGTGGGCGCCGGCATGGACAAGCTCGTGCGGCTCGTCATCGGCATGCTGCCCGCGTGGACGAAGATCCTGCTCGTGTGCCCGCCGCCGCTCGGCGCGTCCGCGCCGCAGCGCGACCCGGAGTATGACGCGCAGTCGCTCACCGTGTCGCAGGGCGTGGCGGAGCAGTACCGCATGATCGCCGAGGCGTACGGTCTGCGCTTTCTCGATGCCGGCACGCTCACGCAGATGAGCGCGCTCGACGGCGAGCATCTCGACCCCGACGGGCACAAGAAGCTGGCCGCCGCCATCGCGGACATCGTCCGCCGCGACTGCGAGGCGTGAGCGCGCGGGCGCACAGACAATGCGAAAGAAACCCTCTGCGCGGCGGCCGAATCGCCGCGCAGATTTTTTCGCGGAAATGCAAAAACGTTCTTGACATTCGTGTCGTTTTCTGATATGATACACCTTGCCTGTGGGGGTATAGCTCAGCTGGGAGCCCGGTTGAAGCGGTAAACAACCCCCGCACTTAAAACTCAATATTTACACTCTCTTCCATATGGGGGTATAGCTCAGCTGGGAGAGCGCTTGAATGGCATTCAAGAGGTCAGCGGTTCGATCCCGCTTATCTCCACCATCACAGAGAGTGTGAAGAAAACCTCACTTCTTTGGGAGTGGGGTTTTTGCTTTATGCTGCGGTTGCCGAAATGTCCAGTCCAGCGCTGAACTGCTCAAAGTCAATATTGAAATCGATATGCAGCCGATAGTCCCGATACACCTCCACGCACCGGATCAGGCAGTTCACGATCATTTTCTTTGCCTCTATGGACTTGGAAAAATCTATGCTGTTGAACACCTTGATCTGATAGCCTCGGCGCTGGAGAAAGGCCCCGACCTGCCCCAGCACACCGCCCTTGGGGTCTACCACCACATAGGAAGAATGGGCCTGCAAAAGCTGCGGCGTGAGCCAAAAGCGGGTCTTGCCGGAGCCGGACGAGCCAATGCCGCAGAAATTGAGGTTGCGGGCGTTGGCGGGATTTTTCGGGCGGGTGTTCATGGTGAGCCGTTCCGTGGCGGTCAGCAGCATCGGGTACGGCCTCGCCCATTTCAAAGAGTGCCGCCTGTCCCTCATGTTCCAGCATGACCGCCTCTGCGTCGGTCAGCACAGGCTCGGGAGCAGGCTGCTCCGGCACGGCGGCATTTTCTGCCGTGGGAGCGGGAGCCTCGGCGGGCGGGGCTGCTTCGAGAATGTTTTTCTTATTATCTGCCATTTGCAAACCTCCTTTTCGTGGCATGAAAAAAGCCAGTCCGCAGACTGGCTGGGAAAAACCTCCTTTCTAACTATGCTGTATATAGCGCTGTCTACGAGTCTCTATTGACGGCGTTATGATGTTGTCAAAGAATTTACACATTTATTTTCATAGTTAAACTACAAGAATTTCAGAATTGTGTTGCCGATAATAACTTCTTTTGGTATAATTCTCACAAATGGTTAACCTTTAACTATATAGAGAAGGAAGATAGCGATTATGAGCATGACGTTATATTTTGCAAAGCTAAATCTTGTCAGTGATGATATTTTCGAGCTCTATGATGACCCAAAGCAAAGAAAGGCAATCGCCTATGCACTATATGAAGCTATTAAGGCAAACAAAACATGGGAAAAAGAAAATTTTTTTATTGATGCTGCTGGTGAACAGCGCAGTACGGTTATAGAATATTCAACTCACATACTACGAGTTGACGATACTTATTCTCATATAGAAGGATGGCTCTACAAAAAAAGTAAACTCTATTATAAAGCTTTAGATAATACAACAAACACTCTTGTGCAACAGTCAACAGAAAACACCGAGGGAAACCGATTCACGCTTGATTTAGAACATGGATATGTTGGGTACAATACATCTGCGCGTTTTGGTTATAAGGAGTTTGTTGAATCATTCGTAAATGTTGTCAATTTAGGAGAAGAAGCACTCGGATTTGACTATCGGTACAACATGAGTCTTTGTGTTAGTGGAATTAATTTGGATGAGATAAAAGCAGAACTCAAGAGTATCGGAAAGATTAAGGAATTAAGGATTCGGATGCAGGCACCGAATCCAAGCGATGACCTTTTGGATGATCTACAACGGCGCTGTGATGGATTAGTGAAAGATTTCAAGGATGCTAATGTTACTGAACTTGGGCTTTTTTACTCAACCAAGGGGTCATCTGGCATTGACTTGACAGCTCCGTTGATCAATGAGAAAATTAATGATATTCAAGGGCTTTATAGTGGATTGCCAGTTGAAGAATCCACAAAGAAAGGGTATGTATCTGTTGAAGCTACATCAACAACAGGCCGGAAGTATGCATCAGGAGAGTCAAAACCTATTAAGCGAATTATTGAAGGTATAGAAGATTTCTTTGATTCTTGTATTGATGCATTTCAGCAGTTGAGATAAGGAGATATTAGTATGGGCCAACAACCGACTGAAAATAATACAGCACGGGGGCTATGGGGTCTATATAGATTTATCGATAAAAAGCAACCCGAAGTTAAATGGACCACTGTTATGTCACTTTTAATGGAGTGTCTTTTTGTCGCATTGTCATTACACTCAAATTTCACTATATATGAATCTGATATATGCAACATAATACAATGTATTCTTGCGGGGCTCATAGGCTTTATTGGGGTAGCTATCGCAGGTATCGCAATCGTAATAGCTTTATTTACTGCTGATCAAATCAAATTGATTGATGATCTGAAAGAAGGGTCTTTTGATCAATTGTTGTATGATTTTAAGTGGTTTGCATTAGTATCTGCCGTAGAAGCCGTTATTTTTATCGCTACTATTTTTGTGATTAAGAGTCCATACCCTATTGCCCCTATTTGGCTATTTTATATATTAACCTTCTGCTTAATATACGGGGTTTTATATTTGCTATTTTACGGATGTGCGCTAATTGGAAACTTTATTAAGATGGCCAGAATTAAGTGTGTTTTAGATAGTGCCTTAAAAGCGAAAAAAGACATATCTGTTGTAGCTATTGAGGTTCAATTGAATTTTTTGGTTTCAAAGCTTCTTGGCGGAGACAAACAGGCATCTCGTGAGTTCTATAATGAGCTCATAGAAATAATAGAAAAGAGTTCTATGAATAATAAGGATGAACTCATCGCTTATCTTAAAGAAAGATATACAGCTTTCTAATATAATGTAGACTTGCTCATTCAAATATCATGTTATCCCGCGTATTGAAGCGCTCTTTTGACCCGGTTTAGGGGGGGATGTAACCGCACTAACCGGGAGAGCGCTTGAATGGCATTCAAGAGGTCAGCGGTTCGATCCCGCTTATCTCCACCACGAAAATCCTGTAATCTTTGAGATTACAGGATTTTTTCGTTTTAAATTTTTCGTGGGCGCTATGCAACAGGGTGTGAAATAAATCGAAAAATTTGTTCTATTTCATACTCCGTTGCACACTCTCTGCACAGTCCTGTTTATGGGACTGGCGCTCTGATAGTATGAAAGCACAGAGGAAAACCGGCTTTGGGAAAGGAGAAATGATATGCGGTTTTTTGCGCTCATATATCGCTCATATATATTATTGTTGGGCTGGTTCGTGAGAGATATCTGGAGTTTGTTGCTGCGCAGTACGATTGCGATCAATGCAGATGGATGGCGGAGCGTAAGCGCAATGGGCGGCTGCCCGCGGACTACGAATGGTGGGGGCGCTAGCGCATGACGATGGAATTGAAGCAAGCAGAAGCACTGCTGACCGAACTGGCGGACGGCGTCGACCCGCTGACGGGCGAGTGCCTACCGGCCGACAGCGTCTGCAACCGGCCGGAGATCATCCGCGCGCTGCATTGCGTGCTGCGGTATGTGTCGGACCGGCCGAAGCGGTCTGCACCACTGCCCAATGCGGGCAAGCCGTGGACAGAGGCGGACGACAGCGCCCTGCTGCAGATGTATGACGCGGGCAGCGATGTGGGGGAGCTCGAGACGCATTTTCAGCGCTCCCGCACCGCAATCATACGGCGTCTGGAGCGCCTCGGCAGGGTGCAGCCCGGGGAGCTGCAGCGATGAAAAGCACCCGG
>OKVB01001126.1_pt1 | contig 10021 bp, 7 predicted proteins | sample 1606651 | NCBI WGS metagenome assembly OKVB01 (sample SAMEA3882518, study PRJEB24775) | human gut metagenome | biome: human-associated habitat; feature: intestine environment; material: feces | place: Netherlands | collected 2009/2010 | reverse complement strand
AGAATGCACACAGGTATTTTATCATGGAAAAATCAGCTATCCAGATTCTGCTCCGTTCTTCCCTCTTCTCCTACGCGGCAACCGCTGTCTTTCTGCTTCTGCTCGCGTTTGGGATGTACCGGTTTCAGTGGGGTGAAAAGGAAATCACGCTAGGAGTGCGCGGCATCTACATTCTCGCCTGCTTTCTGGCAGGACTCGTCGCCGGAAAGAAAGCAAAAAGGCGCCGGTTCCTCTGGGGATTCTGTGCCGGCGCCCTTTATTTTCTTATTTTTCTAGCCCTGTCTTTTGCGATCCGACAGTCCCTCAAGGAGACTGCCTCATCCCTGCTGCTTTCCTTCGCCCTCTGCGCCGGAAGCGGCACCATCGGCGGTATGTTTAGCTAACGCCGCCTCCGACGGGCTTAACAGGTACAGATGAATCTTATCGATCCGGTTCTTATCCACACATTCGACGACGAGGCGGACGTTTTCCACCACAACCTCTTCTTTTTCCTGTGGAAGATGGTTCAAAAGTCCGATCACCAGTCCGCCAATGGAATCATATTCGTCTGACTGGAGTTCCAGATTCAGGCGTTCATCCAGATCGTCAAGTTTGACCGAACCGTCTACCATGTATTCCCGCGGGGCGATGCGCTGTATGGACTTTTCCTCGTCTCCATCGTACTCGTCCCGGATATCTCCGACAATCTCCTCCAGAATATCCTCCATGGTAACGATCCCGGCTGTCTGGCCATATTCATCCACAACAATTGCCATATGGATCTTTCTGGCCTGCATAGTATGAAAAAGATCTCCAATCCCCCTTGTTTCAGGAATCAGGGATGCCTGGCGGATAATTCCGGGCAGTTCCTTCAACGGTTTGAACTTCGCCCAGGGATTCTGTGTCATAAACTTAAGCGCATCTTTATAATGGACAATTCCTTTGATATTGTCAATATTCTCCTCATATACCGGATAACGGGAATTCCCCTCTTCCAGCATAGTGTCAATCATGTTCTTGAGCAATATCTCCTCGTCAAAGGCCACCACATTCTTTCTGTGAGTCATGATATCATGGGCTTCTGTCTCATTAAAAGATATGATATTCTGGATCATTTCCGCCTCATTCTCCTGGATGACGCCCTGTTCATGAGCTTCATCTACAATGGAAATGATTTCCTCTTCTGTGACAGACTTTTCTGTACGGTTTATCTCCACACCAAAAGGCACTGCTGCCAGTCTGGCGATCCAGGTGACAGATACAGTAAAAGGCTTTAACAGATTCAGCCAGAAATGTACCAGGTTCAGATACTTATATGCATAAGCTTCAGGATGATAAGTACCAACCCGCCGAAAAGCCAGAATACCGATTGCAGCAAGAAAAATCACGCACAATGCCATTACCAGGATCAGTGCAGGCACATGCTTTATGTATGGATAAAATGCATCCACAGCATATGGGACCAGAAAAGTACCAAAACAAATACCACATGCCATTACGATCAGCGGAATTGCATTGACAAACTGCGCCGGTTTGTCGATCAGAGTCATCAGCATCTGTGCTTTTTTATCGCCTTCCTCTGCTTTCTTCTGTGTATCATTCTCACTTATGTTTCTCAGCGCTGCGGCAAACCCGTAAAAGATTCCATTCAGCCACAACAGTAACAGTAAAACAAATAAGCCCCAGAGGGGCATACTACTGCCATCTTCCATTATATTATTCAGTCTCCTCCTTATTGAATATGCGTAATTACTGGTAAAATATATCACTTTCTCCATTAATCGTCAAGATACTGACCGGACAGAGATACCAAAAATTACTGTTCATTTATTGTTCACGCACTACTATCCGAGACATGCAAGCCCCAAAATCGCAATACCGGATCAGATGATATATCCCTTAAAAAGTAAAATCAGAACGTAAGCTCCAGACTGATCTCAAGTGCATGATTCACCTTATCCAGCATCGCATCATCCAGATGACAGACTTTATCTTTTAATCTTCTTTTATCTATAGTACGAAGCTGTTCCAGCAAAATCACAGAATCTTTTTCAATCCCATAGAGTTCCGCATTGATCTCAATATGTGTAGGAAGCTTAGCCTTGTTCATTTTTGATGTAATAGCAGCACAGATCACTGTAGGGCTGTGCCGGTTACCTACGTTATTCTGAATGATCAGAACCGGCCGGATTCCACCCTGTTCACTCCCCACTACAGGGCGAAGATCAGCATAAAATATATCCCCTCTTTTAATTACCACACAATTCACACTCCGATTCTTTCCGGTTTCAATTTACAACATTGCCATAAGAAGAAACCTTGTTATCAGCCGGATATTTCCTGTCCGGTTAAGATAAAGTATTTCCACCTTTTTCTTGTGTATACATGCGTGGTATATAAAAATCAGTTATCGCTCACTTCGTCTCTATTCAGCAAACAGTAACATTATATTTCTTTCCCGTTTTTAATATAGACTCTCGGCACACGCGGGCTGATATCACAGGCAAACTCATAGGAAAATCTGCCACAGAGATCACCAATCTCCTCAATACCGATAAACTCATCCCCGTCTCTGCCGATCAGTGTTACCTCATCGCCCTTCTTCACATCACCAATCTCAGTCACATCTACCATAAACTGGTCCATACAGACTCTGCCAAGGATCGGAGCCTTTTGTCCATGTATCAGAACCCAGCCTTTATTGGAAAGCTGCCTGGAATAGCCGTCTGCATAGCCCACCGGAACAGTTGCCACACGAAGCTTCCTGTCAGCCACATAAGTACCGCCGTAGCTGATCGCTGCTCCGGCAGGAACGTCCTTCACATAAGTCACATGACTCTTAAGTTCCATAACCGGCTCAAGCTTTACAATGTCTCTCTCCACCTCAGAAGAAGGATAAATTCCATAAATTGTGATTCCGGCGCGGACAATATTCAGATTTGCTTCCGGCATACGTATGATGCCCGCACTGTTAGAACAATGATGTAGAGGAATTTCTACTCCTGCCTCTTCTACGCGCCTTGAAAAATCCAGATACCGCTCCAATTGTACCATAGCCGGACTTCTGTCATACTCATCTGCTCTTGCAAAATGAGTAAACATACCCTCAATCTCAAGATTTGGAAGTTCTGAAATTTTTTTAATTTCCTCTACATTTTCCTGTGTATCCGCAAAACCGATCCTGGTCATTCCTGTGTCCAAAGCAATATGAATATGTACAGTTTTTTTCTGCAGAACCGCTTCGTCTGAAAGTTTCCTTGCCTCCTCATATTCGCACACTGCAGGACGGATCTCATAACGGACAAGTTCCGGAAAATATTCATCAAAAACAATTCCAAGGATCAGGATTGGTTTTGTAATCCCGGCTTCTCGCAGATGAATCGCTTCTTCCGCAGTTGCAGCCGCAAATCCCCAGATATAATCATAATCCTCAATGAGATGTGCAACCGGCACCGCGCCATGTCCATAAGCGTCAGCCTTTATGACCGCGATCATCTTTGTCTCTTCTGCAATATTTTTTCTCATTTCCCGGAAATTATGTTCTACTGCATCCAGTGAAATGACTGCTTTTACTCTGCTATCTTTCTTCATAATAATTTTCCTCTGTTATTTTTTCATGTTAATATCTGCAAATTGTTTCACAGATTTACTGCCCCAAAATGAATATTCTATCTTAGTATTTCCGGCAGAAAACAGATGATATCTCCTGCGGTCATCCCCCGCTGCCCTACTGTTTCAGCAGCCAGATCACCTGCCAGCCCATGCACATATACACCAAGTGCAGCCAGCATAACAGGAGAAAATTTCTTTTCTGCTGCCAGATACATACACTGTATACCGGCAAGCACACCGCTTAACACATCTCCACTTCCCGCTGTAGCCATTCCTGCATTACCCGAAATGTTCAAATACATATCTCCAAAAGCATCTGCCACCACAGTACAGGCATCCTTCAGAACGCAAACCGCTCCAGACTCCTTTGCATAATCAGCTGCGGTCTGTGCCAGACAATCCTGGATCTTACCGATTTCTTTTCCGCACAGACGACTCATCTCACCAATATGAGGTGTCAGGATCACATGTTCCCCGATAAAACACTTCCAGTTGTCATGGACTGACAGAAGATTCAGGCCATCTGCATCCAGAATTACTGTTTTTTTACACTCAGCTGCCTTCGCCAGGAACCACTGAGCTCTTTCCCTGCTCTGCGCTCCGGTTCCAAGACCCGGTCCTATCACAAGCACATCACACCAGTCAAGCATTGCCTGGTTTTTTTTCTCATCAAAATCACAGGTGATCATGGCTTCCGGCAACAGTGTCTGCAACGGAATCCTGTTGGCCTCCACGGTCTGAATTCTCACCATTCCCGCAGAGCTTTTCAGAGCAGCTGCTGCACTCAGATATGCAGCTCCGCACATTCCTTCGCTGCCAGCTATAAGAAGAACCTTACCGAAGGTTCCTTTATTTCCATAGGGAACTCTCTCCGGAAGCATTTTCAAATCTTCACGTTCCAGATGATGCATACAGATTTTCTTTCCGGGTATGGAATAGATTCCGATATCCGTAACAACGATCTCACCGCCATACATGCGTCCGGGATAAAAACACAGCCCTCTTTTGCGAAAAGCAAAGGTAACCGTAAGATCTGCCCGGAATGCAATCCCCTTCTCAAATCCGGTATCTGAGTCAATCCCGGATGGAATATCCACAGCTACTTTATACGCAGATGCCCGGTTCATTGTACTGATAAGCTCTGCATATTTTCCCTCTACAGGTCTGCTCAGTCCAACCCCAAAGATGGCATCTACTATAGTAGTATATTCATCCAGATCCAGGTTATGCACCCGGGGCACCTGATAATATTCTGCTGTTTTAAGCTGTCCGGCAGTTTCAGCAGTCATTTTCTCTTCCTTACCCGCAATATAATACCAGGTTCTGACTCCTCTCAACTGAAGCAGTCTGGCAATCGCCAATCCGTCTCCGCCATTGTTGCCGGTTCCGCAGACCACAAGGATTTTCTCTTTTTCTTTATTCTTTAATCTCTGTACAATCTCCTCAACCGTCTTTAATGCCGCCCTCTCCATAAGTACCGGAGACGATATCCCGGCTTTCTGAATCGTATTATGATCCAGTTCTTTCATCTCAACAGCAGTTACAATCTCTCTCATCTGTTCACCTCCTGTTTACAATAACACATTTACATACAAGAGAAAAGCTGTGATCAGATGACCACAGCCTTGTGTTTCACAGTTATCCCTTACATCCCTTCATGTTCCTTTCTGTACTCACTCAGGTTATAGGACAAAGTCATAAGACTCTCTGAAAGATGTACGTTCTCTACCATTACATCCTCCGGGGCATCCAGATCAATATGTGCAAAATTCCAGATTGCCTTAATTCCATTATCAATTAAAATCTTTGCCATCTCTTTGGCTTTATTTTTAGGAAGAGTCAGGATCGCGATCTCAACCTCATTCTCCTTCAGAAACAAAGGAAGATCGCTCAACATCTGAATCTCAATTCCACGAACTGCAATCCCCTCAAGTACAGGATTGACGTCAAAAATACCAACCAGCTTAAATCCGCGCTTTTCAAAATCCACATAATTGGCCAATGCCTGTCCCAGATTACCGGCACCCAGAATAATCATCGGATGTACAGTATCTAGCCCAAGGATCTTACCGATTTCTGTATACAAATAGCGTACATTATAGCCGTAACCCTGCTGACCAAAACCACCGAAATTATTTAAGTCCTGACGAATCTGGGAAGCCGTCACATGCATCTTCTTGCTAAGATCATTTGAAGATATACGCTCTACATTCTCCTCCATCAATTCACCGAGGTAGCGGTAGTACCGCGGCAGACGCTTGATTACCGCTTTCGAAATTTCCTTAGCTTCCACAAATTTTCCCTCCTTAGCTTATCTATGTCAATTATACCCAGATGTTATTTTATTGTCAAATTAAATTTGTACTTTTTGACCAAATATTTCTGTATTTTTTTATCAATTTCATTCTGAAAAATTCCCCGGAATATCATATTTTCTTCCATGCATCCATCCGGTGCTTTCTTTTCCCTGGACAAAATCTCTTAAAATGCTTTCAAAAACAGGCATTTTCGATTATAATAGTACGCGGACAAATTACAAACGGAGGAATTCCTATGATTTTATCATGTCAGAATATCTGTAAATCCTTTGGCGAAAAAATCATTCTCAAGGATGCCAGTTTCCATATAGAAGACCGCGAAAAGGCAGCTCTCATCGGCAATAACGGTGCAGGCAAGACGACTCTGCTGCGAATCATTATGCATGAGCTCTCCCCGGATTCAGGAAACGTGGTACTTGCCAAAGATAAAAATATCGGCTACCTTGCCCAGTATCAGGACATTCATGGCCATCATACCATTTACGAAGAACTGATTTCCACCAAACAGCACATTATTGATATGGAGAACCGTCTGCGCTCTCTGGAACAGGAAATGAAAACCACCACCGGAGATGCTCTGGACAGCCTGATGAATACTTACACAAGACTGAGTCACCAGTTTGAACTGGAAAATGGTTACGCTTACAAAAGTGAGATCATGGGTGTATTAAAAGGTCTTGGTTTCACAGAAGAAGATTTCGAACGCCAGATAGAAACTCTTTCAGGCGGCCAGAAAACCCGCGTAGCTCTGGGTAAACTGCTTCTTGCCAGCCCTGACATTCTTCTTCTGGATGAGCCTACCAACCATCTGGATATGGAGAGTATTTCCTGGCTGGAAACCTATCTTCTGAATTACCCGGGTGCTGTATTTATCGTATCCCACGACCGTTACTTTCTTGACAAAGTCGTAACAAAAGTTGTGGAAATCGAAGCAGGAAATATGCGTATGTACAGTGGCAACTATTCTGCCTATGCCCTGAAAAAAGCCCAGCTGCGTGACGCCCAGTACAAAGCCTACCTGAACCAGCAGCGGGATATCAAACATCAGGAAGCAGTCATTGCCAAGCTGAAATCCTTTAACCGCGAGAAATCCATCAAACGTGCGGAAAGCCGCGAGAAAATGCTGGATAAAGTCCAGCGCATTGATAAACCACAGGAGATTCAGAATCAGATGCGCATTTCCCTGGAACCAAGATTTGTCAGCGGAAATGATGTCCTTACTGTGGAAAGTCTTTCCAAATCTTTTCCCGGACAGACACTTTTCAGTGACATCTCCTTTGAGATCAAACGTGGAGAACGTGTAGCCCTGATTGGCAATAACGGCACAGGCAAAACCACCATGTTAAAGATCATCAATGGGCTGATCGATGCAGACAGTGGCAGATTTACTCTTGGTTCCAAGGTACAGATTGGCTACTATGACCAGGAACACCATGTTCTTCATATGGAGAAAACTATTTTTGAGGAAATCTCAGATGCTTATCCCACACTTACGGAAACAGAAATTCGAAATATGCTGGCAGCATTCCTTTTCACAGGGGATGATGTATTCAAACTGATCTCCGCTCTGTCCGGCGGAGAAAGAGGTCGTGTTTCCCTCGCCAAGCTGATGCTGTCCGAAGCAAACTTTCTGATCCTCGATGAGCCCACCAACCATCTGGATATCGCTTCAAAAGAGATTCTTGAAGAGGCATTGAACAGTTACACAGGAACAGTATTCTATGTTTCCCACGACCGTTACTTCATCAACCAGACAGCTACCCGGATCCTGGATCTGACCAATCAGGCAATTGTAAATTATATCGGAGATTACGACTATTATCTGGAGAAAAAAGAAGAGCTGACGGAAAAATATGCTCCGGCTGCCGCTCAGGCTGTGACAGAAGCAAAGCAGGCTTCTGATAACAAGCTTTCCTGGCAGCAGCAGAAAGAAGAACAGGCCCGTCAGCGAAAACGAGAGAATGAACTAAAAAAAGTAGAAGCCCGCATTGAAGAACTTGAGACCAGAGATAAAGAGATCGACGAAACCATGATTCTCCCGGATGTCTGCACAAATGTGGCAGAATGTGCGAAACTCAGCAAAGAGAAAGCCGCCATTACCGAAGAATTAGAAGGATTATATGAAAAATGGGAAGAACTTGCATAATGCAGGTTCTTCCCATTTTCGCAGTTTATAACTTTTTACAGGTTTCTCCGCTGCAGTGTGATCCTGCCCGGAGAACTTTATAATGTTATAGAAACATTACCGGATAATTTCTGACATTATAAAATTTCATCCAGTCTCTCTCTGATGGCAAGGATGAAATCTTTGCTGTTCAGTACTGTCACATCCTCAAGAGAAGTGATCAGCGCAAGGTCTTTTGTCATCTTACCGCTTTCAATCGTCTCCAGAGTCGCCTTCTCCAGTTTATCAGCAAATTCCATCAATTCTTTATTGCCGTCCAGCTCACCTCTTTTTCTCAGAGCTCCGGTCCATGCAAAAATAGTTGCTACAGAGTTAGTAGATGTCTCCTCACCTTTCAGATAGCGATAATAATGTCTCTGTACAGTTCCATGAGCAGCTTCATATTCGTAATATCCCTGCGGAGATACCAGTACAGATGTCATCATAGCCAGAGAACCAAATGCTGAAGAAACCATATCGCTCATAACATCTCCATCATAGTTCTTGCAGGCCCAGATAAATCCGCCTTCAGCCTTCATGACACGAGCTACGATATCATCGATCAGGCTGTAGAAATATTCAATGCCTGCTGCCTCGAATTTCTCCTTAAACTCATCTTCATAAATAGTTGCAAAGATTTCCTTAAAACGTCCGTCATAAATCTTGGAGATCGTATCCTTGCCGCCAAGCCACAGGTTCTGTTTTGTATCCAGTGCATAATTAAAACAGCATCTTGCAAAACTTGTGATAGAATCATCCAGATTGTGCATACCCTGAAGCACACCCGGTCCCTCATAATGATGGATCAGCTCTTTTCTCTGCTGTCCGTCTGCACCTTCAAATACCAGATAAGCATCTCCGGGGCCGTCAATATACATCTCTGTGTTCTTATACACATCACCATAGGCATGACGTGCGATGGTGATCGGTTTCTTCCAGTTCTTAACACATGGTTCAATACCCTTCACTACGATTGGGGCACGAAAAACAGTTCCGTCGAGAATTGCACGAATCGTTCCGTTAGGACTCTTGTACATTTTCTTTAAGGTATACTCTTCCATTCTTGCCTTATTAGGAGTGATAGTGGCACATTTCACTGCAACGCCGTACTTCTTTGTAGCCTCTGCTGCATCAACAGTTACCTGATCATCCGTTTCATTTCTGTATTCCAGACCAAGGTCATAATACTCAGTGTTCAAATCAATATACGGAAGAAGAAGTTCATCTTTGATTATTTTCCAGAGAATTCTGGTCATCTCATCTCCATCCATCTCCACAAGTGGTGTCTGCATCTGAATTTTTTTCATGTTAATCCTCCTGTTCCTCACTGTCAAGGACGAAATCTATTCGTCCGCTGTTTACGTCAACTGCCGAGCAGATAACCTTTACCTCCATGCCGAGGGTATAGGTGACTCCGCTGAATTTTTCTGTAAGAGAGACCGGTTCCGAATAGTCGTATTCTCCCTCCGGCAGAGTTCTGATGTGGATAAGCCCTTCTATAGTATTGGGAAGTTCCGCGTAGAATCCGAATTCGGTAACGCCCGAGATCCTTGCGGTAAAGCTCTCGCCGATGTGCGCCTTCATGTATTCCGCCATGTAGCAGTCATCGCACTCGCGCTCGATCGCGACCGCCCTCAGTTCTGCCGCTGAGGAGCGTTCTGCGGAATTTGCAGCAAATCCGCCGTAGCGCTTGTTGAGCCACTCGCTGCCGTAGCCTGCAAGGATATCGGTGATTATACGGTGTATCGCAAGGTCGGGATAGCGGCGGATCGGCGAAGTAAAATGACAGTAATATTTTGCCGCAAGTCCGAAATGTCCAATACATTCCGCTGTATACTTAGCCTTCTTCATAGACCTTAATGTAAGTCTGCTTATAAGATTTTCCTCGTCACTTCCCGCTATTTTTTCAAGAAGCTTCTGTAATTCTTTAGGATGAATTTCATCAGTT
>OKVB01001123.1_pt1 | contig 10034 bp, 7 predicted proteins | sample 1606651 | NCBI WGS metagenome assembly OKVB01 (sample SAMEA3882518, study PRJEB24775) | human gut metagenome | biome: human-associated habitat; feature: intestine environment; material: feces | place: Netherlands | collected 2009/2010 | reverse complement strand
AAGCTCTTCAAACTTCTCACCTGCAATAGCACCCTTAACGAGATCCTGATCAAGCTCCTTAAGAACTTCTACGAGATCCTGCTTAAGAGTAACAGCTCTTACGCCATCAAGAATCTTCTTGTTTCTCTGTTCAGGAACAACTCTTTCTTTAGGATATCCGCCACCTGGTTCACCCTCGAAAAGCTTTTCAAAGATGTATGTGAGGTTAAGTTCTGCACCCCATCCGAAGCCCTTTGCAAATGGAAGAGCGATAGCGTTACCATCGTTAATCTGCATGAACATATAAGCGTCTGAAGGATCAACAACATGTCCACAGAGAACTCCAGGGAAAGAGTTAAGTGCTAACATAGCACCTTCACCAGTACCGCAGCCTGTTACCACAAAGTCAGCAGCACCGCTGTTTAAAAGAATAGCAGCAAGGATACCGTTCTGTACGTATGTAAGCTGTGCTTTATCATCAGCTGAGTACATACCATAATTATCAACTGTATGTCCCTTGCTTTCAGCTACTTTCTTAAGATTAGAGTAAATTAAATCATTCTTTGCAGCCTGACTGTTTTCGTTAATTAAAGCGATTCTCATTATTAAAAACCTCATCTTTCCTGATATTATTCCGATTATTACGGATATATTAAATATACTGAAATATATAATATTTGTCAAATTGATAAAATAGCAGATATATGTTAAAATCCCTTAGTGGAAAAGGAGAATGTGTTATGGCAGTTAATAATAAAGATGCTAAAGCAACATTTATGGAAGCTTTAGACGGACTTCCACCAGTGAAAGTTCACTGTTCTTTACTTGCAGAAGAAGCAATTCACGCAGCATTATGGGATTATGCTGAGAAAAATGGTATCAAGATCGAAGGATTAGAAAAACCTAAAACAGATATCAGTGAAGGTGAAGAAGAAGAGGAATACTAGGAGGCAGCTGTGAAAGAAAAAGTCGTGGTTGGAATGTCAGGAGGTGTTGACTCATCTGTTGCGGCATATCTCTTAAAGAAGCAGGGATATGACGTGATCGGTGTGACAATGCAGATCTGGCAGGAAGAAGATGAGTTTGTTCAGGAGGAGAATGGCGGATGCTGTGGATTATCAGCGGTTGATGACGCAAGACGTGTTGCCCAGGCAATTGGAATCCCACATTATGTTATGAACTTCAGAAAAGACTTCAAAGATAAAGTCATTGACTATTTCTGTGAAGAATATTTAAATGCAAGAACTCCAAATCCATGTATCGCATGTAACCGTTATGTAAAATGGGAGTCCTTGTTAAAGCGTTGCTTAGATATTGGAGCAGACTATATTGCAACCGGACATTATTCACAGATCACAAAGCTTGATAACGGACGTTACGCATTAAAATGTTCTAAGACACAGAAGAAAGATCAGACCTATGCCCTGTATAATCTGACTCAGAATCAGCTTTCCAAAACACTCATGCCAATCGGGGCATATACCAAAGATGAAGTCAGAGCGATCGCAGAAGAGATCGGACTTTTAGTAGCTAAGAAGCCTGATAGTCAGGATATCTGCTTTGTAGATGATAACTATGGTGAATTTATTGAAGAGACAACTGGAACAAAGATTCCAAAAGGAAATTTTGTAGATCCAGAAGGCAATGTCTTAGGACAGCACAAAGGAATCATCTACTATACTGTAGGACAGAGAAGAGGTTTGGGACTATCCTTGAAGAAACCAGGATATGTCATTAAAGTAGATAAAGATACGAATGAGGTCGTCGTCGGAGACAAGCAGGATTTATTTGCCAATGTTTTATATGGAAATAAAGTTAACTGTATGTCTGTACCAGCATTTGAAGATGGTATGAGACTGATGGCGAAGATCCGTTATAATAGTCCGGAAGTTCCTTGCAGAGTTTATATGACAGGGGAAGATGAAGTGAGAGTTGTCTTTGACGACCCACAAAGAGCGATCACACCGGGACAGGCCGTTGTATTCTATGATGGAGATATTGTTGCAGGAGGAGCTACGATCCTTCGTGCGGCAAATGAATAAATAAAAAAACAAGGAAGTTTTTATATCTCAAAAAAGGTATAAAAACTTCCTTGTTTTCTATATTTTTCTATTTCAAATAAAAAAATCATGTTATAATGAAAAAAGTAGTTCATGATGATAAGGGGGGAATGATATTATGAAAAAAGGGTTTCTGGCCGCACTGATGGCATGCATGATGATCACATCATTATTGACAGCATGTGGCAGTTTAAAGAAAGATGAGGCAAAGACGGTCAAGCTAGACCCAGATAATCCAGTGACGTTAAAAGTCTGGCATTATTATAATGGAAACCAGCAGGCAACATTTGACAAACTGCTAGAGAAATTTAATTCAACCGTTGGAAAAGAACAAGGAATTTATGTTGAAGGCTATGGACACGGATCAGTTGCAGATCTTGATAAGGCATTGACAAGTTCGGTAAACGAAGAAGTAGGTGCAGAAGATATGCCAGATATTTTTTCAACTTATGCAGATACGGCATATTCCATCCAGAAAAAGGGAAAATTAGCAGATCTATCACCATATTTTACGAAGAAAGAACTTTCAAAATATATAGATTCCTACATCAAAGAAGGATATTTAAATAACGATAAAAAGCTGTATTTACTTCCAGTTGCTAAATCAACGGAAGCAATGCTTTTAAATACGACAGACTGGGAACCATTTGCCAAGGCAATGAAAGTGACAACGGATGACCTGAAGACAACAGAGGGAATCACAAAAGTAGCAAAGAAATACTATGAATGGACAGATGCAAAGACACCGAATACACCAAATGATGGAAAAGCATTCTATGGAAGAGATTCCATGTCAAATTATTTTGTGATCGGAATGAAGCAGATGGGTCAGGAATTATTTAGAGTCAAAGATGGAAAAGTAACAGTGAATGTAGATAAAAACTCCATAAAACGTTTATGGGAAAACTATTATGTACCATATGTGAGTGGCTATTTTGCATCTTACGGAAGATTCAGATCTGACGATGTGAAGACAGGAAATATTATTGCATATACAGGTTCTACGTCTTCTGCATTTTATTTCCCGGATAAGGTAGAAGAAGATAAGGGTTCTCATAAGATTGATTATAAAGTATTAGAAGCACCGATCATGAAAGGTGGAAAAAATTATAAAGTGCAGCAGGGTGCTGGAATGGCAGTGACGAAATCAGATGATAAACACGAATATGCAGCGACTGTATTTTTAAAATGGTTTTCAAAGAAAAAACAAAACCTTGAATTTGTTTGTGAATCTTCTTATCTGCCAGTTTTGAAAGAAGCCAACAATATGAAGAGTGTGGATCAGATGATCAAAGATAAGAAGATCAAAGTAGATGATAAAACCTACGATTGTCTGAAGAACACATTGGATAATTTTGATAAAACAAAATTTTACACAACAAAGACATTCAAGAATGGATATAGTATGCGAAAAGTCTTGGACTATAATTTATCCGATCAGGCAACTGCGGATAAAGCTGCCATTGATAAAGCGATCAAGGCAGGTGCATCCAGAGAAAGTGTGTTAAAGCAATACACATCAGATAAGAATTTTGAAACATGGTATCAGGGATTTTGCAGTGCACTTGAGAAAGCACAGGAAGCAAAGGAAACGAAATGAAAGTTTCGTAGTAACAGGGGAGACAGAGCGTGAAAAAGAAGAGATCATTATTGCAGATCATGTTAATACCGATGCTTGTGATCATATTGATCCAGGGGAGTATACCGTTTTTGACACTTGTACTGAGCGGGATCAAGAAGAGTCTGGAAGATAATACGATACAGATGGATACGCATATGATAGAGAAAAACCAGTTGATCCTGCAAAATGATATGAATGAGAAATGGCGTACGATCTACAAAGAGAGTGATGGGCTTTCACTGAATCTCGAGAATTTATTAAAAAGTGATCATAAAACGATAAAGCAGTTTTTGAAATCAAAAGAATTACAGGGGCAGTATCTGGAAAAGGTATTCCCACAGCTTTTGAGTACACTACAGTATAATACAACATCTGGTGTTTTCCTAGTACTGGCGAATGACCAGGATATTTCAAAAGAAGCAGATTATCAAGGAGTTTTTGTAAGAGATTCTAATCCACAGTCTAAGACAGTTTCGAATACAGATTTACTAATGGAACGTGGCAGTAAGAAGCTGTCTCATAATGAGAAGATTTCCTTAGATAGTCCGTGGGTAACCAATTTCCATTTTTGTGGAAATGGACAGCGAAGTGCCGATGATTTTTATTATCAGCCATACATAGCGGCACAGAAATATAAAGACAGTAAGATGGTCGATCTTGGCTATTGGGCTAAGCCATTTATCTTGGAAGACAGTTATTTGGATGATCATAAGATGATCACTTATTCTGTACCTTTGAAGTATGATGGAGAAATCTATGGAGTTTTGGGAGTGGAGATTTCCTTGGATTTTTTAAACAGTTACTATTCTGTACATGATCTTGATACTTCAAGAAATGCAGGATATGCATTGACGATCGATCAGTCGGATGATTCTGATAAAACTTATGAGATCATCAGTGGAAAAGGAACACTTTATGATGCAGCAGCAAGAGTTGGAAAGACTTTAAAATTACAACAACAAACAGGAAAAGAATTATATAAAGTGAAGGATGCTTTTGTTGGAACGCAAAGAATCTATGCGATCACAAAACCTCTAAAATTATATAGTAATAATGTACCATATGAGGATACGAAGTGGACATTGTGTGGATTTGTTACAGAGGATTCTATCTATGGACTTGGGAATCAGGTATATATGTGGATCATTGCAACAATCATAGGAAGTACATTATGTGCAGTTATCCTTTTATATATTTTGATACGTTATGTGACAAAACCAGTATATACGCTTGCTGAAAGTGTAAGAGGCGGGGTTAAGAAAATTCATCAGTATGGATCATCATCGATCAAAGAAATCAATGAACTTCATGAAGTGATCGAAACATTGACAGATGCACAGCAAGAAGCAGAAGATAGGCTGTTGGAAGAAAAAGAACGTTATAAGATTGCAGTAGAGACATCCAATGATTTGTTCTTTACTTATCGTAAGAAGGATAAGATCCTTGAAATTGTAAACAGCAAAGAATTTGATGGAGTCTGGAAATGCAAAGACCATCCAGAATATTTAAGAAACGAGTGTATCCATCCGGAAGACCGCAAGAAAGTATTTGACATTTTTAAGACAGACGAGAAGAAATTGAATATTGAATGCCGTTTAAGAGAGAATGTTCATAAAGACTATAAATGGGTAAATCTGACGGGAAGTGTGATGAAGGATGAGAATGGAGAATATGATCGTGTGGTTGCCTGTGTACATGACATTCAGCAGCACAAGATGTTAGAAGAAGCACAGAAAAATAAACAGATTCTTGATTCTACAACGAAGTTTTACCGTTTGGAACATGGAATTAATGAAATCATGTTACGAATGAAACAGGTTCATAAGTCAGTATTCACAGAACTTGAGATTGATCAGTTTACAAAATTAAACCAAAAATATGGTCTGGTATTTGGAGACCTGATACTGGAACATTTAGCAAAGATCATTCGTAGAGAATGTATAGAGCAGAAGATCAACGATGCTATTTTTATTCGTGGAAATGCAGGAAAGATTGTAATCTGGATTCCACACAAAAGTGTAGATGATATGAAACAACTTCTTGATCTGATCAGAGAAGATTTTGAAAATATGATTCATAAAGATTATCAGGAATTAAGCTTTAAGGCAGGAATATCTATGATATCAAAGGATGATGATATATGGGAAATGCTAAAACAGACAGAAAAAGCTTTACAGCTAGCAAAAAGCAAGCAGATGAAAGAACTTTGTTATGAAGAATTATCCAAAGAAGAACAGATCATTCCTAAAGATATGAAGATTGAAGAACGCCCAATTTTTGAAAAGCTAAAAGAAATGAGTCTGTCATCATTGGCATTAAATTTATTTGACCGTAGTAGTGATATGAAGGTTGCAATGGATGTACTTGCTCTGAAACTTCAGGAAGTTTGTCATCTTAAAAATCTTGAGATCATAAACTTTAGCAAAGAATATCTGGTAAATAGCTATTCCTATCAGTGGAAACAGGAAGATACGCAAAAATGGAGCGGAATCGTACATTGTAATGCAACACAATATACAGATTTCATAAAAAATAACATTAAGCAAAAGATTCTTCCAATCACACAAAAGCTGCGTCAGGAACCATTACTGAAAGACTTTGTCAAAGAACAAGATGGTATGATCTTCCATATGCTTGATGATGGAGAATATTCTGGAAGTGTATTATTTATTGGAGTAGAGCGTCAATATATTTATGAGGAGAAAGAGCAGAAACAGTTAGAAGAGATTAGTGCGATCATCCAAAACCGAATGAACCTGCAACGTCACAATCTCCTGGCTCAGGCAAAATCTGATTTCCTTGCACGAATGTCACATGAAATCAGGACACCAATGAATGGTATTATCGGTATGACGGAGATTGCTTTAAGAGAAGATCAAGGGGAAGCAAGAAGAATGGATTGTTTAAGAAAGATTCAGAGTTCTTCTACATATCTGCTTGGCATTTTGAATGATATTCTTGATATGAGCAAGATTGAAAGTGGGAAGATGCATCTTGTAAAAAAGAAATATTCATTGAATCAGGTGATCGAAGATCTAAGCGTTGTGATGGAATCAAAGATAAAGCAAAAGAAGCTACATTTTGTAAAACAGATTGAACTGATTCACCATACATTCATATGCGATGAACTAAGACTTAATCAGATTCTTGTGAATTTCTTAAGTAATTCGGTCAAATATTGTGATGAAGCTGGATATATCACACTGATCGTGAAAGAAACAGCTATGGATGAGAAACATTCTGATGTTTATTTTGCGGTGCAGGATAATGGATGTGGAATTGCAAAAGATAAGCAGGAGATCATTTTCAAACGTTTTGAGCAGGCCGATAATTCTGATCTCGCAAGAAGACAAGGAACAGGACTGGGACTTGCAATCAGTAATCGTTTAGTTCATATGATGGATTCAGAGATTGAACTTCAAAGTGAGTTAGGAAAAGGAAGTATCTTTGGATTTCATGTGACACTGGAACTTGCACAAGATCAGGAAGAGGTAAAGAAAGCAGAGGATCATCCATTAAATGTGGAAGGAAAGAGAATTTTGATCGCAGAAGATAATGAGCTGAATATGGAAATCATTACAACGATACTAAAGGACTATAAAGTGATCGTGGAATCTGTTTATAATGGACAAGAAGCATTGGATAAGATCAAAGCAAGTGCTCCAGGATATTATGATCTTATTTTTATGGATATCATGATGCCAGTGATGGATGGGCTTGAGGCAACCAAAGAGATTCGAAGACTTTCAAGAAGAGATTGTCAGGAGATTCCAATCATAGCAATGAGTGCGAATGCATTTGATGAAGATGTGAAAAAGTCTCTTGCAAGTGGGATGAATGGACATTTATCTAAACCGATCGATCTTGCTAAGTTGGAAGAGGTTTTATTGTTAATATCTTCTTAGTCTTTATAGATATCAGATGAGTATATGCGTATTTTATTTCATACTTTCTTCTAAAAAAAAGGTATGTTACAATACTATGAGTTGTATATTAACAAATAACAGGAGAAAGAGGTAGTATGCTAAATTTTATCAGAGGATTTTGTATGGCATTAGCTGACAGCGTTCCAGGTGTATCTGGTGGAACGGTTGCGTTCTTACTTGGATTTTATGACAAGTTTATAACATCACTCGATCATTTGATGTCAGGAACAAAAGAAGAAAAAATCGAAGCAATCAAGTTTTTAATAAGAATTGGAATTGGATGGGTAATCGGAATGGGGGCAGCGGTTTCTGTTCTGGCTAGTATTTTTGATGATAAGATCTATGAGATCAGTTCCTTATTCTTAGGACTTATCATCTTTGCGATTCCAATGATCTGTAAAGAAGAGAGGGATTCCTTAAAAGGGAAATATCAGAATATCATTTTTGTAGTGATCGGAGTTGTATTAGTTGCAGCAATCACATATTTTAATCCGGTATCTGGAAAAGGTATCAGTGTCAGTGTAGAACATTTAAATGTTACACTTGGTATTTACATCTTTGCGGTAGCAATGGTAGCAATTTCAGCAATGGTGCTTCCTGGGATTTCAGGATCAACTATGCTTTTGATCTTTGGATTATACGTTCCAGTGATCACTGCTGTTAAAGAAGTAATGCATCTAAATCTGTCTTACTTTCCAGTTGTTGTGATCTTCGGACTTGGAGTCTTAACAGGGATCGCACTTGTCATTAAATTGATCAAGAGAGCTTTGGAAAATCATCGTTCAGCAATGATTTATTTTGTCATTGGAATGATGATCGGGTCTTTATATGCAATCGTTATGGGACCAACAACACTGGAGAATACGAAGGCAGCAATGACACTTCATACGTTCCATCCGGTATTCTTTATTATCGGTATTGCAATCGTTTTTGGACTTGAGAAGATCAAAGCAATTTCTGAATAATCCAATGAATTTAATAAAATACGAGAGTATAATAAAGGAGTTTTGCAGAATTTTATCTGTAAAGCTCCTTTTTTGCATATGTTATGTATGTCGTAAAATTACGATTGTAAATTCATAACAAACATTCACAGTTTTGACATAATCCTATGATAGAATAAAATCAACAAAATGAGAAAAGCTGTTTTTTACTCTATAGGAAGTACAGTATTATAAATGATCGTATAAAAATAAAATCAGGAGGAAGATATAAGGTGAGTGAATTAAAGATATTAGTTGTGGATGATGAAAGCAGAATGCGAAAGCTAGTGAAAGACTTTCTCACAAGAGCAGGCTATCAGGTACTAGAAGCACAGGATGGTGAAGAAGCGGTTGATACCTTTTATTCTACAAAAGGAATCAATCTTTTAGTCTTAGATGTTATGATGCCGAAGATGGACGGATGGGAAGTTGTCAAAGAGATCCGTAAGGTATCGAAAGTTCCGATTATCATGCTGACAGCCAAGGATCAGGAACAGGACGAGCTTCTTGGATTTGAACTTGGGGTGGATGAATACATTTCCAAGCCATTCAGCCCAAAGATTTTAGTAGCCAGAGTGGAAGCTCTTTTAAGAAGAACGGTTCAGACAGAAGGTGAACAGTTAGAAGCAGGCGGAATCGTGATGGATGTTGGAGGACACCATGTATCGATAGATGGGAAAGGAATCAATTTAAGTTATAAAGAATTTGAATTGTTACAATACTTTATGTCCAATCAGGGAAGAGCACTTACAAGAGAGAGTATCTTAAATCAGGTGTGGAATTATGACTATTTTGGAGATGCCAGAACAATTGATACGCATGTGAAGAAATTAAGAAGTAAACTTGGCGAGAAAGGTTCTTACATTCATACGATCTGGGGCATGGGATATAAATTTGAGGTTGATGAAGCATGAAGATCATAAGTAAAGATAAGAAACAGAAGATAAAAAGTGTACATCATTCGATTAAGACGCAGATGATCACATCCTTTGTAGGATTGTTGATCTGTCTGGTCGTGACATTGATGTTCATCAACGGAAAATTTCTGGAGCCGTATTATATAAGTAAGAAGGAATCCCGTTTCATAGAACTTTATGAGAAATTAAATGACGTATCAAATGAAGATAAATGGGACAGCACAAAGAAGAATAATTCACTCATTCATTTCGCTGAAAAGAATAATATTTCTTATCTAGTAATTGAAAAGGATAATGATGTGCATACGAATGTGCATGACAAGAATATGTTGAAGAATCAGATGATGGGATATTTTCTGAATCAGGCACAAAAAGAAAGCCGGACACTGGATTCTACGGATGTCTATCAGATCAACCAGTCATGGGATCCGTGGAATCAGAGTTATTATGTTGATATGTGGGGAAGTCTGGATGACGGCAGTCAGTTCCTGCTTCGAAGTCCGGTAGAAAGTATGCGTGAAAGTGCGTCGATATCCAATCGTTTCTTA
>OKVB01001121.1_pt1 | contig 10060 bp, 6 predicted proteins | sample 1606651 | NCBI WGS metagenome assembly OKVB01 (sample SAMEA3882518, study PRJEB24775) | human gut metagenome | biome: human-associated habitat; feature: intestine environment; material: feces | place: Netherlands | collected 2009/2010 | reverse complement strand
AAGACCTTTTTCTCTAAGGAATTCTACAGCTTTGTCCATATCGCCGTCTACTTCGTTCAGTGCTTTCTTGCAGTCCATCATGCCTGCGCCTGTCATTTCTCTTAATTCTTTTACCATTGCTGCGGTAATTGCCATGATTCTATTCCTCCGTTATTCATATAATATATAAAAATAATATCATTTAGTTTAAAAAGCTGTCTCAAAGCTTATCCGGCCCCGAGACAGCCTGAACTATTTATTCAACGAACAAATCAGTCTCTATAATTATTCTGCATCAGCTTCAGCTGCTTCTGCTTCAGTTGTTTCAGCATCTGCACCCTGTTTTGCTTCGATAACAGCATCTGCCATCTTGGAAACGATCAGTTTTACGGCACGGATAGCGTCGTCATTACCCGGAATTACATAGTCAAGCTCTTCCGGATCGCAGTTGGTATCGCAGATACCGATCAGCGGAATTCCCAGTGTATGAGCTTCCTGTACGCAGATTCTCTCTTTTTTCGGATCTACTACGAAGATAGCGTCCGGCAGTCTCTTCATTTCTTTGATACCGCCAAGGTTTTTCTGCAGTTTTGCAAGCTCTTTCTTTAACTCAATGACTTCTTTTTTCGGAAGAACTTCGAAGGTGCCATCCTGCTCCATGGTCTCGATTGCTTTCAGTCTTGCAATACGGCTCTGGATGGTTTTGAAGTTGGTCAGCATACCGCCGAGCCATCTCTCGTTTACATAGTACATTCCGCAGCGCTCTGCCTCAACAGCGATAGCGTCCTGAGCCTGTTTTTTGGTTCCTACGAAAAGGATTGTGCCGCCGTCTGCTGCGATGTCTGCAACAGCTTTGTATGCGTCATCTACCATTCCTACAGATTTCTGCAGGTCGATGATGTAGATACCATTACGCTCTGTGTAGATGTACGGAGCCATTTTAGGATTCCATCTTCTTGTCTGATGTCCGAAATGAACACCGGCTTCCAGTAACTGTTTCATTGAAATTACGCTCATTGTTTTATCTCCTTATGGTTTTATTCTTCCCCATGTTTTTTCACCTTGGAACCTGTTTTTCAAAAAACAGGCACCATCCTTGGTACCGCATGGGTGCTTATTGTGCAACAGTAAGATTGTATCACAGAGTTTTTTTCATGACAAGCATTTTTTTCGCGGATTCTGCGGTTTTTTTCTGTTATTTTTGTGTTTTCCCCTGTTTATCCTTTAAAAACAGATACCAGAACGTTCCGGCGCAGATTACCGCTTCCAAAAAGACGAACATCCATGCACCTGCCGGCGCTTTTTGGGTCATCCAGGATACGAACTGGCTCCGGTAAAGTCCCCAGATATTTTCTGCCATGTGCGCAAGAACCGGGGCAAGGAGTGTTCCGCACCGCTCATAAATAAGGATCAGAAGCACACTTACCACGGCTGCATAGACAAACTGCGTCACATTGCCGTGATATGCACCGAACAGCAGACATGATGCTGCGATGCCCCAGCCGGTTCCCCAGAAATCTTTTGCCCTGCGGTAAATCATGCCGCGGAAAACAATTTCCTCTGCGGCCGCGCTCAGCACACCGACGGACAGGATCAGAAGCAGCGGGTTCTGTCCTTCATAAATCTTTGATGCCATGTCCTGATAGCCGGAAAAGATTCTGGTAAAGCCGGTCACGTTCATGACAGTGTTCAGGAGATGGCCGAAGGTCATAACCAGCAGAATACAGGCGGCTGCCTCTGCCGCACTCCACCGTTTTTCCGGTTTCGGGAACATGCCTTCATCTTTTTTGTACTGTTTCCAGAGAACCGGGATCGCCGCCAGACTGCCGATTGCTGATGCAAGAACGGATGTCGCGTGCATACGCTCTTCCAGATAACCGCCGGTCGTAAACGTCATCAGGATCAGCGCCAGAAGTACGGTTGCTCCGATCAGAAACAGTTCGTACGTCAGAAGCGGTTTTAAAAGACGCCATAGCTTCCGCTGGATAGGAATTACGATTTCCTCCGTTTTTGGCTCTGTTTTCGCTGTCCTTTTTTCTTTTATATTCTCTGCTTTTTTCTCTTTCGGCGCAAAGATTCCTGTTCCACTTTCTCCTCTTGTCAGCCACGGGATACGCTCCGGCTTCATTTTTTTGATGCGGTCGCGTCTTTTCTTCTCTTCTTTCGGATCCTCCGCCAGCAGTTTCAGTTCTTCCGGTGTATCACATACCTTTGCGGCACCTGCTGCCTCGAGTTCTTCTCTTCCACCGTACCCATACGATACGCCGACACAGAGCAGTCCGTTTTCTCTTGCCCCGATTACGTCATAGCTTCTGTCACCAACCATCACCACGTCGGAACGGCTGTCTTCTGCTCCGAGTCGGCGCAGCGTCTCTGCGATGACTTCTCCTTTGTCGGTTCTGGTTTCGTTCATTTCTGAACCGGTTACTACGGTAAAATACTTTCTGATTTCGAAATGCTCCAGGATCTGCTCCACGTATTTTTCCGGTTTGGACGATGCTACCGCCAGAATTTTTCCCTTCTCTTTCAGATACGCCAGAACCTCCGGGATTCCCCCGTATACTTCATTTTCAAAAATGCCCTCTGCCTCGTACCGCTCCCTGTATTTTGTGATGGCCTGCTGTGCTTCTTCGCAGCCAAGGCCTGCAAAATTCATGAAAGATTCCAGAAGCGGCGGCCCCACGTAACAGTTCAGTTTTTCCAGATCCGGCTCTTCGATGCCAAAGGATGCCAGCGCATACTGTACGCATCTTGTAATTCCAGGACCGGAATCGGTCAGGGTTCCGTCCAGATCAAATAATATCATATCTGACATACTCTTATTTCCTCTTTTACTTTTTTTATCGTATGACATGTCTTTTATTCTAGCATATCGAAATTAGAAATACAAACAAAACCGGATCAGGCTATTTTCTGCAGAGTGCACGCAGATAGCGGGTGGTCTGATTCTGAATTTCGGCAATGGCACGAATCAGGTTCCAGAGGCGCCTCAGGGACTGCCAGAGGCGGGTTCCTTTTGGTTTCTGGCTGGTTCTTTGGCTGACAAGTGTGGAAGTTTTTGGTTTCACGTTGACTTCCCACGGTTTCATGGTTCGAACAATGCCGTCTGCGCCACGCACTTTTACAGTGATGCGGTTGTAGCCTTCGGAAAGGCTCTCGGCTTTCAGACAGATTTTGTTTTCTTTCCATTCATATTCGGCTTCGGAGCCATTTACCATGCAGGAAAGAATTTCAGCCGTGTCGGCGGCTCCCTCGAGCAGAATTTCCGGGGTATAACCGGGATCTATTTCGACGCTGGTGTCGGCCGGGCGGATAATCAGGGGGATCGGCGCTTCGAAATCTTCGTCTGCTATCTGTGATAATATGAAATCGGCGATGATCTGCGGCGGTATTTGAGATGGCTCCTCCCCGGCACTCTCAGATGGAGTTTCGGCAGGCGGAGGACTGCTTTCTTCTGTTTGTAGTGGAATATCATCTGGATCTTGGGTCACCTCCTCGGGCGTGGCTGCAGCAACGGGCAGCTGTTCGTCTGTTTTGAGTTCTTCTTTCTCCGGAGACGATTGCCCGGGCTCCGTTTGTTCCTGCTTTTCTGTGTTTGACTTTCCGGCATCTGGCATTACGGTAGGCTCCTCTTTTTCTGGTGCTTTTGTTTCCGAGGTTTGATTTTCTGACTCTTTTTCGGTTGACGGAGATTCCTGCTTCGTTTCTTCCATATCAGGCTTTTCCGGTTCCGGATCTTCTGGCATCAAATTTTCCGTTCCGGATTTTTCTGAACCTGTATCTTCATAATCTGGTTTTTCTGTGTCCATTTCTCCAAAATCCGTTCTCTCCGAATCTGACTCTTCTGTCTCTGATTCTTTTGTATCTGTTTCTTCACATCCTTCCTCTGATTCCGATTCCCCGGAACCCATATCTCCTGCCTCCGGTAATTCTTCTGGCTTCCCCGATTCTGAATCTTCCGAAATTTCTTCCTCCTCTTCTTCCCACCTTTCCGCTGGTTCTTTCTCCGGATCCGGAATTACCGTCGGGGGAAGCATTTTTTCTTCTCCTTCTGTCTCTTTCTTTCCGGTCTCTGCCGGATCTGTTTTCTCTTCCGGCGGTTCTGGTTCCTGCTCTGGTTTCTCTTCTATAGGCGGTTCTTCTTCTGACTTTTCGTCCGGCAGCAGTTCCTCCGGTCCGGCTTTCCCGTCCGCATCTGTCACATCACTGTTCTCGATGATTTCAGCTTCTAATTCCACGCTTTCCACCGCACTTGCGGCCTCGCCTGTCGTCTGCTGTGTCTCCGCGTGGACTTCGATTCCCTGGACTGCCAGGAATCCTGTCATCATTGCGCATATGGTCTTTTTTCTCATCCTGCTTCCTCCCATCTTTTTCTGATCTGCTGATAAAAAATGTCCTCCTCCATTCCCAGAATTTCTGCTGCCTCGTTGAGGTACTGTTCTGCTTTTTCCTGCATGTCGAACTGAAGTGCCAGCTCTGCAGCCCTGAGCAGATTTTTCCGCCGGTTTCCATCCTGTCTGCTGCACAGAAGCCGTTCGTAATAGAGAAAGCTCTCCTGGCACCAGTCCTGTTCTCTTTCCCCATCCCCGGATTTTCCGCCAAGATAGCACGCATCCGCCAGTCTCTGCCAGATAACCGCCTCCCACTGCCCCTCCATATTCTCGCCTGCGGCCTTTTCCAGCACTTCGATTCCTTTCCGCATGGCATCTGTGTCATTTTCACGCGCCAGTTCTTCGGAAAAACTGAAATACATTCCTGCAACAGCAAGATATCTGCGGCAGCGTTTTTCTTTTTCCGGCTCCTGCTGCGTGTCATCATAAAATTCAGCCAGCAATGGCTCCATCTGCATTTTTTCCCTTGCCGCATCATCCGCCAGACAGTATTCCACAAGTTCCTGCTCCACACGCCCCGCCTGACTGAGATGGTCTGCCTTTAAGAACGCTTCCCGCGCTTTCTGGTAGTTCGGCAGACTGCCTTCTTCCACCGGATTTCCGCAGAACCAGAGATCTCCCTGCTCCTCCCATTCGTCTGCCGCCGGAAACTGCCCCCATGGCATCCTGCTGGCAACTGCAGCCGCTCCTCCTGTCAGAAAAGCAAAAACTGCAAAGATCCGCAGAGTCTTCCTGCCTTTTCGCTTTCTTTCCAGCCGCCGCAGTGCCTTTTTGACTTCTCCGGCAGACGCATACCGCTCCTCCGGCTTTTTCTGCATACACTTTTCCATCACCCGCCAGAGTCCTCTTTTCTGCCGCTTTTTCGCATGCTTCGCCATTGCCGCAAGCAGTGCGCCGAGTGCATAAAGATCGGAACGGGCGTCACACTTCCCGTCATACTGCTCCGGCGCTGCATAACCGCGGGTTCCATAACGGACTTCCACACCCGTTTCTTCTGTTCCGGCTGCACCGAAATCCACAAGGTATATTTCACCACGCTCTGTTATCATCACGTTGTCCGGCTTCAGATCCCGGTAGAAAACCGGCGGGTTCTGTGCATGGAGATAACAGAGAATCCCGCTCAGGGCAATTCCCGTTTTCAGAATTTCCCGGCTGGAAAACCGTTCTCCCTTACGCATACGCTGTCCGATAGATTTTCCGTTTACAGCTTCCATCACCAGAAAGCTTTTTGTCCCACTTTCCAGAAGTTCCACCGCACAGGGAATCCCGGGATATGAAAACTTCTGTAAAAGAAACGCTTCCCGGCGCAGTTTTTCCCTGCCACATATACTTACCTTGACTGCATACCGCTTTCCGGATCCAGTTTTCTCTGCAAGATAAACGACAGACGTTGCCCCTCTTCCGAGCACTGACAGCAGGCGATACTTCCCTCCCGGAAATTCTACTTTTCCAATGATCCCGCCTCCTCTTTTTACGTCAAAGTGTTTGTCAGTCCGATATTCTGTTTTTGTACATGGATATAAATTGAGCCGAATGGCTCTTCGATAGAGTAATATAGAATCGATTTTTCAGGACGAATGTCCAAGCGGATGAAAAATCGTGATGTAAGTATAACACAACAGCCGCCGTTTCTGCAAGAACTACAGAAGCCGACGGCTGCCAAAAAAATCGCCTGTTTTTTATCTATTTTTTCCCTCTTGACGAATCTTACATCCGTTCCGGTGCCGAGAATCCCAGCAGGTCGATGCAGGTCTCAAGTACCTCGCGGACAAGATCCAGCAGTGCCAGGTAAGATGCTTTTCTTGCCTCATCCTGCTCACTTAAGATCTTGGTCTCGTGGTAGAAGTGGTTGAACTCGTTTGCAAGCTCGTAGATATAAGCACAGATCTTATGCGGTGCTTTCTCCTCGAATGCGTTCTCCACAACGCCGTTGAAACGGGATACGGAAAGCATCAGAGCTTTCTCGCTGTCGCTCTTCGGTGCCAGAAGTGCGCCTTTCTTCAGTTCATTTCCCTCTTCTTTATATTTTCCGAGGATGGATTTTGTACGAACGATCGTGTACAGGATGTACGGACCGGTGTTTCCCTCGAAGGAAGTAAATCTCTCAACATCGAATACATAATCTTTCGATGCCTGGTTGGACAGGTCACCGTATTTAATAGCAGACAGTCCGACAATCTGTGCCGTTCCTCTTGCATCCGTATCTTTTACGCTGCGGTTCTCCACGATCTTCTGATACATCTCATCGTTGATCTCGCCGATCAGACGCTCCAGACGCATAACGCCGCCCTCACGGGTCTTGAACGGTTTTCCGTCTTTTCCGTTCATGGTACCAAAGCCGATAAAGGAAAGAACGGTATCATCATTCACCAGTTTTGCTTTTCTTGCACAGCGGAAACACTGTACGAAGTGAAGCTCCTGACGTTTGTCTGCCAGATAGCAGATCTCGTCCGGCTTGTACAGTTTCATACGCTGGATGATGGTTGCCAGGTCTGTCGTATCATACAGAGCTGCTCCATCGGATTTTAAGATCATGCACGGCGGGATCTCTTTTGTGTCTGTCTCTTCTTTGACATCAACAACGAGTGCGCCCTGGTCATAATGTGCATAACCATTGTCTTTCAGGTAATCTACCATGTCCGGAATGTACTCCTGTGCATCGGACTCACCCATCCACAGATCGAAATGAACGTCGAGGTTTCCATAGTTCTTTTTCAGATCGGCAACAGAAACGTTCATAATGTGTTTCCAGATCGCACGATATCCTCTTCTGCCCTGCTGCAGCTCTCTCGTTGCCTCGAGTGCACGTTTCTTATAGTCCTCGTCCTCTTTCGATTTGCCGCTTGCGCAAGGATAAATCTCCTCGAGCTCGCTGATCGTAAACGGTGCTTCCTCCGGGTACTCTCCCGTAAAGGACTCATCAAAATAAACAAGCTCCGGATGGCGCTCCTGCAGCTCGGTGATGATCAGTCCCATCTGCAGACCCCAGTCTCCAAGATGAACGTCACCGATCATGTTGTGCCCCATGAAGCGTCCCATACGCTTGATGCTCTCGCCGATGATCGCGGAACGGAGATGGCCGACGTGAAGCGGTTTTGCCACGTTTGCTCCGCCGTAATCTACGATGATGGTTTTCGGATTTTTTGTTTTCTCTACAGAAAGATCTTCATCGTTCTGCATTTTGGAAAGATAATCTGCCAGAAATTCCGGGTTGATTTTCAGGTTGATGAATCCCGGTTTTACGGCTTCAATTTCACCGATCACGCTGTGATCGGTCACTTTTTCTACAACTGCTTCAGCCAGCTGGATCGGTGCTTTGTGGTATGCTTTTGCAGCTGCCATTGCGCCGTTGCACTGGTATTCGCACAGATCCGGGCGGTTGGAAACGGAAACCCTTGCATAGGACGGGTCCATCTCCGCAGCGGTAAAGGCTTTTACCAGCTCTTCCTGGATAAGATCGATCAGTTTTTTCATAATGTTTCCCTCATTTTCTTCTTTACTGCAGAATCATCTGTTCTGCGTTTTGTTTCCGCGCGCTGCGCCGGGCTTCTTCCTCTTCTTTAATGCCGCTTTTCTGATAACAGTACTGGATGATATCTCTTCTTCGGATGATGCCGATGAAGATTCCCTCGTCATCCACAACTGGAACGAAATTCTGCCGCATGGACATCTCGATCAGGTCCTCGATGTTGCTGTTGATGTTGACGGACTCATAATTCCACCGTTTCGGAACCTGCCAGAGCGGGATATCCTCTGCTTCATGGTAATTCAGCAGATACCGTTCTTTTATGATGCGGAGCAGATCTCCTTCCGTCAGTGTTCCCACGTAGCAGCCCTTTTTGTTCAGTACCGGAACCGCCATGTATTTATGATATTCGATCTTCTCGATGGCCTGCCGAAGTGAGCAGTCGTCATACAGATAAGCCGTTTCACTTTTCGGTGTGATAAAAAACAAAATATTCATTCGCGTATACTCCTTTTCGTTGGTCATACTCTTGTTTGATTATACCATAAACGAATGTGAAATGTCTTTGAATCTTTCTTATATTTTCATAAACATACCGAATCTGAAACTCGAATGCCTCTTTGCTGCGCCGCAAATTGCGCTTATTTTCCAGTATAACCGACTTTCCGCAAAAAGTAAAGATCTTAAGTTTCATCCGCACACGCCGCACAAAAAATCCGCACGGATCCAGCACCTACGCTGTACCCGCACGGATTTTTCAACTCTTTTTTGTTCTATTCTCTTCGCAGCGCATCGATCGGATTCAGGTTCGCTGCTTTTACCGACGGCAGCAGTCCGAATACGATACCGATCACCATGGAGAAGACCACGGAGAAAATGATCGCCGGAATACTGATCGCCACAGGCGTCTGCGATACCCTCGAAATCACCTGTGCCATGATAATGCCGCCCAGCACGCCGAGCAGTCCGCCGATGCTGGTGAGCACCGCCGCCTCGGTCAGGAACTGGAACAGAATTCTGCGTTTTCTTGCTCCGATCGCCTTTTTCAGGCCGATCTCGCTTGTACGTTCCGTTACAGATACCAGCATAATATTCATAACACCGATACCGCCGACCAGAAGCGAAATGCTCGCGATCCAGATCAGCTGCTGGTTCGTGCTCTGGCCTAACTCTTGCAGACTCTTTGCTTTCTCCAGCAGATCCTCTGCCTGATAAGAAAGAGAATCCGTTGTATTGATCACGGATTCGTTCATGATATCCGCTGTTGTCTTTCCCACCGTGCTCATATCCTCGGTCGTTTTTGCCATCACAACGGCATTTTCCGGCTCATCATACTGGAATACGATCGGCCAGCAGACATCCGGCATCAGCACCAGCGGATAGGATTCCTGATTGTACGTATAGTAGTCATCCCTGGAATTGATGACCGGCTGAAACGAATCGGCTTTTTTGATCACGCCGATCACCGTGAACGGCTCTCCCATGATCTCGATCGTTTTGCCGACCGGCGACTCATCCGGGAAGAGTGTCAGCACTGCGGTATCGTCGAGGAGGACAACTTTGTGGATCTTCGAGAAATCGCTCTCCACAAAGCCGCGTCCCTGATAAATCTGATAGCCGCACGTCGACAGATAATTTTCATCCACGCCAAGCGCCTTCGCGCTGTCCAGTGTTGTGTTTCCTTTTGCGATGCCGCTCACATACGTTCTTTCGGTGTAAAACGATGCATTTTCCGCCTGATCCTGCTCGCGGATCCGCTTTTTCTGGTCATCGGACAGTTTCGACACGCCGCTTGGCAGTCCGTTGTCCATCCAGTAATTGCCGTCGCCCTGCTTTAAGCTGACGGTCACGTTGTTGTTTCCGGCTCCGATCAGGTTCTGTTTGATCTGCTCATTCGTTCCCTTGATCGTGGAGACAATCGAAATGATCGACGCAATTCCGATGATAATACCCAGCATCGTCAGGAAGGAACGCATTTTGTGTGACCAGATTCCCTGAAAGGATAATCGTATATTTTCAAACATTTACTGATCCACCTCCCCATCATCTGCCATGCTTTCATTGTACATAATTCCATCATCTGCCATACTTGCATCATACATCATTCCATTGTCATACATGCTTGCATCCATATCTGGATTCATATCTGGATTCATACCTGGATCCATCTGTCCATTGCTGTCATCACCATACTCACTTGTCGTCTTAACACCTTCCTTTACAG
>OKVB01001120.1_pt1 | contig 10073 bp, 4 predicted proteins | sample 1606651 | NCBI WGS metagenome assembly OKVB01 (sample SAMEA3882518, study PRJEB24775) | human gut metagenome | biome: human-associated habitat; feature: intestine environment; material: feces | place: Netherlands | collected 2009/2010 | reverse complement strand
AGACGGAGGAGGAGGCCCAAGCCCGGATCCAGGAGACGAAGAAGAAGTATTATGACGCACGGCACAACTGCTGGTGCTATCTGCTGGGGCCGAATCTGGTGCGCTACTCCGACGACGGAGAGCCTCAGGGAACGGCGGGACAGCCCATGCTGAACGTATTCCAGCGGGAGAACGTCACCGGAGCGGTGTGCGTGGTGACCCGGTATTTCGGCGGTATCCTGCTGGGGGCCGGAGGGCTGACCCGTGCCTACTCCAAGGGCGCACGGGACGCCTTGGCGGCGGCGGGCGTGGCCACCATGGGCCTGTGGGCCCGTGTGCGGCTCAGCTGCCCCTATCCGCTGTTTGAGCGGGTGAAGCTGGAGATCGCCGCTGCGGACGGTGTTTTAGACGATATGGACTACGGCGCTGATGTGACGCTGACGGTATCTCTGCCGTCGGAGAGGCGGGAGACCCTGCAGGGGCGGCTGACGGAGCTGTCCGTGCCAGCCGGAACGGACAGTGCGCTGTTCGAAACGCTGCTGGCGGAATACAACGCCGACTATGCCGCCCACTGCCGCATTGAGACCGCCCCCTACCCCGGCGTCGCCGCGCTGCTGCGCACGCTGCACGCGCAGGGGCGCAAGCTCGCCATCGTGTCCAACAAGCCGGACGAGGCCGTGCGCGCACTGCGTGCGGATTTCTTCGCCGACGCAGTCCAGATCGCTGTCGGCGAGACGGCAGCCATCCGGCGCAAGCCGGCGCCGGACATGCTGCTGGCCGCCATGAAACAGCTCGGCGCTGACCCTGACAAGACGGTCTTTGTCGGCGATTCCGAGGTCGATATTGCCACGGCGCGCGCAGCAGATCTGCCGTGCATCAGCGTGCTGTGGGGCTTTCGTGACCGGGACGTGCTCGAGCGCGCAGGCGCGCAGCAGTTCGCTGCCGACGCCGGCGAGCTTGCAAGACTGCTCGACTGAGCGAAAACGTCCACCAATCTGCGGGTCGGTGGTAGGTTATTTCTTGAACTTTCGCGGTATGAGTAAAAATTTTCCTCGACAAAACCACGCTCAGTTGATATAGTAAAAAGCAATTATATAGCATCTGCAATGTGCGTGCGCCATAAAAGCAGGGCACATCTATTAGACATAGGAGCAAATGATAATATGATTCAGGAAAGGATGAACCATATTGAAGTCAGATTCGCCAAATGTTGACCCTTCAAAATATGTTGTTCTTGATGTTGAAACAAATGGCCTTTCATCAGTAAGAGACGATCTTTTATCTATATCTATTTACAAGCCAGATACTGGTGAAATGTATAATCGCTTTTTGCCATTAGAGCTAAATTCAGAAGCAACACGAACAGAGATAAATGGTATTACGACAAGTGACCTGAAAAATCGCTTGCCACTAACTCAGGATGAAGTTGATGAGTTGATTCATACTTACGAATTAAAAGAGCGAACAATATTGACTTATGGAAATATTGATGAGAGATTCATGGTGAAATATTTTCAAAGGCATCATTTGCATGGGATTGAATACTTTGCCTTTTATAATTTTAAGCATGAGATTATTTCGTCGCGATTTTCTGAGGGGAATATAACCAAGGATAATTTATGTAGATTATACGGCGTGGATAATATTCAAAGTGTTCATTCCGGTCACAATGACTGCGTTCTTGAATGGCAGTTGTTTATGCATATGAATGGTCATCGTTTATTGGTAACACAGAACAAAGTGTTTGAATTTAATGATGAATATATTGTCCCAGTAAGCTATATTACAACATACACAAATATGAAATATTATTTGCCGTCACTCCCAAAAATAACATGTGAAGAAAAAACTGTCTTTTCCCTGACGATCCCGGCAGATGGCCTGACAAAATATCAGTCAAATTTTAATGGCATGATACTTGAGCATTTGATCAATTCAATGCTTCATGTTAAAAAAGTGGATTCTCAAAAAGAATTGCTTGAAAACAAAAAGAAACTCCAGTTCATTGGAGAATTGCCTTCGGAAATTGATGTTATGCCCATGGCATTTAACCCTGATGGGTCAGTGACTGCGATTAGGCCGCAGGATGAGGTACACGAAAGAAACATCAATACCGGAATCCAAAAACTCAAAGAGGAAATCAAACCGTTAATGGCCTATATTTCGAATGAAATTTTCCCGGGTGAAGAAATAAAATCACAAGAATTAATAGTTCATCCTGATGAAAAAATTTTGGCTATTTGTGATCTGTCGTCAGATTCTGCTGTGTTAGAAATAAAAGCGGCATCAGCTTCTATTCAGAATTATAAAGAGCAACTTTACTATGAAGCTGGAGGAAGAAGGTGCTTTTTATTACGTACTCAATTAGAAATTTACCCATTTGTGATCAAGTTTACTATATCAGAAGTGTTCTTTTCTATTCAGGAACGTGTCGATCTCCAAAAAGAAAGAACAGATAAAGCAAAAGCGAAAATCGAAACAGATGATGTAGCATTATTATCTTACACAGGTGTAAAGATGCCTGTTAAATTAAAATGCAAGAAGTGCGGGAATGAATGGGTTACAAGCTATTACTTGGCACTTAAGCATCGCCCATGTCCTGAATGTAGAGTTGAAAGGATGAGCGACTGAAAAGTAATACTTTTGACGCGTATAAAAGATCCACCGGCCAGCAGGTCGGTGGATCTTTTATACCGTTTTGCGCGCTCAGCCCTTCTTTTTCATAAATTGTCCGGCCGCGCGCATCATGAGGCGCTTGGTGCCGGCGATCTCAAATTCCACCTCGAGCAGCGCGTCGCCGCCCATGGGCTTGACCGCTGCGACGACACCGTCGCCAAACGACTTGTGCACGACCCGGTCGCCGACAGCGAAGGCAGGGACAGCTTTGCCCGCCGGTTTTGCCGCGGGCGGCGCGGAGACCGTATAGGCACGCGGCGCGCTCTGGCGCGGCGGGTACTGCTGCTGGTCGCGGCTGGGCTCGGAATAGCCATAGCCGTGCGGGACATTGAGCTTTCGGATGTCCTCATCCGGGATCTCCTCGACAAAGCGGGAGACGCGGTTGGCCGTCGTGCGGCCGAAGAGCATACGCTGGCGGGCGCACGTGAGGATGAGGTGCTCGCGCGCGCGGGTGAGCGCGACATAGCACAGCCGGCGCTCCTCCTCCATTTCGTCCGGCTCGCCGATGCAGCGCAGGCCGGGGAAAATGCCCTCCTCGCAGCCGACGATGAACACCGTCGGAAACTCCAGGCCCTTGGCCGCGTGCATGGTCATGAGCGTGACGCAGTCGGCAGACTGGTCATAGTTGTCGAGATCCGTATAGAGCGCGACCTCGTCGAGGAAGCCCGCAAGCGTGGGATTTTCGGCCTCCTTGGCAAAGGCGATGATGTTCGACTTGAGCTCCTGCACGTTTTCGATGCGCGCAGCGTCCTCGGCCGTGTTCTTCTCCTCAAGGGCGCGGACATAGCCGCTGCGCTCCACGACCAGATCATAGAGCTCATCGGGCGGCACAGTTTTGGCCCGCTCCTGCAGCTCCTCGATCAGGATGGCAAACTGGCGCAGGCGCATCTGGCTGCGCTGCAGCTCGGGATAGGCGTCCGCGTGGCGGATGACTTCAAAGAGGCTCGCCTGCTGTTCATGTGCGAGCTGCGCGGCCGTTTCGACCGTGCGCGCGCCGATGCCGCGGGCCGGGGTGTTGATGATGCGCGTCAGGCGCAGGTCGTCGTCCGGCGTCTGGATGACGCACAGGTAGGCCAGCATGTCCTTGACCTCCGCGCGGTCGAAAAAGCGCGTGCCGCCGATGATGCGGTACGGGATGCCGTTGCGCTTGAAGGCATATTCGAGCTGGTTGCTCTGCGCGTTCATGCGGTAGAGCACGGCGTGGTCGCGGAAGTTCATGCCGTGGCCAAAGTCGTCCATGATCTTCGTGGCGACATAGCGCGCCTCGTCGTTCTCGTTCGTGGCGCAGTAGAGCGTGAGCGGGTCGCCGGCTTCGGCCTTCGTCCAGAGCGTTTTACCCTTGCGGCCGGTGTTGTTGGCGATGACGTGGTTGGCAGCGTCGAGGATGCGGCCGGTGCTGCGGTAGTTCTGCTCGAGGCGGATGGTGCGGGCATTCTTGTACTGCTTTTCAAAGTTGAGAATGTTCTCGATCGTCGCGCCGCGGAACTTGTAGATGCTCTGGTCATCGTCCCCGACGACGCAGATGTTGCCCCAGCCATCGGCAAGCAGGGCCGCGAGCTGATACTGGAGATTGTTCGTGTCCTGATACTCGTCGATGAGCACATAGCGGAAGCGGCGCTGCCAGTGCTCGCGCACGTCCTCGTGCTCGTCGAGCAGGCGGACGGTGTTGTAGATCAGGTCGTCAAAATCCATCGCCCCGGCGGAAAACAGGCGCTGCCAGTAGGTCTGGTACACCTCACCGATGCGGATGCTGCGCGGGTTGTGCGTCGCCTGTGCGCGCGCCAGATACTGCTCAGGCGTGATGCCGGAATCCTTGGCGCGGCTGATCTCCGTGAGCACGGCGCGGTTCGGAAACGCCTTTTCATCGAGGTTCATCTCCTTGATGATGCGCTTGACGACTGCCAGACTGTCCGACGTGTCATAGATCGTGAAGCTGTTGGGATAGCCGAGCTTGTCCGCGTCCCGCCGCAGGATGCGCACGCACGCGGAGTGGAAGGTCGAAGCCCAGATATCTGCCGCGGCCTCCGGACCGAGCATCCGCTCAATGCGCTCCTTGAGCTCATCCGCCGCCTTGTTCGTGAAGGTGATGGCGATGATGCGCCATGGCTCGACCGGCTCGACCGCCGCCGCCCTGCGCGCACGCCGCCGCTCGTCCGGCGTCAGATCCGTGCGCTCGAGCAGCGCGAGGTCCTCCTCCGTCGCCCATTCGGGCACTTCGTCCGTGTCCGCGCCGCGGCCGTACTGAATGAGATTTGCGATCCGGTGGATGAGCACCGTGGTTTTACCGCTGCCGGCTCCGGCCAGCAGCAGCAGTGGGCCTTCCGTAGCCAGGACCGCCTGTCTCTGCATATCGTTCAGGTTCGCGAAGTCCGCCGCGATGAAGCGTCTGCGCGCCTGCACATACCGTTGTTCAAAAGTCAATGTTGTAGTATTCATAGCGTTTGATTCTACCACATTTTCTCCCCCGAAACAAGGGGTGCGCGTCCCCGTGGACGCTTTTGCGCAGACACGCGCAAAAACCCGCCGCTCTCCGGTCGGAAAACGGCGGGTCTCCATTTGGGTTGGGGGTCATTTCAAAATATCCTTCAGCTCGTGCATACCGTGGTTGGTCGTGACCACGACCACGCGGTCGCCGAGCTCGATGGCGTCGTTGCCGGACGGGACGCGGCACTTGCCGCGGCGGATGATCGAGGCGACGAGCACGGAGTCCTTGAGCTTGAGCGCCTTGAGCGGCACATCGAGAAACTGGCTCTCGGCGCGCACGATGAATTCCAGCGCCTCGGCCTGCCCGTCGGCCACCATGCGCAGCGTCTCCACGCCGCTGCTGTGCGCGGAGTTCTGCATCCAGCGGACGTACTCCACGATGCGGCCGGCCGTCACGTCCGCCGGCTGAATGATCGTCGTCAGGCCATACGATTCCGCGAGTTCGATGAAGTTATCCTCATCCACCTTTGTGACGATCTTCGGCACATTCTCGTTGTAGGCGAACGAGGAGATGATGAGATTCGTCTCGTCCGACTCCGTGACCGTGACGAGCGCGTCCGCCTCCGGCAGGCCCTCCTCACGCAGGACGTCCGGCTTTGTGCCGTCGGCGCAGATGATGGTTGCCTCCGGCAGGAGCGTTTTCATAACGCGGCAGCGGGCCGGGTCGCGCTCGATGATCGTCGAGTGGATGTGCATACGCGCCAGCTCCAGCGCCAGCCGCTCGGCAATGCGGCCGCCGCCGATGATGATGACGCTCTCGGCCTCGTGGCGGAACTCGCCGATCTTGCGAAACAGCTCATGCAGCTCGTGCGGCGCGCCGACCACGGTGACATAGTCGCCGGCGGCGAGCACAAAGTCGCCGTTCGGGATCGTAACGCTGCCCTCGCGCTCCACGGCGCAGATGAGGATGCCGTCGCTGTAGCGGCCGCGGAAATCGTTCAGGCGCAGACCGTCGAGCTTGCTGCCCTCGCGCAGCTTGAACTCCACGAGCTCCACAAGGCCGTTGGCAAACGGCTCGACCTTCGTGGCGGCCGGGAAACGCAGCGTGCGCGAGATCTCCTTGGCGGAGGTGCGCTCGGGGTTGATGGACAGACTCAGCCCCAGCTCGTCCTGCAGCAGCGCCACGTCCTGATAATACTCCTCGTCGCGCACGCGCGCGATCGTATGCGTAGCGCCGAGCTTGCGCCCGACCATGCAGCTGATGAGGTTCGTCTCGTCCGAGGTCGTCGCGGCGATGAGCAGGTCGGCGTCCGCAACGTTGGCAATACGCAGCTGATCCACATTCGCGCGGCCCTCGACCACGATCACATCCAGCGTGGAAGAGATATAGGCAGCGCGCTCCGGGTCACTCTCGACGACGGTGATGTCATGCCCTTCTGTCAGGAGCTGCTCCGCAATGGCATAGCCCACGCGGCCAGCGCCCACGATCACAATTTTCATATTCCAAGCTCTCCATTTATCATGTTCAGGCCCCTTATCCGGGCAGGCAAATATTATAGCAGACATTCCCCAATGTTTCAACAGCAGACGCAGGGAAATTGTATCGGGTTTGTTTGTGAATAAATAGTTAAAATTCTGCAAAACCGGCGCGCCGGCGCTTGACGGATGCCCGTGCGGCGCTTATCATTATGTCCTAATACTTTTTTAATTAGTATCTAAGGCTGCGCCGCCGCGCGGCATCCATATAAAGGAGCATCCCACCCATGCTGGAACTGAAGAACATCACCAAAGTCTACGAGGCCGGCACGACGCAGGTCGAAGCACTCAAGGGCATCAACATTGCCTTTCGTGAAAACGAGTTCGTTGCGATCCTGGGCCAGTCCGGCTGCGGCAAGACCACGCTGCTGAACATCATCGGCGGCCTGGACCGCTACACCTCCGGCGACCTCATTATCAACGGCCGCTCCACAAAGGAGTACGACGACCGCGACTGGGACACGTACCGCAACCACTCCATCGGCTTTGTCTTTCAGAGCTACAACCTCATCCCGCACCAGAGCGTGCTGGCCAACGTTGAGCTCGCGCTGACGCTCTCGGGCGTCTCCGGTGAGGAGCGGCGCGCGCGCGCCGTCGAGGCGCTGGAAAAGGTCGGCCTGGGCGACCAGCTCGACAAAGCGCCGAACCAGATGTCCGGCGGCCAGATGCAGCGCGTGGCCATCGCGCGCGCCATCGTCAACAACCCCGACATTCTGCTCGCCGACGAACCGACCGGCGCGCTCGACAGCGAGACGAGCGTGCAGATCATGAATCTGCTGCAGGAGATCGCAAAAGATAAGCTCATCATCATGGTCACGCACAACCCGGAGCTGGCATCGAAATACGCCACGCGCACCGTGCGCCTGCTCGACGGCAAGATCGTCGGCGACGATAACCCCTGCACGGAATCCGAGACGTCCGCACCCGTGACGGTCAAGGTCAAGGAGCACACGTCCATGAGCTTTGCAACGGCCATGAGCCTGTCGCTGCACAACCTTATGACGAAAAAGGCCCGCACCCTGCTCACCGCATTCGCCGGCTCGATCGGCATCATCGGCATCGCGCTCATTTTGTCGCTCTCGCACGGCTTTCAGTCCTACATCGACACCGTGCAGGAGCAGACGCTCTCGTCCTACCCGCTGACGATCGAGGCAAACCCCGTGGACATGTCCGGGATGCTCTCGGCCATGTCGGGCGCAAAGGATGACAGTGCGGATGCGCACGACCTCGATAAGGTCTACGCCAACACGGTCATGTACAGCATGCTCAACTCCATGGTCAGCAGCGCGACCGGTCAGTCGAATAATCTGCCGGAATTCAAGGAATACCTCGAAGACCCCGACAACAGGATCCACGACTACATCAGCGGCATCCAGTACACGTATGACATGGGCTTCGCCGTCTATACCGAGGATCCCAACGGCACCGTCATCAAGGCCGACACGACCGAGCTGCTGCAAAACGTCATGAAGTCCATGTACGGTGGCGACTACTCGTCCTACTTTGACTCCATGGGCGGCTTCTACTCCGGCTTCAACGTCTGGCAGGAGCTGCTGTCCGGCGAGGACGGCGCGCTCGTGAGCGCCTCGACGCAAAACCAGTACGACGTGATCTATGGCTCCTGGCCGCAAAATTACAACGAGGTCGTGCTCGTTGTGGACAAAAACAATGAAATTTCCGACCTGACGCTCTACGCCCTCGGGCTCGAGAGCATGGACGACATCAGCAACGCCATGATGCAGTCCATGAGCAAAAAGCAGATCGACACGACGCAAAACAGCTGGAGCTATGAAGATCTGTGCGGCCGCAGCTTCAAGCTCATCCTCCCGTCGGAGGGCTATGTGGCCAGCGGCTCCGGCTACACGGACATCAGCCAGACGGCCGACGGACTGCACCAGCTCTACAACAACGATTCCGTGGGCGTGCAGCTCAAGATCGTCGGCATCGTGCGCCCGGCCAAGGGCAGCGTGACCAGCAGCACCTATGGTTCCATCGGCTACACCTCCGCCCTGACGGACTACGCCATCGAGCAGGCCGACAGCACCGAGATCATCCAGAAGCAGCTGGCAAACCCGGACGTAGACGTGTTCACCGGCTCTGCGTTCCCGAACGCCGCGACCGCCACGACCGACCAGAAAGTTGCCGCCGCGCAGGCCTATCTCAACAAGCTGAGCGTGGACGACCGCGCGACCGTCTACCGCAAGTGCATGACCACGCCGGACGACGCAACGCTTGACGCCGCGCTCACGCAGACCATGGAGACCTTCACCCGCGACGACGCCAAAGAGATGGCCGACAACGGCGTCTTTGAGGCCAGCGGCAAAACGGCGCAGCAGATGAAGGAAATGATCGACGCCATGGACGACGAGACGTTTATCCGCTTCTTCCGGCCGTATATGCGCGCGATTCTCTCCATGCAGATGCAGCAGGAGACCGTCAAGTCCTACAGCGGCATGACCTCGCAGGAAGTCATCTCCGCCATCAGCGCCAAAGGCATCAGCAGCAGCCAGTATGCGGATGTGTACGACAACTACGTCGCCTCGTCGGCCAGCGGTTCGACCTACAACAACAACCTGAAAAAGCTCGGCTACGTCGATAAGGACTCCCCCAGCGCCATCAACATCTACGCCTCGAGCTTTGAGAACAAGGATCAGATCTCCGCGTGCATCGACGACTACAATGCCGACGCCGCCGAGAACGATCAGATCAGCTACACCGACTATGTCGGCCTGCTCATGAGCAGCATCACGACGATCATCAACGCCATCAGCTACGTGCTCATCGGCTTCGTGGCCATCTCGCTCGTCGTGTCGTCGATCATGATCGGCATCATCACCTATATCTCCGTGCTCGAGCGCACGAAGGAGATCGGCATCCTGCGCTCCATCGGCGCGAGCAAGCAGGACATTTCGCGCGTGTTCAACGCCGAGACGCTCATCGAGGGCTTCACAGCCGGCGTGATGGGCATCCTGTGTACGCTGATTTTGCTGATCCCCATCAACCTCATCGTGCACCATCTGACCGGCCTGCCGACCCTGAGCGCCATTTTGCCGGTGCTCGGCGCGATCTTGCTGATCCTCATCAGCATGGCGCTGACGTTCATCGCGGGCCTCATCCCGTCGGGCATGGCAGCGAAAAAAGACCCGGTCGTCGCCCTGCGGACCGAATAAGGCCAAAACGCATATTTCCACCACCTCCGTGCAAACTAGGAGCAGCCTACATTTGCACGGAGGTTTTGCATTATGAAGCAGAAAATTCTTGCGGCCGCGTGCGCGCTGGCGCTCTGTGCGGCGCTCGTCCCGGCCGGCTTTGCCGAGCAGGCCGCAGCCGACACCGCGCCCGTGGCCGAAAATCTGGAGCTGACCACATTCCGCGGCACGTCCATTGGCGGCACACTGAGCGCAAATGCGCCCGACGGCAGCCCGCTCACCTTCCGCATCACGACCGAGCCCATCAAG
>OKVB01001119.1_pt1 | contig 10087 bp, 7 predicted proteins | sample 1606651 | NCBI WGS metagenome assembly OKVB01 (sample SAMEA3882518, study PRJEB24775) | human gut metagenome | biome: human-associated habitat; feature: intestine environment; material: feces | place: Netherlands | collected 2009/2010 | reverse complement strand
GCCGGCGCAGCAGTTCCCGCAGCCCCGGCTTCACCGGCACTCCGTCTGCGGCGATGACCTCGTCCGCATAGCGCAGCCGCAGGTCGTGGGCCGTGTCATACAGACTGCCCGGTATCGCCGCGTTGAAAATTTCGCGGCAGCGGTCTGTGCCTGTGCCGCGCATGGCGGCGATGATTCCCTCCGGCAGGTCAATGTGCAGGATTTCGGCGGCCTTGTGCCAGCCGTCACGGCCAATGCGCTCGGTGTCGAACATCAGGCCGTCCATGTCAAACAAAACGCCCTGCAGCATCTTACATCTTCAGCACGGATTCCCAGACTTCCTCAATAACGGGAACGCCCAGCTCCTTGTTTTCCTTGATGTTCTTCAGCTCCAGCTCGCCGGGGTAGTAGACCTCGCCGCCCTCAGTGACAGGCTTGCTGCTCTTGACGTCCGCCAGAATGGCGTCCACAATGGCGTCGGTCTCCTCAACGGTATTGAACTTGGCCGGGTCGATGGCGATCATGATCTGGGTCAGACCGATCTCGTCGCCGAAGGTGCCGATGGTATGCACGGAGTTGCCGTTCGTCAGAACGGTGGCGATCAGGTCAAGGGCGATAGACAGACCGCTGCCCTTCCAGTAGCCCATCGGCAGCACGCGCCAGGTTTTCTCGATCTCGGCAGGGTCGGTGGTCAGTTCGCCCTTTTCGTTGTAGCCGCCGGGAACGGGCAGCTGCACACCGCGCAGGCGGCAGTCCTCGATTTTGCCGTAGCTGAACTGGCTGACCGCGCAGTCGATCATCGCGTGCTCACCGTTGGAGCGAGGCACTGCCATGATAAGCGGGTTGTTGCCGATTTTGCGGTCCTTGCCGCCCCATGCGGGCATGTTAGGCATCGTGTTCGACCAGCAGATACCGATGCAGCCGTGGTCAGCTGCCAGCCAGCCGTAGGTGCCGCCGCGCATCCAGTGGTTGTTGTTGCCCAGCGCCACAACGCCGACGCCGTTCTGCTTGGCAAGCTCGCAGGCACGGTCCATAGCACGCTTGGCGTTCAGCGGGCCGAAGCCGCGGTGGCCGTCCCAGCGCTCGATGCTGCCCATGCTCGACACGCAGGTAGCGCGGGCGGCGGGGTCAATCTCGCCTTTTTCCAGATAGCTGACGACGCGGGGGAAGCGGTTCAGACCGTGGCTGAACACACCCGCCAAGCTGTTCTGCGCAAAGATGATGGCGGCATCCTGCGCGTCAGAGGCGGTAAAGCCCTTCTTTTCCAGCACGCGGGCAAACTGGGCGACCATTTCTTCATAAGGTACACGTTTCATTTTACATTCTCCTTTGTTTTCGTGTGTTTGTCAAATCTGTGCGCCTGCATCGATTGTGTAAGCGCTTACTCTAATTGGATTATATTCTTTGCTTATGAGTTTGTCAATAGATTTTATGTAAGCGGTTACAATTCGGAGAATACCACAAATTTACCTGTTAAGTTTTATACAATTTCACTGTAACCGCTTACATTATGTAAAACAAAACAGGCCACTTTTATCCAAAGTGACCTGTCGAGAAGTTATCTTTCTATGGTTATAGCTGCCGTGACGTGCTGCGGGTCGTCGGGAACGCCGCCCCCTGCAACAGTAACGCCTTCCCCTTGGGGGGAAGGTGCCCCGCAGGGGCGAAGGTGCCCCGCAGGGGCGGATGAGGGGCTGCGCTGCCTATATTGCCCTCTCGCCTGTCACTGCCCTCAGCTCGTCTCCCCCTGCGCCAGCTCCGGCTGCAATACGACAGAGGAATACGCTTCGCTGCGCTCGATGCTGCTTTCCAAAAGCTGTACGCAAAGCAGTGCGACCTGCTCCGGCTTGTTGTCCACCGAGGTCAGCACCGGCTCACACAGGTGCGCATAGTCGGAATTGTTGAACCCCACGACGGCGACCTGCCCCGGCACACGCAGTCCCGCGCGCAGCAGGGCTTTCAGCGCTCCGGCTGCCGTCAGGTCTTCGCCGCAGACGATGCCGTCCGGCACGACGCCCTGCGCCAGCAGCGCCGCGACGATGCCCTCGGGCGTGGACTCGCCCGTGAGGTTCTGCCCCTCGGTGAGGTTGGGCTTGAACGTGTGCAGCGCGCCGAGTGAGGCGCGCATCCGCTCCGCCTTCGTGACGGAGACGGGGTCGGCAAAGAGCGGGGCGCTGCAGTGCGTGCCGAGCCAGGTGATGGTCTCGGCCGTCAGGTTGCCGTCGAGCACGACGGCGGCCGCGCTGTTGAGCACATCGAGATGGCGCTGGAGATACGCCGGCGTGATGGCGGCGGAGATGTCCGTATCGCACAGGCCGAGCTGCATCTCGCCGCGCTCGTCCGTGATGTAGAGATACGTCGACGTGCGCCCGCCGGGCACGTCGAGCGCGCAGCTGAGATCCATGCCGAGCTCCACGCAATCGTTGCGCAGGAGCTGGGCGTGTGAATCGCCGCCGAAGGCGGTGAGGAATTTGACCTCCACGCCGAGCAGGCGCAGGTCGTGCGCGATGTTGCGCCCGACGCCGCCGGGCGTGAGCGTGACGGCGCCGGGGTTGGAGTCGCGGAAGATGAGCTTCTTTTCCGGGCGGCCGCAAATGTCCAGATTCACGGCGCCGACAACACAGACATAGGGCTTCATGCGTGCACCTCCCAGATGCGCTCGGCATATTCGCGCACGGCGCGGTCGGCGGCGAAAATACCGCTGCGGGCAATGTTGACGAGCGACAGACGCGCGCGCGCGGCGGGGTCTGCGATCGCGGCGTACAGCCGCTCATGCGTGGCGGCGTAATCATCAAAGTCGGCGAGGAGCAGGTACGGGTCGCCGCCGTAGAGCAGGCCGCCGACAAGGTCTGCATAGCTCTCGCCATCGGCATAGCCGCGGCTCATACGCTCGAGCACGCGCCCAAGCCACGGGCTGCGGCGGACATAGGTCTGCGGGTCGTAGCCCGCGGTGCGCAGCGCCTCGGCCTCGTCGGCGCGCAGGCCGAAGAGGAACATATTGTCCGCACCGAGCTGCTCGAACATCTCGACGTTCGCACCGTCGAGCGTGCCGATCGTAACGGCGCCGTTCATCATGAGCTTCATGTTGCCGGTGCCGCTGGCCTCCTTGCCGGCGGTCGAGATCTGCTCGGACACCTGCGCGGCGGGCATGAGCATCTCGGCGGCGGAGACACGGTAGTTCGGCAGGAAATACACCTGCAGCTTCCCGCGGCAGACGGGGTCGGCATTCACATCGGCCGCGAGCGAGCACAGCAGCTGGATGATGCGCTTGGCCGTCGCGTAGCCGGGCGCGGCCTTGGCCGCAAACAGGAACGTGCGCGGCTGGAAGGGCTGATCCGGGTCGTCGTGCAGCATGAGCTGCAGCTGCGTGATGCGCATGGCGCACAAAAGCTGGCGCTTATACTCGTGCAGGCGCTTGACCTGCACGTCGAGGATCGCGTCGCTGTTGAGCGAGAAGCCGTCGGTGCGGAACACCCACGCGGCCAGCCGCTGCTTGTTGAGCGCCTTGATCTCCTCGAGACGGGCGAGCACGGCGGGGTCGTCCGCCGCACGCTCCAGACCCGCGAGCTCCTCTGGGTGCAGGAGGTAGCGATCGCTGCCGAGCACATCGCACACGAGCGCGTGCAGGCCGGGGTTGCACTGGGCGAGCCAGCGGCGGTGGTCGATGCCGTTTGTGACATAGGTGAAGCGGCCGGGGTTGAGCGCGCAGACATCGCGGAAGAGGTCGCGGCGCAAAATCTCCCCATGCAGGGCAGAAACGCCGTTGATAGTCCTGCACGCGGCAAGGCAGAGGTTTGCCATGTGCACGCAGCCGTCCGCGATGATGAGGTTTTGCCCCACGCGCACATCGTCGCCGAAGCGGGCGCGCAGCTCGTCGCACCAGCGGCGGTTGATCTCGCAGATGATCTCCCACACGCGCGGCAGCTGGCTCTGGATGAGGCCCTGCGGCCACGTCTCGAGCGCCTCAGACATGACGGTATGGTTCGTATAGTTGACGCAGGCGGTGACGATATCCCACGCCTCGTCCCAGCCGAGGCCGTCGTCATCGAGCAGCAGGCGCATGAGCTCGGGGATGATGAGCGTCGGGTGCGTGTCGTTGATCTGGATGACGTGGTGCTCGGCAAAGTTGCGCACCGTGCCGTAGCGCGCGCGGTGGGCGCGCAGGATGCTCTGCGCCGTCGCGGAGACGAAGAAATACTGCTGGCGGATGCGCAGGGTCTTGCCCTCGATGTGGTCGTCCGCCGGGTAGAGCACCTTCGTGATGACCTCGGCCATCGTGCGCTGCTCGAGACTCTGGACATAGCTGCCGGCGGCGAAGAGATACATGTCGAGGTCGTTCGGGCTGTGCGCCTCCCAGAGGCGCAGGGTGTTGACGCGCCCGTCGCCATACGGCGCGATGAGCATATCGCGCGGCACGGCCAGCACGCTCTCATAGCCGCGCAGCTCGCCGTGGTAGTGGCCGTAGGCGTCCCAGTGCGGCTCGACGCGGCCGCCGAAGCGCACCTCGACCGTATCCTCATGGCACGGCACGAGCCAGCTCGACGCGGCCGTGCGCCAGTTGTCCGCGACCTCGGTCTGACGGCCGTCGACGATGCGCTGCCGGAAGATGCCCAGCTCGTAGCACAGCGAATAGCCCGTGGCGGGGATGCCCTCGGTGGCGAGGCTGTCCATATAGCACGCGGCGAGGCGGCCGAGGCCGCCGTTGCCGAGGCCGGCGTCCGGCTCGGTCTCAAAGATGTCGGCAGCGCTGCGGCCGAGATCCTCGAGCGCGCCGGTGAGCGCGTCGCCGATGCCGAGGTTGAAGGCGTCCTTCATCAGGGAGCGCCCCATGAGAAACTCCATCGACAGGTAGTGCACCTCGCGCTCGGGCGCGGTGCGGCTGTCGAACGTGTGCAGGCGCGAGAGGATCTCGCGGATGACGATGGCCGCAGCCTGAAAGACCTGCTCATCGGTCGCGTTCTCGGCCGTGACGCCGAAGTGTGCGCTGAGCTTGTCGGCAATGGCGCCGCGCAGCTCATCGCGGGAAATCTGATTGGTCATTGGCATAAAATCGAATCTTCCTTTTCTGGGTTCGTTCGGGTCAGAGCTCGCTGCCCTTGGGGATCACGATCGGCAGGGCCTCGCAGCCGGTGAGCGTGACGGCCGGGCCGATGCGGACGTTTTTGTCCGCGATGGCGTACTGCAAAATGGCGTCCGCCGCGATGCAGGTGTCCTGCATGACGATGCAGCGGCTCAGCTGCGCGCCGCGCGCGACACGCACGCCGGGAAACAGGATGCAGTCCGTGACCGTGCCCTCGATGAAGCAGCCGTCGGCCACAAGGCAGTTTTCCACGTGCGCGTGCTCGCCGTAGTACGTGCTGACATCCGCGCGCTCCTTCGTGCGCACCGGCCGCTCAGCCGGGAAGAGCGACGCGCGCGACAACGGTTCCAGCATATCCATACTGGCAGAAAAATAGTCCGCGACCGTGTCCACACGCACGGCGTAGCCCCGGTGCAGGAACACGTCCATCGTGCCGCCGCGCGCGAGATAGGAAAACAGAGCGTCGCGGTGGAAGAAGGCGCGGTTTTCCTGCGCGCAGAGATCGAGCATGGCGAGCAGCACGTCCTTGTTGACGATGTAGGCCTCCATGGAGGTGAGCCCCGCATCGGGCGCGGCGCTCGTGATGAGCTTCGTGACGCGGCCGTGCGCATCCGTAAGGAAGCGGTGGTGCTCACCCGTGACGTCCCCGTCCCGGCAGATGGCCGTGATGCCGCAACCGCCCGCCTCATGCTGCGCGATGGCGGCGGCGAGGTCGAGATTGCACACGACGTCCGCCGGCATGAGCACGATCTCCGGCTCCGGAATGGCGCGCACATAGGAGATGACCGCGTTGAGCGCCTCCGCCGTGCCGGCATAGTCGCCGCGGGTGTTGGCGCCGAACGGCGGCAGCAGATGCAGACCCCCGCTGCGGCGCGACAGATCCCACGCCTTGCCGCTGCCGAGATGGTCGAGCAGGGACTGATAGTCCCGCTGCATGATGACGCCGACGCTGTGCACACCCGCGTTCGAGAGCGACGAGAGTGCAAAGTCGATCAGCCGGTAGCGCCCGCAAAACGGCAGCGATGCGTTCGTGCGGTAGCGTGTCAGGTCCCCAAGCCGCGGGGAGCTGTGATATGCGTAAACGATGCCGTGTACTTTGCTCATGCGTGCACCTCCGCTCCGTCATAGATCATGGCCCCTGCCGGCACCGTACCGCCGGCGGGCACTGCCGTGTCCGGTCCGACCGTGGCGACGCCCCAGCCGTCCGTCCCGTCGGGCTGCGCGCCGATGTGCGCGCCCGCGCCGACGACCGTGCCCTCGCCGAGGATGGCATACTCCACCACGGCGCCCGGCTCCACGACGACACCGGGGTGCAGGATGCTGTAGAGCACGCGCGCGCCCGCGCCGACGGTGACGGAGTTGGAGAGCACGGAGTTTTCCACATGGCCCTCGATCGTGCAGCCCTCGGTGATGATCGAGTGCACGACCTCCGCCTGCCGGCCGATGCTGTGCGGCGGGCGGATGGGGCTCTTGGCGCGGATGGGCCACTGCGGGTCATAGAGATTGATGAGCGTGGGCGAGAGCATATCCATGTTCGCGTCCCAGAGGCTGACGATCGTGCCGACGTCGCGCCAGTAGCCCTCGAACCGGTACGGCAGGAGCTTTTCCCCGGCGGCGAGCATCTTGGGGATGATGTTCTTGCCGAAGTCCTTGTCGGAGTTGGGGTCGGCCTCGTCCTCGATCAAATACCTGCGCAGCACCTTCCAGTCGAAGATGTAGATGCCCATGCTCGCAAGGTCGCTCTTCGGGTGGGCGGGCTTTTCCTCAAATTCCTCGATGAAGCCGTCCGGCCCGACGTTCATGATGCCGAAGCGCGAGGCCTCGTCCATCGACACCTGGATGACCGAGATCGTGCAGGCCGCGCCGGCCTGCTCATGCGCGCGGAGCATCCTGTCATAGTCCATTTTGTACACATGGTCGCCCGAGAGGATGAGCACGCAGTCGGGGTCATACATCTCGATGAAGTCCATGTTCTGATAGATGGCGTTGGCCGTGCCGGAAAACCACGACCCGCGCTCCCCCGCGCTCTGATACGGGGGCAGGATGTACACGCCGCCGTCGATGCTGTCGAGGTCCCATGCCTGGCCGCTGCCGATGTAGCGGTTGAGCAGCAGGGGCTGGTACTGCGTGAGTACGCCGACGGTGTCGATGCCGGAGTTGGCGCAGTTGGACAGCGGGAAGTCGATGATGCGGTACTTGCCGCCGAACGGGAGACTGGGCTTGGCGACCTTCGCCGTGAGGGCATACAGCCGCGAGCCCTGCCCGCCCGCGAGCAGCATGGCGATACAGTGTTTTTTCAAGGGATGCGCTCCTCCTTTTCTCCAGTTGCGAATAGATCAGGGGTCTCCCGCGCATCGACCGGTTTCGCACGCGGCCCGGCGGCAATGCCCCCACGGTCGGCTGCGGCGGTTCCGGTGGACGTGGGAAACCCCTGACAAGTGTTCAGTTAAAGCGGCTCATGGCGCGATCCGCCCCGTCGCGGATGTAGACCGCGCAGGCCTCGGCCGCGCGCACGGCCGCGTCGTCCATGGCGGTCTTGTCCTCGCCGCGGAACGTGCCAAGCACCCAGTCGGGCATGTCATAGTCCGGGTGCGGGGGCGCGCCGACGCCGATGCGGATGCGGGGAAAGGCGTCCGTGCCGAGGCAGGCGATGATGCTCTTGAGCCCGTTGTGCCCGCCGGCCGAGCCCTTTGTGCGGATGCGCAGGCGGCCCGGCTGCAGGTGGATCTCGTCCGACACGACCAGAATATGCTCCGGCGGCACTTTATAAAACTTCGCCGCCGGTGCCACAGCCTCGCCGGAGTCGTTCATATACGTCTGCGGCTTCATGAGCAGCACCTTCTGCCCGCCGAGCTCCGCCTGTGCCGTGAGCGCGTGAAAGCGCAGCCGGTCGATGTGCACGCCGCAGTCCTTTTCCACGACGTCCGCCGTGAGAAAGCCCGCGTTGTGCCGTGTATTCTGATACTTCAGCCCCGGGTTGCCGAGGAACACGACCAGCCACTGCACGCCGCCGTGATCGGAAAAAAACATCACTCGAACAGCGAGGAGATGCTCATCTCTTCATAGATGCGGTTGATGGCCTCGGCGAACATCGGTGCGACGGGCAGATAGTGGATCTTGTCGCAGGCCGGCTTGTCCTTCGGATACGGAATGGTGTCGAGCAGGAGCAGCTCGTCGATGACGCTGTCGTTGATGCGGTCGATAGCTGGGCCGGAGAGCACGCCGTGGGATGCGCAGGCGTACACTTCCTTCGCGCCGCCGACCTCGACGATGGCCTTGGCCGCGCCGCACAGGCTGCCAGCCGTGTCGACCATGTCATCGAGCAGCAGGCAGGTCTTGCCCTCGACGTTGCCGATGATGTTCATGACCTCGGAGCTGTTGGCCTTTTCGCGGCGTTTATCCACGATGGCGAGGCCGAGACCCATCTTCATGGCGAAAGAGCGCGCGCGCGCCACGCTGCCGACGTCCGGCGAGACGACGACCATGTCCTCGCGGCCGTAGCCGAAGCGGCGCAGGTAGTGCGTGGCAAACAGCGGCGCGCCGTAGAGGTTGTCCACCGGGATATCAAAGAAGCCCTGGATCTGCGCTGCGTGCAGGTCCATGGTCAGCACACGGTCGGCCCCGGCGACGGTGAGCAGGTTCGCCACGAGCTTGGCCGAGATCGGGTCGCGGGCCTTGGCCTTGCGGTCCTGACGGGCATAGCCGAAATACGGGATGACGGCGGTGATGCGGCCGGCGGAGGCGCGCTTCATCGCGTCGATCATGACCAGCAGCTCCATGAGGCTGTCGTTGACCGGCTTGCAGGTGCTCTGCACGATGAACACGTCCACGCCGCGGACGGGCTCGTTGATGGAGATGGAGCACTCGCCGTCGGCAAACGCCGTGACCGTGCTCTTGCCCAGGGAGATGCCAAGATTCTTGCAGATCATGTCCGCCAGTTCGGGGTTGGATGAGCCGGTGAACACCTTGATCTCTTTACCGTGTGGAATCATGTCGTAACTACCTCTCTTTTTGAAAAATTCCGCGTCCTGCGCACAGGCGCAAATATCCATGTTTTCATACAAAATCATTATAGCAACATTTTTGCCGCTTGCAAAGGGAAACCGGCAAATCGCGGCAAGAAAATTTTCCGCCCCGTGTGGTAATGTTTGTGCAATCTGCCGCCGACCGGCGCTGCGAATCGACACTTTCCATTTCCCAAAGGGTGTGTTATAATAACGGCAATGAAAAACAAGGGGCAGTCCGTGCCCCCGAAGGGAAAGATATGAGTAACTTTAACGATCTGTACGACCATGTCGCAGCCGACCGCACGCGCGCCATCCAGCTGCTCGGGATTCAGGACATCCGGCGCAAGGCCATCGCCGAGCTGCTGGCGGCCAATGCCTACACCGAGCCCGCCAACATCGACGCCATGACCGAGCAAGAGCGCGAGCAGCACAAGGCCGAGGCCGCCTATGCGCTCGGCCGCCCGCACATCCTCGAGGTCGCGCAGGTGCCCGCGCCGAACAGCGACGAGACCTATGCCATGGCCGTCGGCGCCACGAGCGAGCACCCCAACTGCATCGCCCTGTGCATCCAGACAAAGCTTGAGGAGCTCTACATGTCCGGCATCGTTGAGCGCAGCGCCACGCACCACCCGCGCCTGTTCGTCGTGGCCGCGAACGACGCACCCGACGAGGACGTGCAGGGGCTGAGCACGGCGCTGGATATGCTGCGCGTCACCTACCCGGATTTCCAGATCGTGCTCAATGAGCGCACGCCAGAGCAGGCCATGCGCGCGGCGCTGTCCGACGAGCTGCGCGATGCGCTCGATGCGTGCAAGATCAACAACTCGCAGGAGAATTATCAGCGCCTGACCGCGACGCTGGCCGCAGCGCCGCTCTACTTCCCCGCCCAGCGTCCCGACGGCGCAGCCGCCGAGGCCGACGGGCAGCAGCACCTGCAGTTCGGCAAGGTGCGCACGAACGACGGACGCACGTTCTTCTGCGCGTTCACCGACCGCGCGCGTCTCATCCAGTGGCGCAACAT
>OKVB01001118.1_pt1 | contig 10111 bp, 8 predicted proteins | sample 1606651 | NCBI WGS metagenome assembly OKVB01 (sample SAMEA3882518, study PRJEB24775) | human gut metagenome | biome: human-associated habitat; feature: intestine environment; material: feces | place: Netherlands | collected 2009/2010 | reverse complement strand
AGCAGCAGATTGTTCAGTCCCTGTGGCGGCGTGATTTTACGTCACTGACTGAAAGCGCCATGGTATTGCATGCACAGATTCAGGCGGTAGCCGTATGCTGCAAGTCACAGAGCATCCCGCTGTTCGGCCGGCATGCGGTATTCCGGTTTGACGTGGTAGGCGACCTCGGCATACTGCCGCGCACGTGCGCGCAGCGAGAAGTTGCCCTTTTGACTGCACCAGACATAGAGCTCATGGCAGACCAGATCCGTCGCGATGCGCGACAGCAGATCCGGCGGCTCTTCCGTGTCGATAATGCCCGCCTTGGCGCAGTTATTGGCCAGCGTTGCAAACAGATCGTCCAGCGCATGGATGGCCGTGCGGATGCCTTCGGGCGACTCGAACTGCATGATGAAGAGTGTGCTCGTCAGTTCCGGGCCGAAGTCGTAAGCGATCGTGATGAACCGGTCGAACAGCTGCCAGATGCGCTCAAAGTCATTATCTGCGTGCGCAAACTTCATGAAGCTCTTGTCGTCATTGTGCTGCGGTTTTTCCACCATGTATTCGAGGATGCTGCGTTTGCCGTTGAAAGAGGAGTAAAAGACGGAGCGGGAGATACCGCATGCCTTGCAGATGTCGTTGACGGTCACGTTGTTATATCCGTCGCGCTTAAAGAGGGAAATGGCTGTTTCCGCGACTTCCTCTTTGAATTTCCAGGAAGAATCTTGCACTTCAAACACCCCTGACGAAAAATGTTTGCTTTCTTCAAACATTATACGACTTTTGTTTCTGTGATTCAACACACATAAGATTTTATTCGCAATTCTTTTACAACTTTTTTGTGACTTGTTTCAAAAATGCCCTGGAGGCCTTGACATTGCAGGGTTAATTAATTAACATAGCTGCATCCGAATCCGTTCTTGTGTCGGAACGGCCGGATGTCGTTTGACTGCAATCTAAAGAAGAAGGAAGCGATAACATGACAAAAGACGAGAAAATTGCAAAGCTCGGAAAAGTAATCACGGATCGCGCGACGGTGTTGTTGGGAAAGGACAAGATCACGCCGGATTCTCCGGAGTATCTGGGCATCAACTCCGCCCTCAAGTTCACGGCGTTAAAGTACGATCAGAAGATGGCGGACGATATCCTCGATATCGCGCTGACCATGAAAAAGCGTGTGCCGCTCACGATCGAGCAGCTCGCAAAGAAGAACCCGCAGTTTGACAGAGCCTATCTGGAAAAAGCGATGCAGGCCATCAGCGAGAGCGGTCTGGTCGAGTTCCATTGGGAGAATCTCGACGGCAAGAATCCGAACCATGAAAAGCGCTGGGTGCTGGACATGTTCGTTCCCGGCAGCGCCGAGATCATGATGATCAATCCCGAGCAGTCGGACATGTTCCCGGAGACGGCCGATTTCTTTGAACGCATGGCCTATCTGCCGCTGGCGGGTATTACTGAAATGGTGCCGCCCGGAGGCGCCGGAATCGGCATGCATGTCATTCCGGTCGAAAAGGCGATCCCGGCCGAGAGCAAGTCTCTGCCGATCGAGCACCTGTCCCACTGGCTGAAGAAGTACGAGGGCCACATCGGCGTGTCCGTGTGCTCCTGCCGCAAGCAGCAGCGCATCCGCGGCGAGGGCTCCGGCGACGTGGAAGGCGAGTGGTGCATCGGCGTCGGCGACTTCGCCGACTACTGCCGCGAGACGAACCATGGCCATGACATCACCTATGAAGAGGCGATGGAGATCCTCCAGAAGGCAGAGGATCGCGGCTATGTCCACCAGATCACGAATATCGACGGCGAAAACAAGATCTTCGGCATCTGCAACTGTGCCGTCGGCGTCTGCAATGCGCTGCGCACCTCGCAGCTGTTCAACACGCCGAACCTGTCCGCCTCCGCCTACGTGGCCGAGAGCGATCCGGACAAGTGCGTTGCCTGCGGCAAGTGCGTCGAGACCTGCCCGGCCGGCGCTGTCCGCCTCGGCCAGAAGCTCTGCACCAAGGAAGGCCCCATCCAGTATCCGCGCCATGAGCTGCCGGACGACACCAAGTGGGGCGAGGATCACTGGAACAAGAATTACCGCAACGAGAACGGCTGCATCCAGACCTGGCCGACCGGCACGGCGCCCTGCAAGGCCGCCTGCCCGGCGCACATCGCCATCCAGGGCTACATCAAGATGGCGGGCGACGGCCGCTATGCCGACGCGCTCAAGCTCATCAAGAAGGATAACCCGTTCCCGGCTGTCTGCGGTAGCATCTGCAGAAAGTACTGCGAGGATGCCTGCACCCGCGGCACCGTCGACGAGCCGCTGGCCATCGACGAGATCAAGAAGTTCATCGCCGAGCAGGACATGAAGGCCGAGCACCGCTATGTGCCGCCCATGAATTCCTGCACGCACGAGAAGTTCGACCAGAAGATCGCCATCATCGGCGGCGGCCCGGCCGGTATGTCCTGCGCCTACTTCCTGGCCATTGAGGGCTACAGCCCGGTCGTGTTCGAGAAGGAAGCCGTGCCTGGCGGTATGCTCGTCAACGGTATCCCGAGCTTCCGCATCGGCAAGGACGTGGTCAAGTCCGAGATCGATGTGCTGCGCGAGATGGGCGTGGAGTTCAAATGCGGCGTCGAAGTCGGCAAGGACATCACCATCCAGCAGCTGCGCGAGGAAGGCTATCAGGCGTTCTACGTCGCGGTCGGCCTGCAGCAGGCGTCGAAGCTCAACATCGCCGGCGAGGATCTCACCGGTGTCAAGAGCGGCCTCGACTTCCTGCGCGAAGTCAACGCCGGCAAGCTCAAGAAGCTCACGGGCGATGTGGTCGTCATCGGCGGCGGCAACGCGGCCATCGACGTGGCGCGCGCGGCCCTGCGTCTGACCAAGGGCAGCGTGAACATGTACTGCCTCGAGAAGGACGAAGAGATGCCCACCGTTCCGGACGAGAAGAACGCCGGCATCGCCGACGGCGTCGTCATCAACAACTCCTGGGCGCCGAAGGCCATCCTCGGCGAGGGCGGCAAGGTCACCGGCATCGAACTCATGCGCTGCGTGTCCGTCCGCGACGCGAGCGGCAAGTTTGCTCCGGTCTATGACGAGAATGAGACCATCACCGTCCCGTGCTCCAACGTTCTGGTCGCCATCGGCCAGCGCTCGGTCTACGGCGATGTGCTGGCCGGCACCGCGGCAGAGACGGCCGACGGCCGCCTGATCGCGCACGACGCCGTGACGTTCCAGTCCAACGAGCCCGACATCTTCGTCGGCGGCGACTGCGCCACCGGCCCGAAGTACACGATCGACGCGATCGCGACCGGCCGCGAGGGCGCGGTGTCCATCCACCGCTTCGTCAACAAGGGCCAGACCCTGACGATCCACCGCAACACCCGCGAGTTCAAGGAGCTCAATAAGGACGATATCGTCCTGCCGACCGAGAAGATCAAAAAGCCCGCGCGTGCCGCCGTTGCCATCGACAGCAAGAAGGTGCGCACCATGCAGGACGACCGCGTGACGTTCACCGAAGAGCAGATCCGCTCCGAGGCGTCCCGCTGCCTGAGCTGCGGGCGCAGTGTTGTCGATCCGAACAAGTGCATTGGCTGCGGTATCTGCACGACCAAGTGCGAGTTTGATGCCATCCACCTCAAGCGTGTGCGGCCGCAAAACAGCAAAATGATCCCGGCTGAGGACAAGTTCAAGGCAATCGCGCCTTATGCCGCCAAACGTCAGGTGAAGATCATCAAGAAGTCCCTTACGGACAAGAAATAAGTATCCATCCTGCGGCGGGCACAGCATCCCTTCCGCTGTGCCCGCCCTCCCGAAAGGAGCCCCCATGCACGAGCTGAGCATCGTTACCTATGTCGTCAAGCAGGTGCAGGAGATCGCCGAGGAGAATAACCTCACCGAGATCGAGTCGGTCACGCTCGAATTCGGTGAGGTCTCCGGCATTGTGCCGGAATATCTTGAAGATTGCTGGAACTGGTATACCAAGAAGGAGCCGATCATTCAGGGCACGAAATTCCTGTATGAGATCATCCCGGCCGTCACCTGGTGCGACGACTGCAAGCAAACCTATCCGACCGTACAATACGGCAAGACCTGCCCGCATTGCGGCAGCGGCAAGACCTGGCTGCAGCAGGGCAATGAGATCAATATCAAGCAGATCGAGGCGCGCTGATCGCGCCGGGCCTTCTGCCTGCGGGCAGCAAAGATACACAAAGGCGGTCGCGCAGCCGCTTTTGATAGAAACACAAATGAAGAGGGAGTGAACCATGAAAGACCTGAAACATCTTTTATACTTCGAAAACCTTTTGCAGGAAGCGCACAATGACCTGATCGCTCAGGCGCAGAACGAGGGGAAGATCTGCGTTGCCTATGCCTGCGAAAACACGCCTGAGCCGCTGCTGAACCTGCCCGGCGCGTTCTCAACGCGCCTGCGCGCGCCGCGCACCGGCTCCATGGAGATGGCCACGTACTACATGACCAGCTTTCTGTGCGAGTACAGCCGCGCGCTGCTCGAGCGCGCCATTGAAGGCGGCTACAACTTTGCCGACTGCATGATTACGCCGGACGGCTGCTCGATGATGAACCGCGCCGTGGAGAACATGGAGCTGCTCAAGACCATGGGCAAGAGCAAGCCGAAGTTCTTCTACGAGTACATGGAGATCCCGATGAAGGCGGACGACAACGGCCTGAATCTGTACGTCCTGCAGTGCCGCAACCATATCCTCACGCCGCTGCACGATGTCTATGGCATCGACGTCTCGGATGAGGCCATCCGCAAGTCTGTCGCCGAGCACAACCGCGTGTGCGAGCTCATCCGCGCCATCGGCGAGTACCGCAAGGGCCCCAATCCGCGCATCACGGGCTACGAATTCCACGTCATCACGCTTGCGACCTATGTCGCGCCGAAGTATCTGCTCATCGACAAACTCGAGGAGACGCTCAAGGAGCTCAAGACCCGCCGCCCGGACAAGAAGAATCCGTACCGCGCGCGTGTGGTCGTTGTCGGCTCGGAGGTCGATGATATCGACTTCATCAAGCTCGTCGAGGACACCGGTGCTTATGTCTGCGCCGACCGCTTCTGCTACGGCTCGTTCCCGGGGCGTGACCCGATCACCCTGACCGACGATGAGGACGCACTGACCCAGATCTGCCGCCAGTACATGAACCGCGCCCAGTGCCCGCGCTATATGGATATGCCCAAGATGCTCGGCCGCCGCGAATACGTCAACAGCCTCGCCAAGGAGTATGCGGCCGACGGCATCATCTATGAGCAGATCAAGTTCTGCGACCCGTGGGCGTATGAGCGCATGCTCGGCTCGCACATTCTCAACGATGACTACGGCTATCCGGTGCTGTCTGTTGACCGCCCGTATAACATCGCTTCCTCCGGCCAGATGCGCACCCGTGTGCAGGCATTCGTGGAAAGCATGGAGATCAAGAAGATTCAAGGGGGGAAACAGTGATGTCCAACAAGAGAATCGGCTGTGAAAACTTCGGTAAGTTCTATACCGAGGGCAAGGTCCGCAACCGCCGCGAGTGGCGCGGCGTGACCGACACGCTCTATGATTATTCCCGCTGGCTGCACAACTGGATCACCATGGCGAAGATGGTCTCCAAGCCGCGCAACATCAAGGCCATGTTCCGCTATCGCTGGATGGCCAACTATCTGGCCGTGCCCATGATGGTCGACCGCCACACCCAGGGCCTGCGCGACGAATATCTGCGCATCTGCCACCTGGAGCAGGATCTTATCATCGAGGACGTGGCAAAGCTGCTCGACGGTCTCTTCCGCGGCGACCGCCGCATCGGCAAGGACAAGAAATTCTCCGACAAGGTCGTGCTTGTGGACGAAAACGAGATGACCGCCGTCATGATGGGCTTCCCGACGCTCAAGGGCCTGAGCCGTGAGACGCCGTCGACCTATGTCTCCGTGCTGCTCAACCAGCACGCCGCTGAGCATTATATCGACGTCGCGCAGGAGTACGGCCTCGCGGGCGATGTCTGCCCGATGCCGGAGGCGGAGGCCGGTGTGTCCATCGACGACGACGCGCCGGTGCTCGGCGCGTGCGCCGTGCAGTGCAACACGACGTGCGACGGCTCCCTGCTCGGAAACGGCGTCATTTCCAAGCGTCTCGAGCTTGAGGACGGCATCCCGGTGTTCCAGCTGGCAGCGCCCCTGCGTCACCGCGAGGACGACGTGCAGGATTACGCCGCGCAGGAGATCAAAAATACCATCGCCTTCATCGAGGAGCACACCGGCGAGAAGTGGGACTGGAAGGCGTACTTCGAGTGCGCCGAGCGCGTGAACTATGCCACCAAGTGCCGCCTCGAGTGGCTGGAGATGAACAAGACCGACTATCCGCAGGTCTTTGGCTCCAACCTCGCGCTGTATACCGAAACGAACTACATGGCCATCTGCGGCAAGGTCCCCGCGTTCCGCGAGGCTGACCGCAAGATCACGGAGCTTGCCGAGCGCGCCTACAGCAAGCGCAAGCGCGCCGCCAATGCGTACCGCCACCGCGCCATCGTCTGGGGCGTGCAGTCGCACTTCTACATGGACTTCCTTGTCTGGCTGCTCAACTGCTGGGGCATCGTGCCGCTGACGGATATGCTCTCCATGGTCTCCACACGCGAGCTCGCCACGACTGACACGCCCGAAAACCGTGAGCAGGCGTATTACGATATGGCATGGCTGACCGAAAACATGATCATGCGCAACCGCACGCACGGCGGCTACAAGGTGCTGCTTGATGAGCTGTGGGAGTTCTGCGAGCAGTTCAATGCCGACATGGTCATTCTCTGGGAGCACATGAGCTGCAAGGCGCTCGACGGCATGCACGGTCTGTTTGAAGAGCGCGCCCGCGAGCACGGCATCCACCTCGTCTGGGTCACGCACGATCTGTTCGACCCGCGTGTCATCTCGCGTCAGGGCGTGCGCCAGCAGGTCAATGACTATATGCGCACCGTCATGCAGGAAGAGCCTGTGGATCCGAGCTTGGAGATCCTGAAGGACGAGAAGTCCTGGTAATCAGAGAGGAGATCGAACATGAACAATTTGAAATGCAAGCTGCTCAAGGCCCTTATGGGTGTGTCGCTCGGCGCACTCGGCGCGTTCGTGGTCACGTTTGTCATCTATTTCTGGAACCTGGACATGAAGCTGACTTCCGTCATGGAGGGCATCCTGCTCAAGCACTACGACAAGATCGACCGCGACCAGCACCTGTGATTCCAACAGTTTTCAGCGCCCGTCTGCCATGGCAGACGGGCGCTTTTTGCGGCCGTTTTCGCGTGTAAACAATTTATGAAGTCTCTTGACGTTTTGCGTGAATGTCCTTATAATGCGTAGCGTGCTACATATTCGGAGGTGCATCATGGAGCAATATCCGATCGGATGTCTATTAAAAATGATCACGGATAAGATCAAGATACAGGCCGATGCCAACCTTGCGCAGCATGATCTGACGCTGACGCAAAGCCGCGTGCTCGGCTATCTGGCTCGAAATGGCGGCACGGCGACGCAAAAGGAGATCGAGGGCTTTCTGCAGGTGTCGCACCCGACGGTGGCGGGCATCATCAACCGCATGGAGCAAAATGGCTTCGTGCGCTGCCGGCTTGATCCGGCGGACAAACGCAGCAAGATCGTCAGCCAGACGGAGCGCGCTGCCGCGGTCGCGCAGGATATGCACGCCACGATCCAGACAACGGAGCAGCAGATGCTGCGCTCGCTGACGCCGGAACAGATCGCGGCGCTTTCAGAGCGCTTGTCCCGGCGGCACTTTTCCATCGGCGCGGACGGCATCATCTGCATCTGCGCACCGGTCACAGCCGGGGCAGACGCCATGATGCGCATCTTCAATGCGGACGGCAGCGAGGCCCAGATGTGCGGCAACGGCGTGCGCTGTGTGGCCGAGTGGCTCTACACCCACGGGGTGGAAAAGCCTGTCCTGACCATCGACACCAACAGCGGTGTCAAGCGCATCAGCCGACAGGGCGCACAGCTGTGGCAGGTGGAGATGGGCGCTTACAGCACCCTGCCGACCGACCTGCCGGCCATCCACATGGGCGAAGGCCCGCTGGTGGACTGCCCCCTCACCGTGGAGGGCAGGACCTGGCGCGTCACCTGCATCAGCGTGGGCAACCCCCACTGCGTGACCGTGGTGGAGGATGTGGACAGCCTGAAGCTGGAAGCCATCGGCCCGGCGTTCGAGCATCACGCCAACTTCCCGGAGCGCATCAACACCGAGTTTGTGCAGGTGGTGGATGCCACCCACCTGAAGATGCGGGTGTGGGAACGCGGCAGCGGCGAGACCTGGGCCTGCGGCACCGGCACCTGTGCCACCGTGGCGGCTCTGACCGAGCTGGGCGTCTGCCCCGCCGGAGAAGACGTCCATGTGCAGCTGCGCGGCGGTGAGCTGGTCATCCGGGTACTGCCCGGCAGGCAGCTGCTGATGACCGGCAGCGCTGTCACGGTGTACGAGGGAGTTGCGGAAGTTTAACATAACCTCTCAGGCGCTTTGTGCCAGCTCCCCTGGCAGGGGAGCCAAGTTCACACGGGCGTTGGCTTGCCTCTCCTATTAGGAGAGGTGGCATCGCGTCAGCGATGACGGAGAGGTTCAATCATATAAAGTGAGGGAACAACTTATGAAAATGAATCACCATTACGGCGAGCTGAAGGCAAGCTACCTGTTCGTGGACATTGCCCACAAAGTGGCTGCTTATCAGGAGGCACACCCGGAAAAGGAGATCATCCGTCTGGGCATCGGCGATGTGACCCAGCCGCTGGCCAAGTGCGTCGTGGACGCCATGCATGACGCCGTCACCGAGATGGGTACCAAGGAAGGCTTCCACGGCTATGGCCCGGAGCAGGGCTACCCCTTCCTGAAGCAGGCCATCCAGGGCTACTACGCCGGCCGCGGCACCAAGATCGCTGAGGATGAGATCTTCATCTCCGACGGTGCCAAGAGCGACCTGGCCAACGTGCTGGGCCTGTTCGATGTGGACAACACCGTGCTGGTGCCGGATCCCGTGTACCCCACCTATGTGGACGATAACGTCACCGATGGCCGCAAGATCATCTACAGCCGCACCAGTCAGGAGAACGGTTTCCTCGGGATGCCCGACGACAGCGTGAAGGCTGACATCATCTACATCTGCAGCCCCAACAACCCCACCGGTGCCGCCTACACCCGCGACCAGCTGAAGGTCTGGGTGGACTACGCCCGCAAGAACGATGCCATCATCCTGTACGATGCCGCCTACGAGTGCTTCATCTCGGAGGGCGAGCTTGCCCGCAGCATCTTCGAGATCGAGGGTGCCCGCGAGTGCGCCATTGAGATCTGCTCCTTCTCCAAGATCGCAGGCTTCACCGGCACCCGCTGCGGCTACACCATCGTGCCCAAGGAGCTGGAGCGCGAGGGCATGAACATCAACAAGCTGTGGCTGCGCCGCCAGACCACCAAGTTCAACGGCGTGCCCTACGTGGTGCAGCGCGCAGCCGCTGCCGTGTTCACCGAGAGCGGCATGGCTGAGATCCAGGCCAACCTCGATTACTACCGCCAGAACGCCAAGGTCATTGCCGACGCGCTGGACGAGTGCGGCGTGTGGTACTGCGGCGGCAAGAACAGCCCCTACATCTGGCTGCGCTGCCCCGGCAACATGAAGAGCTGGGAGTTCTTCGACTGGCTGCTGGAAAACTGCGGCGTTGTGGGCACCCCCGGCGTGGGCTTCGGCGAGTGCGGCGAGGGTTACTTCCGCCTGACCGCCTTCGGCGATGCCGAAAAGACCAAGGTCGCCGCCCAGCGCATCAAGGCCGCCATCCAGGCCCTGTAAACTTACACAAGCAAAAAGGCGATGCAGTTTTGAACAGCTGCATCGCCTTTTTCTTTTATTTCCGGCCCGTCAGCCGGTTGAGCAGCATCACTGCCAGAACAATGATACCGATGACAAGGATGATGCCGACCATCCCGATCAGCATCATCGGCAGCGTGGTCATCCACGAAGTAAGATGAAGCATGCGATCACCTCCGTTAAACCATCAGGGTCAAGATCAGGCCGCCTGCAATGACGGACGCGATCTGTCCCGAAACGTTGACGCTGATGGAATACATCAGCAGGAAATTCTGGTTATCCTCGGCCAGGCCCATC
>OKVB01001111.1_pt1 | contig 10158 bp, 9 predicted proteins | sample 1606651 | NCBI WGS metagenome assembly OKVB01 (sample SAMEA3882518, study PRJEB24775) | human gut metagenome | biome: human-associated habitat; feature: intestine environment; material: feces | place: Netherlands | collected 2009/2010 | reverse complement strand
CATTACATACACATCCTTTCTATAAATAAAATAATCTATATAAATTTATGTCTTTCTATTTTTGAAGTAACTGCCAGAACCAGCCAAAGTTTATATGGTTCTGCTAACTGAATTTTAATGTGAAATATTTGTAATTATTCAACTGAATAGTTACAGATAATTTAAGAGTATAGAAGAAAAGCGGCTTCAAATCAAAACGTTTTGAAGCCGCTGATAAACAAGATTTAACTATGCCACTGGATGTACAGAGCACTGTTTTTTATCTCTGCCTTTTCTTTCGAAACGTACTACACCATCTACTAATGCAAATAATGTATCATCTCCACCGCGTCCTACATTAACGCCTGGATGAATCTTTGTACCACGCTGTCTGTAAAGAATGTTACCAGCTTTTACAAACTGTCCGTCAGCTCTTTTAGCACCAAGTCTCTTAGACTCAGAATCTCTACCGTTCTTTGTAGAACCAACACCTTTTTTATGAGCGAAAAACTGAAGGTTTAATTTCATCATGGTTGTTACACCTCCTCGAATGTTAAATCAATATATTCTGCATAGTTGTCATCATCTACCATCTGTTCCAGACCAAGAATCATTGTGTTCAGCAAAAGCTGTGCATCTTTTGAAGGATGATTCAGATGATAAGAAATCATTCCCATCTCATCTTCCGAAATCAGACTCGCGTCATCTTCCGTAAATTCTTCAATTGCATTGATTGTGTTAATCACCAGGATAGAAGCAGCGGCACATACAATATCCTGTCCCTCTTCGGCATAGCCTGCATGTCCTTTGGACAGAAAATCCAGATAAGAGCCTTTTCTCTTCTTAACTGTAATATTGATCATAACAGCACCTGATTAAGCGTTGATCTTTTCGATTTTAACTTTGGTGTACTGCTGTCTGTGACCGTTTTTCTTGTGATATCCAGTTTTTCTCTTGTATTTGTAAACGATAACTTTTTTTGCTTTACCGTTCTCAACTACAGTAGCGGTAACACTGGCATCTTTCACATCTTCACCAGCTTTTAATCCGTCATTGCTTACTGCAATAACATTATCAAAAGTAACAGTTTCACCAGCTTCAACACCGAGTTTCTCAACTCTGATTACGTCGCCTTCAGCAACTTTGTACTGTTTACCACCTGTTGCAATAATTGCGTACATCTGTGGCACCTCCTATAATCTTTACTCGCCAGATATGGTGACCTTTCGGTGCTTGTACCTCTCTGTGCGGCATCTCATTTATAATAGCGGACAAAATTCGATTTGTCAATAAGTTTTTTTCAATTTCTTTGAATTTTTTTCTTTTATTTTACAGGTACAATTTCAATCCGGTATCCGTCAGGATCTGTGATAAAATACAAACTGCAGAGCAGTTATTCAGTTACGGAAAAATATCGATGAGAATTGCAGATGCTTGTTTGATTTACATAATTATTTTATGGCAAACTATAATTCTCTGATTTCCTCAATCACAGGTTTTCGCACTTTCTTTCTGGTAAGTTCCAGGATATGCAGTGGAGTGATGTCCACTGCTTTTGCCTTTACCGGATCTTTGCGCAGATATTTCTGCAGGACATGGAACAGTTCGTCCTGATGATCCTGATTTTCCATATTAATAAAATCAATCAGAATAATTCCGGACAGGTTTCTGAGACGTAACTGTCTGGCAATTTCCTTTGCTGCCTCCAAATTGATTTTTCGGTAAGTTTCCTGCATTTTCTTTTTGCCTGTAAACTTTCCGCTGTTTACATCAATGGATACGAAGGCTTCTGTCTGCTGGATTACCAGAAATCCACCACTGTTCAGCCAGACTTTCTCATGCTGGATTTCTTCTAAGACAGTTTCCAGGCGATAAAGTTTGTAAAGAGGGAGAAGTTTATCATCATAAAACCGCAGCTTCTCTTTTTCCTCCGGGCTGTTACTGTTAAGATAGTCAGAAATCTGTCGGGATATCTCAGGGATATCTGTTATGATCTCTTCCAGGTTCCGGCTGTTGGCGTCGCGGACTGCGGAGATATAAAAAGGCTCTGTTCTATATACGCAGCTGAAACAGGTACGGGATCTTCCGTCTACAGCAGCCTTATGATACAGGCCCTTCAGGTATTCCAGTTCTTTCAGTATTTCTTCTTTTGATGCATCTGCTGCATTTGTACGAACGATGATACCAAACTCTTTATCCGAACGGTTAACTTCTGCTTCCATCCACTTACTGATACGGCTTCTGTCATCATTGGAAAGTTTGGAAGACAGACCAAATTTCTTATCGCCGGTTGTAAGAACCAGATATTTGCCTGTAAAATTCAGATTCGTGGTTACAGCCGGTAGTTTTCCCTTCATTGCTTCCCGGCTGATCTGCACAAGGATTTCATCTCCTGCCTTTAATGGGCGGTCACCTTTTTTTACAGAAGCATAAATCGCATTTGGAGCATCGGAAAGCTGCAGGTAGCATTTTTCCCCGGCAGAAATCTGTACGAATGCAGCACCGATATTGGCAGCTATATTCTCTATCTGTCCAACATAAATATTTCCAAGAGAAGATTTCTCCCCAACAGGTTCGAAGCGCAGTTCCATTACTTTACCGTCTTCTTCATACGCACATACATAGCATGGAATCTGCCGGATATTCATTTGGGTAATAATCAGTTTACTCAACTTCTTCACCCAGTGCTTCCAGAGTTACAAATTTATGTTCTTCCTCTGTTCCTTTATCTGCGTATACTTCCAGACGTTTGATGGAATAAGCAAATTCCGGAAGTTCTATGCCAAGCCATGAGAAGAATGTATCTGTTACCAGTTCCGGTTTTGTGTAATTGGCACTTGCGGAAGCAAGCATCATAAAAATCTTGTCTCCCTGAAGTTCCATCTTATAGATAAACGGGCGAATATCAATTTCCTTTTCGCTTCGTTTGGTCTTTTTCATTACCTTAATCTCCGGCTGCGCCAGGAAATCACTGATTTTATCTTTCCAGGAAATTTCAGGCTCTTTTCCCGGACGAAATTCTACATAATAATCGGCTGCTGCCACCAGTGACATTGCCTTACCCGCCTTTCCGTCCTCAACCTGACGGGTACTGAGTACATGTACCCCTTCTACCATCACTGCATCCAGACGTCTTGTGATCTCTGAAGTAGGAACTGTCTCTGCCAGCTCCAGATCGAAGTACTCTCCCAGACTTTCCGTACCAACTCCTAATGGTGCGGCAAAGGACATGATCATATGCGGACTGTATCCACCGGAAAAAGCAACCGGAAGATTGGCTCTGCGGATAGCCTTCTGGAAATAACGCATGGTATCCAGATGTCCCACAAATTTCACAGGACCCTCTTTGCTGAATTTAATTCTTACCTTCATAACATACACCTCCGCCATAACGCATAGCACCACAGCCGGAACATTTCTGACGGCAGTTTGGTGTTACGGTTTCTTTCTTTGCCTGTTCCCATTCGTGGATCAGGAACTTCTTGGTCACTCCTGCATCAATGAAATCCCATGGAAGGATCTCATCTGTGGAACGTTCTCTGAGAGTATAGAAATCAATATCTGTGTTGGTTTCCGCAAAAGATTCTTTCCATATATTATAGTCAAAACTCTCTGACCATGCATCGTAGATCGCACCTTTTTCATATGCTCTAAGGATAACTTTTGAACAACGGCGGTCACCTCTTGCAAGGAAACCTTCAAGAATCGTTACATCCGGCTCATGCCAGCTGTAGCGGATACTTCTCTGGTTTAACTGTGCGCGGATCTCGCTTTTTACGACCTTTGCTTTCTCCACGAAATCTTCCTCTCTGTACATACCTGCCCACTGGAATGGGGTAAATGGTTTCGGTACAAAGAAAGAGGTACTTACATTGACCTGAACCTTGCCATTACGTTTTTCTTTCGGCACTTCTTCATAATAAGTTTCTGCAATTTTCTGAGCAAGATGAGCAATACCTTTCATATCATCTTCTGTTTCAGTTGGAAGTCCGAGCATGAAGTAAAGCTTTACCTGATTCCATCCACCTTTGAATGCTTCACCTGCACCATGAAGAATATTCTCTTCAGTCAGACCTTTGTTGATAACATTACGCAGACGCTGGGAGCCTGCTTCCGGTGCGAAAGTAAGGCTGCTCTTCTTTACATCCTGTACCTTGCTCATAACATCCAGGGCAAAAGCATCGATACGCAGGGATGGCAGAGAGATATTGACAGCATTGCCATGAAATTCTTCGATCAGGAAGTTTACCAGTTCCTTCAGCTCAGAATAATCACTGGAGCTTAGAGAACTTAAGGAAATCTCCTCATGTCCTGTATTCTGAAGCATTTCTCTGGCACTTGCCTTTAAATCCTCCACATTGCGCTCTCTGGTAGGACGGTAGATCATACCTGCCTGACAGAAACGGCATCCGCGGATACAGCCACGCTGGATCTCCAGGGTAACACGATCCTGAGTAGCTTTAATAAATGGAACTACAGGAGCTTTGATCGCGCGGTAGTCTTTAGTGACATCGGTGATCAGCTGTTTACAGACTTTCTCAGGTACGCCCTCTTTTGCAGGTGTAAAGGAAGCAATGGTGCCGTCTTCTTTGTAGGTTACATTGTATAAAGAGGGAACATAAATTCCGGGAATCTGGGAAGCTGCAAACAGGAAGTCTGCTCTGGAGCCGCCTGCTGCCTTGTTTGCCTTATATGCATCAAACAGAGCATCATAGACAGTCTCACCCTCGCCAATATAAAACATATCAAAAAATTCTGCGATCGGTTCCGGATTATATGCACATGCACCGCCGCCGATGACGATAGGGTCATCTTCCTTACGATCCTTTGCCAGAAGTGAAACATGGCTCAGGTCAAGTACCTGAAGCACATTGGTATAGCACATCTCATATCCAAGGGTAATACCAAGGAAATCAAACTCCTTTACAGGCTCCTGGGATTCCAGGGCAAAGAGAGGAATATGTTCCTCACGCATAATTTTATCCAGATCCATCCACGGAGAAAAGACACGCTCACACCAGACATCCTCACGTTCATTGAACATGTTATAGAGGATCATCATGCCCAGATTGGACATACCGATTTCATAAACATCCGGGAAGCACATGGCAAAGCGGATATCTACGTCATTCTTATCTTTCATTACAGAGTTGACTTCACCACCGATGTAACGGGCAGCCTTGTCAACTTTCATTAAAATTTCATCGCTTAAAGCTAGAGTTCTCATAGTATTCCTTTCAGAGGTTATTGTATCAACATTGTGTTAAGCAGGGAAAATCCCCCACAATATTCCTATTATATACGGAATGGTGGGGGATTTCAAGGGAGAGTCGGATAGTTTGCAGCTTTTATCTGACAGTATCAGGCTGTAAAAGCGTGAGTAATGTTTCGTATACATATGTATTTTCTCTAACAATTATAGAAAGTTCCTCTTTGGCCTGATTCAGCTGGTGAAATAAATTACGGACATCAGATCTGCCTTCTTTGAAATGTTTTGAACGCAGATATCTGTTCTGATCATAGTAATATCGTTCGTCCAATATGATAACAAGACGTTTTATGTCTCTCACGGCAGTAATCTCATATTCATAACCCTGATGTATATAATCTTCCAGTAAGGCAGCAGTCTCCTCTTCATTATTTGCATATACAACAGAAACATGCGGATAGGGTTTTGAGGTTTTTCTGTCTGTAAGGTGTATCATATTCTGGATAAATGAGGAAAGTTCCGCATTGGTACGGATGCGGTTGGTTAAGTGAAACATCTGGATTTCCGGCAGGTTTTCTATGAGTTTTAATGTATTTACCCCTAATTCTTCAGGACATATGGCATCTTCGGAATCACTGGAAAATATTACAGGAAACTTCCCCTCCGATTGCGTTAACAAAATCTGCAGTTTTTCCGGAGAAAGCAAATGTGCTTCGTCTACCAGAACTGCACTGTAATGTTTCAGCTCTGTATTTTCGGTCAGCTGATTGTCCGAAAGAAAAGCAATACGTTGTAAACGTTTATGCAGTATTTTCCATTCTTTTCCGGCATTGCCGCAGTGAATCATGCATATCTGCTGACGCCTGGACAGTTTCATGGCGATATCATAGAGAAGCAATGTTTTTCCTGTTCCGGGAAGTCCGGTAAAACAGAAATATTCGAACCGGCTGATACGGAGTTTCTTTAAGATCTGGCGCTGGATATCCCGCTGCTGGGAAGTCAGGAAGTATTCTTTTTTCAGGAAACGGGCCGGTTCTGTGATGGGGGAAATCAGATATAGTTCGGCCTGAAACAGATCGTCAATATTCCCCTGATAATCACTGCTCTCCTTTTGCAGTGATCCGCACAGTTCTGTCCAGTCGGCTTCTGCAATATGATCATGATTGGTAAGCCTGACAAGGCGATTCTGACTGCTGATATACGTATAAGACTGTATGGAGCGTCCGAGAACGGAAAGATAATAACGGTTCTGCATAAGCTGTTTACGAATTGCCTCCTCAGATACAGCTCCGCTTTTCAGTTCAATATTTATGATCTGGTCGTCTTTGATCTGGAGAAGATCAAATTCTTTCCCGAGTTTTGGAATCTGGTAGGAATAGAAAAAGCGTAGGGAACAGACTTTAGTCATATGCGATTCTAACTGGCGTACCAGTGCTTTCATACTCTGAAGTTCCCATTCCCGTATTTTGAGGAAATATTCCCGACCGGATAACTGACGTTCCAGTTTTGACAGAGAATCTGTATTCTGATTTCTCGTAAGTGCATATATGGATATTGATCTCATAACTTTTACCTTTCATTTTGCCGGAATTCTTTTATACTATTATAGCAAATATCAGCAATTGCAGGTAGCCTGAAAACCAAAAACAGCCAGGTGGATTTTTCCCTGGCTGTTTTCCCCATCTGAATCAGATTCAGAAATTGTTTTGAAATATCTATTATATTGTGGTTTGGCTGAATTACTCAGCTACAGCGATAGCTTCCACTTCGCAGAGTACGTTCTTCGGAAGCTGTTTTACAGCAACGCAGGAACGAGCAGGTTTGCTTGTGAAGTATTTTTCATATACTGCGTTGAATGCAGCAAAATCTGCCATATCAGCAAGGAAGCATGTAGTCTTGATAACATTGTCAAATGTAAGTCCGGCTTCTTCAAGAATTGCTCCTACGTTCTTGCAGGACTGCTCTGCCTGTGTTTCGATTTTATCGCCTGCAACTTCACCTGTAGCCGGGTCTACCGGAATCTGACCGGATGCAAATAAGAAGTTTCCTGTCATTTTTGCCTGAGAATATGGTCCGATTGCTGCTGGTGCTTTTTTTGTTTCAAGTGTTTTCATGAGTGAATTCCTCCCGTACGATTTAGTGTAATTGATTGTCTGCAGCTGTTTAACCAATCTTTACATTGCAAGATTCCAAACAGCTACCCTTGTTCAATAACCTGTATCCATATCTTACCACCAAAAAAATATTTAGTCAACGGCAAAAAAATTGTTATAAAGAAATTTCGTCTTTTATTACTGGAAGAAAAGATGAAAAATACTGACAATAATCTGATCAGTGGAAGCTCTTGAGCCAGTTTACCAGAGAATCATGCCAGATATTATCATATACTGTTTTCTTCATCTGGTCTGTGACAGGACCATTGCCTGCCATTTTGGCAAGGATTGCCTGCTGTAATTCATCTACAGTCATGTCTTCCGGGGATTTATTCAGGTCTACAATCACTGTCTTTGCTGGTTCAGCAACGACCTCCGTATTTTCCGGAAAACTGTTTTCTGCTGATGTAGCTGAAGTATCGGCAGTTTTTTGAGGCTGAATATCTTCTGCTTTTGCTGCTGCGGTTATTGTTTTCTGTGCAGGAGACTCAGTCTGAGTGGAAGTTGTTTCTTCTGTTTCTTCCTGTACTTTTTTGATATCTGCAGTTTCTGTTTTTACTGATATATATTCTGGCATTTCACCCGCCGGAACCCAGATTTCACCGCTGTTTGCGGCTACTGTTACATTGATACGTCCATCCTGAACAGGTACTTTACGGCCCGTGAGGGTTCCGATATATTCTGCACAGTTTCCTGCCGGAAGGCTCATATCTGCTGCATTATCATCGTTATTTACGGTAACAATCACACGTATTCCGTCAAGGTCACGGGCAAATGCAAACTGGCGGTTGGTAAGCTGAAGCTCTGCATAGCTTCCATAGCTTAATGCAGGTGTATGCTGTCGTATCTTTCCAAGAGCTGCGATCAGGGCTGTACATGGATTCTTCTGTACTGCATCTGCATAGTCTTTAATATCCAGAGCCGGTCTGAGGCTGTCATCGGAGAATTTCTCTTTCTTTCCTTCAATACCGAACTCAGAACCGTAATAGATACTTGGTACACCCGGAAGTGTATAGAGTAAGACATGAACAGGTGCAAAATGTGCTTTATTTGAAAGCTTGGTATAAATACGTTCTACATCATGGTTGTCCACAAAGTTGTAGAGATCAAGATTTCCCATATTCTGGAGATATTTTACAGTATGTGCGATTTCGAAATAGTTGTGATCGTTATGTCCGCTGTAGAGTGCTTTATGCAGGGCATAGTTTGTTACACTGTGGAGCGTTTCTCCATTTACCCATCTGCTGTAATCGCCATGGATCACTTCGCCCATAAGCCAGAAATCTTCCTTTACTTCTGCTGCTGTACGGCGCAGGGCACGCATGAAATCAAAATCAAGGACATCTGCCGCATCCAGACGGATTCCATCTACATCAAATTCTGATACCCAGAAACGGATCACATCACAGATGTAATTCTGTACTTCCGGGTTTCTTTGGTTTAATTTTACCAGAAGGTTGTATCCACCCCAGTTTTCGTAGGAGAAGCCGTCATTGTATTCCGTATTCCCTCCGAAGTTCACATTGCAGTACCAGTTGAGATATCTGGAATGTTCGCGGTTTTGCTGAATATCTTTAAATGCAAAGAAATCACGGCCTGTGTGATTGAATACACCATCGAAAATAACTTTGATCTCTTTTTCATGACAGGCTGCCACGAAGTTTTTAAGGTCTTCGTTGGTTCCGAGACGGGAATCCAGCTTTTTGTAATCTGTGGTTTCATAGCCATGTCCTACACTCTCGAATAAAGGTCCGATGTATAATGCTGTGCATCCGATTTCTCTGATGTGGTCAATCCATGGAAGTAATGTGTTCAGACGGGAAACAGGAGCACTGTAGTCATTGTGCTTCGGCGCACCGGTTAAACCCAGTGGATAGATGTGATAGAAAATTGCCTCATTATACCAGCTCATAAATGACACCTCTGTTTTTAAATTTATAATTTCAATTTTATGGGGATTTTTTTACCCTGATATCATACAGGAAAGAAAATAATTAGATAAACTGTATTATAGTTGAAATTATATTCATACGATTCTTATAATAACAGATTTTTCAGACAGAATCCAGTTTTTTTTCAATTTTGGCTTGTATATCTCAGGATTTTGGCATATTCATGCCAAAACACCTCGCAGATGTATGAACAGTAACTTAAAATTTACTCTACAAAAAAATCTACTTAAGGTATATAATATTGCTGTAAATAATCTGGATATGCATAGAAATAGAAAGAAACAAACATAGATAAGCAAGGAGAATATAAACTATGAGACATATAGATGAAATTCAGATTGCCGGAACTGCAATCCTGCTTTGTGGCGCGATGTTTGCGGTTTCTGCTGTGGCACCTACCGGTAATACAGTGTCAAAAGCTGTTACAAACTTTACGGAAGCTCCGGAAACTGCTGCTGAGGCTCAGGCACAGGCAGAAGCTCAGGCTGAGGAGGATGGATTTACCATTTACACTCAGGAAAGTAACTATGATGATTCTGATTATGACAACAGTTATAATGATACTTCTTACAATGACTCTTCTTACAATACTGATACGACGCAGGACAGTTCTCTGGATGATACAGGGCAGGAGAATGATAATACAGATACAGAAGATGGATCTTCTGATGATGGAAGCAGTGATCAGACATCGTCTGACGATACAGGGGATGATTCTTCCGATCAGATTGATTATCCCAGCGATGACAATTCCGGTGACAGCACAGATGGTTCTCTGGATAACTCTGATACATGGGAAGACAATGGAGAGGAAGTTCAGCAGATAGAGTATTAATCAATCTGACGCAGGACTTCACGCTAAAGC
>OKVB01001109.1_pt1 | contig 10169 bp, 10 predicted proteins | sample 1606651 | NCBI WGS metagenome assembly OKVB01 (sample SAMEA3882518, study PRJEB24775) | human gut metagenome | biome: human-associated habitat; feature: intestine environment; material: feces | place: Netherlands | collected 2009/2010 | reverse complement strand
CTTGACTTTCTGGCCGCGCACCGCCTGAGCCGCAGCGACCTCATCGTCGCGCTCGGCGGCGGCGTGACCGGCGACCTCGCGGGCTTTGCCGCCGCGACGTATCAGCGCGGCATCCCGTTCGTGCAGGTGCCGACGACGCTGCTGGCCGCCGTGGACTCCTCCGTCGGCGGCAAGACGGCCGTGAACCTCGCAAGCGGCAAAAATCAGGTCGGCTGCTTCTATCAGCCGAGCCTCGTGCTCTGCGACCCGGACACGCTGCGCACCCTCCCGCCGGAGGAATACCGCAACGGCTGCGCCGAGGTCATCAAGTATGCCGTGCTGCGCAGCGCGCCGTTTTTTGACGAGCTGCGCGCGCAGCCGGTCAGCGCGCAGGTGGGGCACGTCATCGCGACCTGTGTCGGCATGAAGCGCGATCTGGTCGCGGCCGATGAGTTTGACCGCGGCAGCCGTCAGCTTCTGAATCTCGGCCACACGTTCGGTCACGCGGTCGAGGCGTGCAGCGGCTACACCGTGCCGCACGGCTGCGGCGTGGCCATCGGCATGGCCATCATCGCACGTGCAGCCGCCAGACGCGGCATCTGCACGGACGATACCTGCGCGCAGATCCTCGCGCTCCTGCGGCAGTACGGCCTGCCGACGGAGACGGACTTTTGCCGCGATGCGCTCGCGGATGCCGCGCGTGCGGATAAAAAGATCGCCGACGGCAAGCTGCACCTCATCGTGCCGGAGCGCATCGGCCGCTGCCGCATCGAGACGATCCCGGCGGTGGATATCCCCGCCTGGCTCGCGGACGGAGGCATCGCATGAATCAGACCGTTTCACCCGGGCCGCGCACGGGCAGCGTGCGCATCCCGGCTTCGAAATCGCAGGCGCACCGCCTGCTCATCTGCGCCGCGCTCGGCGCGCAGCCCGTGGCGCTGCGGTGCGACGGCGTCTCGGCCGACATCGCCGCCACGGCGCGCTGCCTGTCCGCCCTCGGCGCGGACATCACGGACGACGGCGCGGGCACGCTGCGCATCGACCCCATTGCCGGGGAAATGCCCGCGCACGCAGACCTTTTCTGCGGCGAGAGCGGCTCGACGCTGCGCTTTCTGCTGCCGGTCGTGGGCGCGCTCGGCGCGGACGTGACCTTCCACATGGAAGGCCGCCTGCCGAAGCGGCCGCTGTCACCGCTCGACGCGGTGCTCACCGCGCACGGCATGACCATCCGGCGCGACGGCGCGCTGCTGCACGCCGGCGGCCGGCTGCGGCCCGGTGCCTACGAACTGCCGGGCGACGTGTCCTCGCAGTACATCTCCGGCCTGCTCATGGCGCTGCCGCGCCTGCCGGGGGAGAGCACGCTCGCCGTGACGGGCCGGCTCGAGTCCGCGGGCTACATCGCCATGACGGAGGACGCGCTACGCCTGTCCGGCATCCGCCTGCAAAAGCGGGAGCGGACGTACACCATCTCCGGCGGCCAGACGGCGCGCCTCCCGGCCCGGTGCCATGTGGAGGGCGACTGGTCGAACGCCGCGTTTTTCCTGTGCATGGGTGCGCTCTCACCCGTGGGCATCACGGTCACGGGACTGGCTGCGGCATCGTCTCAGGGGGACCGCGCGGTGCTGGAGCTCCTGCGCCGCTTCGGCGCGGACGTGCACGCGCAGCCGGATGCCGTCACCGTCCGGCGCGGCGCGCTGCACGGCATCATGATCGATGCCGCGCCCATTCCGGATCTCATCCCGGTGCTGAGCGTTGTCGCCGCGCTTGCCGGCGGCGAGACGCAGATCGTCAACGCCGCCCGCCTGCGGCTCAAGGAGTCCGACCGGCTCGAGAGCACAGCTGCCATGCTGCGCGCGCTCGGCGCGCAGGTGAAAGAGCACGACAGCGGCCTGACCGTCACCGGCCGAAAGGTGCTCACCGGTGGCACGGTCGACCCGCAGCACGACCACCGCATCGCCATGGCGGCGGCGGCTGCCGCCAGCGGCTGCACCGCGCCCGTTACGGTGCGCGACTGCGCATGTACCGACAAATCCTACCCCCGCTTCTGGACGGATCTTTCCGCGCTGAAAACCGTTCCCGCGGCGGAAAATACAGATCTTGAATAAGGAGCTTGACCATGGAACTTAGTGATTATCGCCAGCAGATCGACGGCATCGACAGTCAGCTGCTCGCTCTGTTTTACCAGCGCATGGAGGTCGCGGCGCAGATTGCGGGCTACAAGAAGGCGCACAATCTCCCGGCGCTCGATGCCGGGCGTGAGCGCGCGAAGCTGCAGCAGATCGCGGACGCCGCGCCGGAGAACCTGCGCGAATACACCGTGTCGCTCTACTCGCTCATCTTTGAGCTCAGCCGCAGCTGCCAGAACCGGCTGCTCGGCGTCACGAGTCCGCTGACTGCCGAGATCGAGCAGGCCGTCGCGCGCACACCGCAACTGTTCCCGGAGCACCCGGCCGTCGCGTGTCAGGGCGTGGAGGGCGCGTATTCCCAGCTCGCGTGCGACCGCCTGTTCACGATGCCGAACGTGTTTTACTGCGCCACGTTCGAGGCGGTGTTTGCCGCCATCGAAAAGGGCCTGTGCCGCTACGGCGTCATCCCGCTGGAAAACAGCACGGCCGGCTCCGTCAACGCCGTGTACGACCTGATGATGCAGCACAACTTCCGCATCGTGCGCAGCGTGCGCCTGAAGATCGACCACTGCCTGCTGGCCAAGCCCGGCACGAAGCTCTCGGACATCAGGGAGATCTACTCGCACGAGCAGGCCATCAGCCAGTGCGGCCGCTTCCTGCAGAGCCTGCCGGGCGTGACGGTCGTGCGCTGCGAGAACACTGCCGTGGCCGCCAAGCGCGTGGCCGAGTCGGACCGCACGGACGTCGCGGCGCTCTCGTCGCGCGCGTGCGTCGGGCTCTACGGGCTCGAGAGCCTGGCCTCCTCCGTGCAGGATCAGGGCAATAACTACACGCGTTTCATCTGCATCGCCAAGGATCTCGAGATCTATCCCGGCGCTGACCGCACGAGCCTCATGATGGTGCTGCCGCACAAGCCGGGCTCTCTGTACAAGGTGCTCTCGCGCTTTTACGCGCTCGGCATCAACCTCAACAAGCTCGAGAGCCGTCCGCTGCCGGAGCGCGACTTTGAGTTCATGTTCTACTTCGATCTCGAGACGTCGGTCTATTCGCCGCAGTTCCAGCAGCTCATGGGCGAGCTGCCGGGCCTGTGTGAGGAATTCTCCTACCTCGGCAGCTACCGAGAGGTGGTGTGATGATGCGGTGCGGACTTCTGGGCGAAAAGCTCGGCCACAGCTATTCGCCGGCCATCCACGCGCAGCTCGCTGACTATGCCTACGGGCTCTATGAGGTCGCGCCGGAGGACCTGCCGGCGTTTTTGACCGGCGGCGATTTCGACGCGCTCAACGTGACCATCCCGTATAAAAAGGCGGTCATCCCGTACTGCGCCGAGCTCTCGCCGATCGCGCGCAGGCTCGGCAGCGTGAACGTGCTCGTCCGCCGGGCGGACGGCACGCTCTATGGCGATAATGCCGATGCCTTCGGCTTCGAGTACCTTGTGCGTCACAGCGGCATCGACGTCGCGGGGCAAAAGGCGCTCGTGCTCGGCAACGGCGGCGCGTCCGCGACCATTCAGGCCGTGCTCGCGCAGCTTGGCGCGCGCGTGACGGTCATCTCCCGCAGCGGCGAGGATAACTACACGAATCTCGAGCGCCACGCCGATGCGCAGGTGATCGTCAACACTACGCCCGTCGGTATGTATCCGAACACCGGCAAGGCCGCCGTCGACCTGCGGCAGTTCCCGCAGTGTGCGCTCGTGCTCGACGTGGTGTATAACCCCGCGCGCACGGCGCTGCTGCTGCAGGCGGAAAGCCTCGGCATCCCGTGCGCGGGCGGACTGTATATGCTCGTGGCGCAGGCCAAGCGCAGCTGCGAGGTGTTCACCGATACGGTGATCGACGACGCGGAGATCCTGCGCATCCACCGCCTGCTGCGGCAGGAGATGGAAAACATCGTCCTCATCGGCATGCCCGGCAGCGGCAAGAGCACCATCGCGGCGCTGCTTGCCGAGCGGCTGCACCGCCCGGTGCTCGACAGCGACGCGCAGGTCGTCGAGACGGCGGGCATGTCCATCCCGGACATCTTTTCCGCCGGTGGAGAGGACGCCTTCCGCGCGCGGGAGACGGCCGCACTCGCCGAGCTCGGCAAGCGCTCGGGCGCGGTGCTTGCGACCGGCGGCGGCAGCATCTGCCGCGAGGAAAATTACCCGCTCCTGCACCAGAACGGCACGATTTTCTGGCTTCAGCGCGACCTCGCGCTGCTGCCGAAGGACGGCCGCCCCATCTCCCAGCGCAGCGACCTCGCCGCGCTCTACGCGCAGCGTGCGCCGCTGTACGCCCGCTTCGCCGACGCGGTCATTGACAACAACGGCACGCCGGAGGAGACGGTGCGCAAAATTCTGGAGGTGCTGGCATGAAGTTTCTCGTCATCAACGGCCCGAACCTGAACCTGCTCGGCCTGCGTGAGCCGGCCATTTACGGCAGCCGGAGCTTTGCCGCGCTGCAGGATTTCATCCGCGCATCCGCCGCCGATGCGGGCGTAGAGGTCGACCTGTTCCAGTCCAACCACGAGGGCGCGATCGTCGATGCCATTCAGGCGGCCTACGGCACGGCCGACGGCATCGTCATCAACCCCGCTGCCTATACGCACACGAGCGTTGCCATTCTCGACGCGCTCAAGGCCGTGGCCCTCCCGGCGGTGGAGGTGCACCTGTCGGACGTCAGTGCCCGGGAGCCTTTCCGCCAGATCTCCTATGCCGGCATGGCGTGCGTGAAAACATACATGGGTCTCGGCTTCGAGGGCTACCGTCAGGCCATTTTGTACCTGAAACAGTATCTGGAGGAGGCAAACGCATGATCTCGAAACAAATGGTCGCCTGGGGCGAGAGCGGCTCTTCCATCCGCGAGATCGCGGCCTACGGTGAGCGCCGCGCGGCCGAGATCGGCCCGGAAAACGTCTATAACTTCGCCATCGGCAACCCGAGCATCGACCCGCCGGACTGCGTGCAGGAGGCGGTCGAGCGGCTGCTGCACACCGTGCCGCCCACGCAGCTGCACGCCTACGCGCCCGCGCCGGGCATGGCGTCCGTGCGCGAAAAGGTCGCGGCTTACCTGACGGACACCTTCGGCGAGGCGTACCGCGCGCAGGACATTTACATGACCGACGGCGCGTCGAGCGCGCTGGCCATCCTCACGCGCGCGCTCATGGGTCCGGGGGATGAGGCCATCGTGTTCGCGCCGTACTTCCCGGAGTACGCCGTCTATGCCGAGGCGGCGGGCGGCAGCGTGCGCGTCGTGCCGTGCCGGGCGGACACGTTCGCGCTCGATCTCGATGCGCTCGCGGCCGCGGTGACGGAAAAGACCGCGCTGCTCATCCTGAACTCGCCGAACAACCCCTCCGGTGTCGTCGTCTCGCGCCCGGAGCTCGAGGCGCTGGCAGCGCTCCTGCGCGAAAAACAGGCCCGGTACGGCCACCCGATCTACATCATTGCCGACGAGCCGTACCGCGAGCTGGTCTACGGCGGGGTGGAGGTGCCGTTCCTGCCCGCGATCTATCCGAACGCGATCTACTGCTATTCCTACAGCAAGACGCTGTCCCTGCCCGGCGAGCGCGTGGGCTTTCTCGCCCTGCACCCGGCCATGGACGATTACGCCGCCGTGCACGCGGCCGTGCTCGGCGCGGGGCGCGCGCTGGGGTATGTGTGCGTGTCGTCGCTGTTCCAGCTCGCCGTGGCCGAGTGCCTCGGCCAGACGGCGGACATCGCGGCCTATGCCGCCAACCGCGAGCTGATCTACGGCGCGCTCACGGACATGGGCTATGCGTGCGCGCGGCCGGACGGCGCGTTTTACCTCTTCCTCAAGTCGCCCGAGCCGGATTCGCGCGCGTTTTGCCGCCGCGCGATGGACTATGACATCCTGCTCGTGCCGGGCGATGATTTCGGCTGCCCCGGCTATGCGCGCCTGGCCTACTGCGTGGCGCGCAGCCAGCTCGAGCGCTCGCTCCCGGCGTTCCGGAAGCTGGCCGAGAGCTACGGCCTGACCAAATAAATTTCGCAGACAAAAACGGCGTCCCCGAGCCCTCGGGGACGCCGTTTTTGCGCGGATGGTGTCAGGCGTACATGGCGTTGGTGTTCATATAGTCATAGATGACCTTGCCGTGGTGCTGCTCCTGCGCCTGAATGTCGTTGAGTACGCTGCGCGCGTCGGCATCACGAAATTCGAACACGCACGTGTCGTACAGGTGCGAGGCGTGCTTTTCCATTGCGAGCACGTCCGTGCACAGGTAGCAGTCGTTTTGCTTTTGCGGGGTCTCGGTGTTGTTGTAGGTCGCCGTGAACGTCGTCGGCACGGTCGCGGAGTCTGCCGGGGCGGCGACGGTGCCGCCCTCCATCTGCGTGATCGCGTCGAGATGCTGCTGCTCGACCTGCGCGATCTGCTCGAACAGGTTTTTCAGCTGCGGGTCATTGGCGCAGGCGGCGTGGCGGTTATATTTGTCCACGCACAGCTGCTCCTGCCCTTTGAGATCTTTGAGTAAACTGGCCTCTTTTGGGGTCAACTGCATAAATATCACCTCAGTGCCAGTATGCCCACCGGCGCGGCGGGACATACACCGGCGGAAAAAAACCGGTGGCGTCCGCGCGCAAAATCGGTTATAATCGGGCTGACCCTATGGAAAAGAGAGATGCAGCTATGGCAAAGATTTTTGATATTTCGGACTTTTCCGCGCCGGAGCTGGACGTGTACGCCCGCCTGACGGAAAACCAGCTCGTCAACCGCGCCGACCCGGCAAACGCCCTCTTCATCGCCGAGAGCCCGCTCGTGATCGGCCGCGCGCTCGACGCGGGGTGCGTGCCGGTGTCGTTTTTGATGGAGCGCCGCCACGTGGACGGCAAGGCGCGCGAGATCCTGGCGCGCTGCCCCGCGGACATCCCGGTCTATGCCGCCGAGCTCGACGTGCTCACGCAGCTGACAGGCTTTCATCTCACGCGCGGCATGCTCTGCGCCATGCGCCGCCCGGCACTGCCGGAGGTTGCCGTCCTGTGCGCCAACGCTGCGCGCGTGGCCGTGCTGGAAAACGTGATGAACCCGACGAACATCGGCGCGATCTTCCGCTCGGCGGCGGCGCTCGGCGTGGACGCCGTGCTGCTCACGTCGGCGGGCAGCGACCCGCTCTACCGCCGCGCCGTGCGCGTGAGCATGGGCACGGTCTTTCAGGTGCCGTGGACGTACCTGCCTGAGGACACCGACTGGCAGGAGACGCTGCACGCCCTCGGCTTTCAGACGGCGGCCATGGCGCTGCGGGACGATTCGCTGCGCATCGACGACAAGCGCCTGCGTACCGTGCCGCGCCTTGCCATCGTGCTCGGCACGGAGGGCGACGGGCTGGCATCCAACACGATCGCCGCGTGCGATTACACGGTGCGCATCCCCATGACGCATGGGGTCGATTCGCTCAATGTGGCCGCGGCGAGCGCCGTCGCGTTTTACCAGCTCGCGCTGCTGCGCGGCTGAGGTGCAGCGGATAAAAAATCCGGCTTCCAACACGGAAGCCGGATTTTTTGTTGTTTTCAGACGTCGAACCGGTCGTAGCTTCCGGCGCAGTCGAGGCACAGCTTCTGCCCGCCGACGAGGCGGATCCAGTTGGCGCCCGTCACCTCGCCGCAGCACGCGCACGGGTAGGAGTCAAATAGTTTGGCCGGCTCTGGCAGCGGGATGGTCGCCGGCTTGACGTCGAACAGGTCGGCCGGTTTCTGCGCCTGATAGTAGGCGAAGGATTCCTCGCGCGTCATCCCCTCCGGACGGTCGCGCAGCACCAGACGCACGGACTTGCCCGTGGTGCGGTTATAGAACGAAAACGCCTGCTTGCCGCGCATATGAAACAGCAGGTTGCCTTTTCCGACGCTGCAGCCGAGCAGCGCCTGAATGGCGTCGACGCCGCAGGCGTCATTTTCCGCGATGCACACGAGCTGCTCATCGCCGGAGAAGTCCAGCTCCAGCAGCTCGGCTGCGTAGCACGCGGCCTTGTAGCCGATCGTCAGACCGCCGCAGGCGTGGCCGTGAAAGGCAACGCATTTTTCCCAATTGGTCATGATAGTTTCTCCTTTTCTTCATCTTCAATGAGTACGAGCGACTGACCCTGCACCTGCACGATGCTGCCCTTGACACCGTAGACATCGCGCAGCGCGTCGGCATCGAAGATCTCCGCGCCGCCGTAACGGTACACCTCGCCCTCGCGCAGCAGCAGAAAGCGGTCGCAGAACCGCAGCGCGAGGTTCAGGTCGTGGATGACGATCATCGCCGTGAGATTCTGCTCGCGGCACAGGTCGCGCGTGATCTGCAGCACCTGATATTGATTGCGGATGTCGAGATTGCTGGTCGGTTCGTCCAGCAGCAGGAGCGTCGGCTCCTGCGCCAGTGCGCGGGCGAGCATGACCTTCTGCCGCTCGCCGCCGGAGAGCCGGTTGAGGAACCGGCCGCGCATGTCCTCCAGATTCAGATAGCGCATCGCATCGTGCACCACATCGTGGTCGTGCTCCGTCACGCCCCAGGTCATGTAGGGACGGCGGCCGAGCATGACCATGTCGTGCACGGTCATCTGTGTGTCGGGCACGTGCTGTGCCACGAAGGCTACGCGTTTTGCGATCTCCCGGTGGGAGAGCGTGAGCAGATCCTCACCGTCGATACGGCAGTGCCCGCTGTCAGCCGTGAGGATGCGGTTCATGCACTTGAGCAGTGTGCTCTTGCCGACGCCGTTGTTGCCGAGTACGGCCAGAAAGTGCCCGGTCTCCAGTTCAAAGCTCACATCGCGGAGGATCGGCCGCCCGCCCTTATAGTGATAGCAGAGATGGTCCACACAGATCATGTCCGACCCCTCCCCTTGAACAGCAGGTACAAAAACAGCGGGCCGCCGAGAAACGCCGTCAGCGCGCCGATCGGCAGAATGACCGGCATGATGATCACGCGCGCGGCCAGGTCGCTCAGCAGCAGCAGCGCCGCGCCGGCGAGCACGGAGCCGGGGATGAGATAGATATAGTTGTTGCCGACGACCATGCGCACGATGTGCGGCGCAACGAGACCGATGAAGTTGATGAGACCGACGTGCGACACGATCACCGAGCAGACAAAGCACGTGAGCACAACGTTCGTGAGTGTCAGCCGCCGCACATGGATGCCGAGACTCAGCGCCGTCTCCTCGCCGGAGAGCAGGGCGTTATAGTCCCAGCGGTGCAGGTAGCAGTAGCCGATCAGCAGCAGTACGGCCAGCGCCATGCCGCGCAGGGACTGCCAGCTCGTGCTGCCGAGGTCGCCGAAGGTCCAGAACACGAGCGACGAGAGCGCGACCTCATCGGCGAAGTATTGCAGCAGCGTGGTCGCGCCGGTCAGCATGGAGCTGATGGCGACGCCCGCGAGCACGATGCCCTCCGAGGAGACCTGCTTGAACCGGCTCAGGCCGAGAATGACGGCGGCAACGAGCAGCGAACCCAGAAACGAGAACAGCGGGATGGCCCAGCTGCCCGTGTGCGTCAGACCGAGGCCGATGATGGCGACGGCTGCGCCGAACGTCGCACCCTGCGACACGCCGAGCGTAGAGGCCGAGGCGAGCGGATTGCGCAGCACGGCCTGCAGGATGCACCCGGCCAGCCCCAGTCCCGCGCCGGCGACCATGGCGGTGCAGATGCGCGGCAGGCGGTTGTTGCGGATGACGAGATTGATCTTCGCGTCCGACGCCCGGCCGAAGATGCCCCGGATGAGCTCGGCGGCGGGCGTGTTGTAAGACCCGGCGCGCAGCGACAAAAAGAACGCGAGCGCCAGAATGGCCGCCAGCAGGATCAGAAAGCGGATGCTTCTGGCGCGGTTGCGGCTGTAGTCGGAATCGTGCGGCTTACTCGCCGAGTGTGATGGCACGGAATGCATACCCGGCCTCCTTCAGATCGGGATAGGGGTTGGAGCCGAGCAGCTCCGTGAAGATCTCGCCGGCCTTGGCCTCGGGGTCAATGTCGGCAAACTGCTCCGGATACAGCACGCAGGCGGCATAATAGGCGTCGGCCAGCGCCGTCTCCAGATTGGAGGCCGAGGAGCGGAACGAGATCTGCGAGTAGACCTTGCCGTCGCGTACGGCGCTCAGGCT
>OKVB01001108.1_pt1 | contig 10170 bp, 5 predicted proteins | sample 1606651 | NCBI WGS metagenome assembly OKVB01 (sample SAMEA3882518, study PRJEB24775) | human gut metagenome | biome: human-associated habitat; feature: intestine environment; material: feces | place: Netherlands | collected 2009/2010 | reverse complement strand
GGACTGGATGGCGGAGTGCAGCGACACGGCGAGCGTAAACTGCTCGGGAATGTCGGCAAACTTGCGAATACCGGGAATAACACCGCTGGTAGAGACAGTAAGGTGACGGGCTCCAATGCCGATACCGTCGGGGTCGTTGAGGATGCACAGTGCCTTGAGAACCTCGTCATAGTTAGCAAAGGGCTCGCCCTGACCCATGAAAACGACGCTTGTGGCGCGCTCGCCAAAATCATTCGAGACGTGCAACACCTGGTCGACGATTTCCTGAGCGGTCAGAGAGCGCTTGAGGCCGTTGAGACCGGTAGCGCAAAAGGCGCAGCCCATGCCACAGCCAGCTTGGGTGGAAACGCAGACGGAAAGCTTGTTACGACGAGGCATACCGACGGTCTCGACGGAAATGCCATCGTGGTACTCGAGCAGATACTTTCGAGAGCCATCTTTGGAAACCTGCTTGGTTAGTTCAGTCGGCGTGTCAAAGGCAAAAGCCTCTTTAAGCTGCTCGCGGAAAGCCTTAGGAAGGTTGGTCATATCGTCGAACGAACAAACGTTCTTCTCGAAGACCCATTCGATGAGCTGCTTCGCGCGGAAGGCGGGCTGGCCAAGTTCGGCCACGAGCTCGCGAATATCGTTTTGGCTCAAGTCGCGAATGTCCTGAGATTTAGTCCTGGGATTCATGGAAGCCTTTCGATTTTGGGGAAACGTAGAGGGTATCGCTACAATATGGTATCAGCTGCAGAAATTATAGAGGAGGAGTCTGCCCATGCCGGGTAAAAGCCTAGAGAACATGCACGTAGCGGTCTTAGCGGGCGGTCATTCCGCTGAGCGCGAGATCTCGCTCAATTCGGGAAAGAACGTCGTGGTGGCACTGAAGGAAGCCGGCTACACCTCGGTGGAGCTGCTCGACACGGCCGCTGATGATTTTATGGTAACCATGGCGACCGGCGGCTTTGACGTGGCGTTTATCGCTATGCACGGTGCCGGCGGCGAGGATGGTGCCATGCAGGGCGCCATGGAGACCCTGGGTGTCCCCTACACGGCCTCGGGCGTGCTTGCCAGCGCCTGCGGTGCCGACAAGGAGGTCTCTAAGCTCTTGTACGCCAAGGCGGGCATCCCCATTGCCCCCGGCCTCGCGCTCGAGGTGGGCGATGAAGTCGATATCGATCATATCGTCGAGGTTTGTGGCGAGCGCTGCTTTGTAAAGCCGGCCGTCAACGGTTCCAGCTATGGCATTTCCCTGGTCCATGAGCCCTCCGAGCTGCCCGCGGCAATCGCCAAGGCGTTTGAGTACGGCGACAAAGTGCTGGTCGAGAAGTGCATCGAGGGTACCGAGATCACCGTCGGCGTATACGGCGAAGATGACGTGCGCGCTCTGCCGATTGTCGAGATTCGTAAGCCCGAGGACTGCGAGTTCTACGATCTGGACGTGAAGTATGTCGACCCTACGGACATCCATCGCATTCCGGCGCAGATTTCACCCGAGAATTATGCTCGCGCTCAGGAGCTTGCCTGCGCCGCTCACAAGGCCCTCGGTTGCCTGGGTATCTCGCGCAGCGATTTTATCGTGAGCGAGGACGGCCCCGTTATCCTCGAGACCAATACCATTCCCGGCATGACCGATACGTCGCTGTATCCGGATGAGATCCGCCACACCGACGACATGACGTTCCCGCAGGTCTGTGACAGCCTGATCCGTATGGGTCTTCGTCGAGCGGGCATTGCATGCTAATCGAGGACGCGGTTTCGTCAGGAACGCCGCAGTTTGTCATCGACTCCTATGCCACGCTTGCCGAACGCGCCAAAACGCAGTCCTTCGGTCTTATCGAGGAAGATGTAATTGTCCTCGATACCGAGACCACAGGTCTTTCGGTGCAGGACAACGAGCTGATCGAGATCTCGGCGGCCCGTCTTTCGGGCCGCGAGATCGTCGACCGTTTCGATACCTTCGTGCATCCCAAGCAGCTGATTCCCGCCGAGATTACCGAGCTCACGAGCATTACAAACGCCGATGTGGTGGATGCCCCATCGGCCGTCGATGCCGTGGCCGCTCTCGCCGATTTTGTCGGTGGTTGCCCGGTAATCGCACATAACGCCACGTTCGACCGCTCGTTTATCGAGTCGGTCAAAGGCGGCGTCAACGTGAGCGATATTTGGATCGATTCGCTGGCGCTGTCGCGCATCGCGCTTCCGCGCCTGGCCTCGCACAAGCTGTCTTTTATGGCCGATCTGTTTGGCTGTGACTCGGTATCACACCGTGCCAATGCCGACGTCGACGCCCTGTGTGGCGTATGGCGCGTGTTGCTCGTGGCACTCACCGACTTGCCCCAGGGCCTCATGGCGCGCCTAGCCGACATGCATCCGGACGTGCCTTGGTCCTATCGTCCAATCTTCTCATTCTTGGCGGGGCAGAACCCTGGTTCTATCTTCTCTCTCAGCGCCGCTCGTGCTGACGTTCTCAAGGCCGATCGCGCCGACGATCGGGTGGACGCCGACGAACTGCCGGTACTCAAGATGCCGAGTCGTGAGGAGATTGAGGCAGACTATGCGCCAGGTAGCCTGGTCAATCGCATGTATCCCACCTACGAGCCGCGCGATGAGCAGATCGCGATGGCGCTCGAGGTCCGTGACGCACTCGTTACGGGAACGCATCGCGTGATTGAGGCGGGCACAGGCGTCGGTAAATCGATGGCCTATCTGGTGCCTTTTGCCGAGGCTGCGCGCCGCAACAACATCACGGTCGGTATCGCGACTAAATCGAATAATCTCGCCGACCAGCTCATGTATCATGAGCTGCCCAAACTTGCCGAGCAGCTGGACGGAGGCCTATCGTTTTGCGCCCTCAAGGGCTATGACCACTATCCATGCTTGCGCAAACTTGAGCGCATGAGCCGCGGCCAAGTCGAAATTACGACTAAGCGTGATCCTGCCGACACGCTTACGGCAGTCGCGGTCATCATGGCGTACGTGTGTCAGTCGGCCGATGGCGACCTCGACTCGCTCGGCATTCGGTGGCGCAGCGTCAACCGCCCCGACTTTACGACGGCCTCGCGCGAGTGTGCTCGTCGCCTCTGCCCGTTTTTCCCTGATAAATGTTTGGTCCACGGCGCTCGCCGTCGTGCAGCGCATGCCGACGTGGTGGTCACCAACCATTCCCTGTTGTTCCGCAATGTTGCGGCCGAGGGCAGAATCTTGCCTCCGATTCGTCACTGGGTGATCGATGAGGCCCACTCCATCGAGCGCGAGGCACGCCGTCAATGGGCGCGCGTGGTGTCGGCGGATGAATCGCGCGTTCTGTTTGAGCGCCTGGGTGGCTCGAGCACCGGTGCGCTAAGCCAGGTTTCCCGTGATTTGGCAACCTCCGAGGGCTCTACGCTCTATCTGGGCCTTACTGCCAAGGCGACGTCGACGGTTGCGCGCGCGAGCATGGCAATCGCCGACGTGTTCGATGGCGTTCGCGAGCTCGGCCGCCGTGCCCGTGGGGGTTATGACAATGCCAATCTATGGATTGGCCCCGAGCTGCGCGAATCTGACGACTGGCATGATTTCTTACAGTCGGCCTACACTGCCATCGACGCATTGGAACAGGCTGACAAGAGTGTCGACGCGCTGGTGCAAGCCGTCGCCGCCGACAAGCCTGAGGTTGTTGTCGACCTGGGTGATATCTCGCGTCGCCTACACGAGCTGGCCGAGAACCTCAAGCTCATCATTGACGGTACCGACGAACACTACGCGTACTCGTTGCAGGTCAATCGCAGGCTGCGTGCCGGCGGCGAGTCGATGACTGCGGAGCGCATCGATATTGGCGAGGCCTTGGCAACCGAGTGGCTGCCCGAGGTCCACACGGCTATCTTTGCATCGGCGACCATGACGGTTTCCAAGAGCTTTGAGCACTTTAACCACGCCGTCGGCCTCGATCGCATCGGCGCCTCGACATCATCGTCGCTGCACTTGGACTCGAGCTACGACTTCGATTCGAACATGGCTGTAGTCGTTGCGGGCGATATCCCCGATCCGCGCGATCGTGAGAGCTATCTTTCGGCGCTCGAGCGTGTGCTGGTCGACGCTCATCTTGCCATGGGCGGCTCGGTGCTCACGCTGTTCACCAATAGGCGTGACATGGAGGAGCTGTACGCTCGCGTCGAGCCCAAGATGGCTCGTGCGGGTCTGGAACTCAACTGCCAGCAGCGCAACTCATCTCCTCGTCGCCTGCGCGACCGGTTTATCAACGAGCCGACCTCGTCGCTTTTTGCTCTTAAGGCCTTCTGGGAGGGATTCGACGCCAGCGGCGAGACACTGCGCTGCGTCATCATTCCCAAGCTGCCGTTCTCGAGCCCCACGGACCCGCTCTCGTGCGAGCGCAACCTGCGCGAAGACCGCGCTTGGGCGCGCTATTCGCTGCCCGAGGCCGTGCTCGAGGTCAAGCAGGCAGCCGGTCGTCTCATTCGCTCGTCGACCGATTGTGGCGTACTCATCTTGGCCGACCCGCGCCTGGTGACGAAGGGCTACGGCAAGAAATTCTTAACGTCGCTGCCCACGAGTTCCTATCAGCGCATCGAATCGGCACAAATCGGGCACTATCTACAGCTGTGGCGCGCACGCCACGAGCGGCGCCGCTAAAGCGGACAGACGAGGGATTTTGCCATATCGCACAGACGCTTTGACAGGGCGGGGTCATCCAAGATGCGGATGGCTCCGCCCGCTGCGATTACCTGGCTCAGTAGCCAACGCTCGGAGCCGTAATGCACGGTTACCATTGCCATGTCTGCCCCGCTGCGCTCGATTAGGGTGATGCCGGCCCAGTCCAGATGTTCCGCCATATCGAATGGCATCAAGAGCTTTGCGCTACGCTGCGTCCGGGCAAGGGAATCGTGGAGGGATGCGACGTCCGGTGCGTGAGACACGACGGAGTCTTCCGTCAAGGTGAGTCCCTCGATTTTATCCATGCGATAGGTGCGCTGCTCATCGACTGCGATGTCCCAGGCAATCAAGTATGTTTGGTCGCCGTTTGCCGTAATGCGCAAGGGGTCGACCAGACGCTCGCGTGGCCGTGCATCGTCCATCGAGCGATACGAGATGCGGCAGCGAACGCCGTCCTGAATGGCGCAGCTCAGCTGCTGCCAGTGCGATCCGTGGTTGACGGTGTCAAAGACGCGCTGGTTATAGCCGAGCTCTTCGGGTAGAAGAGCATGCCGAATCCGGGCTGCCGTCTGTGGCTCGATCCCCAACGATTCAAGTTCGTGGTTGAGCACAGCGCCCTCGGCGGCACTCAGGCGCAACGGTAGAACACGCCCGGCGTCGCCGGTGAGGACCACACGCTCGCCGCGGCATTCGCAGATGATGCGCGCGCCCGATTCTCGGTCCGCGAGCGTCGAGACGATCTCGAGAATCTCGTCGAGCGACACCCCTGTGATGTCAAAGCGGCTGCAAATCTCGGCTCGTGTCATGCCGCTCTCGCCGGCGGCGTAGAGGGCCTCCATGATGTCGATGGCGCGCGAGAGTCTCTGCTCGCTGGTGAGTTTACGCACGGGCATGCTCGTGCACCGTCCTTTCAATGAGGCGGTTCCACGCCTGCTTGAGCGATTTGGGGGCCACGGGCCTCATGCCGTCCACGGCGTGGGCCATGCAAAATGAGGCGGCGGCTTCAAGGTCACGCACGTCAACGGTCCAGGTCCATCCCGCATCGGTGTGTGCGAGCTCACCTCGCCCGCGCGTGAGGCCGTTGATCATATCGATCTGCGTCTGAGGGGCGAACGAGAACGTGGCTGCAACGGGCGGTCGGTCGGCAAAATCGAATTCAAAGAACAGATAGTCGTTGAGATTGAAGTCCGCAGGGATGGCGTAGGCCTTCGAAGGACGCCAAGCGCGAACGATACGGTCGCAGCGGAATGTCCTGATGCCGTCGGTGACATTGTCGAGGCCGCAGAAGTACGCCACGCCCTCGCGTTCGAACATGCCGTAGACGCAGACGGTACGTTCTTTCTGCTCGCCGCGTCCGTTCTGATATAAAAATCGCAGCGCGCATCGCTCGGCAAAGGCGCTCCATACCGCATCGACGGTGGGAGAGCGGCGGATTGGTGCTTCGTCCACCGTCGTCCTACCGGTGAGATAGGCAATCTTGGAGCGAATATCGGCAAGCGGTGCGGCAAAAGTGGATGAGCCGGCCGCTAGTGTCTGGTCGATGGCGTTGAGCAGGATATCGGCGTCGTCTGCGGTGATGAGGCCGCCTGCTGCAAAGGTGTGCTCGCGGTCGATTGTCCACGAGCTTTCCTCGGTCTCCTGCGCACCGGCGGGGCGAACCTCCTTGATTAAGATGCCACGCTCGAGCAGTTTGTCACGATCGCGCCGAAACTTGCGCTTATCCGAGTCGATGTTGCCGGAGCCATATCCCAGGTCGGAATCCAAGACGATCTGCTCGGTCGTCAGCGGTTCGGGGGAGCTGTTGAGCACAAAGAAAAGATTGAGGATGCGCTGAGCCGTTTTATCGAAACCGGGCTCGGGTGCCCCCTTTTTAATTGTCGCGGTCGCGTCGCTTGCCGTCATAGAATCCTCGCATGAGAAGGTCGTTTGATGCCATGATTTTAGTCCGATATGGAGATTAGGCTATATCCTTGTCCGCTCGCGGCGTTAAGATGGCCCGAATTCGGTCGTTTGCGCTCGCTCGGGGTATACTTTCGACTATATACGGTTCTAATGTGCATGCATTGGGCCTATTTGTCGGATTATGGATGTGGAGCGCACATGGCGAACACCCAGAACTATATTAACCACCTGCTGCAGAACACCGGCATTACGCCGGCGTGCAGTGAAGAAGAGCGCCTGGCTGCCGAGGATATCGCTCAGATTTTCCGCAACCACGGCTTTGACCCCGAGGTGCAGGAATTTAATGCTCCCGCGCCCAGCAGGTTGGCGTTTGCTGTTACCGGTATTCTGGCGTTTGCCGGCGCCCTGTTAATGGGCATCGGCGGCGGTATCGGCTTGGTCGGCACCTTGCTGGCCATTGTCGGTGCCGTGCTCTACGTGCTCGAGCGCACGGGACATCCCGTGGTTTCGCGCCTGGGAAAGACCGGTGTGAGCCAAAATGTCATCGCCTACCACAAGGCCTCGGGCCCGCTCGCGTCTCCGCGCAACCGCCCGGTGGTCGTTGTCGCACACTACGACTCTCCCCGTGCTGAGCTGCTCGCCCGCGAGCCCTATGCTTCGTATCGTGCGCTCATCGCCAAGCTGTTGCCCGTTGCCACGGTTGCCCCCGCTGCCGTTGCCATCCTGCGTATCCTGCCGCTCCCCGGCGCGCTCAAGGTTCTGCTGTGGATTGTCGCGATCCTCGCTTCCCTCGTTGCACTTGCCAACGCGGCAAACATCATCTCTAACCGCCATATTCTTCCCTATACGTCCGGCGCGGTGTGCAACAAGTCCTCTGTCGCCGCTATGCTCGGCGTTATGGACAACGTTGCTCCCTTCCAGGGCGAAAACGAGTTTCCCGACGATGTTCCGTTCGATACCTATTTTGGGGAGCAGAAGCGTCGTGCCGAGGAAACGGCGCGCGCAGCGGCGGAATATGCCGCGGCCCAGCAGCAAAACGACTACGGCAACACCATCGAGTATGAAGAGCCTACCTACGCCGAGGACGAATTCGGTCAGCCGATTGCTCCCGACGCTCAGACCGAGCCCGAACAGGGTGAGGCTTTCGACGAGCAGATCGAGGGCTTTGAGGGTGCGTCTGCCGACGAGACGCTGATCGGCGCCATCGTGCCCGAGGATCAGAACCAGGCTGCCCAGGCTGAAGAGTTCAATGACGAGGTTTCCGCTGCCGAGCCGGTGGAGGAGCCTGTCGCGGCCGAGCCCGAGCCCAAGCTCTATCGCAATGCCGCCGGCAACATCCGCTTTGGTTCGGATGCCATCCGTGCGCTCGGAATGCTTCCCGAGTCCTGCACGCTCGATTACGAGGAGGGCGAGGAGCCGACGTTTGAGCCCGAGTCTGCCCCCGTCGTGACTGCGCCTGCGCCCGCTGTCACCGTGGATGATGAGTCTGCCGCGGTTGCCGCTGCCGTTGCCGAGCCCGAGGCGGTGTCCGCGATCGATCCCGCGGCAGGACTGGACATTTTGGCTCCCGCCGCGCCGGCACAAGACGTTGCGGACGAGTCTGACGACGATTACGTTGAACAGCCGAGGCGCGTGTCTTACGAGAGCGATACTGATTTCTCGGCCGAGATTCCCGCGGCAACGCCCCGTGCCGACATTGCATCCGCGTTCTCGTCGATTGGCGCCAGCGCTTCCAACTTCTTTAAGGGTGCACTTGCAAAGGGCAAGAAATTTGTCGACGACTTCGAGGAGAAGCGCGCTGCCGCACGCGAGGCTGCCGAGCAGGAGGCTATCGCTCAGCAGCAGGCAGCCGCGGCGGCACGTGAGCACGCGGCGCAAGAGTTCGAGCAGAACGAGGCTATGCAGTCCGCGCCCGTCGACGCCGCCGAAGCTACAACGTCTTTCGAGGCTCAGCAGCAAGTCGATAGCACCATGTCGTTTGATGCCGCGCAGTTCGATTCCACGATAACGTTTGAAAAGCAGGGCACCGCGATTGCCGAGCCCCTTCCTGTTTCCGATGGACAGGGCGACGCGGCAGACGATGACGAGCCTATTGATGCTGCCGAAATCCAAGATGCCGCCGAGGACGAGTCCGTTGAGGCCAACTCTGACGAAGAGCAATACGTGGCAGCCGATCAAGGTGATTCGACCGAGGTCGAGCAGGAGGAAGTGCCTGCGGTTTCCGAGACTCACGAGACGGATGAGTCGAGGCCTTATTCCACGCAGATTTTCACCATGCCGACCCCGAGTGGTTCCGGTGCCACGGTTGCCAATGTCGCTCCCACCCAGGACGAAACGGTTGATTCCCTTATGGCCCAGATTTCCTCCCAGGTATCGCCGCGTCCGCAGATGAATGTTCCCGATCCGGCGTCGGCACCGTCGCCTGCACCCTCCTCGTCTCCGCTGGCTTCGGTCCCCGATCCGTCGCTGCCGTCTATGAAGCAGGCAAACGTTGCGTCTCGCACGTCGCTGTTCGACCTTCCCGATCCCTCTGCCCAGGTCAACGACCCCTTTGCTACCGCCCAAGGTCCCGAACCCACATCGGCACCCGTTGCGCCTCCTATGCCCGTTGCGTCGGGCGTGCAGCCGATCGAGACCATTTCGGCTCCCGCCCCGGCGGCACCCAAGTCTCGTAAGCGCGGCCTGGGTGGTCTGTTCGGTCGTAAAAAGAAAAATGAGCAGGACAGCATGAGTGACTGGCTGGGCGTCGAAGACGATTACGATGCCAAGAAGTCTGGCCGCGGCATTGGCTCGTGGGATAACTTCGAGGATGACGATGACGGTTGGAAGGGCGGCGCCACCTCCTCCGATGGTGCTTCTGCCGAGGATATGCTCTCGGCCGTTGCCTCCATGGGCGACGATGAGCTGCTCGGCCACGATATCTGGTTCGTCGCAACGGGCGCGTCCGATTGCGACGGCGCCGGCATGAGGGCGTTTTTGGCCTCGCATCGTGACAAGCTCCGCGGTGTGTTCTTCATCAACCTCGAGTCTATCGGTGCCGGTAGGCTTTCGGTGGTGACGGTCGAGGGCGAGCAGCAGCTGTTTAAGGGCGATCGCCGCATCATGAATCTTGTCAACAAGGTGTGTAAGTCGTTCCACGTCGATTGCGGTGCATTCGAGATGCCCTATGCAAAAACCGATGCATCCGCAGCGCTCGAGGCGAGCCGTCGCGCCCTTACGATCGCCGGTGTGGACGGTCCGCGCCTTGCCTGCGCTCGAACCGAGGATGACCTGCCGTACAACGTCAATCCGACCAATATCGCTACGGTGTCCGAGGTCGTGACCGAGGTCATTCGTCGTTCGTAGACAGACCCGCTAAGGAGTCAGCGTGTTTTCGTACATCAAGCGCCATTGGCCCATCTATCTGATTTTGACCCTGATCGCTATCGCATTGGGTTTTGGGACCGCTTATGTCGTTGGCGTTAAGGGCTCGACGCCCGAGACAACAATGAACGAAGAGGTGGAGCAAGAGCAAAGTTTGGGTGCCGACGGTATTTCCGAGTCCGATCAGGCAGCCATCGATGGCGGTTCGTCATCTGCTGAATAGCCGATTCATCGTTTATGCCCAAGGCGGGCGAGCCGGGAGACTGGCTC
>OKVB01001106.1_pt1 | contig 10186 bp, 7 predicted proteins | sample 1606651 | NCBI WGS metagenome assembly OKVB01 (sample SAMEA3882518, study PRJEB24775) | human gut metagenome | biome: human-associated habitat; feature: intestine environment; material: feces | place: Netherlands | collected 2009/2010 | reverse complement strand
ACCTTTTATTTGTTTTTAACCCTTTACAGCACCTACGTTAACACCCTTTACGAAGTATTTCTGCAGGAACGGATACAGAATCATGAATGGTAAAATTGCAATGATAATTGCCGCACTCTTTACGGTATTCTCAGTTGCACCGCCGTTTGCCTGCGGAAGATCACTACCCATCATGATACTTCTTAACTTCATCTGGAAGTTATAGAGGCTAGAATCAGTAATGTACAACTTGTAGTTGGTGTAATCATTCCAGTAAGCAACTGCAAACATCAGACCGATGGAAGCAAGTGCTGCCTTGGAAAGCGGAAGTACAACCTTAATAAATGTTGCCATTGGCGTACATCCATCAAGCGTTGCTGCCTCAAACAAGCTCTGCGGAATACCCTCGAAGAAGTTTCTCATCAAAACGAGGTTATAAATATTGATTGCCGGAAGAAGTACAACACCGAGCAGGTTGTTGGTTAAACCTAAATTTTTCATAACCAAGTAAGTCGGGATCATACCACCATTAAATATCATGGTAAACAGCAGTACATTGGCAACAAATGCCCGTCCCGGCATCTTCCACTGGATCAATACATACGCTCCCAACACAGAGATTAACAGTCCCATGACCGTACCCATAACCGTAGTATAACAGGAGATCAGAAACGGTCTGAGCATTGTCGGATTGGTAAAAATCGACTTATATCCTGCTAATCCGAAACGCTCTGGAAACAGCTTCATGCCATAAGCCGTCTTCAGATCAAAAGAGTCCACCAGTACTTTATATACCGGAATGATCATCGCCAGTGAAAATACCGTGAATATCACGATCAATACGATATCAAAAATCTTCACTTTCTTTTTCATCATACAATACCTCTTCCTCTCGTCTTATGGCTTACCCTGTTACATACCAGCACCAGAATACAGCTTATAATAGAGGAAAACATACCGACCGCTGTGGTATATCCATAGTCCGGTATTGCACCGGAGTTAAATGTCTGCGTATAAATATAAGTCTGCAATACATCTGACACTTTGATCACTGCATCATTCTGTAATACAAAAACTGACTCAAACAAATTCATAACCTTCGCCAGATTCAATACAAGTACCGTCACGATTGTATTGTTCAACGCAGGCAGGGTAATATAGATCATCTTCTGGAAACGGTTTGCCCCATCCATCGACGCTGCTTCATACAATTCCGGACTGATCCCCGCCAGCGTCGCCATGAAAATGATCGTTCCCCAGCCGGTATCCTTCCAGACATTGATCAAATAATATGAAAATCTCCACCACTTTTGATCACCAAGGAAATAGATATTATCCGAAATCAAATGCAGCTTCATTAAAATATCATTGACTAATCCTGCAGATGTAGGAGACAGGATCATGGAAAATATGGATGCTGCCACTACCCAGGACATGAAATGCGGAATGTATACTATTGTCTGGAATACTTTTTTCAGTTTTAAAAAAACTAATTCATTTAACAGTACGGAAATGATCACCGCAGCACCGGTATTCAAAATCAGCTTTGTAATACTTAGTACTAGTGTATTGCTGAACGCTTTCCAAAATCCCGGCATACTGAACATTTTCGCAAAGTGCTTCAATCCCACAAAAATCGGATCATTGATTCCTTTATAGGTAAAAAAGGCATAACGGATACCGAACATGGGAAGATAATAAAATATCAATGCTGCCACCAATACCGGCGTTGCCATCAGATAGACTCCCCGATATGCACGAGCGTGCTTGAACACAGCTCTTCCAGGCGTCCTCTTAGGCAAAGTTTTTGCTTTTTCTTTCACATTCAACGTTTACCCTCCGTTCCGGCTGCTCTATATCAGCTATTTAAAAATCCCATATATTCGTTGTACTTTGTCTCTTCTGTTTTATTCATATGTACGGTCAGTCCATCTTCCGAGAAATAGAGACGGAAGCGAATGGACGCAACACTTTCTCCAATCAGCCAGCAAAGGATAAACAGCGTATGTTGATCTATCCAGGCTCCGGAAGAAGCACATTTCTCCTTGTATATGGGGAACTCTCCCTCTTCCAGATGTCCGATTCCAAAAGGAATCTGACATTCTCTTCCCTCCATTTCATACGAGAGCACTCCTTTTTGATCCTCCTCGGAAAAAGTCACGCCACACCATGTAAATCCATACTTGTTTCGGAGCAGGGGATATTTTTTCCCATAATCTGCACAAGGTTTTCCTTCAAACACTGTACGCAGCACAGGCAACGTTGTTTTCTCCACATCGTTTTCCGGAAAACAATCCTTCAGTAGAACTTCTGTCACAGCATTTTGCATCAGCTGCTCGACTCCGACCATCCCCTGCGTATCTGCTGTCGTTACAACGACGAGATCCATTTCCGGAAATGCCAGCATCATCTGTCCGCCCATCCCCATCATTCCAAAAGTTCCCTCCATCGGAATTGGAATCATATATCCATACCAGCCATCAGCTCCATCCAGCTGTGTTGCTGTTCTCGGCTCTGTCGCTCTCGCTACATAGGAACCTTTTTCCTGCTTTAACATCATACAGCCGGTACGCAGCAGATCCTCGGGAGTAGCCATCAGGCCACTCCCTCCCATAGAGGTTCCAAAGGGATCCTCCAAGATATAAGACTCCTCGCTGAAGCCAATCTGGCGCAGCAGCTTATCCTTCATATAATCCAGCATCTTCTTACCAGTCAGTTTTTCTACCAGTGCACAGAGTACATGGGAGGATGAGGTATCATACATAAAGAGCGTTCCGGGTCTGTGGGTGGGTTCTGTCTGGAAAAAGCTCCTTACCCAGTTCTCCGTTGTGCTGGTCTTGTTATAAGTCGTCATATTGTGGCAGGTCTGCATTTTCAACATATTTTCTATCGTCATCTCTGCCAGCCAGGGATGTACCACTCCGGGAAGAAATTCCGGGAAATAATCGCAGATATGATCCTGCAGGGAAATTTTCCCTTCCTGCTCTAATAATCCGATTGCCAGAGAAGTAAAGCTCTTAGTCACAGAAAACATTCTCTGCAGCTTATTACGGCAATAGGGTGCATAATATTTTTCAAATATAAGCTTCCCATGCTGCGCTATCAGAATACTATGCAGCGGAACCCTTCTTTTTTCCAACACTCTTACAAAATCCTGCATCTGCCTGTCTGTCAGCTCTCTCATTTTATCTATCATAATGCAACCTCCTATACTGTTACCAGATTATTTATTCAAGGAATCTACGATTGCCTGAGACCATTCAGCTCCGCCTTCCTGTTCAAAACGCTTGTAACCCTCTTCTACAGAAAGACCCTGCACTACACAGTCAGCAATGATAGAATTCTTCAGACTGGTCAGATCGCCGTTATACTGACTCATCATATCTGTTGTTACCGGCAGAGGTGCTGTCTTGTTATTGGCATTAAAGATTTCCATCGATTCCTCATTATATTTCTTGACAGGAACCAGCTTCTCTGTCATAGGGCAGATATTGGTATCTCCCATATTAAGGGTCGTATACTGTATTCCGGGCTGAGAACGCATCTCCAGCATATGGAACTCTCCATCCTGATACGTATTGCCACATACTGTTTCTGCCTGTCTGGACCAATGAACGCCTTCTACTCCATAGATCCACAGAGTTTCCATATCTCCATCATCAAAAATGCTTTCCAGGAAATATTTAAATACGCCTTCCGGATTCTTGCAGGAAGAAGTAATTGCATATACCGGTGCACATCTCTGCCAGTATTTTCCAACCTCTGCGATAGGCGGCATAAATACTAATTCACCGTCCAGTCCATTCGCTTCCAGTCCTTCAGACATCGTGTCCGCCCAGCCGCCTGCCCAGTAAGTAAATGCTCCGAATTCACCTTCTGTAAATTTGGTACGGCAGTTGCTGGTCGCATTCGTCAGAGATTCCTTATCGATATATCCCTTGTTGTAAGCATCCTGCAATCTCTTAATAGCTTCCTTCATGGAATCTTCGGTAAAGCCATCTTTCCATACGCCATCCTCTCCCTGATAGAAGGAAGGATATGCATCCTGATAGAATTCCGGCAGATAATTGGTATAAGGAGCTTCATTTCCTACAAAGCCGGCTGCGGATACGCCAATGGTATTGCCATTGATACCGTCTCCATCCGGATCACCGTTAGTAAAGGCATCCAGCATTTCCAGGTACTCTTCATACGTTGTGGGAATATCCAGTCCACAGTTATCCAGCCACTGTTTTCTGACGAAAGTCATACAACCACCACCGCCAGACAGCGCAAGTCCGTACAGATGTCCGTCCAGCATATTACCTTCTACGACACTCACATCCGTATTGGGATTTTTCTTCAGCTCCGAATTGTTCCAGGCATCTGTCATATCCCAGAGAGCTCCCTCTCCTGCATATCCGGAATAATAAGAAGATCCAAGGATTACTACATCAGGCCAGTTCTCCGATCCGCTGGCGAATGTCTGTCCCAGCACATCATAATAAGCATTGTGATCCGGCTGGATGACCTCCAGTTCAATTCCTGTCATTTCTTCCCATTTATTGATCCATTCTTCCTGACCATCTGCCAGTTTTGTATTAAATGTTCCGTCTACCATAATCGTAATCTTTTCCGGTTTCTCTACATCATCCGCAGCATCCCCGGCAGTATTTCCTGCCTGTGCATCGGTATCTGTCTTTCCTATATCATTTCCCGTATTTTCCGCAGAGCTCCCACACCCTGTAAATATCATGGAACATACAGTAACCGCAACCAGTGCAACTGATAATAACTTTTTCTTTACCATAAATAACCTCCGTCCATATTCTGTTATCTTCTCTGTTGTTTCTTATTTTGTTTTTGCTTTGTTTCTTTACTGCTCGTTTGTTGATGATTGTCACTTCGGCGCCAGAAGTATCAATGTGCCTTCATTATATCTGTCATTCTGCACAATTAAAAGCCACACATTTCAATATTTGGTGTACATATTTTTTGTTATCTAGGGTTCATTTTTTATGTCAATGGTACACATTTCACTTTACCGTATCTTATTTCATTGCCTTTTTTGTCGATTATGATACTATAATAATATCTTTCAGGAGGGTTTTTGTTATGAATTCTAAAAAAAATAAATACTTCATAAAATTGATAACGTCCTACAGTCTGCTCCTGGTCATTGTGCTCATTTTGGGAATTGTTTTTCATTTTATTCTTTCACATAATGTAAAGCAGGAACTATTGCATGAAAATATGCTTTCTCTGGAAAATGTAGCCGAACAGTACAGCAGCTGTTATGCCAATATCTATCTGATTTCCAAGCGCATGGCAAATAATTCCAGTCTATCCCGCCTGGCGGAAGCCGATCATGGCGAACGGGCGTTTTATTATAATGCCTATATTACCAAACAGGCTCTTATGGATATGTATTCTGACTATTCACTCCAGCCGATCCAAACCTACTATATCCATCTGCGTCATACAGACTATGTGATCAGCTATAATGATTTTGAGAATCTTTATTCCTTTTATAAAAACAATCAAATGCTGGATCCCTCCAAATATGAGGACTGGAAGGAGACTCTGGATTCCTCCGACAATTATAACCATTTTCTGCCTCTTGACCGTTTTGCGACCGAATATACCTCACACGGAAAAAACTATTGTTATGCTGTCTCTCTGCAGAATTACACCTTCAAAAACATCAATGCTGACATCATTTTTGAGTTGAATGCTGATTATATGCAGCAAATGGTGGATTCTGTCGATCTGATGAAGAATGGCTGTCTTATCATTCAGGATAGTAACGGTGACACCATGCTTACTTTCAGTAACAATGAAGCGCTGTTGAAAAAAACGGATGCTTCTCTGCTTTCCTCGCTGGATTATTCCGAACGGGGATATTCCGGCACCTTATTTCAGGGCATGCCCGTCACGGTGCTCCGTACCTCCGCACAGACACCGAATCTGAACTATTATCTGATTGTTCCTACTTTCTCTCTAAGAGCACCGGGAAACGGACTGCAGTTACTGTCTCTGTTCATTGTCTTTTTGGGTGTTGTAGGAAGCTTTTTGATTATTGTGCTGTTATCCAAGGCCAATTATAAACCCTATGAAGCAATGGAATATCGTCTTCAAGAAGTTAATTTCAGCCACGAAGAGCTTATGCGGTTAAATGAGTCCCAAAAGATCACCCTGCGCAATTATTATTTTGATCAATTGATTCATGGTACGATTCTGAGTGAGGAAGAAGCTGCGTATGCCCAAAATTATCTTTCCATTTCCGATCATGCCAATTCCTTTGCTATATTATACTGTAATGTCTACCTGGATACTTTGGAGCTAAATAATGACCCTCAGGGAATGATCAACATCCTCTCCCCTGATTATGCGGATGTTATTTCCGATATTCTTTCCAGTTATTTTATACATTCCTATATCATGCAGGGTTCCAAGAATAGTGTTTATACTATTTTATTATATAACAGGGAAGAACTGGACAAAGTCGAAGATTTATTTTTACATGTCCATACTACGCTGTTGCAGGAATACAATATCTGGATTTATGGTGGCTTAGGCTGTACAACCGACACCATCTCCTCCGTCTGGAAATCGTATCGCCAATCCAAAGAGGCTTTAAAACGTGTCTCCAGCCCGGGTTACCTGTGCATGTATCGTGAGATTCTGGAATGTCAGGATTCCTTCTTTTATCCTAATGAGGTTGCGGAACAACTGTATAATTTTGTAAAATCCGGTAACTTCAAACAGACAAAGGCAATTTTAAATTTTATTAAAGATGAAAATTTCAAGAAACGAAAGCTGAATTCCAGGCAAGTAAACTGGCTTTTAGAAAATATTGAAATCACATTGTTGAAAGTAGTGCGAGATAATGATGTCTCTTACGATGATTCAAGCTTAGCCGGTCTGTCCGAAGATTCTACCCTGGAAAATTACGAGCAGATTGCTCTGGAATTATGTGAAAAAAACAAACAACCGGAAAACGACAACCAGCTGATCGTACGCATTCAGGCTTATATTGATGAGAATTATGGGGATCCATCCTTATGTTTAAGCAGAATATCGGACCTGTTCCACATCTCCGAGAGTTACTTCTCCTTCCTTTTCAAAAAAACGGTTGGCGTAAACTTCTCTACGTATCTGGAACAGGTCCGCATGACGCAGGCAAAACATCTGCTGGAAACAACAAATATTAAAATAACTGATTTATACGTGGCAGTAGGTTACAACAATCTGACCAGTTTCCGCCGCGCATTCAAGAAAAAATACGGTGTAGCGCCCAATGCTATTCGAGAATAGCTATTTATTCTTTTTCAGTTGCTTTCTTGCGCAGCACTTCTTCAAAACGATCGATAGGTACCGGCTTGGAATAGTAGTATCCCTGCTGCCAGGTAGATCCAAACTGCTCAATATAGTCGCTGACTTCTTTATTTTCAATACCCTCAATGCAGGTCTCGGTATTAGTCCTCCTGGCATAATCCACGATGGACTGCACCATGGCCTGATTCTGAGGTTTTTGCTTAATATTACGGATGAAGCTCATATCTACCTTCAGTTCGTCAAAGGGCAGCTCCAGTGCCAGACTTAAGGAACTGTTGCCCGTTCCAAAGTCATCCAGTGCGATCTTGATCCCCTGGGAATGGAAAAATTCTACCTCTGCGCGCAGGAAATGAATATCCAGATCTCTGCATCGCTCTGTCAATTCGAGGCAAAGCTCCTCCGGCCTCGCACCGGTCTCTTTTAAAATATTCATAACAGCACTGCGGAACTCTCTGCGCTCCAGCTGTGCCGCCGCCACATTGACATTGACGAAAAAGCCTTCCGTCTCCTTGCGAAGCTTCTGTACATCCGTAAGTGCTGTCCGAAGGATCCAGTTTCCCAGATCAAAAATACAGGGGTCCTGTTCCAGCCATTCCATGAACACACCGGGGGACACCATCCCGTAAGGCTCCAGTTCCCAGCGGAGCAACGCTTCCATTCCCCGGATCTTGCCGGTCTTCGTATCGGCAATCGGCTGATAGAACATCCGGAAGCCTTCAAAGTTATGCGTAGCACACTGATGAATCACACCGATCAGTTCAAACTGGTTCTCGTCACTGCCGCAGACCTCATCATTAAAAATCACCAGCTCTCCATGATGCTCAAGCCGGGAATGGTTCAACGCGTAGGTCAGACGGCTGCGGACCGCATTTGTCTCCTTCATATAAGGTTCCATAAATATTGCGCCGGCAGATACCTTCAGAGGGATCTTTTTCCCCTCTACCTCTGTATTTTCAAAAGTTTCTACAATCTCATCGTATATCTGCTGCAGTTCCGCTTTGGATACCTTTTTAAAACTGATCACAAACTTCGCACCGGAGAGCCGGTATACATATCCTTTTCCCTTAAACAGGCGCAACAACTCCTGTGCCGCACAATTCAGAATCTTATCCGAAAAAGCAGCTCCGTACATAACATTGATATGGCTGAACTGATCCAGTCCGATCTTCAGTAGTGCCCCCTGTCCGCTTTCCTCCAGGAATTCCATGATCTCCCGGTCCAGCGCCGGTTCCGTATGCAATCCGGTGGTCGCATCCACCTCGTCGGAAATACTGTAGTTGTTATATCGTATTACGATCACAAAAGGCTTTCCATCCTTATCATTCAGCATTTTCGCCCTGGCACTGATCCGGATGTAGGTGCTTCCGTCACGCACCCGGTATTCCCAGGGCTCGTCCATATTTTTCCCGGCAACTCTCTCCCGGAATCCCCTCCGGAAATCCTCCAGATCATCCGGATGGATCGATCTTTTTGATTTTTCCTGTCCGCGAATGGTGTAGTTCTCCTGCATACCAAAATATTCCATCGCCTTCTCGGACCACCATGTCACGCCGTTCCGCAGATTGGTTATGGATATGTAGGATTTTTTCGCCAGGGAAGTAATGGCTTTTACAATATCCGGGAACAGGATGTCCACTTCCTCCCAAAATTTCTGTTCATCATATTTATTGATACTCATGTCTCCTCCCGGCACTTTCTTCTGTATGCCCACAGTCTCTTAATAGCATCCCCATTATGAATTATAACATATCGAAATGATGTTTACGATAGGATAATGAATATAAATTTTTTATGAAATAAAACATCTTATGATTGACTTCGAAAACTATCTGTAATACTATGCAATATAGCATTTATTTCAAATTTGAAATATTCATTTTTGTAAAAGGAGCCTTCGAATGAATACCGATATCGAATTCGTACAAAAATTCAATCTGGCTTACAACGCCATGTGCAAGCCTCTGTGCCAGCAGTTAAAGCTGCCACAGACAGCTTTTGATATTCTCATGTTCTTCGGCAACAATCCAGAATATCACACTGCCAGTGATGTCGTGGAGATCCGCCGGATCAAGGCGAACCTGGTGTCCGTCAATGTGGACAAGCTGGTGCGTGAGGGATATCTGGAACGCAGAGAAGCTCCGGACGATCGCCGGAAGACTCTGTTGTTCTGCACGGAGAAAGCTCAGGATATCATCGAAAAAGGCCGCATGATACAGAGTATTTTCAAAGATACTCTGCTCGACGGCACCGATGAGGCAAGCAAAGAGATCTTTTTCCACATGCTTCATGTCATGGAAGAAAATATGGACAATATCCTGAAAGGAGCTAAATAAATGCAGATTTTAATCACAATTCTTGTCACTTTTTTCGCCGGCATGGGAGCCGGCCTGGGCACCGGTTTCGCCGGAATGAGCGCTGCTGCCGTCATCAGTCCCATGTTGATCACTTTCCTCGGCATGGATCCCTATATGGCTGTGGGTATCGCCCTGTCTTCGGATGTCCTCGCCAGCGCAATATCTGCCTATACTTATGCAAAGAACAAAAATATTGATATCAAAAACGGTCTGATCATGATGGGAAGTGTGCTGGTATTCACCGTCGTAGGCAGCTACGTATCCAGCCTGGTGCCTTCCGCTACCATGGGGAATTTCTCCGTGTTCATGACTTTCCTGTTAGGTATCAAATTCATCGTCCGTCCCGTAATGACCACCAAGGAAGCCATGCAGGGCGTCTCCGCGAAAAAAAGAGCCATCCAGTCTCTGGTATGCGGTATGCTGATCGGCTTCATCTGCGGTTTCGTCGGCGCCGGCGGCGGTATGATGATGCTGTTGATTCTGACCTCTGTCCTGGGTTATGAACTGAAGACCGCTGTAGGAACCAGCGTCTTCAT
>OKVB01001105.1_pt1 | contig 10190 bp, 9 predicted proteins | sample 1606651 | NCBI WGS metagenome assembly OKVB01 (sample SAMEA3882518, study PRJEB24775) | human gut metagenome | biome: human-associated habitat; feature: intestine environment; material: feces | place: Netherlands | collected 2009/2010 | reverse complement strand
GGGCGCCCGGACCGGTCTTGCCGCCGGCGCCGTGCCCCATGGCGGTCACATTCTCAATACTTCCCGCATGAATCGCTACCTAGGCATTCGCCGCGATGAGAAGGGCCGCTTTCTTTTGCGTGTGGCGCCCGGCGTCGTGCTGTCTGAGCTGCGCAAGCAACTGGGCAAGAAAGTTCTGCCGACTGCCGGCTGGGACCAGGCATCGCTTGAGGTCTACGAGGAATTCCAGGAAGCTTCCGAGCAATTCTTTCCTACCGATCCCACCGAGGCATCTGCCTGCCTGGGCGGTATGGCGGCATGCAACGCTTCCGGTGCCCGTAGCTACGCTTACGGCCCCATGCGCCCTCACGTCACGGGCCTTCATGTCGCGCTGACCGATGGCGACCTGCTCGAGCTTCACCGTGGCGAGGTTTTTGCACAGGGTCGTCGCCTTTCGCTCGTCACGGTGCAGGGCCGCACGCTCGAGCTTGACCTTCCCGACTACACTATGCCCAAGACCAAAAATGCTTCGGGCTATTTCGTTGCTGACGATATGGATGCCATCGATCTGTTTATCGGTGCGTGTGGCACGCTCGGCGTCATCACCGAGCTCGAGATTGCCCTACAGGCGGCGCCTGCGGTCGTTTGGGGCGTGAGCTGCTTCTTTGACAACGAAGACAAGGCCGTGTCCTTCACCGATTCCGTGCGTCCCGTCCTGTCCCACGCGGCTGCCATCGAATATTTCGATGCGGGCGCCCTGGATATCCTGCGTCGTCAGCGTGAGCAGTCGACTGCGTTCGTCTCGCTGCCGGCGCTCGACAAAGACGCCAAGGTCTGTGTCTACGTGGAGCTCGACTGCGACGACGAAGCCCAGGCGACTGAGGAGCTGTATCACTTGGGGTGGGTGCTAGAGCTTGCGGGCGGCAGCGACGATGCGACATGGGTCGCGCGCACCGAGGTCGATCGCGAGTGTCAGCGATTCTTCCGCCATGCGGTGCCCGAGAGCGTCAACATGCTCATCGACGAGCGTCGCCGCACGGATCCCACCATCACCAAACTGGGTTCGGACATGTCGGTGCCCAACGCGCGCTTGGCCGATGTCATCGACCTTTATCGCAGCACGTTGGCCGAAAGTGGGCTTGAATCTGCCGCCTGGGGGCACATCGGTAACAACCATCTGCATGTGAATATTCTGCCGCGCGATGCGCAGGATCACCGCCGCGGCGGAGAACTCTTTGCCCAGTGGGCTTCCGAGGTCACGGCCATGGGCGGCGCCGTCTCCGCCGAACACGGTGTCGGCAAGATCAAGGCGGGCTTCTTGGAGACGATGTACGGTCACGAGGCCATGGTCGAGTCGGCGCGGCTCAAGCTCCAGCTCGATCCTGCCGGGCAGCTGGGTCGCGGTAACCTGTTTTCGGAGAAGCTCTTGGATGAGCTCGTCCAGAAAGGGGGCGCGTGAAGATGAGCGATTTCCATATGGTGGTGTGCGTCAAGGCGGTGCCGGGCAGCACCGAGGTCAAGATGGACCCCAAGACCAATACCATCGTGCGCGATGGCAAACAGGCGGTCATTAATCCCTTTGACGCGAGCGCTTTGGAATGCGCGCTGGCGCTGAAGGACGACTTTATCGGCTTTGGCATGGACGTGCGCGTAACGGTGGTGTCGATGGGCATCCCCGCGACCGAATCGCTATTGCGCGACTGCATCGCCCGAGGCGCCGATGACGCACTGCTGCTGACCGACCGCGCCTTTGCAGGTGCCGATACCCTGGCAACCACCTATGCCCTCAAGTGCGGCATCGAGGCGCTCGACGAGGACTTCGACCTGCTCATCTGCGGCAAGATGGCGGTGGACGGCGATACGGCCCAGATTGGTCCCGAGCTTGCCGGTGCCTTTGAGATTCCCTGTGTGACCGACGTGAGTTGCGTGCAGAGCACGGGCTTTACGACCTGTGGTTCACTGGCGCTTGTTCACGGCTGCGATGCCGGCGAGGAGACGGTCTATCTTGAGATGCCGTGCGCGATGACGACCGCCAAGGAGATTGGCCAACTGCGCATGCCGAGCATTGCCGGTATTCGTGCGGCCGAGGAGGCGGACGTGCGCGTGGTCAACGCTGCCGACGTGAACGCCGACCCCGCGCGCTGCGGCCTTGCCGGCTCGCCGACACAGGTCGTGCGATCGTTTGTGCCCGACCGCGACCAAACGTGCGAGGCCGTTGACGGAACGGCGCCCGAGCAGGCGGCAAAACTTGCCAAGATCATCGAGGGGATGGCATAGATGAGCGGACTGATTATCGATAGCGAAGCCTGTATCGGCTGCGTTCGCTGCGTTCGCGCCTGTGCCTCGGGCGGCATCGTAGTGGAAGGCGAGCGGCCCAACCGTTGCGCCCGCGTAACCGACGGCTGCATCCTATGCGGTGGGTGCGTCGACGCCTGCCCCGTCAACGCCATCTCGATCGAGCGTGACGAGGCCGCTGGTGCGGTGGACCTTGATGCATATCGAGACATTTGGGTATTCGTTCAGACCGACGAGCACGATGTCGTAGCCCCAGTGGCCTACGAGCTCATGGGCAAGGGACGCGAGCTTGCCGATGCTCGTGGATGCCGTTTGGTGGCGCTGGTCGGTATGGGCCCCGAGGGCTCTCTCGGTGACCTGGAGCGTTTGGTCTGCGCCGGCGCGGACGAAGTTCTGGTCTGTCGTGACGAGCGCCTGCGTCAGAACGACGCGGAGGTCTACGCTCGCTTTATCTGCGATTTGGTAGCCGAGCGTAAGCCCGAAGCCATTCTGTACGGTGCGACCGCCTTTGGCCGCGAGCTGGCGCCTGGCGTTGCCGTGCGCCTGCAGACGGGCCTTACGGCCGACTGCACCGTGCTTTCGATGGATACGGAGACGGGACTGCTGCAACAGACGCGTCCGGCGTTTGGCGGCAACCTGATGGCCACCATCGTCTGCCCCAATCATCGTCCCCAGATGGCAACGGTGCGTCCCGGCATCTTTAAGGCGCCCGACTTTGACTACGACCGCTCCGGCACGATCACCCAGATATCGCTTGCGGATGATGCTAAGGCTCGTGTCGAGATCTCGATTCCCGCCGAGGAGTGGGGGCAGCAGGCATCAATTGCCGATGCCGAGCGCCTGGTCGTGGTGGGTCGCGGCATTGGTTCCAAGAAAAACCTGCCGCTGATGCGAAGGCTCGCCGAGGCTCTGGGAGCCGAGCTTGGCTGCACGCGACCTGTCGTGGAGGCCGGCTGGTTGGAGTATCGCCATCAGATTGGCCAGACGGGCGTATCGGTTTCGCCCAAGATTCTCGTGAGTATCGGTGTTTCGGGCGCCATCCAGCATCTTGCCGGCATCGGTGGGGCGGAGTGCATTATCGCCATCAACGAGGACCCGGATGCCCCCATCTTTGGTGCTGCCCAGTATAAGGTTGTCGGCGATGCCGTCGAGGTCGTCGAGGAGCTGCTGGCCCAGCTTGAGCGCTAGGCGTGCGCCAACCAGTCGCGCGTCTCGTCCTTTAGGCGCTCCCAGGTCGCTTGCGTGGCGGGATCGGTAAAGGGGCGCGCAATGCCAAAGGGCGCATCGAGCAGGCGGTAGATATCGCCCTGCTCGCGCGCCAGCGCGCGGCTCGCTGGATAGACGAGCTCAAACATAAAGCAGATGAGTCCCACCAGGTAGTCTGCGGGCTCGTTGCGTTCATCGCGTGCGACGCAGCGGCGCTCGTCAAAGGCAGCGAGAGCCGGTGTCGAGAACCGGCTGGCGAGAAATGTGTCCTTATCAACCTTGAGGATGGTGTCGACGGTGCTGTCGGCGATGGTGCGCATAATGTCGATTTTGTCGCCATCGCGCACGATATCGCAGAAGCGCCGTGTACGCTCGTCGAGTTGTGCCGGCAGGCGAAAGTCGCTGTGATAGGCGATGCTCGCGCGGATGAGCTCGTCGTGCTCGTCGGTCTCGATAAAATCTCGGATGCTTGTTGTGGCAGGCGCGTCGTCGGGGTTCTCGCCAAAGAGGACCCCGACGCCCAACGCTGCGTGGCTCATACTCTCGGCGTCCTTAAAGGTGTCCCAGCGCCGCAACTGCTCAAAGCGGCCCATATCGTGTAGCAGGCCGCAAAGACATGCCAGGTCAATATCTTCTGACGACCAGCCCTGCTCGCGCGCTACGGCATCGCATGCCTCGGCCACGTGGTACGTATGCTCAATTTTGAGCGCGATGCGTGGGTTGGTGGCGTCGTAGGCATCGGTGTAGCTTTTGAAGGCCGCGCGCGCCCGGTCTCGATCGATAGCTGTCATAATGACTTCCTAAAAAGTTGTGTCTTTCGATCCGGTGGCAATTGTAGGTGAACTCGGTTGCCACCGGGCGATGATTCTGCCGCGTCGTTGAATGCGGCTCGGAAATCTTGTCGGGACGAGGAACGCTATGGTGCTCAAAATCGTTAAAACCGTCTGGCCGGTGATGCTTACCTATGTTGCGATAGGCGCGCCGTGCGGAATGATTATGGCGCAGACGGGAATGGAGCCCTGGATGGTTTTTGCTCTGAGCAGCACGTTTGTGACGGGTAGCGGCCAGTTTATGGTCTGCAATCTGTGGCTGGCAGGTGTGCCTGCGGCATCGATTGTCGCAAGTGTGGCCGCAATCTCCTCGCGCTTTGCACTTTATTCGGCATCAATCGCGCCCCATCTGAGGGGTGCCTCGAAGCGTCAGACGCTGGCTGTTGCCGCGACGCTTACCGAGGAGGCATATGGCATCTCGCTTGCCAAGTTGGTTGAAGGGGAGGATTGGGGCCCGCGCGAGTCCTTTGCGCTCAACGCGATCCTCATCGCGACATGGGGCGTTTCGTGCACGATGGGCGCCGTTGTAGGCGCCGTTGTCGATGTCCCCACCGCTATTGCTGGCTTTGTCTGCACCTCGCTCTTTATCTGCCTGCTCTTTTCGCAGCGACTGTCGCGCGGCAATGTCGTGGCTGCCGTTATGGCTGCGGTGTCTGTCGCCATATGCAAGTTCTTGGGGTGGACGAATATCGCCGTGCCGGCAAGCGTGCTCGTCGGTGTTGCCGCGGCGCTTGCGTGCGATGCTTTCGCCGAAGGAAGGGGCGCTCGCGATGCCCGTTAATGAGTTTTTGGTCCTGTGGCTGTCGTCATGGGCGGCTATCGCGTTTTTCCGCATTGCCCCGGCGTTTGCCTTGCGCGGGAGAACGCTGTCGCCCCGCGTTACCGAGGCCTTGGGTTATATTCCGCCCGCCGCCTTTGCGGCGCTGGTCGCTAACGATTTGATAAGCCCTGGCGCTTTCGACGCCGGCTTGTGGCAGGGCTTGATTCCCTGGATTGCGGCTGCCGGTGTCGTGGCGGTGGCAATCAAGACAAAGTCGATGTTGTGGTGCTGCGTCTCGGGCATCGTGTTCTATATCGTTTTGAGCCTTGTATAAAAGCAAGGGCGCGTTTGGCGTCCCGGCCCAACGAATCGAATTTCTCACCGAGCCGGTCTGCTTCTTCTGGTACCATGGTCAAACTTTACTGTAGCAAAGCGTGACGTGGGCTTTTGTTCTGCGTCAGCGGAAATGGGGGTTTCATGGCACAGGAAGCGACCGCCAACGAGCAAAAGAAATTCAAGGTACCGCGTATCCCGGGCGACATCATGATCTATCCCATGATTGTTGGCCTTTTGCTCAACACTTTCTGTCCGCAGGTCTTTGAGATCGGCGGCTTCTTTACGGCTGCCTGCCGTGGCGGCTCCAATACCATCGTCGCTGCGATCCTGCTCTTCGTGGGTGCCGGCATCAGCTTTAAGTCCACGCCGGGCGCTATCAAGACCGGCATCGTCGTACTGATCCCCAAGCTTGTTGTTGCAGCCGCCCTTGGCTTGGGTGTGGCATATTTCTTTAACGACAACTTCCTGGGCTTGAGCTCCGTGTCTATCATCGGCGGCATCACGTTTTGCAACATGGCGCTCTATACGGGTATCATGGGCGAGTTCGGTGATGAATCCGAGCAGGGCGCCGTCGGTATCCTGTTCTTTACGGCCGGCCCCGCCGTCACCATGATCATCCTCGGTGTCTCTGGTCTCGCCAACATCCCCGTCGGCACCATCATCGGATCCATCCTGCCGCTTGTTATCGGCATGGTTCTGGGCAACCTCTTCCCGTTCATCAAGAACCTGCTGGTCCCCGGCGCCAATCCCGCGATCGCTGTCATCGGTTTTCAGCTCGGTGCGTCCATGAGCCTTTCGAGCTTTATCACCGGTGGCATCTCGGGCATCCTGCTGGGTCTCATCACGCTCTTTATCGTCGGCCCCATCACCTTTGCGTTCGAGCGCCTGTGCGGTGGTAACGGCAAGGCGGCCGTTGCCTGCTCCACTATCGCCGGCACGGCTATGACCACGCCGGTCGCCCTCGCCGAGGTCGCACCGCGCTACGCCGAACTTGCGCCCACCGCGTACGCCCAGATCGCCACCGCCGTCATCATCACGGCAATCATGGCTCCGATCCTGACCGGCTGGGTCGATAAGATGTTCTGCCACGGCAAAGAGGATCTGTCGGTCGAAGGCGTCGAGGCTATTGAGGAAGCCGTCGCGACCGACATCGACGGCGAGTAATCGTCGACGCGAGTCAATCAAGCCGGCGTGTGCAATTCGCGCCGTTTGAGCGCCCGAACGAAAGCTGTCTTGCAGTGGCGTTCGGGCGCTCTGCTATTATTCCCATTACCCCTGCGGAGTAGGGGGTGTTTATTGTCCAGACACGAATCGGGCGATTCTGACCACTTGGATATTGAAGGGATGGCGTCTAGTGGTTAAGGCACTCAAGATTGAGATATTCCTGCTATGCATGATTGTTCTTATCGGGCTTGCCGCGCGAAGCCGTCGCTCCTTGTTCTCGAGTACCCAGCAGCTCTTGTTTAGCATGCTGGGCTACACCTCTGCTGCCTACATTTTCTTCGATATGATCTGGACGCTCTCGGACGGCGTGAGCACTCCTGTAGGCATCACGGCCAACTGGATTTCCAACGCGGTCTCGTTTTCGCTGTTCGCCATCGCGTGCCTCATTTGGTTTTTCTATTCCGAGACAGTGCAGGGCTCTCGCCTTTTGACTGCGCGCTATAGGGTGGCGCTCGTGACGTTGCCAACCGTATTGGTGGTCGTGCTGGCATTTACCAGCTACTGGACGCACACTATGTTCTATATCGATGCGCAGGGCGTATATCGTCGCGGAGCGCTTTATATGATTCAACCTATCGTTAGCTACTGCTACATCATATATACGTCTTTGCATGCCTTTATTCAGACTCGAAAAGTCGAAAGTCTGCAAAAGAAGGCCATTTATCGCACCCTCGCCTTTTTTGCGGTTCCCGCTCTGGTGGGCGGTACCTTCCAGGTTTTGTTTTCGGTACCGGGCCTTTGCGTCGGTATATCGCTGAGTATCCTGCTGCTCTACATCATCTACCAGGAGCAGCTGATCTCGACCGACCCGTTGACTGGCCTTAACAATCGCAACCGTTTTGAGACCTATATGCTGTCGCTCTTCTCAAATGTGGATCAGGCCGAAGATGTGTACCTGCTTATGATGGACGCCGACGGCTTTAAGCAGATTAACGACCGCTATGGACATGTGGAGGGCGACCATGCCCTCCAGGTTATATCCGCTACGCTCAAAGAGGTCTGTTCGGCGTCTGGCGGCTTTATCGCGCGTTATGGCGGTGATGAGTTCGTGGTGCTTCAAAAGGCGACGGCGGAGCAGGATATCATGCATCTGTGCGCGACAATCAACGATGAGCTCGCGCGCGCCGAGGTTCCGTATCTGTTGCGGATGTCCATCGGCTATGCACGGGTCGGTGATGGTGTCGATACCTGGCAAGACTTACTTCGCGCTGCCGATGCGGAGCTCTACCGCGTCAAGGCCGAGAAAAAGAAAGCCGGCGTCCAGATACGCTAGAAAAAAGGGCGCACGACCGTTGCGATGGTCGTGCGCCCTTTTTGCGTTGGCGGGGGCCACCGGCCATAACGCCCAGGCGCGGTGCGGCAAGACGAGCGTCTGCCGCCGCGGCTCGGTACGAAATCAACGAGAACCAGTGCACTCCATTAAGCTGAAGCGTGCGAACGCCCTCTCTAAAAAGATGAGCTCGCTAGGCTTTTTTGGGTTTGTTGACGATGATGATGCCACCGCAGACCAACAGCAGGGCAACGATGACGGTAACGGGGCTCGTGCCAGCGCCCTCGCCGAGCAGCAGTGCGCTCAGCAGCACACCAAAGACGGGGTTCATAAACCCAAAGACCGAGACGCGGCTGACGGGGTTGACGGCAAGCAGGCGCGACCACAGCGAGTAGGCGACCGCGGAGATAAGCGCCATGTAGATGATGAGCGCGATGGCGGGGGCAATCGCCGTGGGGGAGAGCGCGCCACCCATCAAAAAGCCGATGGCGGTGAGGACCAGGCCGCCGACTAAGAACTGCCACCCGGCAAGCAAGACGCCGTCGTGTTCGCGCGAGAAGATGCCGATCAGGCAGGTCGAAAGGGCACCCGCGACGGTGGAGGCCAGGATAAAGCCCTCGCCGTTGAGCGCAAAGCCAAAGGTGCCATCCGCGCCCGAAAGGTTGACGAGCGCGACACCGGCAAAGCCCAGTACGCAGCCGAGCACCTTGGCCGCGTTGAGCTTTTCGGTGCGAAACGCCAAGGCGGCAAAGAGGATAGCCAAGAAGTTGGCGCTGGCCTCGATGATGGAGCTCGACATAGCGCTTGCACGGGAGAGACCAAGGTAGAAAAAGAAGTACTGGCCGATGGTCTGGAAGAGCGACAAGATGCAGATGGGCTTGATATCACGCGCTTGCGGAACGAGCGGTCGGCGCTGGGCCACGCTCATGCCAACAATGACCAGCATGCCGGCAAGCGTGAAGCGCAGACCCGCGAAGAGCAGCTGCGAGGCGCTGTCGTGCGCGGGAATGCCAAAGAGGCCGTAGCCGATCTTGATGCAGGGGAAGGCGGAGCCCCAGAGCGCGCAGCAAACGAGACAGCCCAGGATGAGTCCGGGCAGGGTGGCGAGATACGGCTTGCGGCTTTCCATGATGTCCTTCTCCTATACGCGCAAAGCAAAAAAGAACCCGCCACCGGGTGTGCCGGTGGCGGGTGTTGTTACCCGAGGGGGGTAATGAAACACGGCTCCATAGCATATCAAATTTAAGCTCTTGACCTGCTGTGATGGTCGGGAGCTATTTCTATTTCGAGTAGTCGGGCAACCTCTCGGCAACCAATGCCGCCGCTATCCCAAAAAATAATTTGATGATTCTTGTTGCACTCGTATTCAAATACGACTACTATAGGTGCCAAGGAAGGTCGTATCCTAATACGACAAACAAACCTAGAGAAAGGTTCGAATGATGCAACGTAGTTTCCAAACCGCCCGTGAGTGTGCCGTACTCGCCCATTATTCCGCTGCGCAGGCGGTGATTGATGGAGTCTCTAACAAGCCTTCGCCGAGTGATGCCCTTATGAATGAGCTTGACCGTCTCGATAGGTTCGAGCGTGACGGCGGTACTGTTCTCTCGGATGTTATTATGGCGCTCCCGCCCTCGCGTTTTCACATTCCGCCCTCGTTCCCGTGCGGACAGCGTTTCGTCTTTTCCGTGACGGGCGCTGAACTCATTGACCGTCTCAACGCCCTGCGCGACCGCTTGAGCGTCCAGACCCCTTCTATCCGCCCGATGTATCTTAATTACGTGATTCGTTACGTTCTTCGCTGCGGCTATGCCCTCTCCCATGAAAAAGAGTTCCGCGATGTTTTGATTGTCGCTGGTACCGATGCCGAGGACAATCCCGCCGCCTTTGACCCGCCTGAACTTCTCTCGGGTAGTGTGTGCCGCGTTCCGTCCGAGACTGCCCGCAAAAAGCATATGACCTTCGCCCGCATCGACCCGTCCATATTCGACCAGTCCGACCTGTTCCCGAACGGCAAAGTAGATGCCGAGGGTTTCGCGGATGATAGCGAGATGTTCTGATGCCCGATGTAGACATAACGGTTGCACGTCAATGGGGCTTCGCTGATACGGGAACCGAGTGTCTGTCGGGTGAACGTGAACCGTTCCCCGCCGACTTTGATGCAGATATAGAACCGGGCTGGGAGACGTTCGCCCTCTCTCTTTGCCGTTCGGAAAAAACCTTCCGCGGCTTACCACCAGTCTTGGTTGGGCGCACCGTTCATTTCCTTCATAAACCTAAGAAGCGTAGG
>OKVB01001104.1_pt1 | contig 10192 bp, 8 predicted proteins | sample 1606651 | NCBI WGS metagenome assembly OKVB01 (sample SAMEA3882518, study PRJEB24775) | human gut metagenome | biome: human-associated habitat; feature: intestine environment; material: feces | place: Netherlands | collected 2009/2010 | reverse complement strand
TATTTTGGTTGAATATGGGGGTGGCAGTATGATTAATTATTCAGAAGATGCAAGCAGACAGTATCATATTCAGGTTGCCAAAGGTGAAGTCGGACGTTATGTGATCATGCCGGGAGACCCGGGAAGATGTGAAAAGATAGCGGAATATCTGGAAAATCCGGTTCTGGTTGCAAGTAACCGGGAGTTTACGACTTATACGGGAATGCTGGATGGTGAGAAAGTCAGTGTGACATCGACAGGAATCGGAGGACCGTCGGCAGCAATTGCAATGGAAGAACTGGTACGCTGCGGAGCAGATACATTTGTCCGGATCGGAACCTGCGGTGGAATGCAGCCGGAAGTAAAAAGCGGTGATATTGTGATCGCAACCGGTTCGATCCGCATGGAAGGGACAAGTAAAGAATATGCACCGATCGAATATCCGGCAGTTGCCAATCTGGAAGTAACGAATGCACTGGTGCAGGCTGCAAAAGAAGATGGCTGCACCTGGCATACAGGAGTGGTACAGTCAAAGGATGCATTCTACGGACAGCATGAACCGGAAGCAATGCCTGTCGGCTATGAGCTGCTGAACAAATGGGAGGCCTGGAAGAAGATGGGATGTCTGGCTTCCGAGATGGAATCAGCGGCACTGTTCATCGTGGCCGGTAAATTACGTGTCAGAGCAGGTGCATGCTTTCTTGTTATGGCAAATCAGGAAAGAGAGAAACTCGGACTGGAAAATCCGGTGGTACATGATACTGATATGGCAGTCCGGACAGCGGTCGGGGCAGTCCGAAATCTGATCCGGCAGGATAATGAAAAAAATAAGTAGAATCATTCGGAAAATCATGTATAATACTGATTACCAGAAATGAAATACGAATATAAAAGCGGGGAAACAAGATGGGGAAGACAGAAAACAGCAAAACATATCATACAAGTCAGTTGATTGAGACCGCGATAGAACAGTTGAAATATTCTTATACACCGTACTCCGGCTTCAAGGTCGGGGCAGCACTGTTGGCAAAAAATGGAACGGTTTATACCGGATGTAATATTGAAAATGCGGCATACACGCCGACAAACTGCGCGGAACGTACCGCTTTTTTTAAGGCAGTAAGCGAAGGTGTGAAAGAATTTCAGGCAATCTGTGTCGTTGGCGGTAAGGCTGGCGTGCTCACAGAATATACAGCTCCCTGCGGCGTGTGTCGACAGGTTATGATGGAGTTTTGCAACCCGGAAACCTTCCAGGTCATTCTGGCAGTGGATAAAGAGCATTATAATGTGTATACGCTAAAAGAACTCCTGCCGTTAGGGTTTGGACCATCTAACCTGGCGTGAAAGCTGCTGACCGAAGAAGATTATTATGAAGTATGCCGGAAGATGCCGAATACAGAGTGATCTGGCATTGAATCCGGCAGTTATAAAGCAGCATAAAGAATTGCAGGAGAAAAAATTATGACAAACGAACAGTTAAAAGCATTACCCAAGGCAGAGCTCCACTGTCATCTGGACGGGTCTTTAAGCCGGGAGTTCATGGAGAGCCGGCTGGGAAGAAGGGTACAACCGGAAGAGCTTAGCGTGTCCGATGACTGCACAAGCCTTGCAGAATACCTGGAGAAATTTTCTCTTCCGGGTCAGTGCATTATGGATGAAAAAGGGCTTGAGGCAGCTGGCTATGATGTACTTCGCACCATGAGCCAGGAGAATGTGCGCTACGCAGAAATCCGTTTTGCACCTCTTCTTTCCGAGACCTCCGGAATGAACTGCCGTGCTGTGATCGAGGCGGTATTAAAAGGCCTTGAGCGGGGCAGAGCAGACTTTGGAACGGAGTTTGGTGTGATTACCTGTGCCATGCGTCATCACAGCCAGGAGGATAACAGCCGGATGATAAAAACAGCTCGTGAATATCTGGGATATGGTGTATGTGCAGCGGATCTGGCAGGTGCGGAAGCAGCTTATCCCATGGCACAGTTTATGGAGCTTTTTCAGAACACCCGTAAGCTGGAGATGCCCTTTACCCTTCATGCAGGAGAGTGTGGAAGCGTACAGAACATTGTGGATGCTGTAAAAGCGGGAGCTGGCAGGATCGGACATGGAATCGCCATGCGAGGTCATTATAATATTCAAAAAGAGCTGGCTGACAGAGGCATTGGAATTGAAATGTGTCCCATCAGCAATCTTCAGACAAAAGCAGTAAACAGTCCGTCAGAATATCCCATCCGAGAATTTCTGAACACAGGATTGAAGGTTTCCATAAACACGGACAACCGTACAGTGAGCAATACAAGCCTTACCAAAGAGCTTCAGTTCATTCAGAACACGTATGGCATTCAGGAGGAAGAGATACGGCTGATGATGAAGAATGCAGTGGATACGGCATTTGCCACCGATGAGGTGAAAGAGAGACTGTATTCTGAACTGGGAATAAAAGGATAAAATATTGGAAACGAGGGATTTTATTTTGAAAAAATATGAAAGGATTTTCGTGATCGTTCTGGATTCTCTGGGAATCGGTGCCATGCCGGATTCAGAGAAATTCGGGGATGTGGGAGTGGATACATTCGGACATATTCTGGATAAAATGGGCTCCCTGGAAATACCAAATCTTAAGAAGCTTGGAATGTTAAATCTTCATCCGGCAGGAAATATGCAAGGTGTGGAGAAGCCGATTGGCCGTTACATGCGCGTAAGCGAAGCCAGCAATGGCAAGGATACCATGACCGGTCATTGGGAAATGATGGGAATTAAGACAGAGAAGCCGTTTAAGACTTTCACAAACACCGGCTTTCCGCCGGAGCTGATCGCGGAACTGGAGAAGCGCTGCGGCAAGCGCGTGATTGGAAACAAGAGCGCCAGCGGAACGGAGATCATTGAAGAGCTTGGAGAAGAAGAAATTCATACAGGTGCCATGATCGTGTATACTTCAGCCGACTCTGTTCTTCAGATCTGCGGAAATGAGGAAACCTTTGATCTTCAGAATCTGTACCGCTGCTGTGAAATTGCAAGAGAAATTACCATGAAGGATGAATGGAGAGTTGGCAGAGTTATTGCAAGACCGTACATTGGTAAGAAAAAAGGTGAATTTAAACGTACCAGTAACCGTCATGATTATGCATTGAAACCCACCGGACTTACCACGTTAAACGTGTTGAAAGATCATGGATTTGATGTGATCGGTGTTGGAAAGATTCATGATATTTTTTGCGGAGAAGGCATTACAGAAACTCATCATTCAGACAGCTCTGTACATGGAATGGAGCAGACAATTGAAATCTGCAAGAGAGATTTCAGAGGGTTATGTTTTGTTAATCTTGTAGATTTTGATGCATTATGGGGACACAGAAGAAATGTGGAAGGTTACGGAAAAGAGATTGAGAAATTTGACAAAAATCTGGGTGTGTTGTTAGAAGAAATGAGAGAGAATGATCTGCTTATTCTCACTGCAGATCATGGAAATGATCCGACTTATACAGGAACTGACCATACAAGAGAATATGTACCATTCATTGCTTACTCAAAGAGAATGAAAAATGGCGGTGCGATAAAAGACGAAGATACTTTTGCTGTGATCGGTGCTTCTGTGGCGGAGAATTTTGGAGTGCCAATGCCTGAGGGAACAATTGGACATTCTGTTTTAAAAGAGTTAATGTAATAACGATTGTAAAAAAAGACAGGAATATTGAAAACAGGCGTTTTCAATCTCCTGTCTTTTGTGCTAAAATAGGAAAAGAATTTATCTGACTAAATCGTTAAAGAGAGACAAGTGATAAATTGTAAAAAGATAAAATGATACAGAAAGGAAACAGTTTTTATGGAAACAGGAACAATTTTTAAATTTCATAATGACCTGGATACAGACCAGATCATAGCATCACAGTATCTGTTACTTCCTAATCTGGATGAGATGAAAGGTCATGCATTTGAATCTCTGGATCCGGATTTTTCAAAGAAAGTAAAACCGGGAGATTTCGTGGTAGGTGGAGAAAACTTTGGATGTGGTTCTTCCAGAGAGCAGGCGCCTGGTGTTCTGAAAGCGTTGGGAGTACAGGCAGTTGTAGCAAAATCTTTTGCTCGAATCTTTTACAGAAACTCTATTAATATTGGTCTGCCGGTAATTGTCTGCAAAGATCTTCCGGACGAAGTAAATACCGGAGATAAGATGGTTCTTCATATGTCAGAGGGAACAGTTGAAGCTAACGGAAAAACATATTCCTGCACAAAACTTCCGGAATATATGCAGAATATTTTGAATCAGGGTGGTCTGATCGCATCTCTGAACAAGGAGGAGAAGTAAAATGGGAATGACAATTGCAGAAAAGATTATTGCTGCGGCAGCAGGTGTTGACAGCGTAAAACCGGGAGATATCCATACAGTTAAACTCGATCGTCTCATGAGTAATGATGGAACCACACATCTTACGGTTGATATGTATAACAATAAATTGAAAAATCCGCACATTGCAGATACAAGCAAGCTGGTGTTTATCGTGGATCATAATGTACCATCTGACAGCCCGAAAACAGCAGCATCTCAGAAGAAGATGCGAGATTTTGCAAAAGAACATAACATTGATTTCTGGGAAGGAAAAGGTGTCTGCCATCAGGTTATGATCGAGAATTATGTCCGTCCGGGTGAACTGATCTTTGGTGCAGATAGCCATACCTGTTCATACGGTGCATTAGGTGCATTTGGAACAGGCGTAGGATGTACAGATTTCCTTTATGGTATGGTAACAGGTACTTCATGGGTACTGGTTCCTGAGAGCGTAAAATTTAATCTGACAGGTAAACTTCCGGAAGGAGTTTACGCAAGAGATCTGATTCTTACAATCATTGGGGAAATCGGAGCAAATGGATGTAACTATCAGGCAATGGAATTTACAGGCGAGGGTGCGAAAACACTCAGTATCAGTGATCGTATGGCGCTTTGCAATATGGCAGTAGAAGCCGGTGCAAAGACAGGTATCTTTGAAGCAGATGAGAAAGCTATTGAATATCTGAAAGAACATGGACGTGAGCCAAAGGCTGTATATCACAGTGATCCGGATGCAGTTTATGCGAGAGAATATACATTTGATTTATCAAAAGTCCGTCCTGTAGTTGCGAAACCTGATTTTGTAGACAATGTTGTGCCTGCAGAAGAAGCCTGCGGAATTGAAATCAATGAAGCATTTCTGGGATCCTGTAACAACGGACGTATTGAAGATCTGCGTGTCGGTGCAGAAATCATCAAGGGCAAGAAGGTTGCTGAGGGCGTCAGATTTCTCGTTGTGCCTGCAAGCCAGACTATTTACCGCCAGGCATTAAAAGAGGGGCTTATTGAAACGTTTATGGAGGCTGGAGCCATTGTTATGAATCCGAACTGCAGTGTATGCTGGGGAAGCTGTCAGGGTGTGATCGGTGAGAACGAAGTTCTGATCAGTACAGGAACACGTAATTTCAAAGGTCGTGCAGGACACCCAAGCTCCAAAGTATATCTGGGATCAGCAGCTACTGTTACAGCATCTGCCATTACAGGAAAGATTGCGCTGGCAAGTGAAGTGTGGTGCTAATTATAAATGTTTCACGTGAAACATTTAACCGAATCAAGTAAATTTCCTGCGAAGGTTGCGAAAAGCAATAGACAGCAGGTGGAGATTTGTTTGTATCAGGAGGAGAGCAAGCTCATCCTGATAAACTGCGGAGTAGTTATTCGGTATGGTATAGAGTCGCGTAGCAAAGCGGATATTCACAATTCGTTTGAATGAATTTTAACTTGTGACTGTGAAAGTACTGAACAGTTACAAGTGAAGATAGAAGATAAGAGGTAAGATTATGGAAAAATTCACAGGAAAAGTGTGGGTTCTGGATGATGACATTGATACAGATATTATTATTCCAACAGAATATCTCGCACTGAAAACAATCGACGATATGAAACAGTACGGATTCAGTCCTCTGCGTCCGGAACTGGCAGGACAGATTCAGAAAGGCGACATTATTGTTGCAGGAAAGAACTTTGGATGTGGTTCTTCCAGAGAACAGGCACCGGAAATTATCAAAGCACTGGGAATTCAGTGTGTAATTGCCAAATCTTTTGCGAGAATTTTCTTCAGAAATTCTATTAATAATGGTCTGTTACTGATCGAGCAGCCAGATCTTCATGATGATATCAAAGAAGGTGATGAAATCACTGTGGTAATGAATGAACATGTAGATTACAATGGAAAACAGTACCCGATTGCTTCTCTTCCGGAAAATCTGATGAGCATTATTCAGGCTGGCGGACTTGTAAAAGCCATGCGCAAACTGAATGGGCTGGATTGATTTGGAAAGGAGAGGAAAATGGGCGAGACAGTTATTGAGAAAATTATAAGAAACAATGTTGGAAAAACAGTAAAGCCTGGAGACATTGTAACGGTCAATGTAGACAGGGTTATGATTCATGATATATTTATTCCATTTGTAGCAGAAAAGTTTAAAGAAATGGGCTTTACGAAGCTCTGGGATCCAGATAAAGCAGTACTCATATATGACCATCTGGTTCCTGCAAGTCAGTTAGATGATACCAGACATTTCCATGCGGGAGATGCTTTTGCCAGAAAATATGGCATGAAAAATGTTCACAGAAGTGATGGAATCTGCCACCAGTTAATGACAGAGGCAGGTTATGTAAAACCGGGAAATATTGTATTTGGTACAGACAGCCATACTACTACCTACGGATGTGTAGGCGCTTTCTCTTCCGGTATCGGATATACAGAGATGGCAAGTATTCTGGGAACAGGAACTATGTGGATCAAAGTTCCTGAGACAATTAAGGTTGTGATCGAGGGAGAACTTCCGGGAAATGTTATGTCCAAAGATATCATCCTGCGTCTGATCGGTGATCTGGGAGCTGATGGAGCAACATACAGAGCACTTGAATTTACCGGCAGTACAGTAAAGAATATGACAGTAGCAAGCCGTATGACTATGGCAAATATGGCGATTGAGGCAGGGGCAAAATGTGCGCTGTTTACACCGGATGAAAAAACTGCAGAATATTGTGACATAGAGTTGAATGAGTTCCAGAAGAGCCTTACAGGAGATGAAGATGCAACCTATATGAAAACAATCACTTATCGCGCAGAGGATTTTGTACCGGTTATGGCATGTCCGTCTCAGGTAGATAAGATTAAAAATGTAAGTGAACTTGAAGGAACAGAAATAGATCAGGTATTTATCGGTTCCTGTACAAATGGCCGTCTGGAGGATCTCAGAGCTGCAGCAGAGGTGTTAAAGGGCAAAAAGGTAGCAGATTACGTTAAATTGATTGTAACTCCTGCAAGTCGTAAAATATACTGTCAGGCAATTGCAGAGGGAATTATGGATACTCTGGCAGAAGCAGGTGCAATGATCACACATCCCGGATGTGGATTATGCTGTGGACGTGCAGGAGGTATCCTTACCGACGGTGAACGTGTAGTAGCTACAAATAACAGAAATTTCCTTGGTCGAATGGGAACATCTAAGGTAGAGATTTACCTTGCATCACCAAAAACAGCAGCAGCGTGTGCAATTGCTGGTAAAATTGTAAATCCAGAGAAATAAAACGTACAATAAAATCAATGCGATATAAATTGTACAGATGAGCAACGAAACTACAGAATAACAAAAGAATAAAATTAACGGATAAGTCCACTGCATTATTTATAAAAGGAGTAAGCAGTGGACTTATTTTTTGTCAGAGAACGACATTATGATATGTTTCATATCACATAATAAATCATCTGACGAGATAATAAGGAAAGAAAAGGCGTGGAAAAGCCTGTAAATTTGATTGCATAGAAAAAGTTTCTCAGACAGAATTGTCCAATGTGAGTCTGATCTCCGACGAAAACATGTGCTTTTTGAACTTAAAATTGAACAAACAGAATCTGCGAAATGACAAGAAAGCCGCATAAATAAAAGGAATTTCAAAAACATCAAAACCTAAATTGAACATATATTGAACTGAAATAAGAAAAGCTAAATTCTGGTTCAATGTATGGTTCAAAATATAAATTAAACTAATTGAACCAATGTAATGAAAATAATCAACATGTTCAATATAGTTCAATTAATAATGAACTATAAAATAAACTAAAAGTTGAACTTTACTGATGAAATTGAAAATAATAAAATTTACCGTTGAATTATTAGTTCAATTATAGTATAATAGCAAAGAAAAAAACTTGAAAAAGCTGATAAAATGCGGGATTTAAAAATGAACAGAACATATATTCGCGTATGATACTGAAAGAAATACATTTGAACTTAATTAATGTTTGGATGCCTGTATGTATTTTGATTCCCGTATAAACAATATAATATATTTGTTCTTTCTATAACATATATGCGAAAGAATTAAGAAATATAACAATAACCATTGATTATAACAATATAATTTGTTTTTTACAGAGAACGGAGATAGTATTTATGAATAATATATTTGCTGAACGATTAAAAAAAGCAATGGAACAGAAGAATATGAAGCAGATCGACCTTGTAAAAAAGGCGGCAGAGCAGGGCGTGAAACTTGGAAAGAGTCATGTGAGCCAGTATCTGAGTGGAAAAACAACTCCCAGATCAGAAATTCTTAATTTTCTGGCGACAACATTAGGAGTAGAAACTGAATGGCTGAAAGGAACCGATGTATCTGTAGACACTTTAAAGAAAGAGACAAATGAGGCAGGATTTCAAATGGAAAATATGAAATTTGATTACAATTATAATAATATGAAAGAAAATGACAGAGAGGCAGTTGAGGAAGCACAGGTTCGTGAATTTAAAAAATCGTCTAAGCTGAATAATGTGTTATATGATGTAAGAGGGCCGGTTGTAGAAGAAGCTGCACGTATGGAAAATGCAGGAACTCAGGTTTTGAAACTTAATATCGGAAATCCGGCACCGTTTGGATTCAGAACACCGGATGAAGTGGTTTATGATATGAGACAGCAGTTGACAGAGTGTGAGGGATATTCCCCTGCAAAAGGTTTATTTTCTGCCAGAAAAGCAATTATGCAGTATGCACAATTGAAAAAGCTCCCTAATGTATCTATTGAAGATATTTATACGGGAAATGGCGTCAGTGAACTGATTAATCTCAGTATGTCAGCTCTGTTAGATAATGGAGATGAGATTTTGATTCCATCTCCAGATTATCCGTTGTGGACAGCATGTGCAACTTTAGCTGGTGGAAAAGCAGTACATTATATTTGTGATGAACAGGCAGAATGGTATCCGGATATGGATGATATCAGAAAGAAAATTACTAGCAGAACAAAAGCAATCGTTATTATAAATCCGAATAATCCGACTGGTGCGTTGTATCCGAGAGAGGTATTACAACAGATAGTAGATATTGCCAGAGAACATCATCTGATCATTTTCTCTGATGAAATCTATGACCGTCTTGTAATGGACGGAGCAGAACATATTTCCATTGCTTCAATGGCTCCGGATTTATTCTGTGTAACGTTCAGCGGTTTATCCAAATCACATATGATCGCGGGCTTTAGAATCGGATGGATGATTCTCAGTGGCAATAAGGCAGTTGCAAAAGATTATATAGAAGGAATCAAGATGCTTTCTAATATGAGACTTTGTTCTAATGTACCGGCGCAGTCAATTGTTCAGACTGCATTGGGCGGACATCAGAGTGTGGAGAGTTATATTGTTCCTGGTGGACGTATTTATGAGCAGAGAGAATTTATTTATAATGCGCTGACAGATATTCCGGGAATTACCGCTGTGAAACCGAAAGCTGCATTTTATATGTTCCCTAAGATTGATACAAAGAAATTTAATATCGTAAATGATGAGAAATTTGCATTAGATTTATTAAAAGAGAAGAAGATTCTGCTTGTACATGGCGGTGGATTTAACTGGCATCAGCCGGATCACTTCAGAGTGGTTTATTTACCAAGAATAGAAGTATTAAAAGAAGCAGCCGGCAAAATCAGAGATTTTCTGGAATATTACCAGCAGGAAATATAATCTGTCAGTGAGAAATGGGTACTATGTTTCACGTGAAACATAGTACCCATTTCCTGATATTATAAAAACTTTTGGTCAAACGGATAAAATCATCCATTTTGCTACGCAGCTCTACATCGAATAATTGTGCTGCAGTAGATTTGCTTGACTCGGGTCAAGCGGATAAAATCATCCGCTTCGCTACGCAGCTCTACACCGAATAACTGCT
>OKVB01001101.1_pt1 | contig 10248 bp, 10 predicted proteins | sample 1606651 | NCBI WGS metagenome assembly OKVB01 (sample SAMEA3882518, study PRJEB24775) | human gut metagenome | biome: human-associated habitat; feature: intestine environment; material: feces | place: Netherlands | collected 2009/2010 | reverse complement strand
TTAGCATTAGCTATAGGTTGTATGAGTGGGTGTGGAGGCAAAAACAACAGTTCGTCAGATATAAGTGCAAGCGGGATGAAAATATTATTTTCATTATCACAAGCGGATGATTTCAGAAGTGCGGTTGCAAATAAAGCAAAAGAAACGGCTGAAAAGGCGGGGGCTACAGTTGATATTGTAGATGAAGAAAATTCTATTGAAAATCAGGTAAGTGATATCAAGAAGGCTGTATCAGAAAAGTACGATGTAATAATATGTGGTCTGGTTGATATAGATACTGCTTTTGAAATTGAAGCGATAGCGGGAGATATTCCGATAGTATTCTTTAATACATGCCCTGACAGTGACAGACTTGAGGCAGATAAATACATATATGTAGGTTCAAACGAGGAAGATGCCGGTAAATATCAGGCAGAAGCGGTATTGAAGGATTTTTATTCTCAGAACAGGGAGATAAAAGCTGAGGATTATCTGGTACCGGAAAATAAGGGCGAGTATTTAGATATGGCATTTGCCAATGTAACGAGTTTTCTGTATGTCAGAAGCGAACCGACAAAGGAAAGTGAATATGTCGGAAAGCTGTATCCGGGATACGCGGCGAAGATCACAGGTCCTGTGGGAGAATGGACGGCAGTCGAGTCGGGAGATGTCACCGGATATGTAAAAACAGAATATATACTGACAGGAGCAGAGGCGCAGACGTATGCGGAGAATCTGGTAACGGAAGCGCAGCAGGAAGGAAAAGAAGAAGCAGAAGCATTTACCTATGCAGTGTCCAGAAAATCTGAAGAAGCGCAGATGACGCAGGAAGTCCAGGAAAATGTACAGCAGACGGAGACTACCGAGGTTTCCGCACAGCCGGCGTCAAATGGACAGGCAATCGTCGATTATGCATGCCAGTTTATTGGAAATCCGTATGTCTGGGGCGGCACAAGTCTGACAGATGGGGCAGACTGTTCCGGATTTGTACAGTCTGTATTTGCACATTTTGGAATCAGTCTTCCACGGACAACGTATGACCAGATCAATGCCGGCGTGGAGGTAAGCTATGATCAGGCGATGCCGGGAGATCTGATCTGTTATGATGGGCACATCGGAATTTATATTGGGAACGGTCAGATCGTCAATGCACAGAACCCGGAACAGGGAATCGGGATTTCACCGGCGACTTATACGACAATTCTTTCAGTAAGAAGAATCGTGTAAAAAGCCTGGAAACACCAGTGAAAGCAGACATTTGAAAAATGCGAAAATGCTGAATTTCCGTGGGTTATCCACATTGTCCACATAAAAACATACGTTTTTTGTGGAAAACGGGGAAAATATTTTACAAAAGCAAAGAAACCTTAATATCCGAGCAATACAGTCGGATATTAAGGTTGTTTTTTGGGATAAATGGTATTATAATAAGGGATACGAAAAGTAAAGGAGGAAGAAAGATGGCAGTCGAAGTAACAAAAACAATGACAATTGGCGAATTGCTTCAGGTAGCTCCACAGACAGCACCGGTTCTTATGGAAGTTGGAATGCATTGTCTTGGATGCCCGGCTTCACAGGGTGAGTCTCTTGAAGAAGCAGCAATGGTTCATGGAATTGATGCAGATCTTCTTATCGCAAAGATCAACGCACTCTTAGCAGCTGAAGCATAGACCGTGAATAAATAAAAGATATAATTTAACGGGGACGACAGATCATTAATCTGCCGTCCCCGTCTTTTTCGCCAAGTTAAGAATTGTGTATTTGTCTGTTATTTAAATGAAGTCAGAGTCTGTATTGCGTTTTTGGCAAGGATCATATCACAGTGTTCTTCCAGAAATGCAAGTGATATACCACCACCCTGTTCCGGTGAACCATACTCGGAGAGCATATTACAGATCCGGTTAAAATCAGAAGACGGATGCTCCCCCTGTGCAAGTGTCAGGATGTACATGTTCTCTGCTTCATCCTTGTAAAGTGTGTTCGGACCATCATACATCTCAACTAAAAAATGACTGGCATGAATCACACTGTCAAGTCTTGAGAAAGAGAAAAGCCGGACCGGTGGAACAGAAGGTTCAGCAGGAGCTGCTTCTTTGGCTTCTGAAGCAGGAGCCTGTTCCTGGACCGGAGTATCGGCAAGTGCTTCCGGGTTCTCCGGGAGCTGGGATACAGCCTCTTTCATCTGGCGGAGAATGTCGAGAAAATCTTCGGCTCCGTCAAGTTTTTTCAGATGTTCCAGCACGGATTTGTGCTTATCAGCAGCTTCGTCCGCAGGAGTAGGTGTGAATCTGGAAAAACGGGTATCCAGTTCATCCGGATCATCAACTTTGGTTATATTCAGAACAATAGAATCACCGGCGGTCGGGATTGCTTCGATCATCAGTGGCAGATTGTCGCTTTCAAATCCAAATTCAGAAGCGGCCTGCTGCATCATCTCGCGGAATAAAGATTTTGCCTTCTCGGAGCCGTAAGCAAGCTCGCTGAGCTTTAACTGTCTCTGGGCGAGATCATCACGGGTAAGTGTGCAGCGGATCTGATTATCATTTATCTTTTCTATCTTCATAAAGTATCACTTCCTATTCAATCAAAAATCTATCTGAACAATTACTAATAGTATAAACAAAAAACGGAACGATGTAAACAAAATAAAAAATAAAAAATGCTTGCTTTTTTATAAACTCTTTCTTATAATGGCGTTACAGGAAAATAAGACAGACCAGTCAATCGCACAAATCTTGAATTTATCATACGCATTTCGCACACAGCGTACAGAATCAAGTACATTCAGGTCATATCAGACGATTTATCAACAGAACCTAACAATTGAACCGAAGTATGGACAGTGATCATTTTCTTGTCATCGGAAAAAGCACAGGAGAAGTAATATATCACAAGTGTTGCCTTATGGTCGCTTTTTGCCGTAAAAACTGTCTGACTCAAGGGGGAAATATGGACGAGCAAGAGAAAAAGTATCAGGATTTATTTACGGAACTGACAAATTATGAGCGTAGCGGTGTCCGGATGCAGATGAATGGCTTTCCGGCAAGTCCGCTTCAGATCGTGTCAGCGCATATGGTAAAAGAAGAAAGTAATTATATGCGGGATTATATTCTGGATGAACAGGGAATGATCCGGGAACTGGATTTTAACAGTATAGGAACAGACCATTCACAGGTGAAATGAAAAAAGCAGAGCCCCCTCGCCAGGACATGACCTGTGGGGAATGGAAATAGTTTTCAGATGTGTACAAATGGCAGATATATGTGATATAATAACCTAAAGTGTGCGCATATTACAAGCTTAGTTAAGCTGTGAAAATATGCTGCAAACAGGAGGTGTCATGTGGACGAAAGAAGAATGACCAATGAGCAAAGGGAAAGAGAGCGCAGACGCAAAGCTGCGGCAGCAAGAAAAGCTGCTGCAAGATACGAGGATCCGGGCGTAGGTTATCAGAGACGGAGAAGAGCAAGAAAAAGACGTCGCCGTGTCAGAAACGTGTGTATTGCATTGCTGGTGATCTTTATAGTTGTCATTGGGCTTGCCGGTGGAACAATATACTGGATAAAGTATGGGCCGACAAAAGAAACCTATGATTTGAATAAATATTTTGGAATTACGGCAAAGTCGCAGATGGGTGTAACGATCAACAACGAGGTACTGGATGCTCAGGCAATTACAGAAGGCGGAACTGCATATCTGTCTTATAACTTTGTACAGGATTATATCAGCGATCGTTTTTACTGGGATTCCAATGAGCATATGCTTTTGTATACACTGCCGAGAGATATGGTAAAGGCAGCGGCAGACAGTAAGGATTATTCTGTTTCAGATACTGTGAACAGTGAGGATTATACAATTGTAAAGACAGAAGGAGATACAGCATATATTGCACTGGATTTCCTGCAGAAATATGCAAATTTTGACTACGAAGTTTATAAAGATCCGGCAAGAGTCGTGATCACCAGTAAGTTTGGAGAGCGTCAGACGGCAAAGGTTAAGGATGATTCCCAGGTAAGGATTCTGGGAGGTGTAAAAAGTCCGGTGCTCGAAGAAGTGAAAAAGGGAGATAAGCTTACGGTTCTTGAAGATGTAAGTGACTGGAAAAAAGTCTGTACAAAGTCCGGAATTGTCGGGTATATTCAGAAGTCAAAGCTGAAGGATGCCAAGAAAGAGACAATCTCAAGAGAATTTGAGGAACCGGATTATACAGGAATCAAGAAAGATTACAAGATCAATCTGGTATGGCATCAGGTCACAAGTGAAGCTGCCAACGAAGGGATTGAAGATGCGCTTGCAGCTACAAAAGGACTCAATACGATTTCCCCTACATGGTTCAGTGTAACGGATAATTCCGGAAATATCAGTTCCATTGCAAGTACAGACTATGTGGATTATGCACATCAGTGTGGAATGGAAGTATGGGCGCTGGTTGATAATTTCGACCAGAATGTAGACGATATGGAGCTGCTCAGTCATACTTCAAGCAGGGAGAATCTGGAGAATCAGCTGGTAAATGCAGCACTTCAGAATGGAATTGACGGAATTAACGTGGATTTTGAACAGATACCGACGGATGTCGGAGATCATTACATTCAGTTTATCCGGGAGCTTTCTGTGCTGTGCCGGGTGAACAATCTGGTCCTTTCTGTAGATAATTATGTGCCGAAGGGTTATAACACACATTATCACAGAGAAGAACAGGGGGTTATGGCAGATTATGTGATCATTATGGGATATGATGAACATTTTGCCGGTTCCTATGAAGCAGGTTCTGTGGCATCTTACAATTATGTAAAAGAGGGAATTGAAGAAACCCTGCGGGATGTACCGGCAGATAAGGTGATCAATGCAGTACCATTCTATACAAGGCTGTGGAATGAGACACCGAAGACGGACGAAGAGCGTGCGGAAGATCAGGGAACCGAGGCTGAAAGCTATTCAATGAAAGTTACCAGCGAAGCACTTGGCATGGAAGAAGCAGCACAGCGGGTAAGCGAAGCCGGAGCAACTGTGACATGGGATGATACGGCGAAGCAGAACTATGCAGAGTGGCAGGGAGATAACGATTCAACCTACAGGATCTGGCTGGAGGATGCTTCTTCACTTGAAGTCAAACTCGGACTTATGAAGGACAATAATCTGGCAGGAACGGCAGCATGGAAACTTGGATTTGAGACTTCCGATATCTGGGATCTGATTCAGAAATATGTAAACTGATTACATAATGAGAAAGGTATAGAAAAGAGCTTTCCATGCATATATTTGTAAAAATATATGCAGGAGGCTCTTTTTTGAATAAAAAAATCAGTGAAATAGTAAAAAGGGGGAAAACTATTTTCAAGAGCAAAATAAAGTGGATTCTGGCTCTTGTTTTACTGACGGGATGTATTTATGGCAGCTATACATTAAGCAGGTATACCGAGGCGGATCAGGTGGAGGCAAAGCAGGATCAGGTAATCCTGGATGCCGGACACGGGGGAAGTGATCCGGGAAAAATCGGGCTGAATAACCTTCTGGAAAAGGATATCAATCTGGCAATTACTAAGAAAGTGAAAAAATGTCTGGAAAAGGAAAAGATAACAGCAGAGCTTACAAGAAAAGAGGATAAAGGGCTTGGAACAACAGGAGACGGAAGTAAAAAGACAGAAGATATGCAGGCAAGAGTGAAGATGATCAACGAGACGAAACCTGTCCTTACAGTGAGTATCCATCAGAACAGCTATGAAGACCCGGAAATTCATGGAGCGCAGGTGTTTTATTACAGCCATTCCCGGGAAGGAGAGGCTGTTGCGAAGATCCTGCAGGAAAGTTTGCAGGAGATTGATCCGGAAAATCACAGGCGGGCAAAAGCAAATGAGACCTATTATCTTCTGAGGCGGACAAAAGTGCCTACGGTGATCGTGGAATGCGGCTTTCTGACTAATCCGGAAGAGGCAGAAAAATTGTCGGGAGAAGAATATCAGGAGCAGGTTGCAGAAGCTGTTGCAAAAGGAATCGCAAAATGTCTGGAATACCTGAACGAGTATGGAAATTAAAATTGCCATGCCATGTGGATAATGCTATAATGAAACACATGGAAACAATAATAAAAAAAATAGACAGAAACCAAATAGATCAGGTGATTATGGAAGAAGCCGGTTCAATCCTGAAGAACGGCGGTCTGGTGGCATTTCCGACAGAGACAGTCTACGGACTGGGGGCAAATGCGCTTGATGAGGAGGCAGCGAAAAAGACCTATGCAGCAAAAGGACGCCCGTCAGACAACCCGCTTATCGTCCATATTGCGAGACTGGAGGATCTGGGTGCGATCGTTGAATCTGTACCACTTATTGTAGATGAGATCGCGGCACATTTCTGGCCAGGGCCACTTACGATGATTTTCAATAAGAACGAAAAAGTTCCGCTGGGAACAACCGGTGGTCTGGAAACGGTCGCTGTGCGTATGCCGGATGATGAGATTGCCCGTGAGCTGATCCTTGCAGGAGGCGGATATGTATCAGCACCAAGTGCCAACACATCCGGAAGACCGAGCCCGACGACTGCACAGCATGTGGCAGAGGATTTAAGTGGCAAGATCGAGATGATCCTGGATGGAGGAAGTGTAGATATCGGAGTAGAGTCTACGATTCTGGATATGACGGTGACTCCACCGATGATCCTGAGACCGGGAGCGATCACAAAAGAGATGTTAAGTGAAGTGATCGGTGAGGTGGCTGTGGATGAAACTTTGATTTCAGAGAACAGCACAAAAGCACCGAAAGCACCGGGAATGAAGTACCGTCACTACGCGCCGAAGGCAGAGATGATCATTGTTGACGGAGAGCCTGAAGAGGCTGTTCGGGCGATCAAGCAGATTGCTTACGAGCAGGTAAGACTTGGATATAAGGTGGGGATCATTGCGTCTAATGAATCGGTTGATCAGTATACGACCGGTGTAGTAAAATGCATAGGTTCCCGTGTGAATGAAAAGACGGTTGCGAGAAACCTTTATAAAGTTCTACGTGAATTTGATGAAGAGGAAGTTGATTACATTTACAGTGAAGCATTTCCGGAGGCAGGTATCGGAACTGCGATCATGAACCGGCTGGGCAAAGCAGCAGGACATCATGTACTGCAGGCATCTGAGATCACGAAGCTTCAGGATTACCGCAGGATTGTATTTGTGAGCAACAGCGCGAACTGTCGTGCTCCAATCGCAGCAGCAATTCTGAAAAAGCAGCCGCTTTTCCAGGAATACGAGGTGTGTGCGAGAGGACTTGTGGTTCTCTTCCCGGAGCCACTGAATCCGAGAGCAGAAGAACTTCTGGCGAGACATCATATTGAGACAGAAGGATATGAGACTGTTGCATTATCAGAAGAGGAATTTGGGGAAGATACGCTTGTTCTGGCAATGCAGGACAGTATCAAACAAAAGATACAGAATGATTATCCGGTAAAAGGACAGGTTTATACACTATGTGAATTTGTAAATGGAAGCAAAGAGATTCCGTCTGTATATGGTCAGACACAGGAACAGTATGAGCAGATGTATGAGCTGATCCAGGGGTATGTCAAAAAACTTGCCAATAAGTTAAACGAGGAGGCAAAAAACAAATGTCAAATGTACACGTAATGGATCATCCGCTGATTCAGCACAAAATCGGGATTATCAGAAGAGAGGAAACAGGTTCAAAGGATTTTAGAATGATGATCGGTGAGATCGCAATGCTGATGTGCTATGAGGCAACCAGAGATCTGAAATTACAGGATGTCGAGATCCAGACACCGATCTGCAAGATGACAGCAAAAGAGCTTGCAGGAAAGAAGCTTGCTGTTGTCCCGATCCTGAGAGCAGGACTTGGAATGGTAGAAGGTATGCTTGCGATGATTCCGGCTGCAAAAGTAGGTCATATCGGTTTGTTCCGTGATCCGGAAACTCTTGAACCGGTAGAATACTACTGCAAACTTCCGGCTGACTGTGAAGAAAGAGAAGTATTTGTAGTAGATCCGATGCTTGCTACGGGAGGATCCTGTATCGCAGCGATCCAGATGCTGAAGAACAGAGGCGTAAAAAATATCCGTTTTATGTGTATTATTGCAGCACCGGAAGGAGTAAAGAAGCTTCAGGAAGCTCATCCGGATGTTGAAGTGTATATTGGAGCATTGGATGAAAAGTTAAATGAACATGGATATATTGTTCCGGGGCTCGGAGATGCCGGAGACCGTATTTTCGGAACAAAATAGAGGAACCGATTATGAGTGGAAAAAGACAGGATTATATTTCCTGGGATGAATATTTTATGGGAGTTGCCATTCTCTCGGGAAGACGGTCAAAAGATCCGAATACCCAGGTGGGATGCTGTATCGTAAGTGCAGATAACAAAATTCTGTCAATGGGATACAACGGTCTGCCACGAGGCTGTTCGGATGATGAATTTCCGTGGGAACGGGAAGGTGAGGATCCGCTGAAGACAAAGTATGTATACACCGTACACAGTGAACTGAATGCAATCTTGAATTACAGTGGAGGAAGTCTTGAAGGAGCCAAACTTTATGTATCGCTTTTTCCGTGCAATGAATGCGCAAAAGCAATTATTCAGGCAGGAATTAAAGAAGTTATTTATGATTGTGACAAATACGCGGATACAGCGGGAGTAAAAGCATCAAAACGAATGATGGATGCAGCAGGAGTGAGATATCACCAGTACCATCGAACAGGCAGAAAAATTGAATTTGAGATATAAAAATACAGGTACGCTTGCATTGCGCTTGCGTACCTGTTTCAAAGAAAAGGGAGATAGAAGAAATGATTCGGACAATACGTGTAGAAGAAATAACAAAAAACATCAAAGAAATGTGCATTGAAGCAAATCATTTTCTGTCACCAGATATGGCAGAGGCAATGAAATGTGCCGAAAAGAATGAGGAAGCACCACTTGGAAAACAGATATTGGAACAGTTGCAAGAGAATTTGAAGATTGCAGGAGAGGATATGATTCCGATTTGTCAGGATACAGGAATGGCAGTAGTGTTTCTTGAGATTGGTCAGGATGTTCATCTTGAAGGAGGAGCATTGGAAGATGCGGTAAATGAAGGCGTACGTCAAGGTTATGTAGAAGGTTATCTTCGTAAATCAGTCGTTGGAGATCCGTTGATCCGTGAGAATACAAAGGATAACACGCCGGCAGTTTTGCATACAAGAATTGTAGATGGAGACCAGGTAAAGATAAAAGTAGCACCGAAAGGTTTCGGAAGCGAGAATATGAGTCGTGTATTTATGCTGAAACCGGCAGACGGAATTGAAGGTGTAAAGAATGCAATCCTTACAGCAGTCAGGGATGCAGGACCAAATGCCTGTCCGCCAATGGTAGTCGGAGTCGGTATAGGTGGAACATTTGAAAAATGTGCACTGATGGCAAAAGAAGCACTTACAAGAGAGGCGGGATCACACTCTGAGATCCCATGGGTTAAAGATCTGGAGGAAGAAATGCTGGATACAGTTAATAAACTTGGAATCGGCCCGGGCGGACTTGGCGGAACGACAACCGCATTAGCAGTTAATGTGAATACTTACCCGACGCATATTGCAGGACTTCCTGTAGCGGTCAATATCTGTTGTCATGTAAATCGCCATATTATCAGGGAGGTGTAAATACTATGGAAAAGCATATCACAGCACCTATTACAAAAGAAACAGCAAAATCTCTTCACGCAGGAGATTATGTATATGTCACCGGAACTATTTATACTGCCAGAGATGCAGCACATAAGCGGATGGACGAAGCATTGGACAGAGGCGAAGAATTACCAATTGATATCAAAAATCAGGCAATTTATTATATGGGACCATCTCCTGCAAGAGAGGGGCGTCCAATAGGATCTGCCGGACCGACAACCGCCAGCCGTATGGACAAATATGCACCACGTCTTCTTGATCTTGGACAGACAGCAATGATCGGAAAAGGAAAAAGAAGTCAGGCGGTAATCGATGCTGTTGTGCGCAATGGGTGTGTATATCTTGCGGCAATCGGAGGAGCTGGTGCCTTATTGTCCAAATGTATAAAATCATCAGAGGTTGTTGCATATGAAGACCTTGGGACAGAAGCAATCCGCAAGTTAACCGTAGAAGAATTTCCGGTCATTGTCTGCATGGATTCGGAAGGAACCGATTTGTATGAAACCGCTGCAGAAAAATACAGGGAGGAATTTGTATGAAACGAATTATCCTGATGGTGGTGACCAACCTGTTCTTCGTAATTGTCTGCTGGCCGAAGCTGTGCCGTATGGCGG
>OKVB01001098.1_pt1 | contig 10272 bp, 9 predicted proteins | sample 1606651 | NCBI WGS metagenome assembly OKVB01 (sample SAMEA3882518, study PRJEB24775) | human gut metagenome | biome: human-associated habitat; feature: intestine environment; material: feces | place: Netherlands | collected 2009/2010 | reverse complement strand
ATCGTACAGAATGGATAGTTTGCGGATTCAGCACCAGCTTTTGTTAAAGAGTTAAATAATGTACTCTTTCCGACGTTTGGTAATCCTACGATTCCTAATTTCATAATCTATTAATTCCTTTCTCATGGGTATTCTTTAAAACAGACCCGGAAGAAAATATCCAAGGCCATACTGTGAATAGTTTACCATAAGAGACTTGAAAAGAAAAGAGAAATGGGATAAGATATCTTTGATTTAGACAACAAATGTATGCAGCAAAATGAGGTAGAGACTTATTAAGATGATAGAAAGGAAGAGAAAGCGATGGAACATCAAATCAGATTTCCACATCTTGGAATTGTACTGAAAAATGTCGGTGATGGAATTAATATCGGTGGCTTTGAAATTAAATATTACGGAATGATCATTGCAACAGGCTTTTTACTTGGACTGATCGTTTCCTATTACGCAGCAAAACATGAAAATAAATTCAATCCAGAATTAATTTTCGACTATCTGATCGCTATGATCATTCCAGCAATTGTTGGAGCAAGACTTTATTATGTGATTTTTTCATGGGATTATTATAAGAATCATTTATCTGAGATCATACAGATTCGAAATGGAGGACTTGCAATTTATGGAGGAGTGATCGCAGGAGCGATTACATTATATATATTCTGCAAGAAGAAACATATATCAATGCTTCAATTTGGAGATGTTGCAGTAAAAGGACTGCTTGTTGGGCAGATTCTTGGACGATGGGGAAACTTTTTTAACAGGGAAGCATTTGGATCTTATACAAATAGCCTGTTTGCAATGCAGATTCCAACGAACTTTTTTGTGGAACATGGAAGAATTGATGAAATTATATCCAATGGATTATATGATAAAGCAACCTATGCAGTATCTGGAAATGAAGCAGCAACTTTTATCCAGGTACATCCAACCTTTTTGTATGAATCTATGTGGAATCTTGCATTACTGCTTTTAATCATATTCTTTTTTACAAAGAGAAAGAAATTTGATGGAGAGCTGATCGCAATTTACTGTATTGGATATGGAATTGGAAGATTTCTGATTGAGGGACTACGAATGGATTCCCTAATGATCGGATCGACAGGAATCAGGGTGTCCCAGATGTTAGCACTGATCCTTGCAGTTTTTGGAATTGGCTGGATCATATATAACCGCAGAAAATCACGGAAAAATCACAGATAAATCACACAAAAATCACACATCTAAGCACGAAAAGAAGGGAATTTTATGCACTTTCAGCAAGCCCCTTCTTTTTTGTGCAAAAAAACATGAATTTCTAAGAAAAAACTAAGATTTGATTGTGCATTATTCCTTGCAATTTATAGAGGTATCGTATAAAATAATGTTTATAGGTGGTTAGAAGTGGTGGAAAGTGGTGATACCTGTGTTTATGGGAGAATTTAATCACACAATCGATGCAAAAGGCAGGCTGATCATCCCTTCACGATTCCGCGAAGAGTTAGGTCAGGAATTTGTGATGACAAAGGGATTGGATGGGTGCCTGTTTGTGTTTCCACAAAATGAATGGGAAAGCTTTCAAGGAAAGTTAAAGACATTGCCACTGATCAATAAAGATGCCAGAAGATTTTCTAGATTTTTTATGGCGGGAGCAGCTCAGTGTGAGATGGACAAGCAGGGAAGAACATTGATCCCGGCAACACTCAGAGAATTTGCTCAGATGAAGAAAGAAGTTGTATTAACAGGAATGGCTGATCGTATCGAGATCTGGAGTAAGGAGAAGTGGATTGAGAACAATTCTTACGAGGATATGGATGATATTGCAGCCAGCATGCAGGAATTAGGATTAAGCATATAAGTTAGGTGGATTATGGAATTTAAACACATTTCCGTTTTACTAGACGAAACGATTGAAGAACTACATATTAAACCAGACGGAATCTATGTGGATGGAACTCTGGGAGGAGGCGGACATGCATATCATGTATGCCAGAAACTATCAGAGAAAGGAAGATACATAGGGATCGATCAGGATGCGGATGCGATTGCTGCAAGTACGAAGAGATTAGCCCCATTCAAAGATAAGGTAACGATCGTGCGTGATAATTATGTTAACATGCCAAAAGTATTACATGATCTTGGAATTGAACATGTTGATGGAATCCTGTTAGACCTTGGAGTTTCATCATTTCAACTAGATGAGAAGGAACGTGGATTTACTTATAGAGAAGACGTTCCGCTTGATATGAGAATGGATCAGAGACAGTCGCTGACAGCCAGAGACATTGTTAATGATTATTCAGAGATGGAACTGTTCCATATTATCAGAGATTATGGTGAGGAGAAATTTGCAAAGAATATTGCAAAACATATTGTCAATAAGAGAAAAGAAAGTCCAATCGAGACAACCGGACAGTTAATAGAAGTCATCAAAGGTGCGATCCCGATGAAGGTCAGAGCGGTTGGAGGACATCCTGCGAAGAAGACTTTTCAGGCGATCCGTATCGAATGTAATAGAGAATTAGACGTACTGAAAGACAGTATTGATGCGATGATCGATCTTTTAAACCCAGGTGGAAGATTATGTATCATTACTTTCCATTCCCTAGAAGATCGTATTGTCAAGAGAGCTTTTAAGAAGAATGAGAATCCTTGTACATGCCCGCCAAACTTCCCAGTATGTGTATGCGGCAACGTATCCAAAGGAAAGCAGTTAACAAGAAAACCTATCATTCCAGGGGAAGAAGAACTAGAATACAACAAAAGAGCAAAAAGTTCCAAACTTCGAGTATTTGAAAGGGCATAAAGAGGGAGAAGATCAATGGATAAGACAAGACAAGAACGTTATAATATGATATATGGCAATACAGCGAGGAAGATTGAAGCCAGCACACAGCCGGCAAGCACACAACCAGAGAGAAAACAAAGACCAAGAAGAAAAATACAGACAACACCGCAGACCAAACAGAATCAGAAAAGAGTGCAATCTATTGATCTTGCATTTATCAAGGTATTGGTTGCAGGAATCTGTGTGATCGCAGCAATGAGTTTTTTTTATCTGTCAGAGCGTGCACAGTTTATGAAGCAGAAATCAGTTCTTTCTGATTCAAAGACACAGCTTAATACATTACAAGTAGAGAATGAGGATATGAATTTAGAAATCGAACAGAGTATCAAATTTGATACGATTGAGACAGCTGCAAAGAAATATGGAATGAGCAAACCAGATGCAAGCCATATTCTCCGTTATGAGAGTCAGGATGCTGAATATATACGGCAGTATGGAAAGATACCAAATGCAGACTAAGAGGTGGTTGACTTGAAGAAGAGAAGAAGAAAACCAATCAGACGATTAAACAATGCTATGAAAAAACGTACGATCTTTGCGTGTGCTTTCATAGCACTTCTTTTTGTTATTTTGATCGGAAGACTTGTCTATTTCAGTGTTTTTAAGAATAATATTTATAAGAGACAGGTTTTGTCACAGCAGAATTATTCCAGTGAAACACTTCCTTATAAGAGGGGGGATATTCTGGATCGTGATGGAAATATATTGGCAACAAGTCAGAAAATGTATACATTGATCTTAGAGCCAAAAAATATTCTAAGATCTGATAAGATACAGAAAGAAACGATCAATGCACTTCATAAATATATGAAGATCGATAAAGATGAATTATTAAAATTTATAAAAAAACATAAGAATTCATATTATTCTGTGTATAAAGATGAACTTGCCTATAGTGATATTGCTGATCTTAAGGATTTTATTGCTTCTGATAAGGCAGATAATGTCTCAGGAATTGTATTTAGTGAGAAATACAAACGCCGTTATCCAAACCAGTCATTGGCAAGTCAGATGATCGGATTTGTTTCTGATGGAACGATCGGAACAGGAGGTATTGAGCAGTATTATAACAGTACACTCTCTGGAGTGAATGGAAGAAAATACAAATATCTTAATGAGGAACTGGAACAGGATAATTCAATTGTAGAACCAGAAAATGGACAGACAGTAGTATCAACACTTGATTCTAATATTCAGAAGCTGGCAGAAAAAGAGCTCGCTAAATTTGAAAAAAAATATGGCAGTAAAGGAAGCAGTATTCTTGTTATGAATCCAAATAACGGAGAGATTTATGCTATGGCTAATTCTACGTCTTATAATCCGGAAAGCCCAAGAGATGACAAAAATCTGCTGAAGAAATACTCACAGAGCCAGATTAATAATATGAGTGAGAAACAAAAGACAAAAGCTTTCAATGAGATTTGGAAGAATCCAATTGTTTCCAATGCGTTTGAACCAGGATCCACTTATAAGCCATTTACTGTGGCAGCAGGATTGGAAGAAGGAATCTTAAAAGGAAATGAAACATTTTACTGTGACGGCTATCAGAAAGTAGGTCCACATACGATCCATTGTTCTCACAGAAATGGACATGGGCTGATCACATTGTCACAAAGTATTTCACTTTCCTGTAATGATGCTCTGATGCAGATTGCAGAGAAAGAAGGAAAGAATGTATTTGCAAAATATCAGAGAAATTTTAATTTTGGAAAGAAAACAGGAATCGATCTTCCAGGAGAAGCACAGACAGCATCACTGCTTCATGATGCGAAAGATATGACAGCAGCAGACCTTGCAACAAGTTCTTTTGGACAGTCATTTAACTGTTCTATGATTCAGATGGCCAGTGCTTTCAGCTCATTGATCAATGGTGGATATTACTACAAACCACATGTTGTGAAACAGTTAAGAAGCAGTTCTGGAGAAGTTGTAAGTAATATAGAACCTACAATGGTAAAACAGACTGTTTCTAAGGAAACTTCAGATAAATTAAAAAAATACATGAAAGAAACCGTAGAATCAGGAACTGGAACAAAAGCGAAGATGAAAGATTATTCGGCAGGAGGAAAGACTGGTACGGCACAGAAGATACCAAGAAGTGCAGGAACATACATTGTATCATTTTGTGGATTTGCACCAGCTGAGAATCCACAGGTACTTGTATATGTTGTGATCGATGAGATTCAAAAAGAATCTCAGACAAATACAGGACTTGCAGTGGAGGTTGCTAAGAACGTATTAAAGGGTTCATTAAAAGAACTAAATGTTCCAAAAAGCAACAAAAAGTAATATAGAAAAATTTTCTTCATAACCTTATTAATAATAAAGTGAGGATTATGGAGATGAGAACGAAAGCAAAGAAAAGACTTTTGCTTGTTGTGAGCATGGTTTTCACAGGGTTTTTGGTTGTAACGATAAGGCTTTCTTATGTAATGATCGCTCAAGCGGATAAATATTTAAGCTTAGCCAAAAACCTGCACCAAAGAGACCGGGAGATCAAGGCACCAAGAGGCAATATTTACGACAGGAATGGTGTAAATATTGCTTCAAATAAGGCAGTCTACTCGATCTCTGTGATTTATTCTCAGATAACAGACAGGGAAAAAGTAATTAAAATATTATCTGAGAATCTTCTGATCGATGAATCTTTGATCAGAAAAAAAGTATATAAAAATTCAGTAAGGGAAAAAATTAAAAGTAATGTAGAAAAAAGCATCGCTGATCGCATCAGGAGATATAAACTTGAGGGGATTAAAGTGGATGAAGATTACAAAAGAGTTTATCCATATGACAAACTAGCATCGAAAGTCCTTGGATTTACAGGTGGAGATAATCAGGGAATTCTGGGATTAGAAGTTTTTTATGACAAGTATTTGAAAGGAAAAACTGGAAGGATCCGGACACTCACCGATGGCAAAGGTGTGGAGATTGATGGTGCATATGAGGAAAGGGAAGAGCCGGTTTCGGGAAATGATCTTTATACATCTTTGGATGTCAATCTGCAGAATTATGCAGTACAGGCATGCAGGAAGGTAAAAAAAGAGAAGAAGGCGAAACAGGTATCTATGATCCTTATGAATCCTCAGAATGGGGAGATTTATGCAATGGTAAATGAACCAGAGTATAATCTGAATAAACCATTTTCACTGTCATCTCAAAAGAGAGCAAAGAATAGCAAAAAACAACAAGAGTATCTGAATAAGAAATGGAGAAATTCCTGCTTAAATGATACTTATGAGCCAGGCTCTGTATTTAAGATTATAACGGCAACAGCAGGACTTGAACTTTCCAAAGTACAGGTAAATGATCATTTTAACTGCTCAGGTTTCCGCATTGTCGAGGATCGTAAGATACGATGTCATAAAGTCGGAGGACATGGAAGTGAGACTTTCAAAGAAGGTGTTATGAATTCTTGCAATCCAGTATTTATGGATGTTGGAGCGAGGGTTGGTGTTGATGGAATGTATCAGACTTTCAAGAAGCTTGGTTTATTTGAAAAAACAGGAATTGATCTTGCCGGGGAAGCATCCTCGATCATGCATCAGAAGAAAAATGTCGGGGCGGTAGAACTTGCCACAATGTCATTTGGGCAGTCAATCCAGATCACGCCATTACAACTTTTAAGAGCAGTCAGTGCAGTGATCAATGGAGGCAAACTTGTCACTCCACATTTTGGAGTATATCTTCAGACACAAGATGGAACAAAACAGAAGTTTTTTACTTATAAGACAAAGAAACATGTTATTAAGAAAGAAACCTCTGAGACGATGAAAGAGCTTTTAGAAGCAGTTGTCTCAGATGGATCTGGTAAAAACTGCAAGATTGAAGGATTTTCAATTGGAGGAAAGACAGCGACAAGTGAGAAACTTCCGCGAGGAAATGGAAAGTATATTTCTTCGTTTTTAGGATTTGCGAAAGCAAAGAACCCTACGATTATCGGTATTGTACTGATCGATGAACCTTATGGAACATATTATGGAGGAACGATCGCAGCACCCGTGATGAAAAGTGTGTTTAAGGTTGCACTTCCATATATGGGAATTTATAAGGAATATACGACAGATAAAAAAGAACCGTAGACAGGATGAAAACAAATGAGGTGGCGACATGAATTATGGTATTGTAAAGCCGGTTTTAATTGCCTTTTTTGTCAGCGTATTATTAAGTCCGATGATGATCAGGTATTTACACAAATTAAAATTCGGTCAGTTTATCCGGGGAGAAGGACCCGAATCACACTTGAAGAAATCAGGAACTCCAACAATGGGAGGACTGATCATTTTATTAGGGATAGTAATTGCATCGTTATTTTATGTAAGAAGATATCCTATGATCATTCCAGTATTGTTTGTAACATTGGGATTTGGATTTATCGGTTTTATTGACGATTATATCAAGGTAGTTATGAAAAGAAATCTGGGACTTCATGCATGGCAGAAGATGCTTGGACAGATCATAGTCACAGGAATTTTTGCATATTATCTGATCAATTATACAGAGATTGGAACTTCGATGCTGATCCCTTTTACACATGGAAAATATTTAAACCTTGGAGCATTTTTTGTACCAGCGGTCTTTATTATTTTGTTAGGCACAGTCAATGGTGCTAACTTTACAGATGGACTAGATGGGCTTGCATCAAGTGTTACGGTGTTGATCGCAACATACTTTACGGTAGCAGCTCTTGGAATGCAGCAGGATGGCATGTCGGCCGGAATCTGGCCGATCTCATGTGCGACCGTTGGTTCATTGCTTGGTTTTTTAGTATTTAATGTATATCCAGCGAGAGTGTTTATGGGAGACACAGGCTCGCTTGCACTTGGGGGATTTGTAGCGGCAACCGCACTTATATTGCATTTGCCGCTGTTTATCCCGATCGTAGCGTTGATTTATATGGTTGAAGTATTATCAGTGATGCTGCAAGTTGGATATTTTAAAGCTACAAAAGGAAAAAGATTATTTAAAATGGCACCGATCCATCATCATTTTGAATTGTCAGGATGGCCAGAAACAAAGGTTGTAGCAATCTTTGCAATCACCACGGCAGTTTGTTGCCTGATCGGACTGGTAGCGATTTAGTAAGGAGAAAAAAATGATAGATACAAGTAAGAAATTTTTGGTAGCAGGAGCAGGAAAAAGTGGAATAGGTTCTGTAAACCTTCTTTTAAAGACAGGTGCAGATGTGAGTCTTTATGATGGAAATGAAGAACTTGATAAGGAAGCTTTATTTGAAAAACTATATGAAAAGAAAGAAATTTCATTAGTTCTTGGAAATATCACAAAAGAAGATATAGAAAAATATGATCTTTTAGTGTTAAGTCCTGGAATTTCAGTAAATGCACCGATCGCTCAGATGTTTTATGATCAGGAGAAACCAGTTTGGAGCGAGATTGAGTTAGCATATCAGGCATCAAAAGGAAAGATTGCAGCAATCACAGGAACAAACGGAAAGACAACAACAACAGCTCTTACAGGAGAGATCATGAAAGGATACTATGAGAGCAGCTTTGTTGTGGGAAATATTGGAATTCCATATACAAGTGTAGCACTAGATACACAAGAAAATAGTGTGATAACTGCAGAGATCAGCAGTTTCCAGTTAGAAACGATCGTTGATTTTAAGCCAGATGTATGTGCAGTATTAAACATCACACCAGATCATTTAGATCGTCATGGAACAGTAGAGGTTTATGCAAAGACAAAAGAATCTATTGGAAAGAATCAGACAAAAGATCAAATTATGGTATTAAATTACGAAGATGATACAACAAGAGATATGGCGACAAGAGCAAATGGCAAAGTTCTATTTTTCAGCCTTCATCATAAGATAAAAGAAGGAGTATTTATGGAAGATGATGCTTTTGTGATCGAAGAAGGAAGTGATAGACAGGTTGTCTGTACATTAGATGATGTAAATCTTTTAGGTGATCATAATTATGAGAATATTTTAGCAGCGATTGCAGTTTCATATTCTATGGGAGTTCCTGTTTCTTATATCAAAGAAGGAATTAAGAGATTTAAAGGTGTAGAACATCGTATTGAATATGTCGATACTATTGATAATGTTCGTTTCTACAATGATTCTAAGGCTACAAATACGCATGCGGCTTGTGCAGGTTTATCTGCATTTGAGAAGAATGTAATTCTACTTTGTGGTGGCAAAGATAAACATATTTCTTTTGATGATTTGAAACAATATGATGGTGTAGTGAAGAAATGTATTTCTTTTGGTCAGACAAAAGATAAATTTAAAGATATTTTTACAAGTCAAATGAGTGTTGAAACCATGAAGGATGCGTTTGAAAAGGCAGTGTTACTTGCAAAACCTGGTGATATTGTCTTGTTGTGTCCTGCATGTTCTAGTTTTGACCAGTTTAAAAATTATGAGATTAGGGGCGAAATTTTTAAACAGATGGTTCATGAGTATGCAGCTAAAAGGAATGAAGAATGACATTTCTAAGCAGTATTGTTAAGACAATCTTATTAGGTATTATACAGGGGATAACGGAATGGCTGCCGATTTCTTCGACAGGACATTTAATTTTATTTGCGAGCATTTGGCCACTTGAACCGACTACCTTCTTTGAAGTGTTCAAGGTGGTTATTCAGTTTGGAAGTATTTTAGCGGTTTTAGTGTTGTACTATCAGAAATTGAATCCTTTTGATACGCGTAAATCGCCTAAAAAGAGAAAACAGACTTTACAACTTTGGTCTAAGGTGATTGTGGGCGTTATTCCAGCTGCCATTATTGGCTTATTGTTGGATGATATTATTGAGGGATATTTATCGGCAAACTTTGTGATTGCGGTGGCACTGATTGCGTATGGGATTATTTTTATCTTGGTTGAGAAGAATCCTAGACAAGAAAAGATTGAAACGATTGAACAAGTTGATTATGTATCGGCTTTAAAGATTGGATGCTTTCAATGTCTAGCCTTGATACCAGGAACTTCAAGAAGTGGAGCTACAATTTTGGGTGGCTTATATTGTGGCTGTTCTAGAACGGTCGCAAGTGAATTTTCGTTTTTCTTGGCAATCCCTGTCATGTTTGGAGCGAGTCTTTTAAAGGTCATTAAATATTTTATAAAGGTAGGTTTATTTAGTTTTGGACAATTGTTCTTATTACTACTAGGAACGTTTGTGGCTTTTGTGGTGAGTTTATTTGCGATAAAAGCTTTATTAAACTATGTGAAGAGCCATGATTTTACGATTTTTGGATGGTATCGCATTATTTTAGGTATCTTTGTGATTATATTTTTCTATGTGATGTAAAGAGGGTTATAGTAATGAATGAATTTGATTTGCATATGCATTCCTGTTATTCGGGAGATGGGCAGTTTACGCCTGAAGAATTGATTGGAATCGCAAAAGAAAGAGGATTAAAAACCATTGCGTTAAGTGATCATGATTGTATCAGTGGTGTTAAGGAAATGATCAAACTTGGTAAA
>OKVB01001074.1_pt1 | contig 10492 bp, 5 predicted proteins | sample 1606651 | NCBI WGS metagenome assembly OKVB01 (sample SAMEA3882518, study PRJEB24775) | human gut metagenome | biome: human-associated habitat; feature: intestine environment; material: feces | place: Netherlands | collected 2009/2010 | reverse complement strand
CAGTTCCATAGTTGGTTTATCCCCTTTATTAGCATCTTCAAATTCTATTTCCTCCTTATTCAAACGGATAGCTCCAATCTGAAAAGGATGAGTGAAAGTATAGTTTTTAGGATCGGCAGTCACTTCTCCCCGAATAGCCAGATAGATAGGTTTATTCGAGGCATTGCAATAAATGCCTACGCTCTTCTGAAAACGTCCGATGGCTTTGGCGTCAAAAGTAGAACTGACAATCCCGGTCTTTCCCGGTGCAATCGGTTCTTTGGTCCAATCAGCAACCGTGCAGCCACAAGACGTTGTCACATTAGATATCACTAAAGGTTTATCTCCTTTATTAGTGATTTTAAAGGTTGCCGTCACCGGATTTTTCCATAAAATAGTTCCAAATTCATGCGTTGTCTTATCAAATAATGCTTTGGGTTGTGCCTGTACTCCCAAAGTCACTCCCATTAACAAACTTACTATCAGTATAATATGTTTCATACAATTATTTTATGCTTTTTAGATAGCAAAGATAGACAAAAAACATCCTTTACCCATTTTTTCAGCCTATAATTTATTTTATCTTATGAATAACCTTTATCTTTGTCCCGCATTAAAAATCAGATAAATTATGAAAATAGTAAAACATTACTGGTTCGTTGCCATTGCATTGATTACAATGATAAGTTTTTCTTCATGTGAAAGCGATGAAGAAAGAGGATTTGATATTTCAGGATTATACGGTAAGACTTGGTGGGGCGAAATGGGATTTGAGGACCCATACGGAGAACGGCTTTACAGTTATATTACATTCACCTCAGGTGCTTTCACAGATCATGGTGTAGGTACGGAAGAACGCTGTTACTATGATGATGAACTTTATAGGGTATATAAGTTTGACTGGGAAATTCAAAACGGTTGGTTATATCTATATTATTCAGATGGTTATACATTTATAATTGAATATCCATCCGTTTCAGGCCGCTATTTTTATGGCACGGCTGAAGATGGTTTTGAAATAAGACTAGAATGGGTGGACGGCAGAAGCATAAGAAAAAAAGTAAGTTAGCAAGCTAACTTACTTTTTATGAAATCACACAACTAATTCCAGACATCCTGTTTCTCTATTCCACCATCACCCGATATCCTCCCGTATGCCCTCCGAATTCCGGAGCATAAGCAGACTGAACAGTTGCAATTCCGGTCTGATATTCTCCTGTCCGGTTCACATACACCTGATACTCTATCACATAAGTTCCTTTTCTCATCTGATCGATAAAGAACTGAGTCGAAGCATCTTTGGTAGCCTGATAATATCCCAGCCCGTTGCTCCAACGGAAGCCCGAAACTGCCTGTAACGGTTCCATACAAGCTGCACGGTCATCCTTAATCTGAACAAAATCCATATCACGGTCAGCCTTTACAGTCAGGCGAACGGTAATCTTATCGCCAACCTTTAACGGAGCAGATTCATTCAAAGCCTCATCTCCTTTATATAATTGACGGCTGACAGACAATCCGTTTCCCTGCCCGCTAATTTGATCCATACTTTCCAGATATTGGGCATAAACGGCTCCCCAACCCATTCCGGTTCCTTCTTTATCCACCCTTATTTTCTTGATATTCATCACATCACCGGACATCATCTTCTTGATATAACCGATGGCATCATCTGCCGAAGTCCGGATCACTTCTTTACCTAAAGTAATCTCTACTCCTCCTGTATTTGCCAATAAATCCGAAGCCCCTGTAGCCATCAATGCATACACTGCATCAGCCGTTGCAATCAGCGTTTCCCAAGTCTGTGTCTGTTTCTGCTTCAACAGCCAGCGTTTCATTTCATCGATCGCTTTCGTATCTTTTGTTATACGCTGTATAGCTTCCATAGCAGCCACTTCAGTCGGAATTTTATAACTGAACCATGAATATCGGGCTTTAGGAGTATCAAAGTAACGTCCCATTTCATCCGTCACAACAGAATACTCCATCAATGACTGCATAAACAGCTTGGCTTCTGCCACCTTACCGGCTTGCTGCAAGATGATAGCTCCCAACGCCTTTCCATAAATCGTCAGTTCTTTTCCCTCACCGGACAACTTGTCTATGAAATACTGGTTCACCTTTTTATCAACCGGAGCCTTGCCATCCAAAACGCAGATATACAAATACCTGAGAACCTGCTCTGACGGACGGAGGCCGACGGCTCCTTTCTTTTCAGCTTCTTTCATTGACTTATACTCTTCGGCTGCCTGCTTGCCTAAATACTCGAACCCTTTTTGAATCATAGGCTGCATCCGGCTGTCAGCATCCTGATGAGTCAATGCATTCAGCCGGACCAGCATTTCCATTACCTGAGTGGTTACATAGCGGCTGCCTTGCATACCTTTATACCAACTCCATGCGCCATCGGCATTTTGCAATTCTCCCAGTTTCTCTACAGAAACAGCCAGTTGGCTATTCATTGTATTCAGGTCAAACAAAGTGGCGATACGCTGTTTTTGTTCGGCTTCATTGGTAGCTTCTGTCAGCCAAGGAGTTTCAGCCAACAGTATATTTTTCAGTTCCTGATTCTTTTGCAGATTGCTCATAAAAGTCTCCTTCGTGCCACTTTGAGCCTTCCAGCTATCAAAGATTTGCTTGATACGGGGATTTTCTTTGACTATACATGCAGCCAATGAATGGGCATAATAAGCGGTAGCCCAAGAAAGAGCATCTTCATTCTGAGGATTAGCCACTACAGGCAAAGCCTGCACGGCATACCAAGCCGGATGGGCAGTAAATTCTACGGTCAACCGTTGTTCGGAAGCCGTTTTGCTATGCTTGTTAAACAGGTTTTCCAAAGAGAAAATATGCGCACCTTCCCCATTCACGTTCAGAGGAACGGTTTCCGTCACCCACTGTTTGTCTGTCAGAACGGGGATGTAACGCTGTTCTCCATCACTGAAGGTATCTCCATCCGCTACCATCCGGCATGCCATTACCGCATATTTGTCACTCACTTCAAAAGCAAAGTTCACATGCCCGGTTTCTCCTCCCTTCATATCGAACTTCTGTTTTTGTGAATAGAATACCTTTTCTGTTTCCGGATTAAACAATTCCATGCGGACAGTCCCTTTCACTCCCTTGTCCGACAGGTTCATCAGTGAAGCGGCAATATTCGCTTTATCTCCCACGCGGACAAAGCGGGGCATATTAGGCTGAAGCATAAACTCCTTGCTGGCAGTAGCGGTAGCTTCTATCTTTCCATAATCCACATTCCGGGTATGTGCCAAGCCCATAAACTTCCATCGGGTAAGGCTTTCGGGCAGTACAAAGGAAATACTGACTTCACCTTTTTCATTGGTGCGGAGCTGTGGATAAAAGAATGCCGTTTCCGCAAAGTTTTCACGTATCTGTATATCACCTGTTTCTGCCAGTTCTTCAGAACTGCCCATTTCTACCTTTTCCTGTGCAGATGTTTCTACCATTTCTTCCTGGAGCACCATATCAGTAACAGCCTCTTGTTTCATCACAGCATTTGCCGCACTCCTACCTCTTATCTTCAAAGATCCTGTAAGAGCGGCACGAGGGCTACCTCCATAACCTACCACCACAGCCTCCATTCTTCCTGTAGATGGAATGATCAATTCACTATATTCCAAAGGAACCGCACGGAGCCTCTTCAACGGGAAATCAACATACAAATAAGCATTCCGCATATAGGATGTATTCCAATAAGTCAAAGGAACCACATAATGAAAGTCCACTCCAAAGTCCAGCTTATGTGCACTATAGATTTTATCCAGAGAAGCATCATACATAGTAGCCAGCATTTCAGCCTCAGCCGGGCGCCCATCCGGATAAAGTACCGTCAGTTTCCATTCCTCTTGCTGTCCAGGACGGAGTTTGTCACGGAACGTAGTCCATTTCAGCTGCAACTTCTTTTCAGGGGCCGGTTTCATAATCCGTGCATTATGACTGTAAAGTCTGCCATCTTTCACAAATGCCATACTTACCAGAATGCCGTCACCATATTCCTTCTTATAAGGGAAGCGGAAACTGACCACCGAGTCCGAAAGCTCTATACGTTTGCTTTCCAAGCGCTTATTTCCTGCAAATACATCATAAAGCAGATAGACATTCTTTTCGCTGCTACCTATATATACAGTAGCCGGAGATGCTGCATCAAATTCCAGACCATCCTGATAGAACCAATCCGTTATCACGAAAGGCGGACGCTTGTCGTTCAATGAAAACAGAAGGAAATTCTTAGATGCCGTACACTCTCTGCCCTGCGTATCCTTAGCCGAGAGCTTCAAACGATAATTGCCGGAAGGCAGGGCATAAATAGCCTCAGGAACAAAACTCTTGTTGGCTTCCACCGTACCGGTCAATACCTTTCTGCCTTCTTTTTCCTGACCGTCTTTCTGCTCCTCCATCTCGACTACCTGATAAGTAACCGGAGTATCTACCGGCTCACCCGAAAGATTCATGGCTGTCAGTTTTATTTCCAGCTTCTTTTCTTTCACCAAATTATCGGGCAGATTATCCATATTCAGCACCATTGAAGTACTTCCTAAAGGCAATGACAAATTAGCTTGCTGTGTCTCACCTGCACCATCCGTCACATCCGCCTGTATGTTGTACGTATAATACCACAACGGAGATTCTCTCCTGTCCGAGTCTATTTCAAAATGCACCGGAACGCTGAACTTACCATCCGCATCGGTCATTGCCTCTCCCTCCCAACGGGCTGAACCTCTGCCCATAAACCGCCAGAACCAAGCATAGGAACGGGATATATTATAGTGTACCCTGGCATTCTGCACAGGCGCACCGGCAAAAGTCTTTGCCATACCCACCACTTCTATAGAGTCACCCACTTGATACTCCACTTTCACGGGCTCAAACGTGACATCAAAGGTGGGACGTTTATATTCTTCTACCTTAAAACTGACAGAAGTATCGGCCGCACGCAAGCTAAAATAACCGGTCAGGCAAGGAGAGGGCAAAACAAACTGTCCGCTGAACGAGCCAAAACCATTCGTCCGTACTTCCACTTTTCCTGTTTCATTATTATTCGCATCATATAGGGATACCGTATATTTTTTATCCGCAAGCACACGCGTAGAATCCTTTTCCATTTCATAAGCCAAGCCGGATACATATACGGTTTGACCGGGACGGTAAATGGAGCGGTCGGTAAATAATTGCAAAACTTCTTTCCTCTTGCTCTCTTTATAGTAATAATCGTTTTTCCAAAGATTCAAGATGGGCATCGCATTATCAGCCGCCGTATGTGCATTATACCAGTATTTGTTACTATTCAGGAAATCCAGTTTCAAAGTACCCTGTTTATCCGCCTGGTAGGTCTGTTGGGGAGAATAACCTCCTCCCTTCTCCGTATAAATGGTTACTTCCGCCTCAGAAACAGGCTGTCCGCTCACTGCATCTACCACCACCAGTTCCAACGTACCATCCGGCAGAGGACGATAAATGGTCTTTAAAGCGGTGACATTCATTAATGTTCCGTCCGAAACGCCCTTCTTCCCATCGGGCACTGCCTTTAAGAAATAAATTCCCGCTTGAGGAGCCTGTATGGTCAGGGTGGTATCGATATTCAAATAATCTGTAGTAGGTTTCAAAGAAAAATGCTCCTCGCGTTGCAAACGGGCATATTTACTTTCAAAATGGGTGGTTCTGTTCTGCAATACGGCAGAGGTTACGGGTAAATTCACCTTATATAACTGCAAGGTGATGCCGGTAAGGTTTTTATAATTTACTTTCACCGACTGCTGTTCACCCGGATAGGCCGTAGCTATTTCCAGTGAAAGGCTTGCATTCAGAATTTCCTTTTCTATATTCTTCAGTTGGTTGATACCTTCGTAACGGGGGTATCCGGCTATTCCTTCACGAACTATCCGCAAGCGCTCTACCTGATTATTTTGATACTGTAGAAATTGTGCCAAAGCCAGATAAGATTCAGGGACTGTTTTCACAGCCGGATAAGTATGAATCCACTTCCGAAGTTCCTGTTGGCATACGTCATTCGAGAAGTTTCCGGAAAAATTGCGGTACAGGTAATTCAATGCATCTATCCCGGTCAGCAACCAGCCCTCACGCTCCGTTTCCGTATCATATGCTTTCAGCAAGGACTGATAAGTCTGCATGACAGCTGCCGTCAGGTCACAATCAGAGACGGGAACAAACTGATAAGTAACAAACTGATCCATATCCGTCATATCCACAGACAGACTGTTTGTCTGATTTGCTTTAGCAGCCGCCTGCCACCTGTACTGCTGCATGATTTGTATGGCACGACGTGCCAGCAGGTTGTACAGATTATCACGAAAATACCGTTTACTAGCCTCTCCCACTCTCACCATAGGTCTCAATTTCTCGACCGGGATAAGTAATAACCGGTCTTTATCCTTGAGAGAGGCCTGCAAATAACCCAATCCTTTTTTTACGTCGGCAGGCATGGTCATTTCACCCAGAATAGAATACAATATAGCTTTGTCTTCCATACTGCCGGTTTGGGAAGCCCATTGTTCCAAACCATTCATATCTACCTTCAAGATATCGGGAGTTAAAAGGGAACGGTACTGCATGGCAGTGAGATAGGCTTTCATCATTTGCGGTACATTCTGTTCCGCTTTTGCTTTATCGTAGATTTTCATTGCTTCGGAAATAACCGACTTGGGCAGATCCTTTCGTTCCAATACTTCCAGTTCTTTCCACAAATTGTCATAGGTTTGTGCCTGCATAGGAGCAAATACGCTCATTACCAGTAACACTATCAAAGATAAATAACGAATTTTCATATCTACAATCTTTTAGTTCGTACTAAGTCTTCTTTAACAAAGAAACGAAATAGATGTTTAAAGACTGCATACGTTTTAATTAAAATAACTAAAACAGAAAAGGAAAGATCTTTCAGCGCAGCCAAAGCAAACGTTGCAGCACCAGTCTTTTATAGGGTTTCTTCATGTCTTCGGGCAGGAAGGAAACATCTATCAGTTCCATCCATTTAATGATGGAACGTCGGAATTTCCAAGCGATGTTCTCTATTACCTTGCCACTGCCCCCCGGCGAGCTCCTCCGTATCCTCGGGCATGACAATAACCGTGGACAGCAAATGGTATGCAGGCGTCAGACTATAGCCCATCCCCGTGTCATACAATGAAAAGTTCTTCAGGTGCCAGCCGGATAACGCAAGAATCCGGCATCATAGATAAAGGTAAAACCATTTTCGTCTTCCGTCAGCGTCCCCGCGTAGATATATATCATTCAGGTATATTTTTCCCCTTCTCATACGCTATGCTCCTTTCCTGCAGGCACTGCTCCCACTTCATACCCGAAGAGGGCAAGCACCTGGTTTACCTTGTCTATTCGCAAAGTTTGCTTTCCTTGTTCCAACTCGCGCACAAAGCGAAGCCCCACTCCCGCCTTAGCTGCCAAATCTACTTGCGTAAGTCCGAACCGCTTGCGCATTTCCTTAACAAACAATGACAATGAATTATTCATAATTACACCCTTTAGGGTACCAATATAGCAAAACCAGCGATAATTACACCCTAATGGGTATAATTTATTAGCTTCTTTTGCATAATATACCCGAAAGGGTGCAAAGTATTAGCCCAAACCAGCGCATTACGGAAAACCAGGAGTATTCAGCAAATTCGTGATACAAAGAAAAAGGACAGGAAAATTCCTTCAAAAGCTTCAGCCTCTCCGCAAACCCTTTGCCAGTGGGCATTCCGGCTGAAGGATTACACCTGAAAATGCTTCAGCCCGAAGAAAAATCCTTCAGCCGCACCCTCTTGGGGTATGCATACTCCGCACAGATTGGTTCCCCAATGCTTCAAAAGTCCTATATCCAGGCACTTGTCACCGTATCGCACCCCTAAATGAGCAAACTGACACAACCGGAAACATATTCTTTTTCATCAGGATAAGTTTGTATTTTCTGTCCATCACTTAGGTGAACACGCCATTCCACTTTGGTGAAGATCCATTGTCACCTGTATAAAACGGCTGCTTCACTAAGGTGAAGCAATAAAGCTATTACGGCAGTCACAGCAAACTCTTCCTAATAGTAACATCATTTCCAACAGGCATAAAAGCACCAGAGAAAATGAACTTCCACAAACACATCCCGAACAACCAAAAACTGAAGCTTCCATAATCGGGCTGAAGGAATTTCCAAAGGCAATCCTTCAGCCACTTTGCCCTATTGACGGGCTTTTGCGGAGAGGCTGAAGCTTCTGAAACAAAAAACAGGGCAATGTCCCCGGAGGCACTGATAATCACCTCAATGGTAGCAGAAACCGACAAGTGTACACATGAAGCGGCAGTTTCCGAATAAAATAAGCCCTCTCCCGCATATATAGCCGGAAATATCGTATATTTGCTCTGTACTAAAGAAATAGAACCACTATGAAGAAAGAAGAATTAATGCGGAAAGCCATTGAGCTTTCTATAGAGAATGTGGCAAACGGCGGCGGACCCTTTGGAGCCGTAATTGCCAAAGATGGTGAAATCATTGCGACCGGAGCCAATCGTGTCACCTCACAATGCGACCCTACCGCCCATGCGGAAGTCAGCGCCATCCGTGCGGCGGCAAGCAAACTGGGAACATTCAACTTGAGCGGATGTGAAATTTATACTTCGTGTGAACCGTGTCCCATGTGTCTGGGAGCCATTTACTGGGCACGGCTGGATAAAATGTATTATGCAAACAACAAGACGGATGCCAAGAATATAGGTTTTGATGACTCTTTTATCTATGATGAGTTAAGCCTGAAACCTTCGGCACGCAAGCTGCCTTCCGAAGTTCTTTTGGCGGAAGAGGCGATAAAGGCATTCCAACAATGGACAGAGAAAAGTGACAAAGTGGAGTATTAATAGAAAGGCGCGGACGAAATCCCTATCATCCGCGCCCGAAATCTTTATAAGATCTTAAAGACTATTCTTTTACCGGCGTATTTTCCAACGTAGCTACTACGAAATCATAGAACTTGCCTACAGAAGGAATAAAGCAGCGTTCATCCGGTGAGTGAGGAGAACGCAAGGTAGGACCGAAAGAAATCATATCCAATCCCGGAACCACCGCACCGATGATACCGCATTCCAAACCGGCATGAATCACTTTCACAGCAGGTTCCGTACCGAATTGTGCCTTATAAGACTCCTTCATGGCTTTCAGAATAGGAGAATCCACATTGGGTTCCCAGCCTGAATAACCACCTGAACGGGTTACTTCCATACCTGCCATAGAGAAACAGCTTTCCAATGCAGTATTCAGATAATCCTTCATCGAGTCACGCGAGCTACGGGCCAATATCTTAATCTCCGCCTTACCACCGCCTATAGAAACAATAGCCAGATTAGAAGAGGTTTCTACAGTATCGGGGATAGTAGGAATCATACGCATCACTCCATTCTGACAAGCATAAATGGCATCCACCAGATTATCTTTAATTTCATCGGGAACCATCATCGCAGGCAATTCCACCCGTTCTGCCTTGAAGCTGATCGGTGTTTCGTGTACATGATATTCTTCATTCCACAATGCTTCGCACTCCTGCACAAATTCCAGTACGTCCGCTTCTTCTTCAGCCGGAACCGTAATGACCACTTCACATTCACGAGGAATGGCATTACGCATATTGCCACCTTGCCAGGACACCAGGCAAGCCTCATCGTAAGTTATCACCTGGTTCATGAAACGAGCCATCAGCTTGTTGGCATTGGCACGTCCTTCATTTATTTCCAATCCTGAATGACCACCGCGCAGCCCTTTCAAGGTAACTTTCAAAGCAATGTCAGCCGGATCTGTTTCCACTTCTTTATATTCCAACACTGCTGTCAGGTCTTCACCGCCTGCACAACCGATATACAATTCTCCTTCTTCTTCCGAATCCAGATTCAACAGAATATCACCGTCTACCGTTCCCGGCTTCAAACCGAACGCACCGAACATACCGGTTTCTTCGTCGGCAGTAATCAGTGCTTCCAACGGACCATGTTTCAGCGTTTTATCTTCCATGATAGCCATGATAGCGGCAACACCCATACCATCATCGGCTCCCAAAGTCGTGCCTTTAGCTTTCACCCAATCTCCGTCAATGTAAGTCTCGATAGGATCATTTTCAAAATCATGCACTGTATCGTTATTCTTCTGAGGAACCATGTCCATGTGAGCCTGAAGAATCACCTTCTTACGGTTTTCCATCCCCGGAGTGGCAGGCTTACGGTAAATGATATTACCGGCTTCGTCCTGGAATGACTCTACGCCTACACTTTTTCCAAAGTTCAGCAAGAACTCTTGCACTTTCTTCAAGTAACCCGAAGGGCGGGGAACCTGAGTCAATGAATAGAAATGCTTCCACACATTTTGTGGAGCTAACTGCAAGATTGTACTCATAATTATAAAAGTTGTTTTCGCAAATATAAGAGTAATTTTTCAATATCGCTCTAATCGGAATTGCAAAAATCGGTAAAGTCACGTTCAAATTGCATGAAGCCGCCG
>OKVB01001067.1_pt1 | contig 10540 bp, 10 predicted proteins | sample 1606651 | NCBI WGS metagenome assembly OKVB01 (sample SAMEA3882518, study PRJEB24775) | human gut metagenome | biome: human-associated habitat; feature: intestine environment; material: feces | place: Netherlands | collected 2009/2010 | reverse complement strand
TCTTTGCCGACTGCCGCTCCCGCCGCCCCGGCTTCACGGCCGCCGCCCGGCCGGAGACCGCCGTGCCGCTCTACGAGCGCGTGATCGCGGGCTGCGAGGCCCGCGGCTTCCCGGTGCGCACGGGCGTGTTCGGTGCGGACATGAAAGTTGCGTCCGTCAACGACGGCCCTGTCACCATCCTGCTCGATACCGATCATTTATAAAGGAGGCCACCCCATGCTCATCAAATGTCTGCCCGTCGGGCACCTCATGACCAACTGCTACATCGTCACGGACGAGACCACGCTCGAGTGCGCCGTCATCGACCCGGGCGACGAGTCCAACACCATCCTCTACTATCTGGAGGACAACCACCTCACCTGCCGCGCCATCCTGCTCACGCACGGCCACTACGACCACACCGGCGCCGTCTACGCCGTGCACGAGGAGACCGGCGCGCCCGTGTACATGAACGCGCTCGACGCGGGCACGGCCGTCGCCTTCGACAGCTACACGTTCACCCCGCCCGAGGGCACGATCTTTTATAAGGAGGGCGACGAGGTCAAGGTCGGCAATCTGACCTTCCGCGTCATGGAGACGCCCGGCCACACGCCCGGCGGCGTGACGCTCATCTGCGGCGACGCGCTCTTCACCGGCGACACGCTCTTTGCCGGCTCCTGCGGCCGCACGGATTTTGAGGGCGGCAGCATGGAGGTCGAGCTGCAGTCGCTGGCGAAGATCGCGGCGCTGCCCGGCGATTACGAGGTCTACCCCGGCCACATGGACTGCTCCACGCTCGAGACCGAGCGCCGCTTCAACCCCTACCTGACCGCGCTGCAAAACCGCGGACAGTAAAACTGCACAAACACGACCGGCAGAAGTTCGCTTCTGCCGGTTTTTTGCGCGCGCAAAGGTTCTTTGCGTGACAAATCGCGCCCGCGCATGATATGCTTTGGGCGAGGTGAACGCCATGCGCGACATTGGAGCCAACATCCGCCGCGCCCGCACGCGCCGACGTCTGACGCAGGACGATCTGGCGCAGACCGTGCACACGACGCGGCAGACCATATCGAATTACGAAACCGGCCGCTCTCGCCCGGACGTAGAGACGCTGCAGCGGCTCGCGGACGCGCTCGGTGTCGAGCTCACGGAGCTGCTGGACGGGGCGCCGTCCGCCGATGCCCGCCGGGCGGCGCTGCGCAGGCTGTGCATCATGGGGGCCGTCACGCTCGTGCTGGCCGGGCTGTGGGCGTACCTGCACGCGGTCTGCCTCCGGCAGTACCAGCACGGGGACATGACGCCGTTGGCAGCCATGCTCATAACCGAGCCGCTGCTGCTGTGCGCGCTGGCGTGGACACTGCTGCAGGCGCTGTGCATGGTCACGCGCCTGCGGCCGCGGCGCGGCGCGCCCTGGGTGCACCCGCTCGTCTGGGCGCTGTTCGGCCTGTGGCTGGCGTTTCTGGTCGTCAGCGTCGCGCTGCCCACGGCCGGCGTGATGCTGCCGCGCCTTTACGGCGGCCGTGCCGCCACGGCAGCGCTGTTTTTCCTCCTCGGCGCGCTGCTCTGGCTGACGCAGCCGGACACCGGACAGTAAAACTGCACAAAGGCAGCCGGCAGAAGTTCGCTTCTGCCGGTTTTTTGCCGTTTTCGGCGCAAAAATGCCATGCAGCCTTGCATTTCACAGACAGGCGTGGTATATTGTTCTCACTCGAAAAACATATGTCCGCTTATCGCGGGCAATTTTCATCGGATCTAAAGTGAGGGAACATCATGAACATCGGACTTCTTGGTTTTGGCGTTGTCGGCAGGGGCGTTTACGATATGCTCGCCGACCGGGACGATATCCGCGCAGCGTGGGTGCTGTGCCGGCGCGATCTCGGCGAGCTGACCGCCCGAACCACGTATGATATCCAGGACATTCTCAGCGACCCCGCGGTGGACACCGTCGTGGAGGTCATGGGCGGTCTGCACCCGGCATATGAGTACGTGGCGGCCGCGCTGCGCGCCGGAAAGAATGTGGTGTCCTCGAACAAATACCTCATGTGCCGGTACTACGACGAACTCACCGCGCTCGCCAAAGAGCACGGCGCAGCGCTGCGGTGCACGGCAGCGGTCGGCGGCGGCATCCCGTGGCTGACGAACCTCGAAAAGGCCGCGCGCGCCAACCACATCTCCCGCGTCTGGGGCATCCTCAACGGCACGACCAACTACATCATGGACGCGATGCACGGCAGCGACGTGGACTTTGCCGACGTGCTCGCGCAGGCGCAGGCGCTCGGCTACGCCGAGGCCGACCCCTCGGCCGACATCGACGGGCTGGACATCCAGCGCAAGCTGATCCTGTCCGCCAATGTGGCCTTCGGCGTGTCGCTGCGCGAGGCGGACGTGCCGGTGTTCGGCATCCGCAATGTGCGCAAGGCGGACATCGCCCGCTTTCAGGCGCATGGCTGCACGTGCAAGCTGATCGCAGCGGCCGAGCAAAAAAGCGGCAGCATCCGCGCCTACGTCGAGCCGACGCTACTGGGCCATGACGCGCTCGAGGCGGCCGTGCCCGCAAACTTCAACCTCATCAGTATGGACGGGGACCGCATGGGCGTGCAGAGCTTCTTCGGTCAGGGCGCGGGGCGCTACCCCACGGCCTACAACGTCGTGCAGGATCTGGTGGACATCACGCGCGGCGTGCACGCGTTTTACACCGATTCGTTCGTCCCAGCCGTGCCGGACAATTCCGGCGTACAGCACCGCTACTACGTGCGCACGCGCGCCGCGCTGCCGGAGCTGGCCGCTCTCGCCGAGGGCGACTGGGACGGCGCCGTCATCACGCAGCCCGTGCCCGTGAGCCGGATGCACGCACTCATGGCGCAGGCGCTGGTGCAGGACAGCGAGAGCTTCTTTGCCGCGCTGCAATAAGGAGGGCCCCATGCTGAAGGTTGCAAAATTCGGCGGCTCGTCGATGGCGGACGCCAAACAGTTTGAAAAAGTGCGCGACATCGTGCGCGCCGACCCCGCACGGAAGGTGATCGTCGTGTCCGCTGCCGGCAAGCGCAGCGCGGACGACCACAAGCTCACAGACCTCCTGTACCTGTGCTACGCGCACCTGCAGTACGGCGTGAGCTGCGACGCCATCTTCCAGATGATCGCCGATCGCTACATCGCCATCCGCGACGAGTGCGGCCTGAACGTGGACATCGAGGCCGAGCTCGCCGTGCTGCGCCAGCAGATGCGCGCCGGCATCTCGGAGGAGGAGCTCGTGTCGCGCGGCGAATATTTCTCCGCCCTGCTCATGGCGGACTACCTCGGCTACTCGTTTCTGGACGCGGAGCTGTGGGTGCGCTTCCGCTTTGACGGCACGATCGACAAGGAGGCGTCCTACGCCGCGCTGCAGCGGCTGGCCGAGGGGCGCAGCGTCGTCATCCCCGGCTTTTACGGCGTGACGCCCGACGGCAAGATCCGCACCTTCTCCCGCGGCGGCAGCGACATCACCGGCGCGCTCGCGGCCGCGGCGCTCGATGCCGACGTATACGAAAACTGGACGGACGTGTCCGGCATCCTTATGGCCGACCCCCGCATCGTGCCCGACCCGCTGCCCATCGAGCGCATCACCTATAACGAGCTGCGTGAGCTGAGCTTCGTCGGCGCGCAGGTGCTGCACGAGGGGACGGTGTTCCCCGTGCGCGAGAAAAACATCCCGCTCAACATCCGCAACACCAACGACCCCGACCACCCCGGCACGCTCATCATGGAGTCGTTCGACGACGTGGACGACGGTCGGCTCATCACCGGTATCGCGGGCAAGAAAAACTACTCCATCATCACGATCGCCAAGTCCGGTATGTCCTCGAGCGTGGGCACGTTCCGGCAGGTGTTCGAAGTGTTCGAGCGCCACGGCGTGAGCATCGAGTACGCCCCCAGCGGCATCGACTGCCTGTCGCTCGTCGTCTCGAGCGAAAAGGTCGCCCCCTGCCTGTACTCCATCCTCGGCGAACTGGAAAAGCAGCTGCACCCGGACAATCTGCACGTGACGGAGAACATCTCCATCGTCGCGGCCGTCGGCCGGAAGATGGCCTTCCGCCCCGGCACGTCGGGCCGCATCTTCGCCGCGCTCGGCGAGCACGACATCAACATCCGCATGATCTCGCAGGGGCCGGATGAGCTCAACATCATCGTCGGCGTGGACACGAAGGATTTCGCGCCCGCCATCCAGGTCCTGTACAACAGCTTTGTGAAATAAGAAAGGAAGTTTTCAAATATGAAGCAGTATCGCGTAGCCATTCTCGGCGCCAGCGGCGCCGTCGGGCAGGAAATGATGAAGATCCTCGCCGAGCGCAAGTTCCCCGTCGGGGAGCTGCACCTGCTCGCAAGCGCCCGCTCGGCCGGCAAGGTCGTGTCGTGGCAGGGACAGAATATCGCCCTCGAGGAGGCGACGGACGCCGCCTTCTCCGGCATGGACATCGTCCTCGGCGCGGCGGAAAACGACATTGCCGAGCGCTTCGCCCCTGCGATCGTGCGCTCCGGCGCCGTGTTCGTGGATAACTCCTCGGCCTTTCGCCTGGACCCAAACGTGCCGCTCGTCGTGCCGGAGATCAACGCCGGAGACGTGAAGCTGCACCACGGCATCATCTCGAACCCCAACTGCTCGACCATCATCACGCTGACCGCCATCAACGCGCTGCGCAAGCTCTCACCCATCCGCGACATGGTCGTGTCGACGTATCAGGCCGTATCCGGCGCGGGCGCGGGCGGCCCGATCGAGCTGCAAAACGAGGTCGACGCCCTGCGCGCCGGCAAGCGCTACGCGCCGAAGGTGTTCGCGCACCAGATCGCCTACAACGTCATCCCGCAGATCGGCGGCGAGCAGTGCGACGGCTACACCTCCGAGGAGATGAAGCTCCAGAACGAGGGCCGCAAGATCCTGCACCTGCCGGACATGAACGTCTCGTGCACCTGCGTGCGCGTGCCCGTCGTGCGCAGCCACTCCATCTCCGCCGCCGTGCACTTCGTGCACCACATCTCCGTCGACGAGGCGCGCGCGGCCATCGCCGCCGCCCCCGGCTGCCGCCTTGTGGATGATCTCGACGCGCTGCAGTATCCCATGCCGCTCGACACGTCGGATCAGGATCTCGTGTTCGTCGGCCGCATCCGTCCCGACCTGACCGATCCCAACGGTCTGTGTCTCTGGTGCTGCGGCGACCAGGTGCGCAAGGGCGCAGCCACCAACTGCGTGCAGATCGCAGAACTGCTGATCCAGAACGGCTGAAAAGCAAAAACGCCGCAAAATGGCCGGTGTTCGTAAGGCAGCGAACAGCCACAGCAGTGCAAACTGCTGTGGCTGTTCTTGTAGTTTATCCGGCCATATGATACTATGGAGCCGAACTCACCTGCAAATCGGAATTTATCGAACAGATAACGAGGGCGCACTTCTATGCACCGTTCGGTGTAGTGCATTACGCGCGGAACTTGGCTCTCCCTTTGGGAGAGCTGTCGGCGCAGCCGACTGAGAGGGGAAAACATGACCATACCAAAGGACAACAGTCAACTGGAAAACGCCCGGCGGTTACGCAGTGAGATGACGCCCCACGAACGAAAGCTATGGTATCTTTTCCTCCGCAAATATCCGGTGAAGGTTTATAAACAGCGAATCATCGGGAGATTTATCGTAGACTTTTATTGTGCTTCTGCCAAGTTAGTTATTGAATTGGATGGTTCTCAACACTATGAGCCTCAGGGGATGGCCTATGATTCTGAGCGTTCCGCATTCTTGACAGCGCTTGGATTGGAGGTCCTGCGTTTTTCCAACCGAGATGTTGATATGGATTTTCGCGGCGTGTGCACACAAATTGATATCACCATTCAAAAACGCCTGTAAGACCCTCTCAGTCACCTTCGGTGACAGCTCTCCCAGAGGGAGAGCCAAGGGGGCCGCTGCAACTGTGCCGTATGTCATAATAGCATAAAGAAACGGAGCGCATCCGCACTGATGCGCTCCGTTAACTGTCTTACGAACGCCCCGCTAAACCGGCGGGCGTTTGTGTATCTGGTGCATTTTGGAAGCGGCGGACGCAAGTGCCGATTTGCGACAGATGCATGAAAAACGAATCTGTTATAAAAAGGAAAGAAATGCTTGACAAAAACAGCCGATTTATGGTAATATTTTTCTGGAACTGATAAAAATTGTTCTAAAACATGAAAGGAGAGTAAAATTCATGAATTGGGATTGCCTGTTTTGCTTCCTCGGATGGCTGCATGATCAGTGGGGCTGGGACCACGAAATGGCCGAGAAGTTCAGATCCATGTGCCCGAACAAGTAATTGATTTTTTTGTGTGCTGTTAACCGGTAGCACGCTGTCAGCCCGCCCGGGGCTGAGCCAACCTTACGAGGCCTGACGCTTTGCGTCAGGCTTTGTTTTTTGCACGGGTTTGACAGCCCGCGCGCGGGTGTGTAGAATGGGCGCAGAGACCGAAACGGACGGGCAGGGAGATGCGATGAAGCAAAAGTGGCATAAGCTCTATGACAATACTGCGACTTACTATATATTTGGCATAGTCATGCTGATATTCGGGTCATTAACGGCGCTGAACATTTGGATATATAGGGAATGCAATGTTGTTTCGGAAAAAATCGCACTTATGCTTGTATTAGATGTTCCAGGGGCAGCATTTTTCATCTTGGCGAATAAGCCGCAGGCATTCAGTCGATTTTTAACGCGCTGCAGCTTTGATGCCGAAGGCATCCATTGCCGGAGCCCGCGCTGGGGGCGCTTTACGCTTCGGTGGGATGAAATTCGTACATATGGCTTTGGCGTGAATTCATTTTCGTACATGTCTGCATCATTTTTGTATTTCTCACGGAACGAGGTGGAGTATATGCCGCGGGATATGATCAAGCGGCTGGACGATGTGATCCGCAATGAACGCGGCGGGCATTTCCGGCGCAGGCCCGGCGCGTGAGCGGGCGAGCCTGCTGCACCGTGGATAGAGAAGAAAGCAGACAGCAAAAAATCCGGCGCCCGCATCGCGGGCACCGGATTTTGCTTTGTCTGTTGTTTTGCGGGGCAGGGGAGGATCAGTACATACCGCCCATGTCCGGGGCAGCCGGAGCGGCCGGAGCGGCCTTCTCGGGCAGGTCGGCCACGAGGGACTCGGTGGTCAGGACCATGGAGGAGACGGACGCGGCGTTCTCGAGCGCGCTGCGGCAGACCTTGGTCGGGTCGACGATGCCGTTTTCGATCATGTCGCCGAAGGTGTCGTGTGCGGCGTCGTAGCCGTAATTGACGCTCTTGCTCTTGCTGACCTTGTCGAGGATGACCGCACCCTCAACACCGGCGTTGGCCGCGATCTGGCAGATCGGGGCGCGCAGAGCGGCTGCGATGATGTTCGCGCCGGTCTTCTCATCGCCGGAGAGCTTGGCAGCGGTCGCCTGTGCGGCCTTGCTGGCCACGACATACGCCGTGCCGCCGCCGGCCACGATGCCCTCTTCGACGGCTGCGCGGGTCGCGTTGAGCGCGTCCTCGATGCGCAGCTTCTTTTCCTTCATCTCGGTCTCGGTCGCAGCGCCGACCTTGATGACCGCAACACCGCCGGACAGCTTTGCCAGGCGCTCCTGCAGCTTCTCCTTGTCGTACTCGGAGGTCGTCGTCTCGATCTGGGCGCGGATCTGCGCGATGCGGCCCTGAATGTCGTCCTTGGCCCCGGCACCCTCGACGATGGTCGTGGTCTCCTTCGTGACCTTGACCTGACGCGCGCGGCCCAGCTGAGCCAGCGTGGTGTCCTTGAGCTCCATGCCGAGGTCGGTCGAGATGACCTGGCCGCCGGTCAGGATGGCGATATCCTGCAGCATTTCCTTGCGGCGGTCGCCGAAGCCGGGGGCTTTGACGCACACGCAGGTGAACGTGCCGCGCAGCTTGTTGAGGATGATGGTGGCCAGCGCCTCGCCCTCGATGTCGTCGGCGATGATGACGAGCTTCTTGCCCGCATTCAGCACGGCCTCGAGCACCGGCAGGATCTCCTGAATGTTCGAGATCTTCTTGTCCGTGATGAGGATGAGCGCGTCGTCAATGACGGCTTCCATCTTGTCGTTATCCGTGACCATATACGGGGTGACATAGCCCTTGTCGAACTGCATGCCCTCGACGACCTCGGAATAGGTCTCGGCGGTCTTGCTCTCCTCGACGGTGATGACGCCGTTCTGGCTGACCTTCTCCATCGCCTCGGCGATGAGCTTGCCGATGTGTTCGTCACCGGAAGAGATCGCGCCGACACGCGCGATGTCGCCGCTGCCGCTCACGGGCTGGGAGTTGGTGCGGATGGCATCGACGGCCGCCTCGGTCGCCTTCTGGATGCCGCGGCGCATGACCATCGGGTTTGCACCGGCGGCGAGGTTCTTCAGACCCTCGCGGATCATCGCCTGCGCCAGCACGGTGGCAGAGGTGGTGCCGTCACCGGCGACGTCGTTGGTCTTGGTGCTCACTTCGCGGATGAGCTGCGCGCCCATGTTCTCGAACGCGTCCTCAAGCTCGATCTCCTTTGCGATCGTCACACCGTCGTTCGTGATCAGCGGAGCGCCGAACTTCTTGCCCAGCACCACGTTGCGGCCCTTGGGGCCGAGGGTGATCTTGACGGTATCTGCAAGCTGATCCACGCCGCGCTGCAACGCCTTGCGTGCTTCTTCACCATAAATGATCTGTTTTGCCATAATGATAGCCTCCTAAAATCAAAGCGGTTGGATTACTCGACGACAGCCAGAATGTCGCCCTGACGCACGATGGAATATTCCTCGCCGTCCACTTTCACGGTGGTGCCGGAGTACTTGCCGACGATCACGCGGTCGCCCGCGGCCACGGTCATCTTCACTTCGTTGCCGTCCACCATGCCGCCCGGGCCGACTTCGACGACCTCGAACATCTCGGGCTTCTCCTGCGCGGATGCTGCCAGGATCAGGCCGCTCTTGGTCTTTTCCTCGGCCTTGAACTGCTTGAGGATCACACGGTCTGCCAACGGTTTGAGTTTCATAATCTATATGCCTCCTAATATTGAATACAAAAAAGCGATGCGTTAGCACTCAATTCCTCGGAGTGCTAACGCATCATACTATACCACAATTTTTCGGATTATCAAGCCCCTGGCGAAATTTTTTTGTAAACGTTTTGTGACCGCGTTTTTTCGTCAGGCGTGGACAAATTCGCGCGTCTCGTGGCCGCCCGTGGTCTCGGGGTGGAAGAAGGCCATGTTCGCCGGCACGAGGAAGTTCACGCCGCCGGGGATGAGGTCAAAGTTCACGTGCTTGCTCCAGAGCGCCTCACCGTCGATGTTCACGACGAGATCCTGCTCGCTGTCGATCTCGAGATGACCGCCCTCGAGATGGGTGATGAATTTTTCCAACTCACGGTAGCGGCCCTTGGCGTACTTGCCGACGAGCCGGATGAACTGCAGGCGCGACACGTCGCGCACGACGAGAAACTCCAGCTTGCCGTTGTCGGGCCGGGAGTCGGGGATGGGGTTGAAGCCGCCGCCGTAAAACCGGCCGTTGCACGCGCAGATGAGCGACGTGCCGCCGCTGTAGTCCATGCCGCAGCCGCGCACGGTCAGCGGTTGGGCAATGCCCTTGAAGAGGTTGGCCACGGCGGACAGCACATAGCTGTCGTGATACTGGTGCACCTCGGTGCCGATGCGCGCGTCGATGCCGACGGAGCAGATGTTGACCGCGTAGCGCCCGCAGCACTCGATGATGTCGAAGGGGCGCACCTCGCCGTGCACGAGGTCGGCAAGGTCGGAAAAGCGCGTCTTTTCCGACCCGAACATTTTGATGAAGTCGTTGCCTGTGCCGCAGGGGAAGTGCGTCACGGCAACATTGCTGCGGCTGGCGGCGCCGTTGACGCACTCGTTGAGCGTGCCGTCGCCGCCGCAGGCATACACCCGCAGCTCCTCGCCGGAGGCCGCCTCCGCGGCGATCTTGGCGCATGCATCCATGGGCGCGGTCGTGACATAGACCTCGTAAGCGTCCTCGCTGCCCTCAAGCGCGCGGCGCGCCTGCTCGGCAACGTATTCGCGCCGGTCCTTGCCGCCGGCGACGGGGTTGACGATGAACAGATGTTTCATAGTGAATTCCTGTACTTTCGACAAAATAATACAATAACTATACCGCGTGCGGCGCGGACGCGCAAGGGGGAAATCGTGAATATTTGCGGATTTTTAACTACCGGTGTGAGCATATGCACCGGCCTGCCGCCTCACACGTCCTTCGTGTACTGGAACAGGTCACAGCGGAGCGTGCCGTTGTAGAGCTTGCGCTTCTTGTCTGCCGGGCGGCCGAACGCGCGCTCAAACTCCGTGTGCGAGCTCAGGAGGTAGAGCTTCCAGTGCGCGGTCTTGGCGTAGGCCGCGCCGAATGCGGCGTAGAGCGCCTCGGCCTCGCGCTTTTCCATCAGGCGCTCGCCGTAGGGCGGGTTCGTGACGATGACGCCGCGCTCGGTCGTGCGGTCAAATTCCCGCGCGTCGGCGACGGCAAATGTGATGCAGTCGTCCACGCCGGCGCGGCGGGCATTGTCGCGCGCCATGGCGACGG
>OKVB01001059.1_pt1 | contig 10600 bp, 6 predicted proteins | sample 1606651 | NCBI WGS metagenome assembly OKVB01 (sample SAMEA3882518, study PRJEB24775) | human gut metagenome | biome: human-associated habitat; feature: intestine environment; material: feces | place: Netherlands | collected 2009/2010 | reverse complement strand
ACGGTACGTACGGTGCTGTGAGAGGACGGCGGTTAATCACCGCCTCCTACTCGATGGTTCAGTATGGTAATTGTCGGCGGCTGTCGGAGGGCATAGGTCCTTTTCATCTGAAAAATGTTGGGACAACAAAAACAACGGCCGCCCCGTACAGAGCAGCCACCGTTTTCCCTATACCATACGCTGCTTTTCAGTACCGCAAGGATGGGTGTCCTGTTATCGTCGTATTCTGATTTCTTTTAGGGCATTTCAGGACTATCCACAAGGGATACGCTGAACTCCTGTGCGGTTGCGCCCTCCGGCAGCAGCTTTGCCATGACCACCAGCCGCTGATTGCCGCTGTTAGCCTTGTCATACTTCCGGCAGCAGGTGGAGAGGGTCAGAACAGTATCTTCCTCGGAGAAGGTCACGCCATCAAAGTCAAGCCAGTTTTTCCGCGCAATCGTCTCAAAGAAGCTGGTCAGATCATCTCCCGTGGGATCAGGCGCAATATAGTCAAAACCAATATCCGTGACGAACAGTGCGGTGATCTGAAAGATCATGTCCTCACCATCCACAGAGAGATAGATATACGGATGCTCCTTTACAAAGTCTGCGTCCATATAACGGTAGAGCTTGGTGAACCGCACACCGTCCGGGTCGCAGTTGCTTGCGGAGTGACCGAAAATGGTGGTGTTTTTGTCCAGCTTATCCCTGCCGCCGATTTGGTTTTCACAATGGGCATAGTAACAGCCCCACATGGCGTACTCGCCGTTTTCATCCAGCTTTAGGTAATAGCCGTTGTCCTCCGCCTGCATCACAGGGTCGTCCACCTCCGCACCGGGGATATACAGCCATGCCACGGTGTCGGGATTCTTCGCTCTGGCTTCCGCCAACTCTGCCTGCCTGTCCACCGAGGGGATAACTTCGCCCGCGGGAGTCGCTGATGGCTGAGGCGCAGATGTGCCGGAAGGCGTTCTGCCGGGAATGTCGATAGGCTCCGTCTCTTTCTGATAGCAGCCCATGACTGCCGTGGTCATGGCAAAGAGAAGGACGGCCATGCAGATGATCGGACGAATGATTCTTGTGATTCTTTTCATAATGCTGTCTCCTTGCCGCGCTGGGATAGCGGCGCAGCTCAAAATGTCATTGATTTGTTTCTTGTAGCGAAAAGAGAACAGCGCAGCTTCAGGGCGAGATGCCCGTCCGCTGCGCTGTCCGATGTCCGCTTATGGGGTCATGTCAGCGGCTTTGATGTTTAGCCGTATGTCAGCCGGTCACTTCTTGCAGCGCCAGAGGAAGGTCACGATCTGCGCTCTGGTGCAATCCGCATTGGGGCTGAATGTCGTGCTGGTGGTTCCCTTGGTGATGTTCTCCTTGACCGCCCACAGTACCGCATCAGCATAGTAGGCGGTGGACTTCACATCGGCAAAGGGATTGGCTGTACCCGCTGCCGGGGACTTCTCGGAACGCCACAGGAACGCGACGATCTGGGCGCGGGTGCAGGTCATGTTGGGGCTGAACGTGGTGTCGCTGGTGCCCTTGGTGATGCCGTTTTCTACCGCCCATAGCACAGCGTCGTAATAATAGCTGCCCACGGGGACGTCGTTGAAGGGCATGGCGCGGGTTTCGGGTTCGGGACTGCCAGCGGCGCGCCACAGGAAGGTCACGGCCTGCGCACGAGTGCAGATGCCATCCGGGGAGAAATGGGTATCATCGGTTCCCTTGGTAATGCCGTTCTCCACTGCCCAATCCACAGCATCCTCATAATAGCTGCCAGTGGCTACATCCACAAACACGCCTGTCTGGGGGTTGCCGTTGGCTTTCATAAAGATGACCTCGATGGTATGGGTTCTGCTGACATTCTCAAAGGTGTAGGACTTCACCGCGCCGATGCTCTTGCCGTCGATCTTGACGTTGGCGACAGCATAGCCCTTGTCTGGGGTGATGGTGAAGGTCTGATCCCGGCCCTCGCGGACGCTGACATTGCCGGAGGGAGAAATGGAGCCGCCAGCCCCGGCAGTTGCCTTGATGGTGTAGTAGCTGTAGCCGCTGCTGCCTCCGCCGCCCGTGTAAGTCCAATGGGCATACACGGTGGTATCTGCGGGAAACTCGGTATCGGTCGTAATTTTTGTGCCGCCGCTCTCTTCGGTGTACCAGCCGTCGAAGCTGTGCTTGCTCCGGGAGGCGCTGGGCAGAGAACTCAGCTTCTGATTGGTGGTGGTCATGCTGCTGACAGAGGGCGTACCGCCGTTGCCGTCAAAGGTGACGATGAACTCGGTGGACGCAGGAGGTGCGTCCTTCTCAAAGATTGCTTTGACCTCCACGTTGGCGCTCGGCATGATGAACTTATTGTCCTTGATGGTCACGCCGCCGCTCATGACCTCCCACTCCTTGAAGTGGTAGCCCTCTTTAGGCGTGGCGGTCAGGGTGATCTCCGTACCAGCCGCAGCCTTTGCAAGAGATGCGGAAGCCGTTCCGTTTCCGTCCGTTTTCACGGTAATGGTAAACTCGGTGGGCGCAGGGGGTGCGTCCTCCTCGAAGATGGCCCTGACCTCCACATTGTCGTTCGGCATGAGGAACTTATCGTCCTTGATGGTCACGCCGCCGCTCATGATCTGCCACTCCTTGAAGTGGTAGCCGGTGTTGGGCGTAGCGGTCAGGATGATCTCCGTACCGGCCACAGCGGTGGAAGGAGTTGCGGTGCCGGTGCCGTTTCCGTCATTACTGACGGTGACGGTGTAGGTGGTGGGGGTAATAACGCTGTTTTCCCACAGCGCCTTGATCTCGGTATCCCCGAGCACGGTGTAGGAATCTCCCACCTTGTACTCCGTGCCGCCGATCTCCCAAGCCTTGAACTCCTGATCGGCGGGAGCAGTGAAGCCGCAGTCGGGCAGGATGTAATTTGTCTCTGCCTTGACGATCACGGAATCCATGTTGCCGCTGCCGCCGTTGCCGTTGAAGGTGATTGTGCAATCCGCAAGCGGCGTACCCTCACCCACAGTGACCTCCGCATCGGAGCTGGCAAAGTGGTTGCGATCCTCCGCATAGCGGACGAAGTAATTGCCGGCAGGCAGGTTTTCAATCTCGATACCGGTGCAGGCGGTGTAGGTAGTCTCGCTCTCCGCACGGTATTCCATCGTTGCATCCACGCCGGTGATCTTGCCGTCGCTGCTGCCCTCGGTGGTGGGTGCGACACCGATCAAGCCGTTAGGCGCTTCCTGCGTGGCTTTGCCGATGCTCCACGCCGCGGTTACGGCGTCGGTGCTGCCGCCTGCCCATTTGCCGGTCTTGGATGTGACGCTAACGGTGTAATCGCCCGCGTCCGTGGCGGTGTTGCCGGAGATGTCCATAGTGGCTGGATCATAACCGTTCACGGTCGCTGTATGCTCGGAGCCATTGTAGGTGTAGGTTCCGGTGACGCTGATGCTGGGTTTGGCGGGATCGGTAGGCGCAGGCGGTGCATCCTCCTCGAAGATTGCCTTGACCTCTACATTGCTGTCCGGCATGGTGAACTTGTTGTTGGTGATTACAAGTCCTGTCGGAGATTCGACCTGCCACTCCTTGAGGTGATAGCCCTTGTCGGGCGTAGCGCTCAGGGTGATCTCCGCACCGGCAACAGCCTTTGCGGGAGATGCGGAAGCCGTTCCGTTGCCGCCGCTGGTCACGGTGACGGTGTACTCCGTGGGTGTGGGCGGCGCATCCTTCTCAAAGATGGCCTTGATCTCCACGTTGTTGTTCGGCATGGTGAACTTGTCGTCCACGATTGTCACGCCGCCGCTGATGACCTCCCACTCCTTGAAGCGGTAGCCCTCGTTGGGCATGGCGGTCAGAGTGATCTCCGCACCGGCAACAGCCTTTGCGGGAGATGCAGAAGCCGTTCCGTTGCCGCCGCTGGTCACGGTGACGGTGTACTCGGTAGGCGCAGCTTTGGCTATCGTAATGGACAACTCCTTCGTATTGCTGCCCGCGCTGTTGGTAGCCTTGACGGTAAATTTGGCGGTGCCGTCCGCAGTAGGCGTGCCGCTGATCTCGCCGGTATCCGCGTTCAGGCTCAGACCGGCAGGCAGACCGCCGTCAATGCTCCATGTGATAGGTGCTGTGCCGGTGGCGGTCAGGGTCTGGCTGTACGCCTCGCCCACCTTGCCGTCTGGCAGGGTGTCCGTGGTGATGGTGGGCGGAGCGTCGGGGGCATTGACCGTCACCGTGCAGGAAGCGGTGAACAAACCGTCATGTGTGGTGGCGGTAATGACAGCCGTCCCGCCTGCCACGGCGGTGACAACGCCGTCCTCGGAAACCGTGGCGACAGCCTCGTTGTCGGAACTCCAGCGCACCTTTTTGTTGGTGGCGTCCTCCGGCGTCACGGTGGCGGTCAGGGTCTGATTGCCGCCCACATCGAGGGTGATGCTGCTCTCGTCCAGCGATACGCCGGTAACAGGGATCACATAGGTGCCGTCATAAACCGTGATGGTTTTCTCCGTCCTGTTTCCGGCCTTGTCGGTCGCGACGATCTTATATGTGCGGTTGGCATCCGAAAAGAGTGCAATCCAAATTGTGTTGTAGCCGCCTACTGTCTCGGGAGATCCGTTTACCGTGACGGAAGCAAGGTTATCATCGGTGATTTGCACATTTTTCGTGGTATAATACACTTCACCATCCTCAACGCCATTGATCGCAGGGGGAGTGGTGTCAATCACAATGCGGCCTGTTGTCCTGAGATAGGTGACATTGCCCTCTGCGTTGGTGAGCTTCGCATAAACGATGTGCTGACCGTCCGTGTTCAGCTTGAGAGGCTCGGTGTAAGGGGTAAAGTCTCGTTTTGTGCATCTGGCCTTCGTGAGGTCCTCATCGGTGATCAGATAGCCAATCTCCACCGGCTTACCGCCGGATTTCGGAGCGGAGATGGTTACAGTTTGCTCCGTGTTGTAAAACCGTGCGGAATAGTCGCTTTCGAAGCCATTCCATACGGTGTCCTCACCTTCAATCTTAATTTCACCCTCCGGATACCAGGCCGCCGCCCACTGCGCCGTCAGCGTGATGCTCTGTACGCTTTTATCTCCCGCAAGCTCCGCATAGGTGGTTCCGGAAAACACGGGTTTGCCGGAACAGCTCCAGCCGCGGAACTCATAGTCGGTTCTGGTGGGAGGCTCCACACCGTCCAGCACGCGCTGCTCCCACCTGACGCCGGTTTTATTGCTGATACTCGTGCCGCCGGCAGTATCAAACTTTACGGTGTACGAGGGCTGCGCGTCTCCGCTGATGGTGAAATAGTGCTCAGCCTTGCCGCAGTAGTCCCCCGTGCCGTACAACGTCACCTTGGGGGCTTTTTCCGGGTCAAAGCCCGCGTCGCTGGGGTTGAGGGTGTAGGGATATACATGGTTGGAATAGCTGGCGGTGTAGTCCGTGTTCTCCGTTAGCTGCTTCGTTTCGTTCTCACCCGTCTTATGGGAAAGCCCCGTCAGCTTCTTTTCGCTGCCGTCATAGGCGCAGTCCGTCAGCCCCTCCATCGTCAGAAGCCCCTTCTCATAGCAATATCCAATATCATACTTGCCGCAGAGCGTGCATTTGCCGTATGCGTCAAGGCTATGGTCAATGCGCGTTCCGTTGACGGTGCTGCCGCAGATGGAGATGTTTTCCGCTGGATTACCCGGCAGCTTCTTTGTGTGCAGGTCGTCATAGACATAATCGGAGTCGTCCATGTTCCTACTTTTCGTATGCCGGAAGGATTCCACCGTGCTGTCCATGACCTGAATATAGGCATTCAGGGAAGACTTGTAGCTGATTCCGATGCCGGGAACATATTCGGTACCATCCCCAAACAGCCAGCCGCCTTTTGCGGTCACGGTGCTGTTTTCAATAAAGATCCGCAGCGCTCCATCTCCGCTGGAACCTATGTCGCGACCGATGGCGGTACTCCATCTGTCACGGGTGCGGGCAAACACCCGGCTGTTCGCAATGCGAATGACGCTATTGCCGGGATCTGTCGTATACTTACCGCCGCCGATGGCTACGCCACCCTTGAAACCCGGAATATCAATCTGGCTGTCCTGAATGTCAATACGGTCAAAGGTGCCATACTCTCCGCAGCCAATGCCGAAGCCATTTCCACGATCCTCGCTGCTCTGACGGATGCTGCTGCCGTGGATCACGATCTCGCCGACAGAAGTGAATTTGCCTGTGGAGCCGAGGACATCGTTCGTTACCACGGTGCTGTTCGTGATCTCCAGCCGTTTCAGCTTCCGCTGGGTCATTCCTTCTTCGCCCATATAAATGCCGTTCGTGACGAGCTGGGAATCCCGGATGGCGATGCTCCCGCTATCGCCGGTGCGGATGCCCTTTATTCCGGTCAGTACGATCTCGCTGTTTTCGATCTGTATATTTCCGTTATTGCCTAACTGTATTCCTTCAACTGCCACAACGTCTGTTGATAGGATGCGGCAGTTTCGGATGGTGATATTGCCGCCCCTGTCATCGCCGACCTTATTGCCAATCAGAATGCCCTCACCGCCAAGGAACGGCAGCTCGGCGTCAAGAATGGTGATATTTTTAGCGCTGCCGCCAATGCAGGCGCCGCTCCTGCTGGAAATGGATTTGATTGCATTGCCCTGAATGTTGATGCTTCCGCCACCATTGCCGCCGATGGCTACGCCAGATCCTTCAACGGAAACATCGATCTCGCCGCCGGTGATACTGACATCGCCATGGCCGCCGATGCCATCCGCCTCGCCTTTTCCGATTGCGGTGACCTTGCCGCCGGTGATGCTGACGCTGCCTGCGTTATATTCAGGGCTGCCAATAGCGGCAATTGCATTCGAGACAGCTTTTATGGTGCCGCCGGTGATTTTTACCGTTGTCGACGTACCAAAGCCGATACCACAGCCATCTCTGTCGGAATACGCTTCTATGTTACCTCTGTTGATGGTGATGTCGGCACCCCCGAAACTCCCAATCCCATTTCCGTGTCCATATTTGCCAATGCCTCCTCGTGCCGTTATATCGCCGCCGTTGATGGTGATGCTGCCGCCGCGCCCCGTACCAATCGCATCTGCGGTAGCATTAGCCATGACCGTGCCGCCATTGATGGTAACACTGCCACCGTAACCGAGTGGGCCGGACCCGATCCCAACGTTGCTGGGAGTAGTATGCATTGTTACCGGTTCGGTGCGGACAATGCCGCCATTGATGGTAATGCTGCCGCATTGCCTCTTTCCGGAAGACTCTGACCAGGTAACGTAATCTGTTGGGACTCCGCCAATGGCGGAGGCGCCATCATTCCCTTGGGCGAGAATATAACCGCCGTTGATGATGATCGTGCCCTCATTTTCATTGATACCACTTTTGTGCTTTCTCCAGCGCTCACTGCTGCCGATGCCGGACAGCCCACTATCCGGCCATACATAGTATTCGACATGTCCGTAGCTGTTAGAATCCTGCGGAAGACACGCCGTCAGCCTGCCCATGGTGTCCTCGCCGGTGCTTTGGGCGTAGACGGTGAAGGTATCACCCTCCTTCACATCGATGCCCCACTCCGCCGTGAGGTGGCTGCCGTCCGTTAATATCAGATTGACCGCACCGTGGGTGTCCAGGCGGGGTGTGATGGTCACATCGCCCTTCACCACATACCAGCCGGCGGGCAGATCGTACCACTTGTCCGTAAGGTCAAGAATGCTGTCTGCGGTATTGCTCGTCAGCACGGTGTATTTGTTGCAGACCTGCTGATTACCGTCTTTGTCCAGATAGGTGATCGGTTCAGTGGAAATCGGCATTGGCTCCATCCACTGCGCCACCAGAACCATATCCCCAGTCACAGAATATCTGAAATTCCACTCCGGCATATTGTAGTATTTGTTGTCCAAATCGTTTTTGTCATACCAGCCGATAAAGGTATAACCTTCCTTGACAGGGTCAGCGGGCCTTTGTACTTGCTGCCCCTGCGGAACACTCTGGGGCTCTACCGCGCTGCCTCCATCGGAATCAAAGGTCACCGTCACATTTGTGCTGTCAGGAATCTCACCCTCGGCAAAGGCTGCTGTCGGCAGCAGCGTCAGCACCATGCAGCATAGAAGCAGGATGCTGAGTATTCGTTTCTTCATTGGCTTTTCTCCTCCTGTTCGTGTCGGTTCGGCTTGTCCGTCCCGTCTTTTTTCTGGTTTTCTCTGATTCTGAGCCGGAAGCACAGCGCGGTGATCGCCACCGCCGCGGCAAAGGAGATGACGGCTACCAGCACATAGCCGCCCGCGTCCTCCCGCAGCAGCATCGCGCCGAACACGCCCCATGCTTCCGGTTGCCCCGGCCCGGCGACCGTGCCCACCGCCTGCATCAGCACCGCGAACAGCAGCATACACATAGCGCTCAGTCCATATATGCCGCGCCGCTGCCTCCGGCGGGTGTTTTCCCGCACCCGCTGCTTGACGAGTGCGACCCGTCTTGCGGTATCGTACATATCGTTTGAACCTCCTCTCTGGATTTTTTGAAATGCGGCTTAAAAACCCCTTCACTTATATAGGTACAAAAAATCGAAAAAACTCTCACCCAAAACGCAAAATTTTTCAAAAAAATTTGAGAGCCGCCAAAAAGCAGCTCTCAATGAGTGAATATTCGGTTATTCTCTCCGTCCGAAACGGAAAACGGACAATCTTCCCGCCGCCACCAGCAGCACCGGCAGGGCGTAGGCGATGTACTGCGCCGCGCCGCCGTGGGCGATGAGCAGGTTATAGATGGCGTGGAGAGTGATGGCCGCGCCCAGCAGCCCGCACGTGCCGGCTATTTTAAGCCACGTCCGCTGCCACGTATACGCCAGCCCGCCGCCCACGATCAGGCCGCAGAGAACGTGCATGGCTCCCGTGCCGAAACCCCGGAAGAAGATAAAGGAGAAGCGGTCCGCGCCGTTCTGGATGAGATAGCACACATTTTCAAAGGTGGCGAAGGCGAGGGCGACCGTGATGGCGGCGGCCTTGATTTTATCCCCCTCCGGCTCAAACACCAGTAGATAGAACACCAGCGGCAGCAGCTTCATCATTTCCTCCACCACCGGCGCGATCTCCGCCGTGGCGGCAAGGGCATCCGCCTGACATACCGCCGCGAGGAAGGTGTTGATATAGGCCGAAAGCAGACACACGCCCATCCCCGCAATGCAGAACAGGAAAAAGCGGAGCTGCCGCCTGCCCATGCACAATGCGGCCACCAGCAGCGGGGACACCATGCAGATGAAGATGTTTTCGATGTAGGTCATGCTTCCACCGCCTTTCTCGTGGCGGGCAGCAGCCCGAAAATGGCAAGCGTCAGCAGCATATCGCACCAGAAGGTGGGACTTGCCGGTGAGGTATCCGGCCAGAAGCAGCCCACCGTCCAGAGCAAATACTCCGCAAACGCAAAGCACAGCACGCCGATGTGGAAGTACCGCACATTCCGCGCCGTGCCCGTCTGCGTTTTCGTATAGACAAGCCCCCGAATGGCGCAGAAGGAGAGCCATATCATCATGCCGCACCAGATCAGGTTGGAGAGAATGTCCCCAAAGGTGCAGTAGAACGCCAGCAGCGGCACGCCGAACGCAGGCGCGAGCCATGCCCTGCGGCAGCGGAAGCTGCGCTCGTCCTGACTGGCGAGCGTGGCTTGCAAAATGCGCAGGAAAATGACGCTGGCCACCCAGCCGAACTCCGAGACATAGAAAACCCGCGGTGTGGTATCGAACAGCAGCAGATACAGCGTCCAGTAGAGTGCGCCGAGGGCAAAGCAGCCATAGAAGCACAGCAGCAGAAAATACGCCTGCCTGCGGCTTTTCCGGTAGGCGATGCCCGAAAGCAGCGCGCCGACGAACGTAGTCAGCAGTTGCAGCAGGTTCTCAATCAGCTCCATGCGCATCCTCGCTTTCCCTGTCCTGTCCGTCCTCGCGGTTCATCTGCCGCAGCCGGAAGCACAGAACGGTCACGCACACGCCAAGTAAAAACGCCAGCAGCCCAATGACGATGTATCCCAAGGCCGCGCCGCTGTGAAAGATGCTTGCCGCCGTTTCAAAGCCGGAATAATCGCCTGTCTGGATGCTTGCGGCAATACCGGGCATGGCGAGGGACGCGCCGATGAGCAGTACAAGGCACGCCGCCACAGCGGAAGCCATGGTGATCGTATTGCGCCGCAGCCGTTTTTCCCGCTCAATTTGGGCGATGCGCCGCTTCGTCTCCGCGACGCGCTCCTCATGACTCCGCATTTGTGATTCCCTCCCGTTCCAGCAGCCTTCGCAGGCTTTCTTTTCCGCGATACACCATGTTGGTGATCTGCTTCACCGTTTTCCCCGTGACCTCCGCCGCCTGTGCGTAGCTCATATCCTCGAAATAGGTGAGGTACAAAACCTCCCGGTAGTCCGGGTTCATTTCGTCCATGCAGAAGTGCAGGATGCGGTTTCGCTCCTCCGTCCGTATGACCTCCTCCGCCAGCAGCCGTCCGTCCGGCTCACCGGTCAGCGCATCGAGGCTGAATAGCGGTTTTCGCTTGCTCTTGTGGCGCAGTGCCATGTGCCGCGCCGCCTTATAGAGATACGCCTTGAAGCCGCCGTCCCGTACTTTTGGCTTTTTCGTGAACAGATAGGCGAAAACATCCAGCATCAGCTCCTCCGCCTCGTGAACGTCGT
>OKVB01001048.1_pt1 | contig 10678 bp, 8 predicted proteins | sample 1606651 | NCBI WGS metagenome assembly OKVB01 (sample SAMEA3882518, study PRJEB24775) | human gut metagenome | biome: human-associated habitat; feature: intestine environment; material: feces | place: Netherlands | collected 2009/2010 | reverse complement strand
GTTTTTATTATACTTTGATTGTTTTGTATGTGTCAAGTTTTATTATACAGGATTAATACAAAGGAAGGATTCTTAACAAACGAGGAAATTAATAAGATTCGTTCAGCTTTTGCAAACGATATATTTCACGATGATTTGCAGTCCATATATCAGGAGCAGACATTAAGCCGTGACGAATTGAAAGCAGTATCAAAAACGGAGTTTGAAAGTGTTGTCAGAAAAATTCAGCAAAGCGATTTTGAAAATCCGCAGCTTGAAAATCTTATCCGCAAACTATATTCTCAGTTACAGAATGTTAAAGGCAAAAAAGTATATGGATATCTTCCTCAGGAGGTCAAAGAAACAGTCAACAGCATTTTTTCGGAACTTGCAAATGACGATAATATCCGTCAGCTTTATGAAAAATGGTGCAGTTTGGAGAGCTTGAAATACAAGACCTATACGCAAAAAGAAAAAGAACTGCCGCCATTGGTTGATAACAAAGTTTTTCAGCCTGTGCGGAATATGATAATCAGAACTGTGCTTGACATGAATTATCCTGTCATTGATGTAGAAATTGAAGAACCCGATCCAACAGAACAATTTGAGAATGATGACTTTTATGTTGATATTTCTCCACAGTTCGATGAATCTGAGCAATCCGAAAATGATAAAGTGACATTTTCAAATAACGATGATCTGACAGCCGAAGATTTCATTTGGAGTGGTGAAAATGCGGTAACAGTCGATGTTGATGACGCTCCGAAAAGCAAATATTACCTCAAGTGGAGTAGTTCCTACAAAGAAGCCTGCAAGCTGATTTATAACAAGCGATCAAAGCTTGAAGATTTTCAAAAAGCGGAGCAGCTTTTGCTTAACGAATCAGGGGCAGGTAATGTTCTTGCTATTCAAGATCTGGGCAAACTCTATTCTACTGATAAACTCGGCGAAAAAGATGAAAAAAAGTCTTTTTCATTCTACGAAGAAGCATTTCAGGGTTTTATGGAGATCGAGCCGGACTCAGATTTTATGTTTCCATATGAACCAAAATACAAAGGGCAGGTCATGAAACCCGTGGATATGCGTTCTTACGTTTGGTATAGAATCGGAAAAATGCATTGCTATGGTCTGGGAACGGAACAAGATTATGAAAAGGCATTTGAATGGTTTTTGAAGTCAGCTCAGGAGGGCAACAAATTCGCACAATACAGTCTCGCCAATTTATATTACTACGGCAACGGTGTGGAAAAAGACTTGTCGCAGGCGTTTTTGTGGTATCGCAAATCATCTGAACAGGGACAGCCTTATGCCCCATACGCTGTTGCTCAAATGTACGATAAAGGCGAATATGTAAGTCAAAGTGAAGAAACCGCACAAAGATATTACAAGGTCGCATTATCCGGTTTTCTTGAACTTGAAAGCAAGGGTCAGGCTGACGATAATCTATATTACAAACTGGGTGCTATGTACAAAAAGGGACTTGGAACGGAGATTGATATTCCTAAAGCCATCGAATATTTTGAAAAATCCGCTGAAAATATGTGGTCAACTTATCAGCTCGGCAGGCTTTATCTTTTCGGGGCAGAGGGAGTTGAAAAAGATAAGGAAAAGGCTGCCCAATGGCTTACAAAGTCCGCAAACGACGGTAATGAGTACGCTCAGAATATGCTTGACGATATGGGGCATTTTGAAAATATGCTACTTAGAAATACTGTTATGGGATTGTTTGTGAATTTAAGTAGGTGCATTGAAGATGATTATACACAGAAGTATAAATCGGTCAGACGAACAGTCGACAGCAGGCTGCGGAGGATGATAAGGTTAAAAAAGCAGGATATGGGAATTAAAGAGAATTTCACACAGAGCTTGGATTGATTTTTTGAAATAAATATATTAACCGTTGTAGAAAAATAAAAAATATGCTTAAATTCAAAAAGAGCTGGAAGAAAAATTGATAAAGCAACGGATTGTGGTATTCGGATAAATAAAAGTCAATCGCCTCCCCAAAAAAGCACAGCTATGGATAAATTGTTTCATAGACCGTGCTTTTTCACATAAATACAGATTTATGCAAATAATAATCGAAAACATTAAATCAGTAAATTTTGTTTATTTTATATTAATGATTTCGATTTATATTGAAAAAGTTGGGATTTTGTGTTAAAATAAAATAAAGGAGTGATTTTATGAGAATTGCTATTTGTGACGATGAAAAAACTTACATTGAGAAATTAAAAAATGACATCAATTCGCTGCAGACTCATGAAAACGAATTCGAATTTTCAGAATTCGAAAGCGGAGAATCATTTATTGAACAATTTTCAAAAGATAAATATGATTTAGTTATTCTTGATATTGAGATGAAAGATTTGAATGGTTTGCAGACGGCTGAGTTTTTAAGGCAAATTGATAAAAATGTGATCCTTATTTTTATGACCAGTTTTGACAAATTCGTTTATCAAGGCTATGAAGTTAAGGCATTCAGATATATATTAAAAAATCAACCCAAGTCCATTTATTTGAAACAACTCAGCGATACAGTTCAAGAGTATTATAGAAATAAGAAATACATTAAAGTCATTGACGATGGTATCGAGAAAGAACTTCTTACAGTCGATATTTTGTATATAGAGGTTTATTCACATCAAATAGTCATCCATACGTTGAATAAACACTATTATCAAAAGGGTAAACTGGGCGACTATGAGAAAATGTTAGAAGGATGTTTATTTGTACGTTCCGATAAAAGCGTTCTGATAAACATTACTAATATTGACTACATTAAAAAGAATCAAGTATTTCTGAAGAATGGCAAAAGCCTATACGTCAGCAGAAATCATCTTGAAAATATCACAAAAGCTTTTTTGAAATTTAGCAGAAGCAGGTGGGGCTAATGTCTGTTAATGAATTAATTATAGAAATTCTAAATTGCATTGCTGAGAGCTCAATTATAATTTTTTACTTGTACAATATGATGAAAGAGAGCTTCAGAGTTCGAAAAAGAGCAATATTTCCGGCAACACTGCTTACCTCTATGATTCTTGCAGCAGTAACATTATTTTTTGAATATCCATGGATCAACTTGATCGCTACTTTTGTACTGATGACAGCTGTTTCCAACATAATGTTTGAATGTAAATTCGGTAAAAAACTTTTTTGTTCATTAATATTCTTGATAGTAATACTTGCTTCAGAATCACTTCCAATGGGAATACTTTATATATTGAATTTCGGAAGCCCCTTGGATCAATTAAATTCAGGTTTAGGCAGATATATTGGAATGGCTTGTTCAAAGCTATTTTGTTTCTGGTTTTCGGTATATATAATAGAGTATTCAAAAAACAAGCAGAAAGATATTCCATTAAAGAACTGGCTGTCAATTATATTAATACCGATTTTAAGTGTGGTCATTCTTAATGGGATTTTTGTGTCATATGGGTTAACCCATAGACAGACTATAAATTATTTGATTTCCGTTATTGGATTACTTGCACTTAATTTATTTGTGTTTAACTTTTTTGATACATATGCAAATCAATTGAAATTGAAAGTCATGGAACAGAGACTTAAATCAGAAGAAGAAAATTATATGCTGATTGAAAGTAAATACAACGAGATAAGGCAATTAAAGCATGATATAAATAATCAGATATCTGTGGCAAGATCTATGTTCCGCTATGGAAATCAAAATGAGGCAATTAGGCATCTGGAGAATTTATCAAACAGCTTATCAGACGCAGGTGGAATATGCTACACAGGTATTTCATCCGTTGATGCTATTATCAATATGAAATGGCAGGAAGCATTAAATAAAAATATACAATTCACAACTAAGATAAACGTGTTTGAATCAATGACCATAGACAATATGCTGATTTGTCGGATACTCGCTAATCTTCTTGATAATGCAATTGAAGGAGCAGAGCGCTGTTCATGTGTCAATAAATATATTCACATTTCAATGATACAAGTCGATAAGAAACTTCGAATTTGTGTTATAAATTCATCAGATGAGGTTGACACTCAGAACCTTAAATCCAGTAAGTCAGGAAATGGATTACATGGTATAGGTGTAAGCAGTATAAAAAAAGCTGCGGATCAGTTGGGTGGAGTCACATCTTTTGAATGGGAGGACGAAACATTCACAGCCGACATGTTAATAAAGTATTAACGGAAAGAACAAATGACGTCCAAAAAGGTACTTTGGCGCAAAAGACTTGAAAAAAATAAATAGTATACGCTATACTGAAAACTAGGATCAGCTAGGAAAAGTATAGCGTATTTTTTATCCGGGAGAGCAATTAAACAATGAGGAAACCAGATCAGGAAACAAAGCGAGGAATAGTCATAACGTTAATTCTCAGTGCGATCTATGGCATAACGACATTAGTAACAGGTCAAGCCTGCAGCATAACCTATTGTCAGCCGAAGGAGCCGGAGAATTTGCATAAATTTTTGAAAAAGAAAAGGGGTGAAGAATATGAAAGCAATTAAAAAGCTCATGCTGAAATACGGTTCGTCATTGGCAGCTCTTGCGCTGATGATTGGAGTCGGTTCCAGTTCTAAGGCTTGCTGGTGGTGGTACAATCAGCCCAAAGAGCCTGAAGGCATGAAGAAATTCACAAAAGAAGACTGATAAAAAAGCAGGAGCGGAGGAGAAGTTATGAAACTTAAAAGCAACTTCAAACGAATACTTTCCGGCGTAATGAGTTTAGCTATGGCGGCAACTCTTGTACCCAGTATCCCAGTACTGGCAGAGGATTTTACAACGCAGAATTATGTCTACGACAATTATGCTGTTTCCTACAATGTAACTAATTCATGGGGTGATACGGAGGTTGTTTCCGTTACGTTATCCAACACAGGTGACAGTACAATTGAAAACTGGATGCTGTACTTTGATCCAAACGGCAGCACTTCAAGCATTTGGGACGCACAGTGGGCTGAGACGTCTACCGGAGTTTCATATGTTAAAAATGCAGGATATAATGCACGGATTGAGCCTAATTCCTCGATCACTTTTAGCTATACAGTAGATAATTGTGAAGCTGTTCCCGAAGCTTTTAAGCTTTGTCAAGGGCGCATCAATAAGGAATCCGGTTACGATGTTCAGCTAGTTGTCAACGAAACATGGGGAGATAACTTCAATGGAGCTATCGTAATTACTAATAACACCGATTCCCCTATTGAAGCATGGGAACTTACCTTTGATACAAACTTTACCATTACCGAGATTACGAATAGCTGGGCAGCTACTGTAACTGAGTTAGAACCGTATAGCTATCGTTTGAAAGGAACATATACAGGCACCGTATATGCTAATTCAAGCGTAACACTTGGTTTTACAGGCGTTAAGAACGGTGATCCGGAAATATCTAACACTTCATTGACAGAAGTCGTTGCGAATGAAAGCCTTATTGACTTCATAAAGAATTATCCGGATGGAGTTTCAATTTATGCCTACGGCGACTACAATAACGAAGCGAATGCAATAGATATTGAATGGTATACCGATTATGAAGCCGAGGTTTTCGATGTATGGCAGTCTGATGATAATGAAAGCTACACCTTGGTTTCAGAAGTTTCGGATGCTGACTCGTATCAGTATGTCATCACTGAGGATTTTCAAACAAAATATTTTAAAGTTTCAATTCCTAATGATTTCGGTGAAACAATCGAGTCTGTTCCCTTTGTTGTAACAAAAACAGAGGATGAATATTCTGTTGATTTTCTTGACAGCGACGGTGACGGGCTTCCGGACATTTATGAGAATATGATCGGTACAGATTTGAATAATCCCGATACTGATGGGGATGGTCTGACCGACTATCAGGAAGTATACATAACAGGAACGGATCCCACAAAGTATGATTCGGTAACCGATGGTGTTTCGGACGCAGACGCTGATCCTGACGAAGACGGATTGACCAATGCACAGGAGATAGAGTTGGGAACTGATCCGCAGAATGACGATACCGACGGCGATGGTTTGAAAGGCGGAGAAGAAGTGAATGATTATCACACCGACCCGTTGAATCCGGATACGGACAGGGACGGTTTGCCGGATGGGGATGAGCCGCATATCGGGCTTGATCCGAGTGATCCTGAGACGTTTGAAGTACCTGACGCAGATTTTGTTTTTGAGCAAAGTATTCCTGCGGAGAGCAAGGCTCTGGAGGATATTAATACAGAGGATAACGCTTACGAGTTGACAGTAGAATTCAAATCTTCGGGCTATGCGGTAAACAGCGCAGAGATCAAGCAGTCGCCGTACTCGAATGCGATAAAAAACGACGCAGTTCTCGGAAAAAGTGTAGAAATCTCTTACGAAAGCACTTGCAAAGTTGACGAATGTGTGCTATACTATAAGATAAAGGATAATTATACCAATAATATAAGTGATAAGTATACAGCATATACGGAGGAGCTTGACGGTATAAAGCGTTTGCAGGCATTCAGATTTGATGAAGATCTGCATATGCTGCTTCCTGTGGAAACTACATATGATTTAGAAAACAATACCGTCATTTGCGAGGCAAGCGAACTGGGAACGTATTGTCTGATGGATATTGAAATGTGGCTGGATAGTCTGGGATTTGAGGTTGAAGAACCGGAGATTGCGGTGATGGCGTTAGCCGAAACAGTCACAGAAGAATTTATTGAAAGTAGCATGATAAAAGCAAACTATAATGGACATACCTATGGAATTTGCTCGGTTTCCGGCTATGACTGGGACAGCGCAGAGGATATCTGCGAGGCGCTCGGCGGACATCTGGTAACAATAAACGATTCTGACGAGCAATGTTTCATTGAAGAAAAACTGCTTTCAAAGGGTACGAAAAATTCTTATTGGATAGGCGGACAGTACACCTCAAGTGGCTGGAGATGGCTTACTGGAGAAGATTTCAGCGCATATACCAAATGGACTCCGACACAGCCGGATAATTATCTCGGACAAGAAGATAAGCTGATGATGTACAGAAATACAAATCCGCTGTGCACGTCGGGAACATTCGGCTACTGGAATGATTTAAATAATGACGGAACATGCAATGGTGAGGCATTTTTCGGACTGAATAATTTTGGATTTATATACGAAAAAGATAGCTACAAACCAAAAACATACTATATAGTTATCGGAAACAACTTCAAAAAACTCACACTGGTATCACCTCTAAAAAGAGGAGCATGGACAAACAGCGATACCGACAGTTTGACGGATTGGCAGGAGTTTGACAGCAGGAACAGTATGCTTGCATGGGATTCGGATAATGAACCTGTGCTGCCCACTTTGAAAACTGTGCTGAAATTAAAAGGTGACGTCAAGATATCGAATGAACTGACAAGGGAATTAAACGGTTTAGATGATTATCTTGATGTTGTGAGGGTTGCGCCGTTTTTGAGTGATCCTACGGTGGAGGATACGGATGGGGATAATCTATTAGATAATTTTGATCCAAAACCAAAATCCGTCAATAATAATGGCGCAGTCATGAAAGAACTGTCAATAGAAAGAATTTATAATGCATATATGCTGCATTTAGAAGACAATGTTTCAGAAGTATATGATATATATATGGCTACAGGAAAAGATAGCGAAATGAGCTGGGAAGAATTTATTGAATTTTATAGTGGTGTCGTTGATTTTAATTTTTCCTTAAAGAACGCTAGCGAAACAGAGTTGAAAATAACAACATTACAAAGATGTTTGGAATATTTAGGCTTTTTGGATATGGGAGGGTCGGCGTATGGTGCAATGGGGGGAGCAACTCAGTCGGCAATTCAAAATTTTCAGCTTAATTATGGATTGAATATTTCCGAACAAGTTGAATTTTACGGTAAGTGGTTTATAGAAATTGATGATATAACATATTTGACCATCGCTAATGTTGCTGCTAATCATGGATTCTATGTTGGTGACAAACCTGTTGAAGCACATACAGAATATAAAATGCTTTGTAATTTAACTGCAGAAGGCTATGGTAAAACATTTTTTGATTATATTCCGAGTGTGGTTCCGATATTAAATATTGAACAAATCAACAATGATATTTCAATCTATAGTGATATTAACGGCAAATTTGATACTGTATACTATTTAGATTATACGGAACCATTAAAGAACATTATAACAGATATGACAAATGCAGCGGAAAGCTTTATATACTATCCTTCATTTAACGGATATGTTCAATTCTATACCAATGTTAATCATGGAGGAATTTGGGATGTGAAAGTACGGGAAAGTTGGAATAATACGATATCAACTATTCATTATTTTTCTCAGGGTTTCAAATTTGTATATAATGATATTATTATGAATTCTGAAAACTTAGGAAATTATCTATATGGCTGTACTGGTCATGCTACAGGATTTACTTTAAATATCTTATATAAAGGAAGCGGATATGCCGCTAGTACTGGTAATACTATTGATAATCAGGATGACTTAGATTTCATCAAAAGGGGATATGATTATTATGATGAAATATGTTAAATATGTATTGATGAGTTTCATATATGCTCTTTTGTTTAATTTAACTGCATATTTAGGAGCAGGGATAGCTTCTGTTATTTCTATATTTATTTTTTTTATTATTTATGCAGCGGTACAGTTGGCTTTTTTTGTTAAGTTAAGCAGCCATAATATAAAAATATATTGTTTGGGTGTTATATTGACCATTTGTTTTTCTGTTATAATCGGTTATATATTTTACGATACTGATTTTTTTATTCATATATTTATGGCTTTCAACGGTGATTATGGAACACCTAATGCAGGAAGCGGCTTCGGTATGATTCTAAGTTATAGTCTTAATGGGATAGCATTACTTTGTTCAATTCTAATTGGTATATATAATATACTGACTAATCGACAGCAATAAGTCTAAATAGTTCAATCTAAGTTAGGTGGTATAGAGCAGCCTCAATATTTACAGAGTTATTATATTTTTTCTGCTCATTTTTTGCGAATAATTTTAATTAATGTAGGTGTCTGGGTTCAGCAATATTTTATACATATCATAACTAGGAGGAATTGTAGTGAAAAAAATAGCATAGTAGCTGTTATATTTACATTGATTGTTTCTATGTTTTTATCTTCACGAAACATTGTATATGCGACAGAAGATAAAGCAAGGGCGATAACAATTCATATGCAAGGACTATCTGATGAGGCGTATTATGTTGATCTTCTTGTAAAGATTAAAACTTCTGATCCGGTATACACTGATTTCAACAGCAAAATGCCAAAATAAATGGTTTTGATAAAATGGTTTATTACAAATCCGGCCACAGCTTTTCCAGGAACTAATTTTTCTACTACAGGATGTGTCGGAGAAACGGAGATTGCAACTGATTGGTGGTATTCGATTGGTGATGCTGATTCTGCAATGAGCATGCATTGTGCAAAAAATAGAAATGGTTATATTGCAACTATAACATATAATTTAATTGATTTCTATGATTGGGAGTAAGGCTCTCCTCTTCGAGGCGGTCTTGTTACTGATGGAGAGATGTGTGAATTACATGAAGCAGGAATGGCAAGAGAATATAAATCTGTTGGAACTTATACAAGGGTCATTACTTGGAACAAAGGAGGTCGAATGAATGAATCAATTCTTTGGTAAGTTAAAAAACTGCAATCATTCTAATTGTTTTATTGATTGACCCTCTGAAAAAAAGTCTGTAAAAAGTCAGTCAACTGTGATATAATAAAAATAACACAGGAGGCTGATTTTTTATGGCAAGAAGAAAAAGAGAACCAATGAGCGAGGGGAAGAAGAATATCATCGCAGAACTGATCGAGGAGTATGATATCAGGACAGCAAAGGATATAGAGGATGCTCTCAGGGATTTGATGGGCGGCACTATACAGGAAATGCTTGAGGCAGAGTTGGATGAACACTTAGGGTACAGTTCATATGAACGCTCGGACAACTCCAATTACCGTAATGGTAGGAAAACCAAGAAGATACGTGGAAATTTAGGTGAAACAGAAATTGAAGTACCACAGGATCAAGACGGAACATTCGAGCCTAAGGTGGTAAAAAAGCGTCAAAAGGACATCTCCGGCATTGAGCAGAAGATAATCTCTCTGTACGCAAAGGGCATGACAACACGCCAGATAAGCGATACCATCGAAGATATTTACGGCTTTGAAGTCAGCGATGGTATGGTATCCGACATCACGGACCGCCTTCTTCCGCAGATAGAAGAGTGGCAGAAACGTCCTCTTGATGGGGTTTATCCCATTGTATTTATTGATGCTGTACATTTTTCTGTACGAGAAAACGGACAGATAAAAAAGCTTGCGGCATATGTGATTCTTGCAGTAAGCTTGACAGGTCACAAGGAAGTTTTATCCATACATATCGGAGAAAACGAGAGTGCAAAGTACTGGCTTGGCGTACTTAACGAGCTGAAAAATCGCGGCGTAAAGGATGTCCTCGTGATATGTGCCGATGGACTTTCGGGTATGAAAGAAGCCGTAAATACGGCATTTCCACAGACAGAATTACAACGTTGTATCGTTCATCAGGTGTGAAATACGCTGAAATACGTTGGCGAAAAAAACAAGAAAGAATTTGCCAGCGATTTGAAAACAATTTACCATGCGCCGTCTGAGGACGCTGCGCTTGAACAGCTTGAGCGTGTGACGGAGAAGTGGGAGAAAGATTATCCAAACGCCATGAAGAGC
>OKVB01001047.1_pt1 | contig 10684 bp, 9 predicted proteins | sample 1606651 | NCBI WGS metagenome assembly OKVB01 (sample SAMEA3882518, study PRJEB24775) | human gut metagenome | biome: human-associated habitat; feature: intestine environment; material: feces | place: Netherlands | collected 2009/2010 | reverse complement strand
TTCGGCTTCAACGCCGGTTCCGCCTTCGCAGCCAACGGCACCGCCGGCTACGCGTGGGTTTCCACGTCCGCCGCAACCGCTGCGGCAATGCTCTCCTGGGGCTTCACCGAGAAGATCCGCACCGGCCACTACACCGCAATGGGTGCCGCTTCCGGCATCGTCGCGGGCCTCGTCGCCATCACCCCGGCCGCCGATGTGGTCTCCCCGCTGTGGGCCATCGTCCTCGGCGCCATCGCCGGTGTGCTCACCTGCCTGGCCTGCGGTCTGAAGTTCAAGCTCGGCTATGACGATTCCCTCGACGTCGTCGGCGTCCACGGCGTTGGCGGCTTCACCGGCACCGTGCTCATCGGCTTCTTCGGCGAAGGCACCGGCCTGTTCGCAGGCGGCGACTGGAGGCAGCTGGTCGTCCAGCTCATCGTCGCTCTCGTGGCCATCGTCTGGTCCGCCGTCATCACCGGCATCATCGCCTTCGCTCTGGAGAAGACGATCGGCTGGCGCGTCACCGAAGCCCAGGAAGTCGGCGGCATCGATCTTGCCGACCAGGGCGAACGTGCTTACGATTTTGCTGGTACCGCCAGCTCCGTCCTCAAGGAGGTGAAGTGAGATGAAGCTCATTACCGCTATCATCCAGCCCCATAAACTCGACGATGTCAAGGAAGCCCTCGCAGCCGCGGGCGTGCACGGCCTGACCGTGTCCGAGGCAAACGGTTATGGCCGTCAGCGCGGCCACACCGAGGTCTACCGTGGCGCCGAATACACCGTGGATCTCATTCCGAAGATCCGCATCGAGGTGCTGTCCGACGACGCCGATGCCGAAACCCTGGTTGGCGTGATCGTCAAGTCCGCCGGCTCCGGCACCATCGGCGACGGTAAGGTCTGGGTGGCTCCGCTTGACTCGGTGACCCGCGTGCGCACCGGCGAAACCGGTTCCGCCGCCATCTGATCCGTCCGGCCTTGTGATCGGGCCGATTCGGACAAGATGAAATAAAGACCCCCGGGCTTGAAGTTCGGGTTATCAATTACGACACATCCCCGTACGTGCCTCGCGCCGTGCGGGGATTGTCATAAGTCGTCATAGGTTTCATAAGGAACGTGCGTTATGACTTCAGCAGTCGATGGTCTCAAACAACGGTTCATGGCCATGAGCCAGCCCGACGCCGACGGCGTCTACCGCAATGGCGCGGCGAAACGCAAAGCCCGCACGGAATTGGCCATGGGCAATCTCACACAGTTGTGGAACGAAGCCTGCGAGGCGGTTTCCTTCGATGTTCCGGCAACCGGCATCGGTCTCGGCGCGGTCGGTTCGCTGGCACGTGGACAGGTGGGCCCCAGCTCCGACCTTGATCTGGTGGTCATCTACGAGCCGCACGCGCTGACCGACCAGCAGCTCAACGAGCTCGCCAACAAACTGTGGTATCCGATTTGGGATTCCGGCCTCGACCTCGACCAGTCGGTACGTACCGTCGCGCAATGCGAGGCCGTCACCGACCGCGACCTGCCCGCAGCTATGGGATGGTTGGACGTGGTGCCGATCGCGGGGGACACTGGACTTATCGAAAGCACAGCCGTATCCATATTGGAACGATGGCGCAAGGCCGCACGCAAACGTCTGCCGGAACTGCTCGGCTCCGCCAAATCGCGCCTCGACGAATTCGGCCGCATGGCCTACATCAACCAGCCGGACATCAAGGAGGCACGTGGTGGCCTGCGCGACTCCGTATTGGTGTCCGCGCTCGCCGCATCCTGGCTTGCCGACCGTCCGCACGGCACGTATGACGACGCCGTCGAACGGTTGCTGGACGTGCGCGACTGCATCCATCTGGTCGCCGGCAAAGATACGAACATGCTGCTATCGCCCTACCAAGCCAAAGTCGCGGCGATGCTCGGTCTGGCCGATCCGACGCTGCCCGATGGCGAACGTGAGGCGAAGTCGATCGACGATCTGCAAACGTTGCTGGCACGCGTTGGCCGGCAGATCGCGTTCTCCCTTGATTCCACCGCGTCGCGCGCCGAGCATTCGCTGACGCACGACAAGCCGCGATTCGCCTTCTTCCAAGTGTTCCAGCCGCGCGGCGGCGGCAAACGTCAGGCACCGACCTTCGATGTGATCGCCCCCGGCGTGGCCAGGCATGAAGAGGGAATCGTGCTCGCTCCGGGCGCGGAACCGGCCGCCGACCCGAACCTCGTGCTGCGCGTGGCCGTCGCGGCCGCGGAATTCGGCCTGCCGATCGCCCCGGGAACGTTGCGGAATCTCAAAAAATGCCCTATCGGCGACCGCAACTGGACGGACGAATCGCGTGAACTGTTCATACGATTGCTGGCTTCCGGCCCCGCGCTGCTCAACGTGTGGGAAGACATCGATTTCATCGACGTGCCCGGCAAGCTCATCCCCGAATGGTTGGGCGTGCGCAACCGGCCAAGCGCGTCCGCCGCGCACCGCTATACGATCGACCGGCACATGGTGGAGGTCGTCACGCGGCTCGGCCGTGAAACACCCAGCGGTGGGCGGTACGACGACCGGCATTACGAGGCGCTGCTGCTCGCCGGCATCCTGCATGACATCGGCAAACGACCGGGGGTGGCCAACCATGCGGCGGAAGGCGCTCGGCATGCGACCGTGGTCGTGGAACGCATGGGATTCGACCGCGACATCGTCCGCTGGGTCACGCTGCTGGTACGCGAGCATCTGACATTGTCGGAGTTCGCCACAGGCCGCAATCCCAATGATCCCAACGTCGGCGATGATCTGGCCGGCCGGCTCGACCATAATCCCGTGCTGCTCGACATGCTGTTCGACCTGACCCGCGCCGACGGCTCCTCGTTGGGGGCCACGTCCGGCGAGACCATCTCCAAACAGTACGGGTGGAGCAAATGGCGTGAAACGTTGGTGCGCACCATGTACAACGCCACCCGATACCACATGTGAGCGCCGGTTTCTCGCATGCGCCAAGCCGATATGCCCCCGTATTTCTCGTCGTTTACGGAAAAGCGGGGTGCATATCACCTTCCGTTCACTTCGGCAAATCGAAATAAGGGAATCGGGGTACATGCTTTAGGATGTCCCCAAGTTGTCCACTCAGTTATCCCCACTCTGTGGATAAGTCGAAACGTTTTCCACATGGTTATCCCCAATATGTGGATAACTCGGCTTTTTTCGACTTTCTTATCCACACCAAAGCCATTCGCGCGTGTCGTTCGGTGGATGCGGAGATTCATCCATAATCTCAATGCAACACCGGTCGTGACGGCACGCACGTATTATGGTTTTCCTCGGTATTGAACACATTCGATTGACTGCTGCGGTTGGAGGGACATGGCGGAGAACGACTCTTGGAACAACGGTTCGGCGCAGAACCGCGGATTTTCGAACGCTGGAAACGGTGCGAACGGCATGAACGGCCGATCCGGCCAAGCCGTGCGCGACGCCCTGTTCGACCGCGTGCCGCCGCATGACGACGCCGCCGAAATGGCGGTGTTGGGCGGCATGCTGATGAGCAAGGACGCCATCGGCGAAGTATCGCAGATGATCGACGTGTCCGACTTCTACCAGCCACGCAACCAAACCGTGTACGAAGCGGTCATCAAACTGTTCTCGGCCTCCCAGCCGGTCGACGCCGTGCTGGTGGCCAACGAGCTGCTCGCCGAAGGCAATCTGGAAAAAGTGGGTGGCTCCGACTATCTGCACAGCCTGGTCGCATCGGTTCCGACCGCCGCAAACGCCACGTATTACGCCGACATCGTGCATCAGCGCGCCATCCTGCGTAATGTGATCGCGGCCGGCACCAAAATCGCACAGCTCGGCTACACCGCAGAAGGCTCGCAGGCCGAAGACGTCGTCAACCTGGCGCAGGCCGAAGTATATGAGATGTCCACCGGCAAAGTGCGGCAGGACTACGCGCCGATCGGCACCGTCATCGCCGATACGCTTGACCAGCTCGACCGTCTGCAAAGCGGCGAAGTGTCCCGAGGCGTGCCGACGGGCTTCCGCGACATCGACGACGTGACGCAGGGCCTGCAGCCCGGCCAGATGATCGTCGTGGCAGGCCGACCGGCCATGGGCAAGTCCACACTCGGTGTGGATTTCGCCCGTTCCGCGGCACTGCATCACGGATTGACGACCATCATCTTCAGCTTGGAAATGAGCAAAAACGAGTTGGCGCAACGTATCATCTCCGCTGAATCCAACATTCCGCTCGCCGCCATGCGCCGCGCGGACGACATCACGCCGGAACGTTGGGCCATCCTGAACGAGTTGCAAGGCAAGCTGCAGAACGCGCCCCTGTTCATCGACGACAGCCCGAACATGAGCCTGATGGAAATCCGCGCGAAATGCCGCCGACTGAAGCAGACGAACGATTTGAAACTCGTCGTCATCGACTACCTGCAGCTCATGACCTCCGGCAAGGCCGTGGAAAGCCGCCAGCAGGAAGTGTCCGACTTCTCCCGTGCGCTGAAGCTGCTCGCCAAGGAGCTGGAAGTGCCGGTGGTGGCACTGAGCCAGCTGAACCGTGGCCCCGAAATGCGTCAGGACAAGAAGCCGCAGCTGTCCGACCTGCGTGAATCCGGCTCTATCGAACAGGACGCCGACGTGGTGTTCCTCGTGCACCGTCCGGACGCCTACGACAAGGAGGACCGCCCGGGCGAGGCCGACATCATCATGGCGAAGCATCGTAACGGTCCGACCGACACGTTCAATCTTGCGTTCCTTGGCGCGTATTCGAAGTTCAAGGACATGCCCCAGGATTACCAGTCCCAGCAGGAGGCGGTGTGATATGGCTTGGAATTCCTTCGCAACCCCGTTGATCGGCAAGGCCGTGCGCGCGGCCTCCCGTTTGGCGCACGGCGGTGGCAGCGCGTTCCCCGGCAAAATCGTGGAACGCATCGACCCGCAATTCCTGTCGCGCACATTGGCGCAACTGCCGCTCGGCGTGGTGCTCGTCTCCGGCACGAACGGCAAAACCACCACCACACGCATGGTGGCCAGCATGCTGCAATCGCTCGGATTGAAGGTGTTCACCAACCCGACCGGCTCGAACTTCACCCGTGGCGTGGTTTCGTCGCTGCTTGCGGAAGTCTCGCTTTCCGGCAAACTCGACGCCGACATCGCGGTGCTGGAACTCGACGAGGCGTACGCCGTGCATTTCGTCAAGCAGGTGCCGCCCGACTACTGCCTGCTGCTCAACGTGATGCGCGACCAGCTTGACCGTTTCGGCGAGATCGACAACACCGCGCGACTGCTGTCCAAAGCTGCGGAAGCCACCACCGGTACCGTCGTGCTCAACCGTGAGGACCCGCGCATCGCCCGTCTTGCTGACGTGGCGCATACGGAAGACGGCGTGGAAGTACGCTACTTCGGCCTTGACGAATCGTTGCGCGGCTTCTTCCCGTCGGATGACGACATGAGCACCACTGTTGACGCGGAAGCGCACGACAGTGCGGAACATGGCGGAAATATTGGCGATTCGGGCAATGCCGGCGATACTGCCGATGCCGTTGCGGCTGCCGCGCCGGCCACATCGCAACCGCAGGACGGTCCCGACGCGCTGCCCGCCGACGTGACGTTGCGCGCCGTGGGCGACCACCGCGCCACCTTCGCGATCGACGGCGAAACGTATGAGACGGCCGTGAAACTGGAAGGCGTATACAACCTGTACAACGCGGCCGCCGCGCTCGCCGTGGTGCGCGCCGTCGCAGCGGACGCGCAGGCGATGTTCCTGCCGTTCGAAGACGCGCTCGCCGACAGTGTCGACGCGGACGGTGCCGATGCCGGTACCGAAACGGACGGTAACGGCTCGCATGACGCCATCGACCAGGCCGCTGCGGACGAGATTCTGCGCGCGGCAGGCGTCTCACCCCGTATGATCGCCTTCGCGCACGCCACCACGCAGGCCATGATCGACACCGCCGGCGAGGTCACACCGGCATTCGGCCGAGGCGAGGTCATCACCGTGAACGGCACCCCCGTGGAACTGCTGCTCGTCAAAAACCCCATGGGCTTCCGCCTGTCGCTGGCCTCGTTCAAGCCCGAAGGCTGCGACACCATGATCTGCATCAACGACGAATACGCCGACGGCCGCGACATGAGCTGGCTGTGGGACGTGGACTTCACCTCGCTGCGCGGCACCGGCGTCAAAGCCGTGTCCGGCGTACGCGCGTGGGACATGGCCCTGCGCCTCGAATACGATCAGGTGCCGGTCGAATCGGTCAGCACCGACCTGGAGGAATCGGTCGTGAACTTCGTGAACGCGAATTCTGGCACCCCCAAACACATCTACTGCACGTACACGGCCATGCTGAAAACGCGTGCCGCGCTCGCCAAAATCGCCGACGTGGCCGACGCCGGCGTGGGCAAGTGAGCGCCGCGCGAAACGAAACCGCGCAATCGCAAAGCAAAACAGCGGAAGGAAGACGAGGAGACGATATGAGCCAGGTCATCGACATCGTGTCGCTGTATCCGAAGGATATGAACATCTACGGCGATTCCGGCAACGTGCTCGCCATCCAGCGCCGGCTCGCGCTGTACGGCTACGAGCCGCGCGTACACGCCTACAACCAGGGCTGCGACTGGCCCGAGCACGTGGACATGATTCTGGGTGGCGGCGGCCAGGACACCGGCCAGAAGAAGATCATCTACGACTTCTTCCAACGCGCCGACCTGCTGCGTTCGCTCGCGGCGGACGGCGTGCCGATGCTGATGATCTGCGGCCTGTACCAGCTGTTCGGCGAGTATTTCGAAACGGTCGACGGCTCCCGACTCGACGGCATCGGCGTGATCGGCGCGTACACGGTCGGCCAGGAAACACGCATGATCGGCAATCTTACGGAAACCTCCGCCGATTTCGGCAAGATCATCGGCTACGAAAACCATTCCGGACAGACGTTCCTGCGTGACGGCGTGCAGCCGCTCGGCACCGTCGAACAGGACGGCACCGGCAACAACGGCGAGGACCATACGGAAGGCGCGCGCGTCCACAACGTGATCGGCACGTACATGCACGGCTCGCTGCTGCCGAAGAATCCCGCGATAGCCGATTTCCTGATCCGCACCGCCGTCGAACGCCGTTACGGCACGTTCGATCCGGCCGCCGCCGGACAGACGGACGCGCAACGGGCCGCCCTGCATCGCATCGACGAAATCGCCGACCGTGCTCGTCGCGTGGCCATGTCCCGTCCGCGCTGACGGCTGCCATGCCGGTTCGCCGGCAATCGCACCGCCTGCGCTGAACGCCGGATATCCGCCACTTTTTATGCGATTGACCGGTTTCGCTCGGCGCAGATGTGAAGAAAATGCGATAGAGTGGTACCACCATCACCTAAAGGAGGACATCATGGCTGATTTTAATTTTGGTGACGGCCTGCGCAAGGTCTTTCTCGCCGGCGTCGGTGCCTTGGCGACCACTGTTGAGAAGAGCCAGGAAATCGTTGACGATCTCGTCAAGAAGGGCGAGCTGACCGTCGAGCAGGGCAAGGCCCTCAACGCCGAACTCAAGCACAAGGTCGAAGAGGCTAAGGAAGCCCCTGAGTCCAAGGATGCAGCCCCGGCCGAAACCGAAGACAAGGCCGAGTAGCTCCAGTCTTTCGTATCGCCGTCTGCCGCGCATGTGAGCGCCCGGACGGCGATTTGCTATGCCCGCGCGACGCCGGCGAAACGTTCGTCTGGCATCGCGGGCTTTCCAGCCGATTTCCCAACCGTTTGCGAGCAGTGACATGTCTTTGAAACACCCATCCGACAAGCCGGACGCGGCACGCCCCGAAAGCGTGGAGCCCGTCACGCTGTCCGACAGGGTCAACGCGGTCATCAACCCCACGGCCGACCCTTCGCCGGACGCCGCCTCCCAAGCAAACGGACTGACGGATGAGCTTGCCCACGAATCCGCGGACGATGCCGGCGAAACGGACGATACCGGCAAAGCGGCCGGTGCCAACGCACAATCGTCCGAAACCATCGGCATCTTCGGAGCGCGCAAAGACACGTTCTCCGCGCGCTACCATCTGACCCGCCGCGGCAAACTCCGGCGTCTTGCGCAAATCGCGCAGATCGCCAACAAATTCGACGTGGTTCACGGACTCACGCCCGTCAAAATGCGTCTCATGCTCGAAGCGCTCGGCCCCACGTTCGTCAAGGTCGGACAGATCCTGTCCATGCGTTCCGAAATCCTGCCGCAATCGTTCTGCGACGAACTGTCCAAACTGCGCGCCGACGCCGACCCCATGCCATACAGCACGGTGCTGCAGGTGCTTGAGGACGAATACGGCCGGCCCGTGGACGAGATCTTCGACCATATCGACCCCACCCCGCTCGGCTCGGCCAGCCTTGCGCAGGTGCATCGTGCGAAACTGCTCACCGGCGAGGACGTGGCCATCAAAGTGCAACGTCCGGGCGTGCGCGAAACCATGGCGCAGGACGTGTCCATCATGCGCACCATCGCGGGAATCGCCACCAAAACCATGCGCAGCGCGCAGGTGGTGGACCTGTCCGGCGTGGTCGAGGAACTGTGGGACACCTTCGAATCGGAAACCGACTTCCTCATCGAAACGCGCAATCTGGCGGAATTCAAACGATTCTGCGAACGCTACAAATACATGGACTGCCCGAAGCCGTACCCGGAACTATGCACCGAACACGTGGTGGTCATGGACTACGTGGAAGGCATCTCCGTCTCCCATCCGGACGAGCTGCTTGCAGCCGGCTACGACCTGAAGGAAATCGGCACCAAACTCGTGGACAACTACGCCACGCAGGTACTCGACGAAGGCTTCTTCCACGCGGACCCGCACCCCGGCAACATCATGGTGCGCGGTGGGCAGATCGTGCTGCTCGACCTGGGCATGACTGGCCGGCTCAACGCCAAAACCCGTTCCGTGCTGAAGGACATGATCTTCGCCGTGGCCGAGCAGGATTCCCCCAAGCTTGCCGACGGTCTGCTGCGTTTCGCCGGAGCTGAGGCCGATCCGGAGGATTATCCGGCATTGCTGGCCGATCTGGACGTGATCGTCAAGGAATTCGGCACAGTGGACCTGGCCGAACTGGACATCGCCGCCATGCTGACGGCCCTGACGCAGATGGCGCAACGCCACGGCATCGAAGTGCCGAGCACCGTCACCACGGTCGGCCGCGCGCTGGTCACGTTGGAGGGATTGCTTGACGAATTCATTCCCGACGTGAACATGATCCAGATCATCTCCGACCACATCGCGTCGAGCACGTCGAAGAAGGATTTCGCCAAGGACGAGACGAAATCGCTGGCTCTCGAAAGCCATCAGGCGCTGCACAGTCTGCTGGCCGCCGCCAACGAGATGAAAGTGGCCTCCCGCATGCTCACGCGCGGCCAGCTGCGCGTCAATATGGAGATGGTCGGTTCGCAGGAGCCGATCCACCTGCTCGCCAACATGGTGAACAGGCTTACGATGGCGCTTATCGTGGTCGGCCTGTTCATCGGCTCGTCGATTGTGTATTACGCGGGCATCAAGCCGGTGATTTTCGGTATTCCGATTGTTGGTTTCCTTGGCTACGTGATCGCGTTCATCCTGTCCGTCTGGATTGTGTTCGACATCTACTTCAAAGGACGCGATTCGAAGAAGCGGTAGCCGGGCGTTTTGCGTTGCGGGTGGCTTGTGTTGCGGCGCGCTCGCATTCGTGTTGGTGATTGCGTTCATATCTGCGTTTGCGATTGCATTTGCGTTCCCGGATTATTCGATGGGACACGGCTTTTTGCTGAATAATCAGACAGGTTGTCAATGATTTCACTCCCCCTAATATGGACCCATTGACGGGGTACTGTTTTGGTGGCATAATGCTCAATGTCGACGATGACATCACCACCCGGTTCCCATGGAGGAGAGGACATGCAGGCCGGGAAATCCCAGCGAAGCGTGCTCGCGCTCGTGATCACCTGTGCCCTGATTCTTGGATTTGGTATCCCCCTTATTCCCCTTGTCGGAGTGGATTCCGCCGAAGGGACGGAGGTCTCCGCCGCTTCCGACGTTGCCACCGTCTCCGCCGAAAACAGCCTGCAGAACGGCAGTTTCGAACAGCCGGACGTGTACCAGTACCGTGAAACCAGCGATGTTCCGTATTGGAAATCCACCACGACTTCAGGCAGCATCGAAATCGGCAGTGTCTTCAAAAACGGCAACGGAGACAATGACTCCCTGCACATGCGCACCGGCGAGAAAGTGGCCGCGGCCGAAGGCAGCCAATTCGGCAAGCCGGCCACGTCGAACGGCAACGACCAGTACGCCGAACTGAACTCCAACCAGGCGAGCTCGCTGTACCAGGTGGTCAACACCGTGCCCGAATCGAAATACGATTGGGGCCTGTACCACCGCGGCAGGCAGGGCAAGGACGCCATGGCGCTGGTGGTCGGCCCGAAACAGAACGTGGCCCCCATGAAGACGTCCGCCACCAGCAACGACCAGCTGCCAGTCCAAAACCGTGAACGAGACCAAGGATTGGCAATACGACGTGACCATCCAGGACACCCGCACCTCCGCCCTGCCGACCACCGGTAGCGTTGGCACGGTGCTGTTCGCCGTGCTCGGCATCGCGCTGATGGCCGGAGCGGTGTGGCTGTACGCCCGTAGCAAGCGCCAGTCCGCCAAGTAAACGGCTGATAACGGAGAATCGCAAGGAAGGGTCCACGGTATGAATCGCAAGACGGTGCAAAGTATCGCCATCATCGCG
>OKVB01001042.1_pt1 | contig 10736 bp, 2 predicted proteins | sample 1606651 | NCBI WGS metagenome assembly OKVB01 (sample SAMEA3882518, study PRJEB24775) | human gut metagenome | biome: human-associated habitat; feature: intestine environment; material: feces | place: Netherlands | collected 2009/2010 | reverse complement strand
GGGTCGGCCTCCAGTCCCGCGTATTCGCCGGCCTCGCCGACCGCCGTGTACACGCGTGTTTCCGCATCGGCATCCCGGTCGCGGTCGAACCATTCCGGCAGGTAGCCGTAGAGGAAGTCGGACGGCACATGGTCTTCGTTGAGGACCGCGCTTACCGTCACGCGCTCATCGGCGCGGGTGAGCGCCACAAGGAGGCTTTTCTGTTCGGAGGCGAGCACCGCGGCGAGCTGCGCGTTTTCGCGGCCTGCGGAGGTGACGATGTCGTCGGACAGTCGTCCATGCAGCATGATGTCGGCGAGCTCCTCCCCGCCGAACAGGGTGTTGCGCGGCGCGAGGTTCGGCCATTGGCCTTGTTGGAACGCAGGCATGAATACTAGTTTCCAATGTTTTCCGGCAGCTCCGGCGGGCGTGGCGAGCGTCACGGCCTGATCGATCGGCGCGGTGTGCGCCAGGGAGTCGGCTTCGATGGCGAGCGCGCGGACCTGTTCGATGAACGCGTCGATGGTGTGCGCTGCCGTCACGCCGTTCGATTCGCCGCCGGACGCGTAGCTGAACAGGCGCATCGCGGTGTCGAGCCGGTCGTTGGCCGCGCGGCCTTCGGCGTTGTTGCGCAACGCCGTTTTCTGCCAGATTTCGGCTTTGCCGAACGCCTGCCATGCACAGTCGAGCATGTATTGCGGTTCGTGGGATGTCAGGCGTGCCTCCGACCGCAGGGTATCGTCGAGCGCTTTCCACAGGCGTGCGAAGGCTTGCGCTTGGGGGTCTTTGCGGCCCAGTACGGAGGCGATCGCGTCGAGCACGCGGTCGGTGTCGCCTTCCAATAGCAGGATGTACAGCGCGTTCATGCCGAAGGATGGTTCGTCCGCGTCCTCAGCGGCACGCTCTCCCGTCATCAGCCGGTCGTCGGTGTCGATTGCCGGCAGGCCCATGTCGGCAGCGTTTTCCGCGTCCGACGCCGATGCCGCCGCGCGTGCGGTGTGGAAGGCTTCGACGTAATCGTTCCAATCGTCGATCAGCTGTGGCAGCAGCGCGCGTCCGGACGTGTCGGACGTGGTCGGATCGGCTGTATCGTCATGCAAAACCGTGGCCAGCGAGCCGAGCGCGTTCATCGCCGATTCGACCACGCACAGCCGAGCCGGACGTTCGCCGGGGGTGGTGATCAGCGGCGAGTTCATGATTGATGCGACGCGTGAGCGAACGTATGCGCCGGCCGTGTCGAGGTTCATGGACGAGGTGGCGATGCCTTGCCGTTTCAGTTCGGCCAGTTCGATCATGGAGAACAGGCCCTGCACGAACGGTTCGTCCTTGAGGGGGCGGGTCACGCTCGAATAGCGTACGGGCACGCCGTCGGCGCGTAGCCGTTCGCCGAACGTGCGCACGGTGGCGTTGTCGTGGGCGATCACGGCCATGTCGTTCCAGTCGCGGCCGTGTTCGAGATGTTCGGTTTTGATTTTCCACACCACGTCGTCGAGTTCTTCGACGGTGGAACGGTACATCGCGGCTTCAAGACTGCCGTCGTGCGTCTCCGGTATGGCGATGGCCGGCATTTTGCCGGGGCGGTTCGCCAGCGCGTCGTCGGTCGATTCCGTGCTGGCGATGGTCAGGCTCACGCGGCTCGCCACCGCGGCCAGGTCCGTGCCTTCGGCCATATGTGACGGTTCCAGCCGTACCAGTCGCGCGCCCAATCGCGATTGCGCCATGTTGAACAAATATTCAGGGTACGATCCGCGGAACGTCTGCACCGCCTCGTCGGGGTTGCCGACGAGCAGCAGTCGCACGCCACGGTTGCGCAATGCGGTGAGAAAGTCGAAGCCGGCGAGTGTGGCGTCCTGGAAATCGTCGACGATGACGAGTTTCGGCAAGTCGGACGTTTTGGCTTCGTTCACGGCGGCCGCGGCGTCGATCATGAGCTGCGAGGCGTCGAGACGGTATTGGTCCGGATATGCCTCGTTGATGGCCTGGTTGTATTCGGCGCGCAGCGCGAAGGCGAGCCGCCATTGCACGCGCAGTCGTTCGCGTCGTTCGTCGAGCGCGCCGTGTTCGTCGGCAGCGCGGGAAATCAGCGCGTCTTCGAGTTCCGGTTTCGCGCCGATCTCGTTCATGCGGGCAAGCATGTCGCGCAGCTGGTTGGCGAAGGCGTCGGTGGCGTCGTCCACCACCATGCCCGACCAGTCGGCGACCACGAAGTAGGTGCGCAATAGCGCGCAGGTGGAGCATTCGTCGCCGTGCTCGGCATGTTCGGCATGCCTGGCGAGCACGCGGCGGATGACCACGTCCTGTTCGGCCCCGTTGAGCAGTTTCGGCAGGGGTTGTCCGGCATGCGATCGCACGGCGGTCATGATGCGGAACGCGACGGCTGGCAGGGTGGTGACGGGGCGTGCCTGCGAGATCGCGGACAGTTCGCGGATCACGGTGTCGCCGAGCCGGTCGGCCACCTGTCTGCCGGAGACCGTCATCACGGCGTACGCGTCGCCATGCAGCTTCATCGCGGCGACCAGCATGTCCAGCGCGAACCGGGTCTTGCCGCTGCGGGGTGCCCCCGCAACCAATGTCGCGTCATCGAGATCGTCCACATCCATCATGTCTCCCCAGCTTAGCCGAACGGTCCGGCCACGAATCGCATATCATCGTCCGAAGCCGTCCTGAAAACGTCATCGTGGACACCGCCATCTTTATATATGGACATCGATACCCTCTACAAAGTTTTTCGGACACCGCCACCAATAAGATTGACTAGCGGCGCAGCCCGGGAAGGTTCAACAGCGAACAGACGGCCTGCCCATGACGACGAGTACGGTCGAAGCATAGACGCAACGCACGGAACCGGGCAGGAACTACAGGAAAGAGGAAGCATGGAAGCCTCAAGGAGCATTCCCCCTCAGATTCCCGGCTACACACTGATCAAACGGCTGGGCTCCGGTTCCGAAGCCGACGTGTACCTGTACCAGCAGCTTTCCCCGGCCCGTCAGGTGGCCATCAAAATCAGCAAGAACACGCTCGACACACGTGCCGCGGTCCGCTTCCGTTCCGAAGCGAATTTCATGGGGCAGATCTCCACACACCCCTACATTCTTTCCGTCTATGAGAACGGCGTGACCGTCAACGGGCGCGGCTACACCGTGTTCGAATACGCTCCGGGCGGCAATTACAAGACGTTCCTCGAGCATGGCCGTCTCACCGCCGACCAGATGCTCACCGTCGGCATCGATCTGGCGAGCGCGCTGTTCACCGCGCATCGCAAAGGCATCATCCATCGAGACATCAAGCCCAGCAATATTCTCATCAACGCGCACAATATGCCCATGCTCGCCGATTTCGGCATCGCCGGGACCGTCTATGGGCGTCCGGGTGTCGGCTTCACCATCGCGTGGGCCGCGCCGGAGGTGCTTGCCCAAGGCGGTGGCGGCAATGAATCGTCCGATATCTATTCGCTTGGCGCCACGCTGCTCGCCATGCTGATCGGCCAATCGCCGTACGAGTATTTCTACGCCGATGTGCTGGGCGATTCCCAACGGCAGGTGCGGGCCGAACGGCTCAAGTCCGTCATTCTCAACAATCCGCTGCCCAAGCTCAACCGTCCCGACGTGCCGGCCGAAGTGGAACGGGTGTTGCGTAAGGCCTTGAGCCGTACGCCCGAGGATCGTTACTATTCCGCGTTGGAGCTCGCGCGCGACATGCAGCGCGTGCAACAGGCCTTGTATGGCCGTGCCGTGCAGACCACCGTCGAGGGTGTGACGGATTATCCGCAGAACATGTACGCGCAGACTTCCACATTCGACCAGTCCGCCCCGGTTGCGAAACAGCATGCCCGGTGGGTGAAGCCGTTGGCCGTCACGGTTGCTGCGGCGGCCGCCGTGGTCGTGATGGCGTTGGCGTTCGTCACCGTCGTCATGCCGAATATGGATGCGGCTTCCGACAACAGCAAGGTGCAGGTGCAGAACCATGGCACCCAGAACCATGCCGAGAACGATCCCGATTCGGCGATCACGTCGGGCAGTGTGCCGAGCGTGCAGGATCTTACGGGCGAATACACCGCCGACGGCAAAGTGCGGTTCACGTGGGTCAATCCTTCTCCGAAGGATGGCGATTCGTACGCGTGGTCGCTGGTCGGCGATTCGGGAACCGACCCGAACGCGCAGGGCACCACCACGGAGTCGACGAGTATCGAAATCGATCCGGCCGACGGCGCGCAGACGTGCGTGCAGGTGAGTCTGGTTCGCGCGGACCGGCAGATGTCCGAGAATCCCATGATCGCGTGCGCGGCCAAGCCGTGAGTTTGCGGCCGGATGCGGGTGACATGAACCGATACGAACCAATACAGCCCGGCATGCATGCGGGCAAACAGGTAGGCGCATGCGGTTGGATGCGCGGTCAAGCAAAGTTTGGGCACAATCAGGGAAGAGCCAGTCGATGAGCAAGCATAGGAACGCCGAGAACCAGTCGGCGCAATCGTACGAACGGCAGTTGCGATTCGGGTCGATGCTGCGCAAGCTGCTGCCTTCCGGCAGTCGCCGGTGGATCACGCCGATCGTCATGCTGCTGCTGTTGCTGGGCATCGTCGCCGGGGCCGTCATCGTCAGTTCGGTGACGCAACGTCACGTGCAGCTCGACGATGGCACCGTGTGGGTCACTTCGCTCAAAGACCGCAAGGCCGCCCGTTTCAACGTGCGCAACCGGGACGCCGACGCGGGCGTCGCCTCCACTGCGGCCCGGTTCGACGTGGCCCAGCATGATGGCTCCACCGTGATCTCCGAAGGTACGAAGGCCAGCAACATCGAGGCCTCCACCGTCAGCGAAAGCGGCAACACCACCATCAAATCGGATATGCGGACCGTCGTCGGAGGCAACACCGCGGCGTTCATCAACGTCAAGACGGGCAATGTGTGGGTCGGGTCCGCCGATGATGTGAAATCCATGAATCCGACCACCGATTCGCCGAAGATGAAGCTGGGGTCGGGTGGCCGTATCGCGGTGACGCATGACGGTGTCGTCTACGGCTATCGCGCGTCCGACGGCGCGGTGCTCAGTGTCGACGGGCCTCAGGGAACGCCCGGCAAGGATGCGACGATCAAGGGCGCCACGAATGTCGAATCGTTCACCGTGGTCGGCAAGACGCCGGTCGCAGCCGGTGCCGGCAAGGTGTTCTGGCCGAAGGGCAGCGCGGATATCGGCATGCAGGGTCAGGCGACGTTGCAGGCGCCGTCCACGGATGGCAGGCAGACTGGCTGGGTGGCGGTTTCCACGCCGCGGGGCATCGCCATGGTCGATTTGGGTAGTAAAAAGGTCACGCAGCTGCCGAATGCCGGCAAGGGCGATGCCGTGCAGCCGGCGTCCACCAATGGCTGCGTGTTCGCCGCGTGGGCGCAGAAGGCCAACAATTACATCAGGGTGTGCGCGGCGAACGACAAGGACGCACAGTTTTCCTCGTTGGAAGATGTCAATCCCACCTCGCAGCTCGTGTTCCGCACCAACCATCGTCTGGTGGTGCTCAACGACGTGGTCAACGGCAATGTGTGGAATCCGCAGGAGTCCACCAAGGTCATCAAAATCCAGTGGAACAAGGTGGAGACCAAGCAGTCGAAGCAACAGCAGCAGAACAACGACAGCGCCAACAACCAGCATAATTTCAGCAAGAACTGTTCGGCGCAGTCGGGGCAGATCAAGGCCGTGGACGATTCGTTCGGCGCGCGCGTGGGATCGCAGCAGATTCTCGACGTGTTGCGCAACGACGAGCAGACCGACTGTTCCGTGCTGCGCATCACGTCGGTGAGCGCTCCGGATGGCGCGAACATCACCGTCTCCCCCGTGTATGACGGCCGGTATCTGCAGCTCGACGCCTCCGGTGCCGCCGCGGGCAACGTGTCCTTCAGCTATGAGATTTCCGACGGGCGCGGGCAGACGTCCAGCGCCACCGTGTCGCTCACGCTGGCCGGCGGCGACGACCATGCGCCGCTGCAGAGCGACACTCCGCCGGAAATCGACGTGGAGCAGGGTGCTTCGTACACCGCGAACGCGTTGGGCAGCTTCTCCGACCCCGACGGCGATCCGCTGACCTTGGTGTCGGCATCGCCGCAGAACACCGATCAGGTGACGGTGTCCACGCGAGCCGACGGACAATTGGTCTTCAACGCCGGTTCGATGTCGTCCGGCAGGGCGGGCATCGAGGTCACGGTGTCCGACGGCCAGCAGACCGGCATCGGCATGATCTACTTCTCCGTGAAGCCGGCGAACACGCTGGGCGCGGTCATCGACCCCGTGGTCAAACAGACCACGCCCGACACCCGCACCACCATCGCGCTCAAACCGTACGTGCACGGCACGTCCGTCGAACCGGCCGAATTGACCGCGGTGGAGACGCCGTCCGGCGCGGCCACCACCATGAACGCCACCGACATGTCGATCACGTTCACCGCCTCCAATCCCGGCACCTACTATGTGCCGTACACCATCACGCAGGGTTCCATTCCGTCGACCGGTCTGGCTCGTGTGGAGGTGCAGGCGGTGGCCGGAGACGCCGCCAAGCCGATCGCGGCGAACGATGTGGCGCTGCTAGGCGCGGACAATACCGCGATTGTGGAGCCGCTTGCCAACGACGTCGACCCGATGGGCGGCGTGCTGTCGGTGACCAGCGTCACCGCGGACGCGCAAAGCGGCATCAAAACCGGTGTGGTGAGCAACAAGCGCGTCTATATCACCGCGCGTCAGGTGCCTACCGAGCCGGTGCGGATCTCCTACACCGTGGCCAACGCGGCCGGATCGTCGACCGGCGTCATCGTCCTGCAGCCGCCGGCGCTGACCACGTCGAATTCCGTGCCGAAGGCCGAGAACATCACCACACAGGTGCGCACCGAAGGCATCGTGTCCGTGGACGTGCTCGACCATGTCACGTATTCCGACGGCACCACGGTGAGCCTGCAGAACGATTTGCAGTATGACAAGAACACGTTCAAGGGTCTGGTGTTCGTGTCCGGCGACACCGTGCGCTATCAGGCCACCAGACAAACCGGCTCCTTCCCCGTCACCTACACGGTGAAGGACAATCTCGGCAACGCGGCCTCGGCCACCATCACCATCAACGTGCATCAGAAGGACGCGTCCAACAAGGCGGCTCCGACACCGTCCGACGTCGAGGCGCAGGTGGCGGCCGGTCAGAAGGTGCAGATTCCGATCACGCTCACCGGCATCGACGCTGACGGCGATGACGTGCAGCTGCTCGGCTTGGGCAACAAAGCGCCGAAACTGGGCCGTATCAGCGAGGTGGGCGCCACGTATCTGGTGTATGAGGCGTATGCCGATTCGTCCGGAACGGACACGTTCTCCTACGCCGTGGAGGATTGGACCGGTCAGAGGGCCACCGCGCAGGTGCGTGTGGGCGTGTTCAAATCCGGAGCCGATTCGGGTGTGTACGCGCGCGACGACGAAATCACGCTGCGTCCGAACACCGCGGCCACCGTGCCGGTGGCGCAGAACGACATTTCCGGGGACAATACTGATCTGACCGTGGCCAAGGACGTGGAATCGCAAGGCATCGGCGGCATTCAGGTCGTTGACAACATGCTGTCATTCACCACGCCGAAGCAGGCGGGCACGTATTACGTGGTCTACACCGTCAAGGACAAGGCTGGCCTGTCCGATTCGGCGACGTTGACGGTGAATGTCGACGAGAACGCCGCCATCGACCCGCCGACCGCGTACGATTACCGTGTTCCGGCCGCCGCCACGATCGACAAGAAATCCGTGGACGTGGACGTTTCGCAGTGGATCGCCAATCCGTCCGGCACCGCCGACGAGCTTCAGGTGGGCGTGGATCCTTCCGCGACCGACCATGCGCATGTCAAGGGCGGCAAGGATTCCACCATCATCACCGTTGATCTGACCGACGAGGCGCGCGCGGTGCCGTACACCGTCACGAACACGACGTACGGCATCACGTCCACCGCGTTCATCCAAGTGCCCGCATATGGCGTGTTTCCGCCGGTTCTACGTCCGAAGGCGCCGGCGTTGAAGGTCAATGCGCGTGAGACCATCACCATCAACATCGCCGACTACGTGCGTGTGGGCGCGGGCAAGACCGCGTATGTGGACGGCGCCGATTCGGTGAGCGCCACGAAGGCCGCGGACGGCGACCTGTACGTCAACGACCAGACGTTGAGGTTCACCGCGCCGAAGGATTACGCGGGTCCCGCGTCCATCACCTTCACCGCGGTGGACGGCAAGCGAGACAAGAACGACAAGGTGAAGATCGTCAATTCGGCGGTGCTCACGCTTCCGATCACGGTGATCGGACGTGAGGTTCCGCCGCCGACGTTCTCATCCTCCACCGTCGATGTGGTGGCCGGCGAGAAGGCCACTACCATCGATCTGACGGCGCTGACCCATTCGGCGTCGGGCCTGTACGAGGATGAGAAGCAGTACTCGTATTCCGGCGGCGTGAATTCCGGCAGTGTGGATGCCAGAGTGTCTCCCTCCGGCACGTTGACCGTGTCCGCGGACAAGACGGCCACGCCGGACACCACAGTGAGCGTGCCCGTCTCGATCAAATATGCGAAGGGTACGGTGAGCGCCGGTATGACCGTGCGCGTCACCGCGTCCAACAGGCCGCTCGCCCGTGTCACCGAGAAGACCGTGAAAATCAAGGCCGGTTCCAGCGAGCAGGTGAATCTGCTGTCCGACGCGTACAATCCGTTCCCCGACACTCCGCTGACGGTGACCGGATGCACGTCCGATGGCGCGTCGAAGCTGACGGTGGATTGCCCGTCCAACGGCGTGGTGTCCATCAGGGCGGCTTCCGACATCGGCGCGAACACCAACAAGGTGGTCGTCACCGTGCGCGACGCCACCAAAACAAAGGAACGTGAGGTGACCGGCACCATCAGCGTTTCGGTGATGGACAAGCCTGATGCGCCGCTGCTTTCCGCGGTGTCTGGCGACCCGCAGGATGGCGCCGTGAATCTGAGCTGGACGGCCGGTTCGGCCAACGGCAGCCCGATCATCGAATACAAGGTGATGTGGGGCGGAGACGCGTCCGGCGAGCGCTCGTGCGGGCAGAAGACCTCCTGTCTCATCGACGGGTTGAAGAACGGCAAGACCTACTCGTTCAAGGTGCAGGCCAGGAACGAGGTCGGCTGGTCCAAGGATTCCAACGCCGTCGAGGGCACGCCGGACAAGCTGCCTGATGCGCCGACGGATGTGACGGCCAGTGTGAAGGGCAACACGGTGAGCGTCACGTGGAAGGCTCCGGACGGCAATTTCTCGTCGGTGGACAATTACGAGGTGACTTTGTCCGGCAGGAACGCGCCGTCCAAGCAGACGACAAATTCCACCGGAATCGATTTTGTTTTCGATAACAACGCGATTTCCGACGGCGACTCGTACACGGCTACGGTACGCGCCCACAACAAGGTGAATTGGAGCCAACCGTCCAAGGCGTCCGACGCTGTCAAGCCGTGGGGCAAGCCCGATGCGCCGAAGATCTCCGTGACGAACGACGACACCACGGGAACCGTCACCGTCGAATCCGTGGGCAACACCCGCAACGCGGGATGCAAGGCCGTCGAGATTTCCGGAGATGTCAGCGCAAGCATCGACGGATGTTCCGGATCCTACGATTTCAAGATTCCGGACCATGATCTCAACACCAGGGAATACACCATCAAGGCGGCGGTGGTCGGCAAGGAGAAAACGACCAGTGACGATTCGACCGTACGTTTCACACCGAAATACGCGGTGAAGGCGCCCGAATCGACGTGTGCGTAGTCAGTTGGAAGGAGAACGGCCACGCCGACGGGTTCACGGTGAGCGCGGACGGACTCGGCTCCTACCATGCCGGCGCTTCCGAACGATCGCACGATTTCCCGCTCAAGGAATGGCAGTCCTGTTCCTCGGGTTCCGTCACGCAGCATTTCAATGGCGCGGCAAGCACCTCCAAGTCCGGCAGGGCCGATCCGGCATACGTCCGCAAGGTGAAGGCCGCCGTCAAGGCGCCGATGCTGACGTGGGACGCCAATGATCCGAACATCATCAAGGTCAGCGGCGGATCGGTGAACATGTACGGCCAGCCCGGCAAAACCGTGATCACCTTCACCGCGGACGGCAAATCCTATGACGTCGCCTGGGCATTGGGCTCCGACAAACTGAACGTCAAGGATGTGCTGCCGACCGGAGCCGATTACGCGTGGAAGGCGAAGGTGGTGGGCACCGACACCGCGCTCAACAACGAGGACAATGGCGGCACACTGCTGGACCATGACAGGTACAAGGCTCCCACGCCGAAACCCGAACCGTCGGAACCTTCAGAACCATCAAAACCGTCGGAACCATCGGATTCTGACGCGTCCACGGAAGGCGAAGCGGCCACGCGGAATGACCGGCCTGTGGCATCCTCCGTCGCCCTGTCCACCGTCGACGGCGCATCCAAGCCTTGGATCCGCGGCCTGGCCTACTACGCCAGATGGTGAAACGGACGATCACAGCAATCGCAAACACAACGAACCATCCACACGAGCAACACAACAAGCAAGGAGCAACCCATGAGCAACGATTTCGATGACGCCACCCAGTTGGGTTCCATCGGCCATAATCCAAGCGTTCCCAGCCAACCCGGCCAGCAGCAGCCGGCGTTCCACACGCCGAATCTGCCGGAGCAGCCGCAAGCCGATGAGGATCCGGAGGGCACGCTGCTGAGCGCGCACGGCACCACCCAACCGGCGTTGCCGCAACAGTCCGCCCCGGCAACG
>OKVB01001034.1_pt1 | contig 10850 bp, 8 predicted proteins | sample 1606651 | NCBI WGS metagenome assembly OKVB01 (sample SAMEA3882518, study PRJEB24775) | human gut metagenome | biome: human-associated habitat; feature: intestine environment; material: feces | place: Netherlands | collected 2009/2010 | reverse complement strand
GATTCGTGACGTGCACGCCCATGGCGTGGCAGGAGATCTCGGAGATGTTCTCGTCAGCGAACGGGACCTTGTTGCGGCCGTAGCCGGTGCCGATCAGGTAAGCGAGATCCTTGGAGTCCTTCAGGCCGACCTTGCCGCAGACTTCTTCCATCGCCGCGATCGCGGACTGCTCAGCGTTGATCTTGCTGCGAATCGTGGTGTCGGCGCACATTTTGCCGTTCTCGTCCAGAATGACTGCCTTCGTGTAGGTGGAACCTACGTCGCATCCGCCAAAGTATTTCATAGTTATCTATATCCTTTCCTTCAATTCAATAAATGATTACATGCAAACATCGTCTGCGAAGTCGAGCAGCGTCTCGTCGACCGGCTTGGCGTTCATGACGGTGTCCATATAGCTGGAGACCGTGTCGCGCATGGTGCGGCGCGAAACGGTGCGCGGATCCATCAGGTCGTGCGGGATCCAGATCAGGTGCAGACCCAGCTCGCGGCCCTGCTCGTCGAGCAGGCCCTGAACGGTGGCCATGTTCTTGCACGCAACGTGCTGCCACATGATGACGATGTTTGTGTTCCACGCCTCGCACTGACGCCAGAGCTCGGTGACGACGTTGTGGTAACCGCCGTTGGTGTGGCGGCGCATGACCATGCGCTCGTACAGACGGGCCATGTCACGCAGAGCCTCGGTCTCATCGGAGGTGTTGAGGTGCTTGGTGAAGTTGAGGGATTCCATCTCAACGACGACGTTGATGCCCCAGCTGTTGGCCAGCCAGTTGGAGAAGTTGGCGTAGTAGTGCGGCGGGCAGCTCCAGGTGATAGCACGATAGCGCATCTTGTTGCGCCAGGCCTGCTCCTTGTTCTTGTAGCCCTTGAGGAGGATCTTGTTGACCTTCTCGCAGGACTTGATGGTACGCGGATCGAGGCCGCCGTCCATCTCGTAGCACCACTTGCGGAACAGCTCGTAGCTGGGTCCGATCAGCTGCGGATAAGCGGTCTTGTTGATCTCCCACTTCTGCAGCTCGTAGTCGGTCTCGGTGTTGAAGCGCTTCATAGCGGTGAAGTAAGCATCCCAGTTCCACTTCTCGCCGGTCTGCTTCTCAATGAAGCGGATGCATGCCTTGACGTCTTCCACAGCGGCGTCGAGTGTCAGCTCGTCCTCGTAGCGGACGGGGAAGCACAGGTGATGCACCGGGATTTCGGGGAAGCGGCGGGCGAAGTAGCTGGATGCCATGACGGAACCGTCACACGGCATGGAGCTGGAGATGTAGCAGCTGCCCAGATGCGGCAGGGCGTCGATGACGAGCGCGCCGCACTCGGACGTCGGAACCGGGCAGGTATCGGCCGGGAGACCGAAGGACTCGACGGCGTCGATGTACGGGATGCAGGTGAGCTGGTCGATCTCGGAGACCAGGAACACCGGCAGCAGCTGGTGCGGGATGCCGTACAGGGTCGGGAAGCCGGCCATGATCTGCGCCATGGTCATCTCGTCGATCAGAACGAGCTTGCTGTTGAGCTCCTCGCTGTTGCCGTTGCGTCTGTCGCCCTTGGCGAGAATAACGAGGTTCTCGGCGACGTAGCGGTAGATGCAGTAGGTAAGCTCGTGGCTCATGCGCAGGTTGGAGCCGCGCAGGCCGAGGATGTTCTTGTCCATGAAGCTGTGGCAGCAGAAGTAAGACACCATCCAGCGATAGTACAGCGTCTGGTTCATAGCCGGGATCAGGTCCTTGGAGAAGGACATGAGCAGCATGCCCCACAGACGAGCCCATTCATAGAAGTCATAGACCGTGTCCTTGATGCCGCGCCACTCACGACGCACGGTGCACATGGCGCCGTCGCGATACAGGCGGCCGAGGTGACGCTCACCGTTGAGGATGAGGTCGATCTTATCCTTCATAGAGGCAGCCGCGAAGGACTTGTACTCTTCTTTGATACGGTCACGGTCGGAAATGAGGATGTTCTTCCAGCCCTCACCGAACTTTTTCCAGTCGGTCTCCTTGAACATGTCCCAGAAGATGCCGCCGACCAGTTTCAGGTTCTCTGCCTGAGCAGCCCAGTCCATATTGTCTTTCGCTTTGAAGAATTTCGGATTGGGATATTTCACCTTGCCCATTACTTGGCACCCCTTTCTCTCTGGATCTTCTTGATCTCCAGGCTCTCCACAAACGCCTGAACGCGCGTGCGGAGCTGACCCGAGTAGCCGTTGTTATACACACGGTCGATCGACAGGACCGGCCAGCCGTACTCGGTGTTCATGATATAGCTCGCCAGAGCACGCTCGAAGCCCCAGTAGTCGCAGTACTTCATCTGCTCATAGATGATGCCGTCCGCCTTGTACTCGCGCGCCAGACGGTCAGCCGTCTCGCGGCGCTGGTGCACCTTCTCGTCGGAGATGTAACGAGCGCACTCGCTGGTCTCCATGTAGTGGCGGCAGATCTGACGCAGGACGTCTTCCTCGTCGTTGAGCTCGATGACCTCGCGGCCCGGGGTGCTGCCGAAGCAGAAACGGTCGGACACGATGAGTGCGCCGCAGCCCTCGATGAGCTTTGTCAGGCTCGGATCGTCGATCTCGCTGCCGACGATGGCCACGCGGGCGCGGTACGGATTCTTGGCGTCCGGCTTGCGCTTTTTGAGCTCAGCGAGCGTCTCGCGCAGGTAGGGCAGGATGAGCGCCTTGGGGCAGGTATAGCTCACAAGGTTGAGGATGTGGAACTCGTAGCCCGTGATGATCGGGTTGTCGAGCTTGCGCATCTCAGCAATTTCGCTGATGATCTTGCAGACCTCGTTGTGCTCGGCGACGGCCTTGCGCAGCGCCTCGTCGGACGTATCAACGCCGAAGGTCTCGGTCAGACGGTTGAGCACGTGCTCGCGCATCTGCGTGGTGTAGGCGTCGATGTAGTAATCGGTCACCTTGAGCGGCATATCGGTATGCGTGACAAAGAACTTCTCCTTGCTGTTGACCTTCAGGACCTCGAAGTGCTCCATGGAGCGGTTCATGGCCGAGCAGGCGTCCACGCCGATCATCGCATCCAGGAACTGGTAGCCACCCTCGATCGCACGCTCGACGAGCGCACGTGCGTAGTCACAGGTATAGTTGGACATGTAGTACGTCGAGATATCCAGCGAACCGGTCTTGGGTGCTCTGAGTCGCACAGAGATGCAGTTGTCTACGTTGAGGAGGACCTCCGGAATGTGATAGCAGGTGTAGCCGAGGACGATGCTGCCGTCCGCCTGAGCCTGCCGAACCAACTCGTTGTTGGCGTCTTCCAGAAGGTTTTCAAAGTAGATCAGATGCTTCAGATCTTTCAAATGTTTCCCCTTCCTTCCTGATGGTTGTTGTTTCTTGCTCTGGTATTACCAGAAATCAGCATTATCATATAGCAGTATTCCTGAAAAAGCAATGCTATGTGTCTCGATTTTAACATTTTCGGAACTATGCCGACATTTGCGCTTGACAGTCCGTCAATATGATGATAAATTCAAAACGAAAAGCACTTGGTAATACCAAATACATTTTGGGGGTGGAACGATGGGATTTGACAAGATCGAGGCGGTCTCGCTCACGGATCAGTTTGTTCATAAGGTCGAGAGCATGATCATTTCCGGGGAACTGATGCCGGGCGACCAACTGCCGCCGGCGCGGGAGCTGAGCGCGCGCATGGGCGTGAGCCGGCCGGTGATCTCGGCCGGCCTGATCGAGCTGGAGAAGATGGGCTTCGTGGAGATCGTGACGCGCCAGGGCGTGTACGTCAGCGATTACCGCAAGACCGGCTCGCTCGATACGCTTACGGCGCTGCTGAATTATAACGGCGGTGTCATGCGCGACGATGAGGTGCGCTCGCTCATAGAGGTGCGCAGCGCGAACGAGTGCCTGTGCGTGAAGCTGGTGGTCGAGCGCGCCACGCAGGCCGAGCTTGACGAGCTCGCGCCCATGCTGGACGCAATCAAGGACGCAAAAACCGACCAGGAGGGCGCCGAGGCGACGTTTCAGTTCCACCATGCGCTGAGCGTTTTGTCGCGCAATACGTTTTTGCCGCTGCTGTATAACTCCATCCACAGCTACGGGCTGCACTTCTGGAGCCTGTACCGCCAGCGCTACGGCGCCAACCGCCTGTATCAGAATAAACTCGAGCTCTACCGCGCGCTGCTCGACCGTGACGCCGAGCGCGCACAGGCGTTCACCTCCGATATGCTCGACAGCGTTGCCAACGGCGCGTTCTCGCTCTATAGTCATCCCGATCAGACGTCACACAGCGTATGAAAAAACCGCAGGGCCCGGTCGGGCTCTGCGGTTTTTGACAGCCGGTTGGGAAGAAGAGGCGCTATCGGGCGGCTCATGACCGACGGTCTATCCGGGACGTGAAGGGTGGCCGCGCACCGGGCGCCAGGGAACGTACACGGCAGGTGAGCTCCCTCTGTGGTATTACCACGCGACGCAACATCATCGTAACCCGAATCTCCACGGATGGCAAGCGGAAAATGCAAAATTGATAAATAATCAGCAATGTGTTCCTGCGCGATGGTCGGAAACTATGAAAAACATAGAATTCACACGCCGGCTTTTCTGGTAATACCAAATATCCAGCCGTGGGCGAGCGGCACGTTCGCCGTTTGCGGTGCGCTTGCCGGGCCTGCATGGGAAGTACGCGGCCGCGTCAGATGACGTAGTCGTTCGCGGCGCGTGCCGTCTGCTGCTCGAGCAGGTCCTGCAGCGTGATGCCGTCGAGGTAGTTGCAGATGACGCGCTCCAGCCCTTCCCACATGGGCAGGGTGGCGCACTCTCCGCAGCGCTGACATGGATTCGGATGCTGGTCGAGGCAGGCCACGGGCGCGAGCCCGCCCTCGGTCAGGCGCAGGATCTCACCGACGGTGTAATCCTGCGGGGCACGGGCCAGCCGGTAGCCGCCCTGATAGCCGCGCGTGGTGCGCAGAATGTTGGATTTGCCCAGCATGGGCACGATCTGCTCCAGATATTTTTTCGAGATCTCCTGCCGCTGCGCGATGTCCTTGAGCGCGACATAGCCGTCGCCCTGATGCGTGGCCAGATCGAGCATCATGCGCAGGGCATACCGGCCTTTTGTAGATATTTTCATGGGTAGTCCCCCTTTTTCAACATACTACAATAATAACATATGATTACTAGGCTTTCAAGCGGTTTCTGACGATCCATGCGGAAGATGACGGTTCGCTTGACAGATGCTTGACAAGCCACTATAATAAGGATGTATTTCCGACCGGGACGCACCGTGCGTGTGCCGTACGGCCGGAAGTCTGTGCGTTTAGCGGCAAATTATGCGCTCGGAGGGGCTCATGGACAGCAGAAAGAAAAAGCTCACGCAGTATGTCGTGCCGACGATTCTCGGCAACTGCGCTTATTTTCTCTTTACGATCATCGACGGCATTTTTGTCGGGCAGGGCGTCGGCACGGATGCGCTCGGCGCGGTCAATCTGGTCTGGCCGTTTGTGATGGTGCTCAACGCCATCATCATGCTCACGGTCGTCGGCGGCGTGACGGTCTCGGCCGTGCGCATCGGCCGCGGGGACATTGCCGGCGCAAATCAGGCGTTCATGCACTCGCTTGCCGGCACGCTGACGGCCGCGATCATTATGACGCTCATCGGCACGTGTCTCACGTCTCAGATCGCAACGCTGCTCGGCGCAAACGAGACCTATCATCGGCTCGTGTGCGACTATCTGTTCTGGTATTCGCTTTTCGCGGTGCCGTCGGGGCTGATGACGTTCATGAACAACTACTGCCGCAACGACGGTTCGCCCGTGCTCGTAAGCGTGGGCTCCACGATCGCGACGGTCATCAACATCTTCCTCGACTGGCTGTTTGTGTTCCCGCTGCAAAAAGGACTCATGGGCGCGGCCATTGCGACCGGCATCTCGCAGACGTGCGGTATGCTGATCGTATCGACGCACTTCATCCTGCGCCGCGGCCAGCTGCGGGTGGGCCGGTTTTGTTTTTCGGGCAAGCTCGCGCGCAAGCTGCTTTTGCGCGGTACGCCGGAGGCCATCGCGCAGTTTGCCGTCCCGGTGGCGACACTGTGTACGAACTACGTCCTGCTTGGCCGCCTTGGCGACATGGCCGTGAACGCCTATTCGATCATCTGCTACGTGGCGTCGTTTTCCGCGGCCATCTTCATCGGCGTCTCGAGCGGCCTGCAGCCGCTGCTCGGCCAGAGCTATGGTGCGAAGGACGCGCAGGAGCTCCGGTGGTATTTTCGCGCGGGCGTGCTCATTGACCTGATCGGCAGCACGCTCATCAACGTGGTGCTGCTGTTCGTCGGCGGGCCGATCTGCAAAATGTTCGGTGCCGATGCGTTGACGCTCGCCTGCACGGTGCAGTACATGCCGCGCTATGCCTGGGGCTTTATCATCATGAGTGTGAACACGCTCATATCGGCCTATCTCTATTCGACCAAGCGCACGAAGCAGGCGGTCATTTTGAACCTGTGCCGCAGCTTCCTGCTTGACAGCACGGTCATTTTTGCCGTGCCAGCCATTTTTGGCGGCAACGCTGTCTGGCTGACGATGGGCATCTATGAGGGGCTGGCGCTGCTGCTCGGCGTTGTGCTCCTGCGCACGTCGGAGCGCAACGGCATCGTGTTTCGCTGAAACTGCATACGAAACGGCCGCCGGTTTCTGACCGGCGGCCGTTTGCTGCCCAAATTTATTTGCCCACGCAAAAGCGCGCGAAGATGCGGTTCGTGATGTCCTCGCGGATGGAGGCGCCCGTCAGTTCGCCGATGGCGGCCATGGCCTCCTCGGCCTCCGTGAGCACGGCGTCGGGCGTCACGCCCAGCAGCATCGCCTCGCGCGCGGCGTGCAGCGACTCCAGCGCGCGGCCGATGGCCTCGGCATGGCGAGCGTTCGTGAGGATCTCGCCGGCCGGCGCGTCCGGGGCGGGGAAGCGCTCCGCGACTGCCTGCTCGAGTGCCTCCAGACCCGTGCGCTCTTTTGCCGAGAGCACGCACACGGCGTCAAACTGCGCCGCCAGCGTATCCGGCTGCACGGCGGCGGGCAGATCGGCCTTGTTGAGCACCGCGATGCGCACCGGCGCTGCCTGCGCGGCCGCGATGACCTGCCGGTCATCATCGTCGAGCGGCCGCGCCGCGTCAAACACCGCGATGGCGAGTGCCGCGTCCGCCGCTGCGTCCAGTGCCCGGTGCACGCCGATGGCCTCCACGGGGTCGGCCGTGTCGCGCAGCCCGGCGGTATCGGTCAGGCGCAGGAGCACGCCGCCGAGCGTGACGCGCGCGTCGATCGTGTCGCGGGTCGTGCCGGGCACGTCCGTCACGATGGCGCGCTCGTAGCCGAGCAGGGCGTTGAGCAGGGAGGACTTGCCCGCGTTTGGCCGGCCGAGGATCACGGCCGGAACGCCGCCGTGGAGCACATTTGCGCGGGAAAACGTGTCCAGCAGTCGCTGGAGCTGGTCGATGCAGTTGGTCAGCGTGGCCTCGTAGGCGCTGAGCTGAAAGTCCGGGATGTCCTCGTCCGGGTAGTCAATCACGGCGTGGTAGTGGCTGGCGATATCCTGCAGCGCATCATATACGGCCTGCGCGCGCCGCAGCACCGCGCCGCCGAGCTGCCCGGCGGCATTTTTCGCATCCAGCGTGGTTTCGGCGTGGATGAGGTCGATGACGGCTTCTGCCTGCGTGAGATCCATGCGGCCGTTGAGGAAGGCGCGCTTCGTGAATTCACCCGCCAGCGCCTGCCGCGCCCCGGCGGCGAACAGCGCCTGCAGTCCCGCGCGCAGCACGGCCGGCGAGCCGTGGCACTGCAGCTCGGCCGTGTCCTCGCCGGTGTAGCTGTGCGGGGCGCGGCTGACGGTGCACAGGCAGAGGTCGAGCGTTTGGCCGTCGGTGTCGCAAAAAGCGCCGTAGACGAGCTTGCGATCCGGTGCTTCGGACATGGGGCGGCCGTTCGCCGGGCGAAACACGCGGTCGATAACGGTGAGCACCCCGTCACCGGACAGACGCAGGATGCCGATCGCGGACAGGACGTTGCCGGTCGCAATGGCGGCGATCGTATCAGACATGAGAAAACTCCTTTGTGCAGATCGGCGGAGCCGCTGGCTCCGCCGATCCGATCGTTTTATGATTGTGTTTGCGAGCGCAGGCTCGCTTCCCGCAGCCGCATGAAAACCGTGGCGGCCTGTGCGCGCGTGGCAAGTCCGCGTGGGTTGAAGTAACCCCGCTCATCACCGGCGATGATCCCGGTCGTGCGCATGAGCTCCACACCGTCGCGCGCCCAGTCGGAGACCGCGTTCATATCCCGCAGCGTGACAGGGTCGGTGATCGTGGGAAGTGCTTTTCCGGTGCTCTGCACATAGCGCGCGATGATGGTCGCCATCTGTTCGCGCGTGATCGGCGTGTTCGGTTCAAAGCGCCCGCTGTCCATACCGTTGACGATGTTTTGCTGCGCGGCCCATTCGACATACGGCGCGTACCAGCTCCCGGGCGTGACATCGGTGAAGGAAACGCTCGTGTAGTCCGCTTCGTTGATCTGCATAAGCCGGCCCAGCACCGTCACGAACATGGCGCGCGTGAGCGCGTCATTCGGCGCGAAACATCGGCCGCCGACGCCGTCCATGAGACCGTTGGCAGCAACGTATTCCACGGCATCAGCGTACCATGCACCGGCGGGCACATCCACGAAGCGCGTGACGGAAGCGCTCACTGACACAAGCAGCGAGACGGTCTGCTCGCAGGTAATGGTCGCCCGCAGATTTTCACAGGCGATGTAGCGGTGCGCCGTGTGCAGCGCGCCGGAGGCGGCCTTTTTGCCGTCGGTCGTGTCGACGAGCACACCGGCGGAAATGGTCACGCCGGCGCTCCCGCTCAGAACGGTGAAGCAGTCGCCGGTCTTGAGCGCGACTGTGCTGCCGGCGTTGAGCGTGCAGATGCGGCTCTTGGCGGCGGTGCTGTGCAGCGCCGCGTCATGCGTCTGCAGGGCTTTGTCCAGTGCGGCCTGCGCGGCGGAATGCGCCGTGGCCTCGGCGTGGCTCAGCACCGCAGACGACCAGCTGTCCACAAAGCTGTGCGACAGCAGCGGATCCTGCCGACTGCCGGCGTCGGCAGCCAGAGCGGGCGCCGTGCCGGCAAGCAGCATCAGCGTCAGCAGCAACGAGATCAGTCGCTTGATTTTCAAGGGGCAGACCTCCTTTGCGGGCTGTCAGGCCTTCTTGTTCTTCGCAGCGCGGGCCTCGGCCTCGTCCTGGCTTTCGGCAATGTAGTAGCCGAGCGCCAGCAGGCTGTCCGAGAAGTGGATGTTCTCGATGATGGGTTCGGCATCCTTGACCTGCAGCTCGGTGTTCGTGAAGTTCCAGATGGCTTTCACGCCGACGGAGCAGATCTCATTGGCGACGTCGTTGGCCATGGCCCTCGGCACACAGAGAACGGCGACGTCCGGCTGGAGCTCGGCAAGAATGTTGTCGAGCGTGGAGAAGTCATGCACCACGATGCCGTGCATTTCCTTGCCGATGAGGTCGGGGTTGATGTCGAACGCGGCCTTGAGGGTGAAGCCGTACTGCTCGAAGCAGAAGTTCTCCACCAGCGCGCGGCCGATGTTGCCGACGCCGACCAGAACGGCCGAGTAGTTGCGATCCATGCCAAGGATCTTGGCGACCTCGCCGCGCAGCGCCACAACGTTGTAGCCATAGCCCTGCTGGCCGAACTCACCAAAGCAGCTGAAATCCTGACGGATCTGCGAGGGGGTCAGGCCCATCTGGCGGCCCAGCTCGCCGGAAGAGATGCGCTCGATCCCGGCAGCATTCAGATCGTCAAGCTTCCGGAGATAGCGGGGCATTCTTCTGATGACATTGTTCGATACTTTGATACGTTTCACGAGTCATTATCCTCCTGATGGCAAAAGACACCATATTGTTAAGAAATACATCTGTTTGTTACGAAAATAGCAAGGTACAAGCAGACAAGATAAATTATAACACACGTTTTCGCGTGTTTCAAGTAAATGGTTGCCAAGGATGTTCGAAAAATTGTGGTTTTTTGTCGTCGTTTTGCAGCACATGATTGAAAAATGGCGATTGGGGGAGCGGGAGCGCGTGCAAGTGAAAACCCGGCAGGCGTTTGCCTGCCGGGTCAAAGGAGCCGATCCTGGTGTTTAGTTTTCCGGAAGGCCCGTCAGCCGGCAAAACTCTGCGGCGGCGTCGGGCACGCGGTAATACTGTGTATCCGTGCTGCTGACGAAGACCACGTCCTTGCCGTCGCACCAGACGGTCACACGTGTGGTCACGCCGTCGGCGCTGGTCTCTTCCAGCACGCACAGCGGTGTCCGGTCGGCATCGAGCGGCTGTACCGGCTGCGTCCGCACCAGAAGCGCAGACAGCGCCTCGATGGTCTTGCGGTCGGAGATGTGCAGTGTCGTGCTGTCCGCGCTGCTTTCCGCCGGGACGGAGAAGAGCAGACTGCTGACGCTGTCATCGAGCACCGGCGCGCTTTCCGGAGCGGGGAGACTGTCCTGCTTCCGACCATCCGCATCCTCTTCCTTAACGGAGGGAGACAGGGTCACGGTTGGCGCCTGCGCATTGTCGAGCGCGGTGTCGGCGCCGCTCGGCTGGCTTCTGTGCGGCACGAACCAGAGCGTTGCACCGAGGATCAGCGCGAGACATGCCGCCATGACCGAGATCGGCAGCAGGGGAGACGTACGGCCGGCGGCCGGGCGCTTTCGCGCGGCCGGCCGGGGCTGAGCAGCCCTGCGAATGGGCGTCGGCTGCACATGCCGCGCCGGGCGCGCCGGGGCAGCGGCGCGCGGGGCCATCGGCACGGGCTCCTGACGCACCTGCTGCATGATGCGCGCGGTCAGGTCGGCGGGCGGCGCGGCGGCCGCGTCAC
>OKVB01001032.1_pt1 | contig 10861 bp, 9 predicted proteins | sample 1606651 | NCBI WGS metagenome assembly OKVB01 (sample SAMEA3882518, study PRJEB24775) | human gut metagenome | biome: human-associated habitat; feature: intestine environment; material: feces | place: Netherlands | collected 2009/2010 | reverse complement strand
AGAAGGTGTCTTTGTTGGTTCTGGTATCTTCAAATCCGGCAACCCGGCAAAACGTGCCGCTTCTATCGTAAAAGCTGTTACCAACTACACCGATGCCAGACTGATCGCAGAACTCTCCGCGGATCTCGGTGAGGCTATGGTCGGCATCAATGAGCAGGAAATCGCCTTACTGATGGCAGAAAGAGGAAAATAATGAAAATTGGAGTGCTTGCACTGCAGGGTGCGTTTGCAGAACATGAAAAAGTATTAGAGCAGCTTGGCGCGAAATGCATCGAACTGCGGCAGGCCCGCGATCTTGGCGAATCTTACGATGCACTTGTACTGCCGGGAGGCGAAAGTACCGTTCAGGGAAAGCTTTTAAAAGAGCTTGGCATGTTCGATATCATGAAAAGCCAGATTGAAAACGGCATGCCGGTTCTCGCGACCTGTGCCGGTGCGATTCTTCTGGCCGAAAAGATCGACGGACAGATCAAGGGACAGCCGGAACAGTATTTCGGCACGATTCCGATGTGCATCAGGCGGAATGCCTACGGCCGCCAGTTAGGCAGCTTCCACACAGAAACACCGGTTGCGGGCATTGGAACAGTGCCGATGACGTTTATCCGTGCGCCGTATATCGCATCTGTGGGGGACGGCGTGGAAGTGCTCGCGGTTGTGGAAGAGCGGATCGTCGGTGTAAAATACAAAAACCAGATGGCCTTCTCCTTCCATCCGGAGCTCGACCCGGATGTGCGGATTCATAAGGCGTTTTTGGAGATGATATAAGACGGATAAAACAATAGCAGACTCAAAAAGCAATGCAAAAATCTGATCGTAAAAAGCTCCAGCTTCAAAGAGAAACTGGAGCTTTCTCATTGTGTTTCGCTGCTGTTTCGCCGCACAGGAGTGTGACGCAGCGCTTTTTCTGTTTGAGAAACTATTTGATTCGTTTCAGTTCATACTGTCTCGTACCAAGACCAATTTTCTCTGCCTGGTCGAGGGTTGCCTCCCATTCAATATTCGGGTTGGAATCCTTGAAATGGTCGTGGTGACAGTGCCATCCCGGCTCTGCAAGGTGCTCGCCAAGCTGACTGTTTTCGATCGGCGTTGCCTTCAGGCAGGCATCGGCACACGCCTGGTCAAGGGCAACCGGGTCGAAGCTTGCAAACATTCCGATATCCGGCAGGATCGGAGCATCGTTCTCCCCATGGCAGTCACAGTTCGGGCTGATATCCTGTACCAGCGAGATATGGAAGCACGGACGTCCATGGCAGACAGCCTGCGCATACTCCGCCATTTTCCGGTCAAGAAGCTCGTTTGCACTGCTGTTTGGATTATAAACCGCATCAAAACTGCAGGCACCGATGCATCGGCCACAACCTTTACATTTATCATAGTCAATGACCGCTTTTTTATCTACATAGGAAATCGCGTCACTTCCGCATTCTTTTGCACAGCGGTGGCAGCCACGACAGACATCCGTATTGATCGCCGGTTTTCCACTGGCATGCTGTTGCATCTTTCCGGCGCGGCTTCCGCATCCCATACCGATATTTTTCAGTGCACCGCCAAAGCCCGTTGCTTCATGGCCTTTGAAATGGCTCAAGCTGATAAAGATATCTGCGTCCATGATCGCATGGCCAATCAATGCTGTTTTGCAGTATTCTCCGTTGACAACCGGAACTTCTACTTCATCGGTTCCGCGCAGACCGTCTCCGATGATAATCTGACAACCGGTCGTAATGGTATTAAATCCATTCAGATTTGCGCAGTCAAGATGTTCCAGCGCATTCTTTCTGCTGCCTGGATACAGCGTATTGCAGTCTGTCAGAAACGGAAGACCGCCCTGCTCTTTGCAGAGATCGGCAACCACTTTCGCATAATTCGGGCGAAGAAACGCCATGTTTCCTAGTTCGCCGAAATGCATTTTGATTGCGACGAATTTCCCTTCCATATCAATATCTTTGATGCCGGCAGCGATACAGAGTTTTTTCAGCTTGTCAAGCTGACTCGTTCCAACCGGACATCGAAAGTCGGTAAAATAAACCGTTGACTTTTCCATTTTGTCATTCCTCCTGATTTGTCGTTTTTTGACAGCATATCACTTCAAGCCAGGTTGAAGTCAAGTATAATTTGTGGTCTTCTGTTTGTCTCATGGACTTGTCTTTTTTCGGGATTTTTCGTATACTGAACATAGTATTTAAGCAACTGAAAATACAGAAGTGCTTTGGAGGTCATGTTTATGATAAAGGCAGTATTATTCGATATGGATGGTATCCTGTTTGATACCGAGATTGTAATGAAAGAGGGCTGGCTCAAAGCTGCCCGGGAGCTGAATTTTACGCTCACGGAGGAACATCTCTCACAGATGCGCGGCAGCGCGCTTCCACGGAGCAGAAAGCTGTTTGAGGAGTGGTTTCACGGAGAGGTGACATACGATGAGGGACGCGCGATCCGCTCGGCGTATCTGAATGATTATATTCAGCGAAATGGTGTACCGGAAAAGCCGGGACTTCACGAGTTTCTTTCCTGGCTGAAGGAACATTCGATTAAAGTTGCGGTTGCCACTTCCACAACACGGCGCGTTGCGGAAGGATACTGGAAACAGTCCGGCATTGACCAGTATATCGATGCTTCGGTCTGTGGAGATGAGGTTGTAAACAGCAAACCGGACCCGGAGATTTTCTTAAAGGCCGCTTCTCTTCTGCAGGTTCCGATTGCAGAGTGCATGGTAGCCGAGGACAGCATCAACGGTCTCAAAGCTGCCCGCGCCTCCGGCGCTGTCTCCTGCATGATCCCGGATCTGACACCGTATACGGAAGAACTCGCGCCGATCTGTGATCATGTGAGTCCGTCGCTTCTGGACTGCAGGAAAATTATTCTGGATTCACAGGAAAAATAATCAATCGTAAAGAAAGTGCCTGTCAGTGTTTTTCAGCCTGACAGGCACTTTCTTATTGATAAATTTTTTGTTCTTTTATTCCACATCCACCGGTGAATCGTACGATTCCATCACATTGTAGATCTGCTCTGCTGCTGTTGTGCGGAGTTTCTGCTGCGTACCCTGATTTGCGCATTTTTCGTATTCGCGCATAAAAGATGTCGCTGCTGTGTCGACATCTTCTGCGTTTTTCAGGCGGTCCAGAAGATTCGGATTGTAATCGTTCAGATAAGCGAGCAGACTGTCGAGCTGTCCGGACAGGCTTCCGAGACTCTTTCCGAGGTCGATGGTATAGCGGCACAGATACTCTTTGATGGTCGGATCCGTGAATCCGCAGAGACCGTAGCCGTATCTTCCGCCGCTGTAAAGGCCGAAGCGGGCGCTGCGGATGACTTCATCTCGTGAGATGATTCCGGCATCGACAAGATTGGTGTACTGCTCTCCGCTGAGGCTCGTGCGGCTGGTGGAGCCGTACTCAAGCAGTGTCGGATTGAGGCCTGTAGATGCCTCGTTTGCAATATTTCCCATGATTCCTGCGGCTCCTTCTTTTGTGAAGCCGTGCATCAGGAAGTAATTCCAGATCTTTTCGGCGTTTGTTCCGCCGATTTCATCATCGGCTGCAAAGCGGCGGATCGTCAGAATCGTGTTGCAGTCTACCGGGCGGTTGCAGATGATGCCTGCGTTTTCGTTCAGTGCCTCCACGATTTTTCCCTCGCCGTCGTACAGTGCGACATGGCCGTTATAGCAGATGACATCGCCTGTACGCGCTTCATCGAGGCTTGTAACCTCGGTTCCAAGACTGCGCCAGCCATCGGATGTTGTATATTCACCATCGTATGCGCCGCAGCGGGTCAGAATCTGCCATACAAAGTGGGAGCAGTCAATGCCGTCCGTCAGAGAGTTTCCGCCCCAGACATACGGTCTGCCGACAAACTGTTTTGCAAATGTAATGATACCGTTTCCGGTTGAAGTTTTTACTTCATATACAGTCTCTTTTTTATAGTTGAATGCTTCATTTTCAGATGGATCGATGATCTGATCCGCAAGTTTCATCTGGTCTTCTCCAGTGCTGGTCACATATTCCAGGGCTTCCTTTCCCTGCTGCAGATAATCCGTACGGACAAAACCGCGGACATCACCGGACTCGATGTAAACCCACTCCTGATCTGCATCAGCAATCACAAAGCAGAGTGCTTTTGCCGGAAGGGTTCCGACGATCCGTGCACTGGTGGAACCGCTCTCACGGACATTTAACTTCGTGTCGACCTTGGCGTAGGCGTATGTTTTATCGATCTGCGCAAAGCCTGCACGGAGATCTTTTTTCATGGCGCTGATATATTTTCCATAATCAATCGTCTGAATCCAGTCATCCGCCTGTGTTTCATCGCTCTTTGGCGTTTCGGTCGGCGTTGGTGTTGGTGTCTCAGTTGGAACCGGAGTTTCTGTCGGCGCCGGTGTCTCAGACGGGGTTGGCGTCGGTGTTTCGCTTGGCTCCGGGGTCACAGACGGTTCCGGCGTTTCGCTCGGAGTTGGTGTCGGTGTTTCACTTGGTGTTGGCTCCGGCGTCTCACTCGGAGCCGGATCTTCCGGTGTCTCGCTAGGAGTTGGATCCTCAGCAGGATCTGGTGTTTCCGGATCTTCCGTGGAAGCTGCAGTCTCATCTGACGATGCTGCTGTTTCTTCCCCCGGTTTCTCAGTCTCTTCTGCCGGAGCAATCATTTTTTCTGCGTTCTCATTCTCCGTTTCACTCTGTGTGGACGGTGCATCTGCCTGTTCTTTCTGCGTTTCCTGCACCGTTTTCGCCGTCTCCTCCGCATGAGCCGGTGTTGCCGAACCGAGAAGCATTCCAGCTGCCACACCGAACGCTGTTACTGTTGTGCCAAATTTTTTCTTTGAAATCATATTTATTGCCCTCTCCTCTCTGCTGTTTGTCGATTTCTTATAACCAGGCCATTCGGATTTCGGATTACAAAATTGTATCGTTCCTGTGAAGTCTGGCCTGTTTTTTCGAAGTTAAACGAAAAATACTATCATTTTTTTCCATTGTTCCAAAATTTCACGTATTTTCTATATTGTATCACAGATAGCAGCAGATGCAAAGGAACAAGTTACATATTGAGGAATTTTTCTGTTTAACTCGCGAAATTGAGAGAGATTATCTGTAATTTTTCAGGAACCGGACGGAATGCGGACCAGAATCCGCTTTCCGTTCTGCTCCGATGCGGTCAGAACCGGAATATGTTTCTTCCGAAGCTGATGCATGACCGGATAAGCCGCAAAGAGATCACCGCCGATGCACACTGCTTCTGGTTTTTCTTTCAAAAGATCGGAAATGTATTCACGCAGCAGTGTCTTCCATTCCGTCTTTTCAAGCACTGATTCCGCGTAACTGCCCTCGATCTTCAGTTCCGGTCTGGCAGGTATCGGTTTATGAACTATCTCGGCGTTCTCCATGCCCGGCATCTGATGGATCAGCTCGTCCTCTGTATCCGTGCCGGCGCAGAGCACAACCGGCGCTTTCGGCGATCCCATAAGGCTGATACGGCAGGCAGAAACGGCATCGGCAAGTGTCTCTGTAGTGAGAAGGAATCCCCCTTTGTGACAGAAGGATGCACCCGCAAGACCTGTCACTTCCTGCAGAGCTTCATTTTCCAGCCCAAGCCAGTTTTCCGGAAATTCATACTTATAATTAGACGAGTTTTCTTTTCTCACCGGCTGAACACAGTAGCCGCCGCGGTTGGACGGAAAGACCAGAAAAGCGATTTCCGTCGCGGAGAGCTGCTTCTGGCATGGAAAAAACTCGGAAAGAACCAGAATCTTTTCATCCATCGTTTCCGTCTTTTCCTCTGCGGCGATCCGCTCCCGATGTGCGCTGAGGAGTTCCGCAAACTGCTGCTCCATCCGCTCATCCGCGCGGAAACGTTCCCATTTATGCTCCAAAATCCGGCCGGCAATCGTTACCGCTTCAAAGAAAGCAGCATCACTTCTGCGGTTGTCATCCCACACAGGATTGAACATGCCGATCAGGCCGGCAAGCTCGTTCTTTTCACCCGTATTATCATTGTTGTCGAGCGGCTGCACAAATTTCTCATCAAAGCATTCTGCCATCTTGGGGCTTAAAATTTCTGTACCAAGCGCCTCCCACAAAAGGCCGAACGCCGCGTACGGCGCTCCGTTCTCCCGGATGCGGCTGTCTTTCTGGTGATGATCATACTCCCCTCTTCCAATGTCAAAAACAATCCCGTCAAACTCCTCCGGCACACGGTTTCCGCGCTGAATCGTAAGCTTCGGGTTGAAATGCAGAAGCAGTGCGGCAGAAAACACATCATCCGCATGAAATTTTCCGCCATGTGTGAATGCAGCAGCGTTTTCTTTTTGTATCATTTCTAGTAATGTCATAAATTTCTAACTTCCTTTTTTCTTAAGATCTGCTCTATTTTACCCTAACTGATGTCTGCTCCGCAACGGTTCTGCGCAAAAAATCTGCGAAGTATTTCTGCACCGCTGGTGACGCTTTATGCTGCATCGACATTTTTTTCAACATGCTGGTTCTTCCTTTGTCTTGTATCAAGTATTCCTCTCGCTGCCGTTATCGGCGGCGCGGAAGTTCTCATCGGACGATTTCTGTAAACAGAAAACGAGCGGATCCTTTTTTCAAGGTTCCACTCGTTTTCTATTTGCTGGGCAGATCCGATTTCACACCTGAATTCGGTCTGCTGCTTCGTCGCACAGTGCGATTCGCTTTCCGTCCATGCCGAAGATTAATCCGCCGTCCATTTTCTGGATGACCTGTATGGTGCTGCCCTCTTCGATTTTGCGGCTCCGCAGGAAATCCAAAATCTCAGGGATTCCAAACATCCATTTGATGGTACAGATATCACCAGTTTTTTTCTTTGAAAGTGCCTGCATGTGGTATCCCTCCTTTTTGTCTTTTCTACATTGTATTCCCAAAGAGAATATTTAGTCAATAAGAACAATTGGAATACACTTCTAACCAAAGTTTGTGTGCAAAACGCCGATTTTCGCAGACATGCCGGAACCTACAGAAACAGCTTGATGCACGCAATCGCAATCGAAGCTACGGCCACGATGCGTTTCAGCAGGGTCTGGTTGATTTTTGTTGCATTTTTGCTTCCCGCAAAAACGCCAATTCCGTGCGCGACAAGAAGTACCGGAAGAAGCAGAAAGGAATGTGTTGCATTATAAACTCGAGAAATTCGGTATCATCGCAAAGGGCGAGCACCGCGTGATCAATGAATTTCAGAATGGCGATATCTATATGATTGAGAAAAACAAGCCGATCGACTTTGTGGGCGAGGTGACGATTCTTCCTATAACCGCGGCGCGCGGCTTTTTCGATCTTTCTGCTGCTCGACTATATCTTAAAGCAGGCGGCGCTGATGGACATTGAGAAGAAAAAAGAAATCGTGATCCAGAAGATGCGGCAGGAGCTGTATGAAGAGTGCGGCATTTCCCAGAAAAGAAGCATCAACGGTAGTAACAGAGATGACCGCAGCCCTTCGGAAAGAGTTCGATTTTCATCTTCCTTCGATATTCTGCATCACTTTTGACCGTATCAAGAATATCGAGTGCCCAGCGCAGATTCCGGATGTCGCGTTCCATAAAGTCGGCATAGTTTCCGCGTCCGACGAGCTTTAAATGTGTGATTCCCGCATTGGATAACTGCTTTAACGCACAGAGACCGCAGCCGCTTTCTCCGCAGAGATAGCCGCTCTCATCGCAGAGATCCTCTCCTTCTTCCACCATAAATTCTCCCGGGACTGTCCCTTTCACGGACAGTTCCGGTATTTTTTTCTCGACCGGTCTTTTCCAGTACGGCACGCGGCACAGGTATCCCATCTCATCGCAGTGCAGCGAATTGCAGAACGCGCCGCTGAACTGGCACATTTCATTGAGGATGAATGCCTCAAATTCTGTCCTGGACCGCAGACCGCCATGGGATTTTTCTGCGTAATTAATGGTCTGCGCCTTATGTTCCGTGCGGATATGGCGAATCACTTCCTGCATTTCCGCAATCGTATTTTTCCGCTGAAAGATGATGCGCTTCGGGGTAAGCTTTGCAAAAACGTCGGTCATCGCTGTATTCACGGTTCCCAGATCGCCGCTTAGATGCACCTCACAGTCGATGCCGTGTTCCCGCAGATAGACAAGGAGTGCGGGATCCGCAATGATATAGCTCTCGAAGCCGATCCGACAGCACTTCTGGATGATTCCGGTGATTTCGGCGTACTGTTCCGGGAGATAGTACAGGGAATTAAAGGTCAGATGAACCGGCTTTTGATAACGGCGAACCATCTCCGATAAGATTTCCAGCTCACTGTACGACCCGATCTGTACATTATAACTCAGCACTTCTCTCCGGTTCAGCGCCATGACCGTGCCGTATTTCTCCGCCCAGGAAAACGGAACGTAACCGCAGAAAAGCTCGTCCGCACCGGCTTTCACATAGCGGACATAATCGTCCACGGATCCAAGTCCTGCTGTAATTTTCATGTTTTCGTCTTCCTCTCCTGTTTTCTCTTATGATCTCCCTGCTTCCTCTCCGGAAATGCAGCATCTTTTTTCGTTCCCATCAGCACATTCCTACAGCAGATTCAGGACAAACCGTTTCACTCCATGTGCTGCATATGCCCGTCCCATTTCCGCCGGATTCCGGAACAGCGCGGGGGCCAACGCAAAAAGAGAATTGTATCGTCCCATCATCTGCAGATGCTTCGGATAAAGAAATGCCTGCCGTTCACAGTACCGTGGGCAGTCCGTCACCTGATCCTGTGCGCCCCGGTTTCCATTGACACATTCCGCGTACAGCGTACAGTGCTGTGAGGTATTGGTCTGGTAAAACGGGAAATGCAGACTGTTTTCCCCTGAAGGAAATATCTGTGGGAAGCCGAAGCTCTCCCACTCGTACCGATCGATTCCAAAGTTTTCTTTTAAATACGTTCGATAGAACTCTGCATTCAGACTGTTTTTACGAAACAACGCGTCATTTCCCTGCTTATACTTCATGCGGGGATCTTTTTTTCGCTTGTTCAGCAGAATGCCAAGGCAGACCATAAAATTTTTCCGTTCTGCCGCCAAAGCTGCTGTTCCCCAGTCATTTACGACGATTTCCAGTTTCTCCTGATGCTGTCCGCACCAGTTATCCAGCATTTCCAGCAGGTATTCTGTCTCATGGCGTTTTCTCTCTTGCAGGATGGGAAAGACAAGTGTCACAACAAAATGCTCCCGGCAGGCTTTTTCAATCAGTTTTTGCAGGATACGCTCTGACGGAAACAGATGCGGGCAGAAGGCATTTCCGAAATACAGGCGGTCCGGCTGAAAATCCAGCGCTGGCGTGATTTGATTTTTCCGAAAATACATCGTAAAAAAGGCGGGTGCATCCAGTTCCAAATATTTTTCATACCATGCGGGGCAGTCAATCTCCAGTGCCAGTTCTGGTTTCACCAACGGATTTCCTTCCCAGGCTCCGCGCCGGATCTCCTCAAATGTATTCTCATGGATCAGCGCAAACCACACCTGTTTCTGTTCTTCCAGACTTTCAAAGTGCTGCGCATCCTCCCTGGCCGGATATCCCGTCATCTCCTCCGCGAGCACTGCGTCGTCACCTTCCGTCTTCCAGCGGATATAGCGGCTGTATTGCATCGCAAGGTGCTGTACCTCTCTGCGGTATGCTTCCAGTTCTGTTGTAAACGTATAAACCGTAAAAAACTGCTCCTGTTTTTCACGTACCAGGCGTGCATCGCAGATAGGAAGCCGATGGTACGATGCCGTATGATAATCATAAAACGCCAGTTCCGGCGGCTCCTGTTTCTGCGCCTCGGATGCCGGATGCGCAAGACGGATCTGAAAGCCTTCTTCTGCAAGCGCCGTGATCCGCACTTCCATCGTTCCCCAGTATCCCGCCAGAAGCCCGAACGGAATCATCGGAATAAATGCCCAGTCATCGATATTTACTTTTGCTATCCTTCCGTCTTCCATTCGCTTCTCTCCGTTCCTTTTTCAAACTCTCTCCAGTATACGCACTTTCCCGCGAAAACACAATCCATAAAAACAGAAAATCCACCCGCATACACGGATGGATTTACGGATGGATTTCCCCCTTTGCTTATTTTCTATTTTGTAAAGGTATCAATCAGATCTTTCGCACCCTCATAACCCTGGCTTTCGAGTTCGTTCTGGTACCACTCGTCTACGCCGTCCACTGCTTCTTTGAAGGAATCAATGTCCATGTCGTCGTAGTTTGTGATAGTTACGCCGTTCTCATTCTGCCAGCGGTCCATGATTTCGTCGTCGCCGGCACGGTTGATACCGCGCTCGTACTCGGTTGCGAGGCGGCCGCACTCATCGATCACTTCCTGCTGCTCCGGTGTCATGCTGTCGTAGATATCGCCGTTGATGCAGAAGAACAGGCAGTCATAGATTGCATCCCACATGGAGCAGTATGGCTGTACTTCCTGTACGCTTGCCGCATCAATCGCCGGAAGCGGGTTCTCCTGCCCGTCTACCGTGCCCTGCTGCAGCGCCGTATACGTCTCGGACCAGTTCATATTGGTCGCATCTGCGCCCCACAGCTCATAGCACTTCATCAGAAGGTTCGAACCAGCCACACGCAGCTTCAGGTTCTTCATATCTTCCACGGAATGAACCGGGCGCACGCCGTTCGTGAGCTGACGGAAACCATTTTCCGCCATACCCATACAATGCAGGTCATAGCTTTCCAGGATACTTACCAGTTCTTCTCCTGCAGGTCTCATCATCGGTGAATGGAATGGTCCGCTCACTTTAAGCGGAAGTACTCTTCTTGCTCCTGCTTCTTTTAAAGCAGTTCCTGCCTCAGCAACCGCAGCTGCCTCACCAGTAATAACGATCTGTCCCGGGCAGTTGTAATTTGCAATAGAAACGCCCTCTCTGCCATTTAAG
>OKVB01001025.1_pt1 | contig 10993 bp, 6 predicted proteins | sample 1606651 | NCBI WGS metagenome assembly OKVB01 (sample SAMEA3882518, study PRJEB24775) | human gut metagenome | biome: human-associated habitat; feature: intestine environment; material: feces | place: Netherlands | collected 2009/2010 | reverse complement strand
CGAGCTTCTCGCGCGCAATGGCGTCCTCATAGTTGATGTCGTCCTTGTGCGCCTCCAACTCGGCAATCTGCTCATCGGTGATGGCCAAGCCCTGCTTCTGCTCGGCCTTAGCCAGCGCGATCCACAGCCGGCGCCAGGTGCGGAACTTGTTGTCGTCAGAGAAGATGTACTGCATCTCATCCGACGCATAGCGGGTAGAGAACGGCGAAATATATTTGTCGTGTTGTGCCATTGGGTCAAATCCTCACAATCTTTTAAGCTGATAGTTCCAGTATAGCAGAAACTTCCCGAAATATCAAAGCTTGAAATAATTCACGCCGCCCTCAAAGATCGGCTGGTATTTGTCACCGGTGACGTTCTTATAGAGCTGCTCGCCGCTGCGCTCGCTGTGGCCCATCTTGCCAAAGACACGGCCATCCGGGCTCGTGATGCCCTCGATTGCCAGCACCGAACCGTTGGGGTTGCAGCGCTGATCCATGGTGGGCGTGCCGGTCAGGTCCACATACTGAGTGGCCACCTGACCGTTCTTGATCAGGGTGTCCAGCACCTCCTGCGGAGCCACGAAACGGCCTTCGCCGTGGCTGATGGCCACAGTGTGCTCGTCGCCCACGGCACACTTGCTCAGCCAGGGGCTGCCGGTGGAGGCGATGCGGGTGCGCACCAGCATGCTCTGGTGGCGGCCGATGGTGTTGAAGGTCAGGGTCGGGTCATAGGCCGTGATGGGGCGGATATCGCCGTAGGGCACCAGACCCAGCTTGATGAGCGCCTGGAAGCCGTTGCAGATGCCGAGCATGAGACCGTCGCGGTTTTTCAGCAGATCCATGGTCGCATCCCGCACCTCCGGGTTGCGGAAGAAGGCAGTGATGAACTTGGCCGAGCCGTCGGGCTCGTCGCCGCCGGAGAAGCCGCCGGGGACGAAGATGATCTGGCTGCTGCGCGCAGCGCCGGCAAACCGGCTGATGGAGTCGGCCACGTCCTGCGCGGACTGGTTGTTGAGCACGAGGATCTCCGGCTCGAGTCCGGCGCGCCGCACGGCACGGGCAGAGTCGTATTCGCAGTTCGTGCCGGGGAACACGGGGATGAGCACCTTGGGCACGGCCACGCCGATCTTGGGCGCGACGCGTGCGGCGGTGGGGGCGGACAGCACCGGGACTTGTGCCGTATCGGCTGCCGTGCGGCTCGGGTAGACGGATTCCAGCACGCCCTCATTGAGTGCCAGCAGCTCCGAAATGGCGGCGCTGTCATCACCGATACGCACGATGGGCTCTTCGGTGGTGACACCCAAACGGACGGCGTCCGCCGTGTCCTCGGTGAGCTCTGCCACGATCGCGCCAGGATAGAGCGCGTTCCAGTCCACGGCCGTGTTTTCGGCGCTGAAGCCGATCTCGTTGCCGAAGGACATGTTCATCACGGCCTCGCTCAGACCGTTTTCCACGGCCCACGCGGCGCGGACTTTTCCGCTGCGTGCGAGTGCGTGCAGCGCCTCCCATGCGGTCTTGACGCCGTCGGCGTCCGCACCGGAGAACAGGTACACGGGATGACCCGCGGCCTTAAACTCCGTGGAGAGCACCTCGTCCGTTTTCAGCGGCGCGATGGCGAAGGAGATGAGCGTGGGCGGCACATCGAGATCGAGGAACGTGCCGGACATGGAGTCCTTGCCGCCGATGGCGGCAGCGCCGAGCTCAAGCTGGGCGTCCACCGTACCGAGCAGGGCGGCGAAGGGCTTGCCCCAGCGCTCCGGATCGGTACGCAGCTTCTCGAAAAACTCCTGGAAGGAGAGGTAGGCTTTCTTGTAGTCGGCACCGGCGGCAACGAGCTTCGCCATTGAGGTGTAGACCGCGTTGTATGCGCCGATGTAGGGATCGGTACTCGTCTGCTCCGGGTCGCAGCCCCAGGCCATGACGCTGGCCTGATCCGTCTCCTGACCGGGCAGGACCGGGAACACGGCAGCCATCGCCTGCGCGGGAGAGCGCTGCGTCCTGCCGCCGTACGGCATCAGGATCGAGCCCGCGCCGATGGTGCTGTCAAAGCGCTCCACGAGACCGCGGCGGGAGGCGCAGCGGAGGCTGGAGGCCATCTCGCGCAGGGAGCGGAAGCGCGGCTGTGCCAGCGGCGCGCGATCCTTGCGTGCCACGCGCACACCGGCGTGCTTGACAGCGCCGTTGGTGTTGAGGAAGGCACGGCTGAGGTCGGCGATGACCGCACCGTTCCACTCCATGACCATGCGGGCGTCCTCGGTGACGACGGCCACCTGATACGCCTCGAGGTTTTCCGCCTTGGCGGCGCGGATGAAGGCCTCTGCGTCCTCGGCGGCAACGACCACGGCCATGCGCTCCTGCGATTCGGAGATGGCAAGCTCCGTGCCGTCGAGACCGTCGTACTTCTTGCGCACGGCATCCAGATCGATGCGCAGACCGTCGGCCAGTTCGCCGATGGCAACACTGACACCGCCCGCGCCGAAGTCGTTGCAGCGCTTGATGAGACGGGTCACGTCGCCGTTGCGGAACAGGCGCTGGATCTTGCGCTCCTCGGGCGCGTTGCCCTTTTGCACCTCGGAGGCCATGGTCGCAAGCGATTTCAGGTTGTGGCTCTTGGACGAGCCGGTCGCACCGCCGATGCCGTCACGACCCGTGCGGCCGCCCAGCAGGATGACCACATCGCCGGGCGCGGGGCACTCGCGGCGGACGTTGTATGCGGGCGCGGCCGCCACCACGGCACCGCATTCCAGACGCTTGGCGATGTAGCCCTCGTGATAGAGCTCCGCCACATGACCGGTGGCAAGGCCGATCTGGTTGCCGTAGCTGGAGTAGCCGGCGGCGGCAGTGGTCACGAGCTTGCGCTGCGGCAGCTTGCCCTCGAGCGTCTCGGACACGGGGACGGTGGGGTCGCCGGCGCCGGTGACACGCATGGCCTGGTACACGTAGCTGCGGCCCGAAAGCGGGTCGCGGATGGCGCCGCCCACGCAGGTGGCGGCACCGCCGAAGGGCTCGATCTCGGTCGGGTGGTTGTGGGTCTCGTTCTTAAACAGGAACAGCCAGTCCTGGTCCTCGCCGTCGACATCGACCTTCACCTTGACGGTGCAGGCGTTGATCTCCTCGGACTCGTCGACATCGGTCATGACGCCGGTCTTCTTAAGGTACTTGGCGCCGATGGTGCCCATGTCCATGAGGCAGACGGGCTTGGCGTCGCGGCCGAGTTCGTGGCGCATCTCCATGTAGCGGTCGAAGGCCTGCTGCACCACGGCGTCGTCGATCGTCACGTCGTCCAGGACGGTGCCGAAGGTGGTGTGGCGGCAGTGGTCGGACCAATAGGTGTCGATCACGCGGATTTCGGTGATGGTGGGGTCGCGGTCCTCATCGCGGAAGTACTGCTGGCAGAAGGCGATGTCCGCCTCGTCCATGGCAAGGCCGCGATCGGCGATAAAGGCGGCAAGGCCGGCCTCGTCGAGCTCGCGGAAGCCGTCGAGCACCTCGACGGGCTGGGGCTCGGGGGTCTCCATGTACAGCGTCTCGGGCAGGTCGAGCGAGGCGATGCGCGCCTCGACGGGGTTCACCACATAGTGCTTGATAGCCTCGATGGCGGCTTCGTCCAGAGCGCCCGAGATCATATAGACCTTGGCGGAGCGCACGGCGGGGCGCTCGCCCTGGCTGATGAGCTGCACGCACTCGCTGGCGGAGTCGGCGCGCTGGTCAAACTGGCCAGGCAGGAATTCGACGGCAAAGACGGCGCCATCGCTTGCGGGGAGCTCGTCGTAGGTCACATCGACCTGGGGCTCGCTAAAGACGGTCGGCACGCAGGAGCGGAAAAGCTCCTCGTCGATGCCCTCGACGTCGTAGCGGTTGATGATCCTCAGGGCCTCGATGCCCTTGATGCCGAGAATTTCGGTCAGCTCGCCCTTGAGCTGCTGAGCCTCGACGTCGAACCCGGGTTTCTTCTCCACGTAGATACGAGAGACCATTGGTTCCTGCCTTCCTGATCGGTTGGGCGTACGGTACGGTATGCGGCAGCGGTCGGTTTGCGGGGTCTGCCCTGCGGTCGCCTTGAGCCACATGTTTGTAAACCTCACTATGATACGACAGCTCGCGGCGCGTTGCGGACGGCGAGGGTGCTACAGTGAAGCGCAAACAAGAGAAAGGCATCACATGGCATTCGTTTCGCTCGCCATCATCGCACTCGTGGCCTTTGCAAGCCCCTTCATCGCCTCGGCGATTCCCGGAAAACCCGTTCCCGAGACGGTCTTTTTGCTCGTGCTCGGTGCGGTGCTGGGACCTCATATGCTCGGCGTCATCCATGTAGATGCCGAGGTCTCGCTCGTGTCAGAGCTCGGCCTGGCCTTTTTGTTCCTGCTTGCCGGCTTTGAGATCGACCCTAAGAACATTACGGGTGTGGAGGGGCGCTACGGCTTGGCGACGTGGGCCGTCACGTTTGGTATCGCCTGGCTTGCCGTGCGCTTTACGCCGTGGTTCTCGGTCAGCCATTTCGACGGTATCGCCGTGACGCTCGCCTTGACCTCGACGGCGCTTGGAGCGCTCATGCCCATCTTGCGCGAGCGGTCGCTTGCCGGAACGCGCGTCGGTGATTCGATTCTCGCCTATGGTACGTGGGGCGAGCTCGGCCCCGTGCTCGCCATGTCGGTACTGCTGTCTGCCCGTACGGGCATCGAGACGCTGCTGATCTTGGGCTTATTTGCCGCCGTGTGTGTGCTGCTTGCCGTGGTCCCCGGCCGTTCCAAACGCATCGGCAGCCGGTTTTTCGCCTTTATTCAGGAGCGCGCCGATACCACGTCGCAGACCTTCGTGCGCCTGACGGTGCTCATCCTGGTCACGCTCGTGGCATTCTCCGCCGTCTTTGACCTCGACATCGTGTTGGGCGCTTTTGCCGCCGGCTTTGTCCTGCGTTATATCATCCCCGAGGGCAACCATACGCTGTAGACCAAGCTCGATGGCCTGGCCTACGGCTTTTTGATTCCGGTGTTCTTTACCGTATCGGGCGCAAAAATCGACCTGACGGCAGTGGCGTCACGCCCAGTTCTGCTCCTGGGCTTTATCGTGGCGTTGTTGATTATTCGTGCCGTTCCCATTCTCATCTCTATGAGCATTTGTCCCTCGACGCGCGATGTGTCAGCGTATGGCCGCATTACCGTGGCCCTGTACTGCACCACGGCGCTGCCGATCATCGTTGCCGTGACGAGCGTTGCCGTCAACGCGGGCGCGCTGTCGCAAGATATTGCGTCGGTCATGGTTGCCGCCGGTGCCATCACGGTGTTCTTGATGCCGTTGCTCGCGCAGCTCTTCTACCGCGTGGTCGACGCCGCGCCGGTCGCCGCCGTGGCAGAAGTTGCCGAGCATCCATCCGATGCGCTCGACATCCTGCGCGCCCATCACGATTTGGCGAGCCTGCTCGCACGTGAGCACGAGCTGCTGACTTCGCATGGCCATGGTCGCGTATTCGAGGGCTTGCCTACGCTCGATACGATTGCCGAGCGTCTTTCCGCCGAGGCAGCGAGCGGCCACATCGATGCCCGCATCGTGGACGCGGCGCACCTGCTTGCCGATAAGACCTATGGAGACGAGGTCGACCCGTCCAAGCTGACTCCGCGTGAGCGCCGCCGCCTGGAGCGCGCCAAGCTCGCCGTGCACGAATACCGCCGCCGCATGCTGGAGCTCTACGCGCGCGATGAAGCCCAGGACGACGACGGCAGGTAGTCGATACCCTCTCGGGGAAGCCGCGTCCCGCTTTGAAGGCTCGGAACGGGATGCGGTTTCCGCATCGGCCCCCATCGGGAAGCCACATCCCAGAATGGACACTCAGAGTGGGATGCAGTTTCCGCTTTGGACCCCTGCCGGAAAGCGCGTCCCAGTCTGAAGGTTCAAAATGGGATGTGGTTTCCGAAACAGGGGCCGTTGGGAAGCTGTGTCCCGGAATGGGCGCCCGGAGTGGGATACCGTTTCCGCAGGAGGCCCATTGCGGAAACGGTGTCCCAGAATCGACGTTCAAAACGGGGTGCAGTTTCCGCAAGGAGGTCCTGGGGAAACCGTGCCCCGTTCTGAGCTGAAATACCGGGACGCAGCTTCCCCTGCAAACAGAACAAGGCGCGCTGCCTGTAGTTGATGCAGGCAGCGCGCCTTTTGCGTTGGGCCTCGTTGAGGTTCGAAGTCGTGGCTTGCGACCTTTAGGAGCGGGCGGCTCCGTCGACGGGGAGCACGGCGCCCGTGACATAGGATGACATGTCGCTCGCTAGGAAAACGAAGGCGTTGGCGACATCCTCGGGCTCGCCCATGCGGCCGAGCGGAATAGTGGCGACGATGGGCTTGATGACCTCTTCGGGCAGGTTGGCGACCATGTCGGTCTTAGTCACGCCAGGGGCAACGGCGTTGACGCGGATACCCATGGGGGCGAGCTCGCGCGAGAGCGACTGGACCATGCCGTTGACGGCGAACTTGGACGTGGGGTAACCGACGCCGGAGGGCTGGCCGTACTTGGCGACCATCGAGCTCGTGGTAGTGATGGTGCCGCCGTGGCCGGCCTCGGTCATAATCTTGGCGGCCGCCTGGTGACCGTTAAAGACAGCGACGACGTTGAGGTCCATGACCTTTGCAAACTCCTCGGCCGTGTAATCCAAAAGGGGCGAGCGCTGGGAGATGCCGGCGTTGTTGACGACCGTATCGAGACCGCCCATGTCGGCTGCGGCCTGCGTAAAGGCCTCGGTCACGGCCTCGAGTGAGGTGAGGTCGCAGGAACGGCCCCAGACCTTGGCGTCGGGATAGGCGGCTGTCAGCTTCTCAACGGCCGCGTCGGCAGTCTCCTGGCGCGAGCCAAAGACGGTGACGGCAGCGCCCTCCTCGATAAAACGGCAGGCGATCGCATAGCCGATACCGCGCGTGCCTCCGGTGATGATTGCTTTCTTGCCCTCGAGCAACATGGTGCTTCCTCTCATCGCGGGCGGACATACACGGCACAGCATAGCGGCGGCAAATTACAGCTGCCGTCGCATATCGGCAAACGGTATCCACGGTTGTTGACGAACGGTCAAGTTGTTCAAACGTTAGTCGACCACTTCGTGCAAAAGATGTAACTAAAAGGGGCTCCCATCCAATCGGACGGGAGCCCCTCATGCGTTATTTGATTTGCCGAGAATCGGGCTAGTTGGCCATGACGCCTTCGGTCCAGGCCTCGACGTCCTCGATGCGCAGGACGTTGGCGACTTCGGCCACGCAGTCGACGCTGGCAAGCTCGGCGGCGGCAGCCTGGACGTCCTTCTCGAGCGCGCGGTGCGTCAGGAAGATGACCGAGCAGGCATCGCTGACGCCCGACTTGCCGTCCTCGACCTGGTTGATGAGCGAGATCGAGATGTTGTGCTTGGCAAAGATGTCGACCGTCTCGGACAGGGCACCCACGCGGTCGGCGACCTTCAGGCGCACATAGTACTTGGTCTGGAGTTCGTCCATGGGCTTAAAGGCGAGGTTGTGGCCATAGGGCTCAATCTCGGGCAGCGGAGCCACGCCGCGGCTGATCTGCTCGGAGAGCGACAGGATATCGCCCACGACGGCGCTCGCGGTGGGGAAGGAGCCTGCGCCGGCACCGTAGAACATGGTCTCGCCCACGGCGTCGCCTACCACGTAGACAGCGTTCATGGCGCCGTTGACCTTGGCAAGCATGTGGTCGGCGGGGATCAGCGTGGGATGCACGCGGACGTCGACGCCGGCGTCGGTGTTGCGGGCGATGCCAAGCAGCTTAATGGTGTAGCCGAGCTCGCGGGCCTGGGCGATGTCCTCAGCGCCGATGGTACGGATACCCTGCTGGTACACATCGTCGGTGGTAACGCGGGTGCCAAAGCCGATGGAGGCGAGGATCGCCGTCTTGCTGGCGGCGTCGAAGCCGTCGACGTCGGCGGACGGGTCGGCCTCGGCATAGCCCTTGGCCTGCGCGTCGGCAAGCACGTCGGCGTAATCGGCGCCCTCGGCGTCCATGCGCGACAGGATGTAGTTGGTGGTGCCGTTGAGAATGCCGGCGATGGTCAGGATTTTGTTGCCCACCAAGTCGTGCTCGAGCGTGCTCACGATGGGGATGCCACCGCCGCAGCTGGCCTCGCACTTAATCTGCACGCCGCATGCGCGCGCCTTCTCGGCGAGCGTCTCGACATGACGGCCCAGCAGGGCCTTGTTGGCAGAGACGACGTGCTTGCCGTTCTCGAAGGCGGTGGTAAAGATCTCGGTTGCGGGATGCTCGCCGCCGATCAGCTCGACGACGATGTCGACGGCGGGGTCGGTGACGACATCGTGCCAGTCGCTTGTAAAGGCCTCACGCCCAATACCGGCTGCCTCGGCCTGCTCCCAAGCAAGCGCGCAGGCGCGGGTCAGCTTAAGGTCGATGCCGTAGGCTGCCAGGTACTCATCGTGGTGGCTCTTGATCAGACGGGCCACGCCGCCGCCGACGGTTCCCAGACCGATCAGACCGACGTTCACGGTGCGCAGGGGTTCGCTCATAGATAGCTCCTTCGTGCATCTTATGGATGGATTAACCGCTTAAAGGTTGAGTGCATTCTAGCGTGAACCGAGGGCGCGTGCTCGCCAGGCAACAGGAGTCGCACAAAACGGCACCCCCGAAACGCTGCGGAAACATTGGAAACATGCTCGCTACAAACGAAACTCCGTAACAAACTGTCAACGTTTGCACCATAAGGTTTGCCCTGTGCGACTGGGGCATGCAGGCGCTCGTCGGCGTGGAATGACAAGGGCCAGGTCGAAAAGCCCGCTACGGCCTATGTGATTCAGGACGGCAAGTACATCGCCGCCTAAGTGCATATAACGAGACCGGTGGGGCCGTTTTATTCAGGGCAAGGACGCCTGTAACAGAACGGAAACATTACTTTCACACAATAAAGTGGCTAAACTGCATAAACCGACAGGAATACGCAGAATTATGGATAAATGGGCAAAACAAAAGAAAAGTTGAAATAATCGCCACTTTTCTCAACTAAAGCGTCTACTATTTTGCGAACGCCGAACACGGCGAAGGATGGCCTGTCGGGTAACCGAAACCCGACGAGATTTGAGAGGAGAGCCGCATGTCGAGCCTCACCGGTAAGTCATTGAACCCTGTTATGAATCGCAGGAGCGTTATCGCGAGCGCAGCAGGTCTGGGGGCGATGTCCATTCTAGCTGGCTGCTCCTCCAACGGCGGCGACAGCGGTTCCGCTTCGAGCGACGCTTCGTTTAAGATCGGCACCATCGGCCCGCTGACCGGCGCCAACGCGTCCTACGGCAAGTCCGTTACCCAGGGTGTCGAGCTTGGCTGTAAGGATTTCTCGACCAAGGAGCTGCCGCTTGCCAGCAAGGCCGAGGATGACCAGGCCGACGGCGAGAAGGCCGTCAACGCCTTCAACACCCTGCTCGACTGGGGCATGCAGGCCCTCGTCGGCCCGACCACCACGGGTGCGTCGGTTGCCGTTGCCGCCGAGTGCGGTAACGACCCCAAGACGTTCATGATCACCCCGTCCGCGTCCTCCGAGGACGTCACCGACGGCAAGGATTGCGTCTTCCAGGTTTGCTTTACCGACCCCAACCAGGGTGTCAACGCTGCCAAGTTCCTGGCCCAGAAGTATCCGGACGAGAAGTTCGTGCTGTTCTATAACTCCGGCGACGCCTATTCTTCGGGCATCGCAGATTCCTTTAAGGCCCAGGCCGCTGAGTCCAAGCTCGAGATTGTTGACGAGGAGACCTTTAAGGACGACTCCGCCACGAGCTTTACCAACCAGCTGACTAAGGCCAAGCAGGCCGGCGCCACCATGATCTTTGCGCCGATCTACTACACGCCGGCGTCCGTCCTGCTCAAGAACGCCAAGGACATGGGCTACGACGTCAAGATGATGGGCTGCGACGGCATGGACGGCATCCTGGGCGTTGAGGGCTTCGATACCTCTCTTGCCGAGGGTCTGCTGCTCATGACCCCGTTCTCCGCCGACGACGAGAAGAACGCCGACTTCGTTAACGCTTACAAGGATAAGTACGGCGATACCCCCGACCAGTTTGCCGCCGACGCCTACGACGGCGTGCACGCGGTGGCCGAGGCCGTCAAGGAGGCCGGTCTTGGTGTCGACGCCGACCCGACCGAGGCCGCCGAGAAGCTGTCCAAGGCTATGCTCAAGATTACCGTTGACGGTCTGACCGGCAAGCTTACCTGGAACGATAAGGGCCAGGTCCAGAAGGAGCCCACGGCTTACGTCATCACCGACGGCAAGTACGTACAGGCCTAATTGGCCGCCTTACATAGAGCGGTTTTGATCCCAAGCAGGGGAGGTTTTGGCCTTCCCTGCTTGCTTGGTATCTAGGGACGATGTAACGTCCCTGTTTCATACATCAACTGGAAACCTATTCGAAAGGGGGATGTGGAACATGACGGTCTTTATCCAATACCTGGTCAACGGCCTGTCCATGGGCAGCGTCTACGCCATCATCGCGTTGGGTTACACCATGGTCTACGGTATCGCCAAGATGCTGAACTTCGCTCACGGCGACGTCATCATGGTCGGTGCCTATGTCTCGTTCTGTGCCACGTCGTATCTCGGCCTTCCGGGCTGGGTATCTGTAATTTTTTCTTGTGTGGTCTGTACCGTTCTCGGTGTTCTCATCGAGGGTCTGGCATACAAGCCGCTGCGTCAGGCGGGCCCGCTGGCCGTTCTGATCACGGCTATCGGCGTGTCCTACTTCCTGCAGAATGCCGCACAGCTTCTGTGGGGCGCCACGCCCAAGAACTTCACTTCGCTCGTCGCCTTCCCGGTGCCGGAGTTCTTGGCCAAGTTCAACGTGAGCGCCGTCTCGCTCGTCACCATCGTCGCCTGCTTAGTTATCATGGCCGGTTTGATGTTCTTTACAGGTAAGACCAAGATGGGCAAGGCCATGCGCGCCGTGTCCGAGGACAAGGCCGCCGCTCAGCTCATGGGCATCAACGTCAACCGCACCATCTCGATGACGTTCGCCATCGGCTCCGCCCT